>Ga0079992_140031_pt1 | contig 109517 bp, 109 predicted proteins | sample FaiFalFF_MnMetaG_3_FD_69197 | JGI IMG/M metagenome (GOLD analysis project Ga0079992, IMG submission 69197) | Freshwater microbial communities from Yellowstone National Park, Wyoming, USA - Fairy Falls B (FF_Mn_B) MetaG (SPADES assembly) (version 2) | ecosystem: Environmental > Aquatic >...
CGCCGTATCTCAGCAGCCGCCTGGCGGCCTTCTACGAGCGAGCGGGCCGGGTGGTGTGCCTGGGCCGCCCGGAGCGGCGAGGGGCCATCACCGTCATCGGTGCCGTCTCCCCACCCGGGGGAGACCTGTCGGAGCCGGTCACCCAAGCCACGCTCCGCATCGTGGGGACCTTCTGGTCCTTGGACGCGGGGCTGGCCAACCGTCGCCACTTCCCGTCCATCCACTGGCTGCGGTCGTACAGCTTGTACACACCCCTGTTCCACGAGTGGTACCGCCAGCACCTGCCCGAGGACTTCGAGCAGCTCCGGGAGCGGGCCTCCGCCCTGCTGCAGAGGGAGGCGGAGCTGCAGGAAATCGTCCAGCTGGTGGGGCCGGACGCCCTGCAAGACGACCAGCGCCTGGTGATCGAAGCGGGCAAGATGCTCCGGGAGGACTTCCTCCAGCAGTCCGCCTTCTCGGAGGTGGACGCGTACTGCCCGCCCATCAAGTCCTACGGGATCCTCAAGGCCATCCTGAGCTTCTACGACGAGGCGGCGGCGGCGTTGCGGCGCGGGGTGTCCATGGACGACATCCTCAACATGCCCCAGATCCAGGAGATCGCCCGGATGAAGGAAGTCCCCGGAGATCGCTTCCCCGCGTACACGGAGGAGTTCTTGCGTCGCATGGCGGAAGCCTTCCGGGCTCCCGCGGGGACCGTGTGAGGGGAGGAGGAGACCGTGGAACTCGCCACCAAGCGCTATCAGTCCATCTCGTACATCTCGGGCCCTCTCCTCTTCGTGGAGGGCGCCCAGGACCTGGCGTACGGGGCGATCGTGAACATCCACCTGCCCGACGGCAGCGTGCGCGGCGGCCAGGTCATCGAGGTCTCCCGGGAGCACGCGGTCATCCAGGTGTTCGAGGAGACCACGGGCCTGGACGTGGCCCGGACCTCGGTGAGCCTGCGGGAGGACGTGGCCCGGTTCGGGGTGAGCCCGGAGATCATCGGACGGCGGTTCAACGGGCGCGGGGAGCCCGTCGACGGCCTGCCGCCCATCATCCCAGAGAAGCGGCTGCCCATCATCGGGTCCCCCATCAACCCGGTGGCGCGGCAGCGGCCCCAGGAGTTCATCCAGACGGGGATCAGCAGCATCGACGGCCTGAACACCTTGGTCCGAGGGCAGAAGCTCCCCATCTTCTCCGGCGCAGGACTGCCCCACAACGAGATCGCGGCCCAGATCGCCCGACAGGCCAAGGTCCTGGGGGAGGAGGAAGAGTTCGCGGTGGTGTTCGCCGCCATGGGGATTACCCAGCGGGAGGCGGCCTTCTTCATCGAGCAGTTCGAGGCCACGGGAGCGCTGGCCCGCAGCGTGGTGTTCCTCAACCTGGCGGACGACCCGACCATTGAGCGCCTCATGACCCCACGGCTGGCCCTCACCACCGCGGAGTACATGGCCTTCGAGCTGGACAAGCAGGTCCTGGTGATCCTCACGGACATGACCAACTACTGCGAGAGCCTGCGGGAGATCGGCGCCGCCCGGGAGGAGATTCCGGGCCGGCGGGGGTACCCGGGCTACATGTACACCGACCTGGCCACCATCTACGAGCGGGCAGGGCGGATCCAGGGCCGCAAGGGGTCTGTGACCCAGCTGCCCATCCTCACCATGCCCGACGACGACATCACGCACCCCATCCCGGACCTCACGGGGTACATCACGGAGGGGCAGATCGTCCTGAGCCGGGCCCTGCACCGCCAGGGCATCTACCCGCCCATCAACCCCCTGCCGAGCCTTTCCCGGCTGATGAACGACGGGATCGGCCCCGGGCGGACCCGGGAGGATCACGCGGGGCTCAAGGACCAGCTGTTCAGCGCGTACGCCAACGGAGTGGACCTGCGGCGGCTGGTGGCCATCATCGGGGAGGAAGCCCTCACGGAGCGAGACCGCCTGTACCTGCGGTTTGCGGACGCCTTCGAGCGGGAGTTCCTCAACCAGGGCAACACGGAGCGCAGCATCACCCAGACCCTGGACCTGGGCTGGAAGCTCCTGTCCCTCCTCCCCAAGGCCGAGCTCAAGCGGGTGAAGCAGGACCACGTGGAGAAGTACTACTTCGGGGAAGCCGTGGAGCAGCTGTGGGCAGAGGAGGAACGGCTGTCGCGGCGGTAGTCGGACGCGGGAGCGTAGAGGATGCCTGAACTGGTCAGCCCCACCCGGATGAACCTCCTGCAGCGGAAAAACCAGCTGCGGGTGGCGCAGCAGGGTGTGGACCTCCTCAAGCGCAAGCGGGACGCCCTGGTGTCGGAGTTCTTCCAGGTCGTCCGGCAGGCCCTGGAAGCCCGGGAGCGGCTGAACGCGGTCTCGGAGAAGGCCTACGTGATCCTGAGCTTGGCGAAGGCCGTGGAGGGGCGCCAGGCCCTGGAGGCCGCAGCCCTGGCGGAGCGGCGGCCCGTGGTGGTGGACGTGGAGATCCGGAACATCTGGGGGATCAAGGTCCCCGAGGTGCGGGCTCAGCGGGCCCGCCGGTCCTTCCTGGAGCGGGGCCTGAGCCCGACCGCGGTGAGCGTCCGGACCCTGGAGAGCCAGGAAGCCTTCGAGGAGGTGTTGAGCGCCATCCTGGACGTGGCCAGTACGGAGCTGCGGTTGCGGAAGATCGGGGAGGAGATCAAGAAGACCACCCGCCGGGTGAACGCCCTGGAGCAGGTGGTCATCCCCCGGATCCGGGCGGAGATCCGGTACATCAACGACGTCCTGGAGCAGCGAGCCCGGGAGGACGTCTTCCGCCTCAAGCGCATCAAGAAGAAGCTGGAGGCCCGGCACGCCTGAGTTCCCCTCGCCCTGCAAGCCCCTCTATACTAGGAGCGTGTCCGTGAGGCCCCGGGTGGCGAAAGCCGGGGCCGGTGGCGGGAGGTCTGGGGCCTGTGCGGCCGACCCGGCTGCAAGTGATCCTCACCGTGATCCTGCTGGCCGCAGGGCTCCTGTTGGGCTGGCAGCTGCGCGCGGAACGGCGGATCCGGACCAGCCTCCAGATCCCCTCCCAGCGGCTGGAGGAGCTCACCTTCCTGCTGCAGGAGCAGGCCCGACGCCGGGACGCCCTGGAAGCGGAGATCGCCGCCCTCCGGGAGCAGCTGGGGCGGTACGAGGAGGCCGCTGCCCAGGGCCGGGGTGCGCAGGAAGCTTTGCGCCGGCAATTGCAGGCCCTGCGGCTGGCCGCGGGAGTGGAGCCCCTCCGGGGCCCCGGGGTGGTGGTGGAGCTGCGCGACAGCCCGCGACCCTTGCGGCCCGGGGACGACCCCAACCTGGTGCTGGTCCACTACACGGACGTGCAGGCGGTGGTGGCGGCCCTGTGGGCCGCGGGCGCGGAGGCGGTGGCGGTGAACGGGGAGCGGGTGGTCTCCACCACCGGGCTGAGCTGCGTGGGGACCACCATCCTGTGCAACGCCCGGAGGCTCGCTCCGCCCTACGTGGTGGTGGCCCTCGGGGATCCCGAGGCCCTGGAAGCCGCCCTGAACGCGGAGTCCGGGCCCCTCGCGGCCCTGCGGGCCTTCCAGTTTCCCGTGCGGGTCACCCGGGCGGAGGACCTGCGGGTCCCCGCGTACCGCGGCGGGTTTGCCTTCCGGTTCGCCCGGGCGGACCGCTGAAAGGAGGGAAGGGCACATGTGGCTCCCCTTGGCGGGCCTGGTGGCGGGTGTGTTGTTGGGCCTGCTGGTGGGGGTCGAGATCCCCCTGGGTCTGGTGAAGTATACTGCCATTGCGGTCCTCGCGGCCCTGGACACCGTCCTCGGCGGGCTCCGGGCCCAACTGGAGGGGCGGTTTGACCTGGTGGTGTTCACCAGCGGGTTCGTGGTGAACACCTCCTTCGCAGCCTTCCTCACCGCCATCGGAGACCTGCTGGGGGTGGACGTGTATTTGGGGGCGGTGATCGTGTTCAGCATGCGGATCTTCAACAACGTGAGTTTCATCCGTCGGGACCTGCTCCGGGGGTGGACCCGGGAGGCGGTGGTGCAGGGCGCGGGGGAATCCGAAGGGAGGTGAACACGGATGGCGGTCCGGGTGGGGATCAACGGGTTTGGCCGCATCGGACGCCAGGTCCTGAAGGCCATCCTCCAGCGGTGTCGGGGCACCCTGGAGGTGGTGGCCGTCAACGACTTGGTGGACGCCGCCATGAACGCCCACCTCTTCAAGTACGACACCAACTACGGCGTCTACCCCGGTTCCGTGGAGGTCCGGGACGGCGCCCTGGTGGTGGACGGGCAACCCATCCGGGTGTTCGCGGAGCGAGATCCGGCCAAGATCCCGTGGCGGGAGGTGGGCGCGGAGCTCGTGGTGGAGTCCACGGGTCTGTTCACGGACGCCCACAAGGCCCGGGCCCACCTGGAGGCGGGGGCCCGGCGGGTGATCATCTCCGCCCCCGCCAGGAATGAGGACATCACCATCGTCCTGGGGGTGAACGAGGACCGGTACGACCCCGCCCGCCACCGGATCGTGTCCAACGCTTCCTGCACCACCAACGGGCTGGCCCCGGTGGCGCGGGTGCTCCACGAGGAGTTCGGGATCGAGAAGGGGATCCTCACCACCGTGCACGCGTACACCAACTCCCAGCGGCTGCTGGACGTGGCGGCCCCCGACCCGCGAGACGCCCGGGCCGCGGCCATGAACATCGTGCCCTCCGAGACGGGGGCGGCTCGGGCGGTGGGGTTGGTGATCCCGGAGTTGGCGGGGAAGTTCACGGGCATGGCCTTCCGGGTGCCGGTTTCCACGGTGTCCGTGATCGACTTCACCGCCCTCCTGCGACGGGAGGTCACCCGCGAAGAGGTGAACGCCGCGGTCCGGCGGTGGGCGGAGGAGCGCATCCCGGACATCCTGGGCTACACGGAGGAGCCCCTGGTGAGCAGCGACCTCAAGGGAGACCCCCGCTCCTCCATCTTCAGCGCCTTGGACACCCTGGTGGTGGGCGGGAACCTGGTGAAGGTGGTGTCCTGGTACGACAACGAGTGGGGCTACGCCTGTCGCGTGGCAGACCTCGCCCGGTACATGGCGGAGCGGGGTGTGTAGACCACCCCAAAAATCGCTGCGCGATTTTTGGGGTGGTCTAGAGCTGCGGAGGAGTCGTGGAGAAGCGCACCGTCCGAGACGTGGAAGTTGCCGGCCGGCGGGTGCTGGTGCGGGTGGACTTCAACGTACCCCTGGACGAGCACGGACGGGTGGCGGACGACCGGAGGATCCGGGAGTCCTTGCCCACGGTGCGATACCTGCTGGAGCAGGGGGCCGCGGTGGTGCTCATGTCCCACCTGGGTCGGCCCGGGGGCCGGGTGGTGGAGGAACTCCGGATGGCCCCCGTGGGCGAGCGGCTGGCCCAGCTGTTGGGCCGGCCTGTCCGGGTCCTGCCGGACTGCGTGGGCCCTGAGGTGGAGGCCGTGGTGGCCCGACTGCAGCCCGGAGAGGTAGCGCTGCTGGAGAACTTGCGCTTCCACCCCGGGGAGGAGGCCAACGACCCTGACTTCGCCGCGGCCCTGGCGCGCTTGGGCGACCTGTACGTGAACGACGCCTTCGGCACCGCCCACCGTGCCCACGCGTCCACGGTGGGCGTGGCGGCCCACCTCCCCGCGGTGGCGGGGCTCCTCATGGAGAAGGAGATCCGGTACCTCAGCCGCCTTCTGGAGAGCCCCGAGCACCCCTTCGTGGCGGTGCTGGGGGGAAAGAAGGTGTCGGACAAAATCGGGGTCCTGCGGAACCTCCTGGAGCGCGTGGACGCGGTGTTGGTGGGTGGGGGCATGGCGTACACCTTCCTCCGCAGCCAAGGCTACCGGGTGGGACGGTCCCTGGTGGAAGAAGACAAGGTGGAGCTGGCTCGGGAGCTCATCGAACGGGCGCGGGCCCGCGGGGTCCAGTTGTGGCTCCCGGAAGATGTGGTGGTGGCGGAACGTCCCAGCCCCGAGGTCCCCCGAAGGGTGGTCCCCGCGGGGGAGATCCCGGAGGGCTGGATGGGGCTAGACATCGGCCCTCGCACCGCGGAACGGTTCGCGGGGGTGATCCAGGGCGCGCGGTTGGTGGTGTGGAACGGCCCCATGGGGGTGTTCGAGCTGGAGCCCTTCGCCGCGGGGACCCGGGCTGTGGCGGAGGCGGTGGCGCGGTGTCCGGGGACCACGGTGGTGGGCGGGGGCGACACCGCGGCCGCGGTGGAGCGGTTCGGCCTGCTGGAGCGTTTCGACCACGTGAGCACGGGCGGCGGAGCTTCCCTGGAGTTCCTGGAGGGGCGGGAGCTCCCCGGGATCCGGGTCCTGCAGGACCGGTGAACCCGTGCGAACGCCTCTGGTGGCCGCCAACTGGAAGATGCACAAGACCCGGCAGGAAGCCTCCGACTTTCTCCGCGCGGCTCTGCCGAGCCTGCGCGCCCTGGAGGGCGTGGAGGTGGTGGTCTGCCCCCCGTACACGGCCCTGGAGACCGTGGGGAGGCTGCTGGCGGGCTCTGGCGTGCGCCTGGGAGCCCAGAACGTGCACTGGGAGCGCCACGGAGCCTTCACCGGCGAGGTGTCCCCGGTCATGCTCACGGACCTCGGCTGCACCTACGTGATCGTGGGGCACTCGGAACGCAGACGCCTGTTCGGGGAGACGGACGAGAGGGTTCGGCGGAAGGTTGGGGCTGCCTTCCAGGCCGGGCTGGTGCCCATCGTGTGCGTGGGGGAGACCCTGGAAGAGCGCCAGGCGGGCCAGACGGAGGCCCGGGTCACCGGGCAGGTGGAGGCCGCCACCGCGGATCTCACGGCGCAAGAGGTGGCGCGCCTGGTGATCGCTTACGAACCCGTGTGGGCCATCGGCACGGGACGCGCGGCCACCGGGGAGGAGGCCAACCGCGTGATCGGCCTCATCCGGGACCACCTGCGCCGCCGGTTCGGGGACGCGGTGGACGCCACCCGGATCCAGTACGGGGGCAGCGTGCGGGCTGCCAACGCGGCGGAGTTTTTGGACCAGCCGGAAGTGGACGGCGCCCTGGTGGGCGGGGCGAGCCTGGATCCCGAGGAGTTCGTGGGGATCGCCCGCGCGGCACGGCGTCCGCGGCGGGCGTGAGACCACCCCAAGGCGCGCCGCGGTGGGGGCCTTCGGTCCCCCCGGAAGGGTTTTCCGGGACAAGCTCCGTGAGGTTGCAGGGTCCCGGGCGCGTGGTAAGATACCGAGGGACAGCGAGGAGGGAAGCGGTGAACAAGCCGGTCCTGATCCTGCACTTCATCCTCGCGGCGGCCGTCACAGGGTTGGTGCTGCTTCAGGGGCCCAAAGGGGAGGGCCTCGGGGCCATCGGGGGGAGTGCGCGCCTGTTCCACGGCCCCAGGCCGCGGGAGACCTTCTTCACCCGGGCCACGGCGGTGGTGTCGGTGCTGTTCGCGCTCACCTCCGCCTACCTGGCCTTCGTCCACTAGACCGCCCCAAAATCGTGGAGCGAGTTTTGGGGACCCCGGTCTCCTCCCGCGACGCTTGTAGGCCGTCCAGGACCGTTCGTGGGGACCGAGCGTTTGCGGGTGTCCGTGCCCCGGGGTCCACGGTATAATCAGCTTGCCCGGCCCCCGGGCCGGGCGCGTGCCCGGATGGCGGAACTGGCAGACGCGCACGTTTGAGGGGCGTGTGGGGAAACCCGTGGGGGTTCGAATCCCCCTCCGGGCACCAGGTCAGTCCCCCAAGTACGGGGCCCCCAGGGCCTGAGGCCGCGCGAGACCCCAGCGGGTGCGGAACCAAGGGGTGGAGATGAGGGCGAGGATGGTCACGGTGGTCAGGAAGGGGATGGTCCGCCACAGGTAGCGGGACAACACCCCCGGAAGGACCAAGTCCGGGTTCAGGGACAGCTGCCACATGGCCCCGAACAGCAGGGAGCCCGCGAACAGGATCCACGGGTTCCACATGGAGAAGAAGACCAGGGCGAGGCTCACAAACCCCCACCCCATGAGGAAGTTGTAGTTCCACACGGGGTTGTACGAGAGGGTGTAGGCAGCCCCGGCGAGGCCCGCCAGGGTACCCCCGAACACCACGCACGCGTACCGGACGGCCAGCACGTTGACCCCAGAGGCAGCCGCGGCCGCGGGGTTCTCCCCCACGGAACGGATGCTGAGCCCCAGGGAGGTGCGGGTGAGGACGAACCACACCGCCACCACCAACACCGCGCCCACGTACACGAAGGGGGAAAGCCCCAGGACCTGGGGGAACCGGGGCAGGCCCAAGGGTCCGGTGTGGGGACTGCCCAGGTAGGTAGTGAGGCCGAAGCTTAGGATCCACAGGCCCATCCCGCTCACCACCTGGTCACCCCGGAGGCTGAGAGAGAAGACTCCGTGCAGCAGGCCCAGGAGCGCCCCCACCGCCACCCCGGCGGCCAACCCCACCGCGTAGCTGCCCGTGGCCTGGGCCAGGAGGAACGCCAGAGTCCCCCCGAACAGCATCAGCCCCTCAAGACCCACGTTCAGGACTCCGGAGCGCTGGTTCACCAGCTCCCCGAGGGCCGCCAGGAGGAACACCGTGGAAGCCTCCAGGCTGCGCACCAGGAGGTCGCTCACCGGGCTTCCTCCGAGCTCGAGGACGTCCGCAGCGCGGGCTGCGGGGCGGCGCGCTGCCACCGCAGGGAATAGCGGTCCACCAGGTGGGAGACCACGAAGGTGGTCATGAGAAGGCCGAGGACCGCGTAGTCCACCCCGAAGGGCAGGCGGAGGGCGCCCTGGGCGAACCGGCCTCCCACGGACAGGCCTGCGAACAGAAGGGCCATGGGGATCGCCCCCACCGCGTTCCCCCGCGCGATGAGGGCACAGATGATCCCGTAGAAAGACAGGTCCCCGTAGTAGCCGTAGTTGGTGGGGATCTTGTACAGCCCAGGGACCGCGGCGAAGTAGTGGTAGCCCGCCAGCCCCGCGAAGGCTCCGCCGACCGCGAACACGCCCAGGGAGACCCGCAGCGGGTCGATGCCCGCGTACCGGGCCGCCTGGGGGTTCAGGCCGAAGGCCCGCACCCGGTATCCCGAGGCCGCCCGCGCAAACACGAAGTCCACCACCGCGGCCGCCCCCAGGGCCACGTACGCGCTGGGGGGTAACCCGAAGGGCAGGGGAGGCCGGAAGGCCTCGGGGAGGGTGAAGCTCTCCCCCTCCGCGGTGGCGCTCATGAAGGCCCCCCCTTCCTTGATGAAGTCCGACACCACCCAGAACAGCACGGAGTTCAACATCATGGTGACGAGGATCTCGTTCACGGACAGCTTGGCCCGCAAGACGCCCGCCAGGGCTCCCAGAGCGCCCCCCGCGGCCGCGGCCGCCAGGGGCATCCACAGCAGGGCACCCCCCGCACCGGAAGCTGCCTGCCGGACTCCGGCCCAGAAGGGGACCGCGAAGGCAGCCAGGGCGCCTGCGTACACCTGGCCCGGCAAGCCGATGTTCCACAGGCCCCCGCGAAGGGGGACCAGGAAGGCCAGGGTACACAGCAGCAGGTAGGCGGCCCGGTGCAGGGTGGCCAAGAGGCCGGAGGGGTTGAGGAAGGCGTACCCGAAGGCGATCCGGTACGCGGCCCAAGGCCCCGCCTCCGGAGTCCAGAACAGGAAACTGGCCAGGAGGAGGGCCAAGACCACGGCCGCGAGCCCGCTTCCGGCCACCCGCACGGGGGAGGTGGTCTGCGTGCGCTCCACCACCAGGGTGTAAGCCCCGACCCTCAACGCCCCACACCGTCCAAGCCGGCCATCCACGCCCCCACGGTCTCCGGGTCCACCTGGTGCCGCGGCAGGATGGCCACGAAACGCCCCTCGTACAGGGCTCCCACGCGGTCGCTGAGGGAGAAGATCTCGTCCAGGTCCTCAGAGATCAGCAGGATCCCCGCACCTCGGGCCTTCGCCTCCAGCAGCTGCGCGCGGACGAAGGAGGCCGCTTCCACGTCCAGGCCTTGGGTGGGCAGGTGGACCACCAGGAACCGGGGCCGGCGGGACAGCACCCGCCCGAGGACCAGCTTCTGCAGGTTTCCGCCGGAGAGGTGCTGGGCCTGCACGAAGGGGTGGGGCGCTCTCACCCGGAAGGTGGCCAGGATCTGGCGGGTCAGGCGCTCCAGTTTCTCCCGGTCCAGCAGGCCCCGGGGCGTGAAGGCGGGGTCGAAGTGGTAGTTGAGCCCGGTGTTCTCCACCAGGCTCAAGGCGGGCACGCAGGCCACCTCGTTCCGCTCCGCGGGCACGTACCCCAGTCCCAGGCGCCACCGGTCCAGGGGAGGAAGGTGTGTGACGTCCCGGCCCAGCAACCGCACGCGTCCGGACGCCGGTTCCCGCAGTCCGGCTACCACCTGGGCCAGCTCCTCCTGGCCGTTCCCCGTGACGCCCGCCACACCCAGGATTTCCCCTTCGTGGACGGTGAAGGAAACTCCGCGGAGGCTCAGCACCCCCTTGTCGTTGTACGCGGAGAGCTCCTCCACCTCCAGCACCGGTGCCCCCGGACTCTGTGGAGAAGGCTGCACCGCGGGGAGCACCACGTCTTGGCCCACCATGTGCTGCACCAGTTCCTCGTCCCGGGTCTCCGCCACCGGGAGGCGGGCCACCACGCGACCCGCCCGGAGGACGGTGACCCTGTGCGCCACAGCCCGCACCACGGGCAGCTTGTGGGTCACCAGGAGGACCGTCACTCCGTGCTCGTCCACCAGGCTCCGCAGGGCCCGCACCAGGGCGTGGACCTCGGGGGGAGTCAAGGCGGAGGTGGGCTCATCCAGGATGAGGATCTGCGCCCCCGCGTACAGGGCCTTGAGGATCTCCACCTTCTGCTTTTCCCCTTCCGGGAGCTGCCACACGCGGGCGGACAGGTCCACGGCGATGCCGTACCGCTGGCTGAGCTCCTCCAGCTCCCGCCGGGCGGCGCGGAAGTCCAGGACTCCTCGCGCCCGGGGGTGCCCCAGGACGAGGTTCTCCAGGACCGTGTGGGCGGCCACCAGCTTCCGTGTCTGGTGCACCATGCCGATCCCGTGGGCGAGGGCGTCGTGGGGAGAGCGGAACCGCACCCGGCGTCCCCGCAGCACCACTTCCCCCTCGTCCGGGTGCACGAGACCGAACAGGACGTTCATGAGGGTGGTCTTGCCCGCGCCGTTCTGTCCCAGGACCGCGTGGATTTCCGCCTCTGCCACCTCCAGGTCCACACGGTCCAGGGCCAGCACACCGGGAAAGCGCTTGGTGATGCCGCGGGCCACCAAAAGCGCCGTCCGCCCGTCCCCTGCGGACGCGGCGGAGGGCGGGGGAGGACCGGAGCCGGTCCCGGGGTCACGGCGCACGGCTGGATCTTACTTCAGGACGTTCAGGCCGGCGAGATCGAAGTTGAACTTGGACAGCAGCCACTCGTCCGAGGGCATCTGCCCGGCGGGCTTCACCACCGTGCCCTTGGGCGGGATGGGCGTGCCCGGCAAGGCCAGGCCGGTGCCGTTGCTGACCAGGGCGTGGACCTGGAAGGGGTCCCACTGGCCCTTCCGCATCTGCTCCCGCCTCTGCGCCACCAGGCGGAGGATGGCGTCGGGAATCTGCCGCCGGGCCTTGGGGCTGATGGCGTCCACCCCCTCCTTCTTGTTGTTCATGATGTCCACCGTGGACTCCACGGTGCCGTCCGCCAGGGTCATGGTGTCCCGCATCCCCAGGTACAGGAGGGTCCGCGGGTTCTTGTTGCCCGCCAGGTAGTCCCGGATCATGCGGTCGTAGAGGACCTCCCAGCGGGTGTCGAAGGAGACCGCCACGGTGTCCGTGTTGGACCAACCGTAGAACCCCACGATGTCCATGTCCTTACCCACGAACCAGATGCCCCGCTGCTGGGCCACGTCCAGGGGGGAGCCGGAGTCCGTCTGCTGGGTGAGCACGTCCACCTTGTACTGGGTCACCAGGGTGGTGGCCACCTCCCGCTCCTCCGTGGGCTTGTACCAGTCGCCCACGTACTTCACGTACACGTTGACCTGCTTCCCCAAGGCCCGGGCGGCGTCCTGGACCCCCAGGAAGAAGCCCGCGGTCCGCCGTAGCACCTGGACGTTGGGGAAGGCGGACACGATGCCGATGTTCCCCGTGCGGGTCAGGGCACCCGCGATGAGGCCCTCCAAGTACAGGGCCTGGTACTGCCGCGGGAAGAAACGGAGGAAGTTGCGCTTCCGGGTGACGTCGCTGGCCACCACGGAGCCGAAGTACACGTTGGGGTACTTGTCCGCGATGTCCTTCAGGGGCAGGCCCATGAACTCCGCGTTGCCCACCACGATGGAGGCCCCCTGTCGGATCAGCTCCTCCGCGTACGGGACGGTGAGATCCGGCCCCACCTCCTCGCGGTACACGTACTTCACGTTGGGGTACTTTTGGGCGATGCGCTGGCCGGCGCGGTGGTGCGCTCCCGACCAGGTGGTGCCCTTGATGACGCTGAAGTGCAGAATGGCCAGGGTGACGGAGGGCGGTGCCGCCGCGGACCCCGCCTGCCACACCGCCACAGCTCCCAGGGTCACCACGCAGGCCAGCACCAAGGCCACGCCGCGGCTCCAACCCCCGCAAGGGGACGAACACGTGTACCGTTCCATGATTCCCTCCCCAGCGCCAAAGGCTCGCCGACAGCCTGTCGGCGGCGGGAACACGGCTCGATTCTTCGCCGGTGGGCGGTTTTCCTCCAGCCTCGGACACGTTCCTGGAGGGGGCCGGCGGACGCGAGGCGAAACAGACACGCGATGGGCATCCACGTACGCATCCGCCGAGGGAGCTACCACGACTCCGTAACCCTCCTCCAGGCGCAGCGGGCCTTGCGGGAGTTGCCCGGGGTGGAGGAGGCCGGGCTGGTGATGGGGACCCCGGCCAACCTGCAGCTGCTGCGCCAGGCAGGGCTGGACGCCCCGGAGCTGAGGGAGGCGGGCCCCGACGACTTGGTGGCGGTGGTGCGGGCCCGGACGGAGGAAGACGGCCTCCGGGCCCTGGAACGCCTGGACGAGCTGCTGGCCCGCCGGGAGGGGCAGCCCGGCCAGGCGTATCGGCCCAAGAGCGTGCGCACCGCGGTGGGGCTGCTGCCGGGAGCCAACCTGGCGCTGGTGTCCGTCCCGGGGCGGTTCGCCGCGGGGGTGGCGGAGGAGGCCCTGCGGCAGGGCTTGCACGTGTTCCTGTTCAGCGACAACGTGCCGCTGGCGGAGGAAGTCCGGCTCAAGCGGCTGGCGAGGGAACGGGGGCTTTTGGTGATGGGCCCGGACTGCGGCACCGCCCTGGTGGGGGGCGTGGGGCTGGGGTTCGCCAACGCGGTGCGCCGGGGGCCTGTGGGGATCGTGGCGGCGGCGGGTACGGGGCTCCAGGAGGTGGCGTGCCTGGTCCACCGGTGGGGCGGAGGGATTTCCCACGCCTTGGGAACCGGGGGCCGCGACGTGCAGGAAGCGGTGGACGCGTCCACGGCTTCCCTGGCGCTGGCGGCCCTGGCGCAGGACGCGGGGACTGAGGTGGTGGTGTTGGTGTCCAAGCCTCCCTCTCCCCGGGTGGCGGCACACCTGGTGGCCTTGGCGGAGAAGTGCGGAAAGCCCGTGGTGGTGAACTTCCTGGGCGCTTCGCCCCCGCGGGCCCGCGGCCAGGTGTACTTCGCCGCCACCCTCGAAGAGGCGGCGCGTCTGGCCCTCCGCCTCTCGGGGACAGAGGTACCGCCCGTGGTCCCGCCCTCGGGTACCGCGGTACGGTGGGCGGGCGAGCAGCGCTGGCTGCGGGGTCTGTTCTGCGGAGGTACCTTGTGTGCGGAGGCGCAGGTGGTGCTGCGGGAGCGGCTGGGGCGGGTCTGGTCTAACACGCCCGTCAGCCCCGAGGCGGCGTTGGAGGACCCTCTCGTGAGCCGCGAGCACACGGCCTTGGACCTGGGCGCCGACGAGTTCACGTGGGGGCGCCTGCACCCCATGCTGGACCCCTCCGTCCGGAGCCAGAAAATGATCCAGGAAGCCCAGGATCCGGAGGTGGCGGTGCTGCTGGTGGACGTGGTCTTGGGCTACGGGGCGCACCCGGACCCTGCGGACGAGGTGGCCCGCGCCTGGGAGGAGGCCAGAGGGCGGGCCCGCCAGGGCGGGAGGGACCTCGTGTGCGTGGCGTCCGTCTGTGGGACAGACGAGGACCCCCAGGGATACCCTGGACAGGTGCACCGGCTGCGGGAAGCAGGAGTGCTGGTGGCGCCCACCAACGCCGCGGCGGCGGCGTCCGCGGCCGCGGTGCTGCCTCCTGGGGCGCGGAGCGGCCCGGCTTCGGCCCTGCCCAGCCTGGAAGTGGCCTCGGAGAGGGCGGAACTCCCGCCGGTACCCGAGCCCGTGCGGAGGCTTCTGAGCGGGCCTTTGCGGGTGGTGAACGTGGGTCTGGAGCAGTTCGCCGAGAGCCTCCGGTCCCAGGGGGTCCCCGTGGTCTCCGTGGACTGGAGGCCCCCTGCCTCCGGAGACACGGAAATGCTGGACCTTTTGGCGCGCCTCGGGGGCTAGAAGCGTGCCCCGGAAAACCCCTGGCGCGGAGGGGGACCGGGGTCCCAAACATCGCCGGGGTGGTGGAAGCGACGGTCCGGGCGCCGGCGGGGAACGGGGAGCCAGTGCGCCACGGGCTTGAGAGGGGCGGTGCAGACTTGCGGGAGGGACCAAAGATGGACATTGAGGCGGCCAACGAAGTGGTGGTGCGGAGGATCCTGGAGGCTCATCCCATCCTGGTGGGTGTCGGCCGGGCCCTGGACGTGATCCCCGGGATGCGCCGGGATCTCATCCTGCACGCGGGGCCGCCGGTCTCGTGGGAGCGGATGTGCGGACCCCTGCGGGGAGCGGTGATCGGCGCTCTCCTGTACGAGGGGCTGGCGCGGGACGAGGGAGAAGCGGTGGAGCTGGCCGCCTCCGGGGCGGTACGGTTCGAGCCGTGCCACCACCACGCCACGGTAGGGCCCATGGCGGGCGTCACCTCCGCCTCCATGCCCGTGTACGTCGTGGAAAACCGCACGCACGGAAACCGGGCGTACTCCAACTTCAACGAGGGCTACGGCCGGGTGTTGCGGTACGGGGCGTACGCGCCGGAGGTGTTGGACCGGCTGCGCTGGATCAACGAGACCGTGGCCCCCGCGGTGGGCCAGGCGTTGGAGCGCATGGGCGGCTTGGACCTGAAGGCCACCATCGCGCGGCAGCTCACCATGGGGGATGAGGGACACAACCGGAACGTGGCCGGCTCCAGCCTGTTCGCCCGCCAGCTCGCCCCCTTCCTGGCGGAGTGCGACCTCCCGCGGGAGGCCCTGGCGGGGGTGTTGCGCTACCTGGCGGAAAACGACCTGGCGATCCTGAACCCGGTGATGGCGGCCTGCAAGGCCACCATGGACGCGGCCCACGGGGTGGAAGGAGCCACCGTGGTCACCTGCATGGCCCGGAACGGCACGGAGTTCGGGATCCGCGTGTCGGGCCTGGGAGACCGGTGGTTTGTGGCTCCCGCCCCCGTCCCCCAGGGGTTGTACTTCCCCGGGTACCGGGAAGAGGACGCCAACCCCGACATCGGAGATTCCACCATCACGGAGACCGCGGGGATCGGCGCCTTTGCCATGGCGGCAGCGCCCGCCATCGTGAAGTTCGTGGGCGGGACTCCCCAGGACGCCCTGACCGCCACCCTGGAGATGTACGAGATCACCCTGGCGGAGAACCCGGCCTTCGCCATCCCCCAGCTGGACTTCCGAGGCACCCCTACCGCCATCGACGTGCGCAAGGTGGTGCGCACCGGGATCACGCCCCGGGTGAACACCGGCATCGCCCACCGGTTGCCGGGCGTGGGCCAGATCGGGGCAGGGCTGGTGCGTCCGCCCTTGGAGCCTTTCCAACAGGCGGTCCGCGCCCTGGCGGAGCTGGCGAGCCGATGAAGACTCCCCTGGTGGAGCTGCGGGGGATCCGCAAGCGCTTCGGGCCCGTGGTGGCCTTGGACGGGGCGGACTTCGAACTTCGGGCCGGGGAGATCCACGGGCTGCTGGGAGAGAACGGAGCCGGCAAGACCACCCTCATGAACGTGCTCGCGGGGTTGTACCGCGCAGACGCGGGCGAAGTGTACCTGGACGGGCGGCCCGTCCAGATCCTCGAGCCCCGGGACGCGGTGCGCGTGGGCGTGGGCATGGTCCACCAGCACTTCGAGCTGGTCGGCCACTTCTCCGCCCTGGAGAACGTGGTGCTGGGCAGGGAGGGCGGCGGCTGGCTGCGACGCCACCGCCTGCGGCAAGAGGTGGAAGCCCTCATGGAGCGGGTCGGGCTGCCCGTGCCCTTGGATCGGCCCGTGCGGGAACTGCCCGTGGGCGTACAGCAGAAGGTGGAGATCCTCAAAGCCCTGTACCGGGGCGCGCGGGTCCTGGTCCTGGACGAGCCCACCACCCTCCTGACGCCGCAGGAAGTGGACAGTCTGTTCGCCTCCCTCCGGACCCTGGTGGCTGCGGGGGTGTCCGTGGTGTTCATCACCCACAAGCTGGCGGAGGTCCTGCGGACCTGCGACCGGATCACCGTGATGCGGCGCGGTCGTCGCGTGGTGACCGTGAGCCGAGAGGAGGCGGACGCGCGGCAGCTGGTGGAGTGGATGGTGGGGGCTTCTCCACCTCCCGCGGCGGTACGGGACCCGGCCCAGCCGGGCTCCCCCGTGCTGGAGCTGGAAGGGGTGCGGGTAGTGGACCCCCGCGGGGTCCCGGTCCTGGAGGACGTGACCCTGGCGGTGCGCAGCGGAGAGCTGGTCGGGGTGGCGGGGGTGAGCGGGAACGGACAGCAGGCCCTGGCCGGGGTGGTGGCGGGGAGCGTGCGACCTGCCGCGGGGGTCGTGCGGGTGGGTGGGAGGCCCGTGCGGAGAGGCGGGGTGGCGGACCGGATGCGCGAGGGAGTCCTGAGCATCCCGGAGGACCGGCTGCGGGACGGGGTGCTGCCCCGGATGAGCGTGGCGGAGAACATCGTGCTAGGCCGCCACCGGCTGCACTTCCCCGGGGTACGCTACCGGCCGGAGGTGGTCCGCGGTCTGGCCCTGCGGGCCATCGAGCAGTACCGGATCGTGTGCCCTGGTCCGGACGCCGCCGCGGGGCAGTTGAGCGGGGGAAACCTGCAGAAGCTGATCGCAGCCCGGGTGTTCGAGGGAGCGAGGGAGCGGGGCGCAAGGCTACTGGTCGCCCACAACCCCACCCGGGGTCTGGACGTGCCGTCCACCGAGTTCCTGCACGCGCAGTTGCTGGACTTCTGCCGGCACGGGGGTGGAGTCCTGCTGATCTCCGAGGACCTGGATGAGCTCATGAAGCTGTCGGATCGGATCACGGTGCTGTACCGGGGCCGGGTCGTGGCGGAGTTCCCGCGGGTGCGGTTCGACCGGTACGCCATCGGCCGGGCCATGGCGGGAGGGGCGGCATGACCGCGGGAGCCGCGGCCCGCGGCCGGGGGCAAGGGGTGTGGCCGTACGCGGGTGCCCTCGTGGTGGCCCTGGCGGTGCTCGGGGGTCTCGTGGCCGCCCTGGGCGGGGACGCGGCCGGGGCGTTGGCAGGGCTTTTCCGCGCGTCCCTGGGCAGTGCCGCGGGCCTGGGCCAGACCTTGAACAAGACCACCCCCTTGCTCCTGGGCAGCCTGGCGGTGCTCTTAGGCCTCCGGGCGGGCGTGTTCAACATCGGGGTGGACGGACAGATCTACGCAGGCGCGGTGGCGGCCACGGGCGTCGCCTTCCTGCTGGCGGGCCTGCCCCGCGGGTTCGCGGTGCCCGCGGTGCTGCTGGCGGGCATGGTGGGGGGCGCCGTCCTGGGGGCCATCCCGGGGCTGCTGCGGGCCCGGTGGGGCGTCAGTGAGATCTTCGTGACGGTGATGCTGAACTTCATCGCGGTGTTCCTGGTGGAGTACCTGAGCACCGGGCCGTGGAACGACCCGACCGCGGGTGAGGCCATCACCCGGGCCATCCCGCCAGGGGCCACCCTGCCGTGGCTCCTCCCGCAGGCGGGCGCCCACGCGGGCGTCCTGCTGGCCCTGGGCACGGCCCTGGGGGTCTGGGCGCTGCTCTACCGCACGGTGTTCGGCTACGAGCTGCGGGCCGCGGGGGACAACCCGTCTGCGGCTTCCCTCGGCGGTGTTCCCGTGGCGCGCACCGTAGCCCTGGCTCTGGGAGCCAGCGGGGCCTTGGCAGGGCTCGCGGGCGCGGTGGAGGTGAGCGGGTTCCACTACCGCCTGATCCTGGGGCTGTCGCCCGGCTACGGCATGATGGCGATCCTCATCGCGGTCCTCAGCCGGCGGCACCCCCTGGGGGCGGTGGCGGTGTCCTTCGGCTTCGCCGCCCTGGTGGTGGGGACCGACTCCCTGCAGCGCAGCGTGGGTCTGCCCGCGAGCGCGGTGTTCGTGGTGCAGGCAGCGGTGCTGTTGGTGTTGCTGGCGGTGGAGGGCCTTCGGAGGAACCCGGCGTGAGTTGGGAGTTGCTCCTGGACCCGTCCCTGTTCCGGCTGGCGGTGGCCATGTCCGTACCTCTGGTGTTGGCCAGCGCGGGCGAGGTCCTCATGGAGCGGTCGGGCCTGCTGAACGTGGCCATCGAGGGGATGGTGACCCTGGGGGCGGCGGCAGCCTTTCTGGCCGCCTTCCAAACCGGGAGCACGGCGCTGGGCCTGCTGGCGGGCGCCCTGGCGGGCGCCCTGGTGGGGTCTGTGCTCGCCCACTACGCGGTGGCGTGGCGACAGGAACAGGTCACGGTGGGCCTGACCCTGTACGTCCTCTGCGTGGGGCTGGCTTCCCTCCTGTACCGTGTGGTGGTCGGGGTACGCCTCACCCCGCCCCGCGTGGAGACCCTCCCGCCCTTGGCCCTGCCGGTGTTGAGCCAGGTCCCCGTTCTCGGGGACGTCCTGTTCGCCCAGCACGGCCTGGTGTACGCTGCGGCCGGGACCCTGGTGGCCTTGCACCTGTTCCTGTTCCGTACCAGCCTCGGGCTCCGGCTGCGGGCCGCGGGCGAGAACCCGGTGGCCGCGGACACCGTGGGGGTGGACGTGTTCCGCCTCCGCCGCGGTGCCGCCCTGGCGGGCGGGGCTTTGGTGGGGCTGGCGGGAGCCGCCCTCCCCTTCACCCTCACGGGCACCTTCACCGAGGGGATCGCGGGGGGCCGGGGATGGATCGCCCTCATGCTGGTGATCTTCGGACGGTGGACCCCCACAGGGGCCGCGGCGGGGGCGCTCCTGTTCGCGTACGTGGAGGCCCTGCAGTTCAAGCTGGCCATGGTGAGCCGCGCGGTGCCCCCTCAGTTCCTGCAGATGCTGCCGTACGCCTTCGCCATCGCGGTCCTGGTACGGGCTTCCCGGGGGGCACGGGCTCCGGAGGCCCTGGGACGGCCCTACCACCGGGAGGCACGGGCGTGACGAAGACCATGGTACACGGGAGGTGCGGTGTGCGAGTCCGGTTGGCTTTGGCGTGCTTGGCCTTGCTGGTGGCGGGTGTGTTGCCGTCCGCGGCCGGACCTGTCCGACCCCGGATGGCCATGATCCTGCCCGGGGTGATCCAGGACGCGGACTTCAACGCGGTGGGCTACCAGGCTCTCAAGGAGGTGCAGGCCACCACGGGGGTCCAGACGGCACACTCGGAGCAGGTGGCGGTGGCGGACGCGGAGCGGGTGGCGCGGGAGTACCTGGCCGCGGGCTTCGGGATCGTGGCCTTCCACGGCGGCCAGTACCTGACCGTGGTGCAGAAGCTGGCTCCCGTGTTCCCCGACGCCACCTTCATCATGGAGTCCTCAGGGCAGATCCCGAACCTCCCCGGCAACGTGTGGAACATCGGCCGGAAGTTCTACGAGGGTTTCTACGTCCTGGGCGCCCTGGGGGCTTTGGCCACGCGCACCAACAAGATCGGCTACATCGCGGGCATCCGGCTGCCGGACTTCGTGGCCTCCCTCAACGCCGTCTTCCAGGCCGTGGGGCGCTACAACCCGCGGGCGGAAGTCCTGTACGCCTTCGTGGGGGACCAGAACGACCCCGTGAAGGCCCGGCAGGCGGCGGAGTCCCAGATCGCCGCGGGGGTGGACTTCATCGTGATCAGCGTGAACCTGGGGACCGTAGGGATCATCGAGGCCGCCCGGGCGGCTCGGCGCCCCGTGCTGCTGACCACCTTCTACACGGACAAGAGCAGCTACGCGCCCCAGCACTTCACCACGTCCCTGGTGTCCAACTTCGGGAAGCCTTACGTGGAGGTGGTCCGCCAGATCCTGGCGGGCCGGCGGTCCGGTTACTACGAGATGCGGCCCGGGGCGGGGTTCGGCTTCATCCCGCCGAAGAACGTGCCCCCGGAGGTGGCCCGGAAGGCGCAGGAGATCTGGAGGGCGGTGGTCCTGCGGCAGGAGCGCATCGAGGAGGTCACGGACCGCATCGTGGAACGGCGGTAGGTGCTAAGCTCACAAAGGCGGCTCTCCTGGGGGAGGGTCCGTCGCGGGTGCTGGAGGAGGTTGCGGTGTCGGAGGGGAAGTCGGTCCCACACGAGGGCTGTCCCCGCTGCGGGGCAGTGCTGGACCAGGGGGTCTTGGCCGCCTCCCTGTACGTGTGTCCGCACTGCCAGCTGCACCTGCCCATGCCCGCCCGGGACCGGATCGTGCAGCTGGCGGACGCCCGCTCCTTCCGGGAGTGGGACCGGGGGCTGACCTCCGTGGACCCCCTGGGGTTTTCGGACCACAAGCCCTACCGGGAGCGGCTGGCGGAGGCGCGGCGGCTCACGGGACTGCGGGAGGCGGTGGTCACGGGGGAGGCGACCCTGGACGGGCAGCCCTTCGTGCTGGTGGCGTTTGACTTCCGGTTCTTGGGCGGCACCATGGGGTCCGCGGTGGGGGAGAAGGTGGCGCGGGCCTTCGAGGGGGCCACCCGGCGGAGGCGGCCGGTGGTGGCGGTGACGGCCTCCGGGGGGGCGCGGATGCAGGAGGGGATGCTTTCCCTGTTGCAGATGGCGAAGACCGCGGCCGCGGTGGGGCAGCACCACGCGGCGGGGCTGCCGTACGTGGTGGTGCTCTCCAACCCGACCTTCGGAGGGGTCGCAGCTTCCTTCGGCGCGCGGGGCGACGTCCTGGTGGCGGAGCCGGAGGCCCTGGTGGGATTTGTGGGACCCAGGGTGGTGGAGATGACCACGGGGGAGGCGGCGCCGGAGGAAGCGTATCGGGCGGAGACGTTGCTCCGGCACGGCTTGGTGGACATGGTGGTCCCGCGGGGGCAGCAGCGGAGGGTCCTGAGCACCCTGCTGCGCCACCTCCGACCCGCTCCCGTGGGGAAGCTGGCGCGGCCGCAGCTGCCGCCTTTGGCCCAGCCTGCACACCTGTCCGCGTGGGAGACGGTTCAGCTGGCGCGCCGGGTGGGACGTCCCACCTCCGTGGACTACCTGTCCCGGGTGTTCGACGGATTTGTGGAGCTGCACGGGGACCGGGCTTCGGGGGACGACCCCGCAGTGGTGGCGGGGCTGGCGGAGCTGGCCGGGGACACGGTGCTGGTGGTGGCGCAGGAGCGGGGGAGGACGGAGGAGGAGCAAGGGCTGCGCCGGCGGGGGATGGCCATGCCCGAGGGGTTCCGGAAGGCGTGCCGGGTGATGCGCTTGGCCAGCAAGCTCCAGCTTCCCCTGGTGACCCTGGTGGACACGCCGGGGGCGTACCCCGGGCCGGAGGCGGAGCGCCGGGGGATTGCCGCGGCCATCGCGGAGTGCCTGGCGACCATGGTGACCCTGCCCGTGCCCACGGTGGCGGTGGTGATCGGGGAGGGGGGAAGCGGGGGGGCCTTGGCCCTGGCCACCGCGGACCGGGTGCTGATGCTGGAGCACGCCATCTACTCGGTGATCTCGCCGGAGGGTGCTGCCGCCATCCTGTACCGGAACGCGGGCAAAGCGCCGGAGGTGGCGGAATCCCTGCGCCTGACCTCCTCGGACTTGAAGCGCCTGGGGCTGGTGGACCGGGTGGTGCCGGAGCCCCCCGGCGGTGCTCACACCGACCCGCAGCGGGCGGCGGAGCTGTTGCGGGACCACCTGGTGGACGCCCTGCGGGAGGTCCGGGCTCAGCCGGTGCGGCGGCTGCTGCGGGAGCGCTACCGCCGCTACCGCCACATCGGGCAGGTGGGGGCGTACTGGAGGGTGGTGCTTCAGGAGGAGTGGGACGAACTTCGGGAAGGCGTGGCGCGGCGCCTGCGGCGCCCCGCGGTCCCCAAGGTCCCCGAGACCTCCTGACGCCGGAGGGTGTGTTCTGGGGGACGCACGGAACCCAACTCCACACCGGAGGTGAGACGCATGGCCTTCGATCTGTTCGACCTGCGGGGCTGCCGGGTGTTGGACCTGTCCCAGAACTTCAGCGTGGACTCCCCTCCCTTCGCCTACTACGACGGCCCCACCATCAAGTGGGTGAAGAAGATCGCCTTCGAGGGGGTCAACGCGCAGCACATCTCCACCACCAACCACATCGCCACGCACCTGGACTCCCCCCTCCACTTCTACGACCCGGGCCCGGACATCTCGGGCATCCCCCTGGAGCGGCTGGTGGGTCCCGCGTGTATCGTGGACCTGCAGCAGTTCGGGATCGGGGACTACGACGTCTACGGCCCGCAGCACTTCGAGGAGTGGGAGCGGCGGACGGGGATCCGCATCGAGCCGGACGACATCCTGGTGATCCACACGGGCTACCACGCGTACTACAACGAGGACTGGTCCCCGCACACCCGGCAGCGGCACCCGGACGCGGCCCCGGATCTCCCCCGGTCCTTCCTCCGGCACCCGGGGCCTCGGGCGGAGTTCTGTGAGTGGGTGTTGGACCGGAAGATCCGGTGGCTGGCGGTGGACGCCATCTCCACGGACCACCCCTTCAACACCAAGGTCCGGGAGGCGCGCCGGGACCTGATCCCGGAGGTGGAGCGGAAGATCGGCATGAGCCTGGAGGAGGCCTTCCCCTGGCCCCGGGACTACCAGGCCACCCACACCAAGCTGTTCCCCCACGGGGTGTTCCACGTGGAGAACGTGGGGGGAGACATCGACCTGGTGTTGGACCGCCGGGTGTGGGTGGGAGCGTTTCCGTTCCGGTTCAAGGGAGGCGAGGCCGCCTTCTGCCGCTTCGTGGCCTTCGTGCGGGAGTGACCTTGCAGCCCCTGGAAGACCTGCTGGTGGTGGACCTCACCCGGGCCCTGGCGGGTCCGTACTGCACCATGATGCTGGCAGACCTGGGGGCCCGGGTGATCAAGGTCGAGAGTCCGGAGGGCGGGGACGACACCCGGGGATGGGGTCCTCCCTTCCTGCAGGGCGAGAGCGCGTACTTCATGAGCGTGAACCGGAACAAGGAGTCCGTGGCTTTGAACCTCAAGGACCCGCGGGGGCTGGAGGTCCTGCACCGCATGCTGGAGCGGGCAGACGTCCTGGTGGAGAACTTCCGGCCGGGGGTGATGGAGCGGCTGGGGCTGGACTACCCGCGGCTGCACCCGCGCTACCCCCGGTTGGTGTACTGCTCCATTTCAGGGTTCGGGCAGACCGGGCCGTACCGGGAGAAGCCCGCCTACGACCTCATCCTGCAGGGGATGGGGGGGATTATGGGCATCACGGGGGAAGAGGACGGTCCCCCGGTCAAGGTGGGGGTGGCGGTGGCGGATATCTGTGCGGGGATGTTCGCGGCCTTCGGAATCCTGGCCGCTCTCCGGGTGCGGGACCGGACGGGTCTGGGGCAGTGGGTGGACGCGGCGTTGTTGGACGGGCAGGTGGCTTGGCTGACGTACGCTGCCGCCAACTACTTCGCCACCGGCCAGAACCCGTCCCGCATGGGCTCTGCCCACCCCAACCTGTGTCCGTACCAGGCCTTCCAGACCCAGGACGGCTACGTGAACGTGGCGGTCGGCAGCGAGGCCATCTGGCGGCGGTTCTGCGAGGTGGTGGACCCGGGTCTCGGGGAGGACCCGAGGTTCCGCACCAATGCGGACCGGGTGCGGCACCGGGCCGAGCTCATCCCCCTGTTGCAGGCCCGTTTTCGGGAGCGTCCGACGCGGGAGTGGATCCGGGTTCTGGACGAGGCGGGGGTGCCCAACGGGCCCATCTACACCATCTCCGAGGTTTTTGAGGACCCCCAGACGCGCCACCGGCAGATGCGGGTGGAGCTGGAGCACCCCAGGGCCGGGCGGATCGCGGTGACGGGCGTCCCCGTGAAGTTCTCAGACACCCCGGGGTCGGTGCGCACGCCCCCGCCCGTGTTGGGGCAGCACACGCGAGCGGTGCTGCGGGAGCTGGGCTACACCGAGGAGGAAGTCCGGCGGCTTCACCAAGACGGGGTGGTGGGCTGGAGTGCGTGAGCTCCCCGCCCCCCGGCTCCGAAAGGCGCGCCGGGGCTGCGGGCGTCCCTGGACAAGACGCGGGGAGTAGGAGCGAGGTCCCCAAGGCCGCGCAGGGATTGTCGAGGGCTGGCCTACGGGACGGGGGCACGCACCCGCGGCCTGTGGAGCCCCTCCCGGTGGGTCCCCAGCACCGCGACCAGGATGAGGGCTGCGCCCAAACGCTGCGAAGCGGTGAGCTGCTCGCCCAGGGCGAGGTGCGCGGCCACGGCCGCCACCACGGGTTCCACCGTAGCCAGCAGGCTCGCCCGCGCAGGGGAGACTGCCCGCAGGCCGAACAGGAACAGGCCGAAGGGCACCACCGTGGCGAGCAGGCTTAGGTGCGCGAACCTCATCCACTGGGTCGCCGTGTACGGCCGGAGCCAGGCGTCCCAGGGCGGCACCAGGGCAGACCAACCCACTGCCCCCACGGTCAGGGCCAGGGCCAGAACCCCCCAGGAGTCCGAACGGGCCACCTCCTCCCGGGCCAGAACGGTGTAGGTGGCGAAGAGCACCGCGGAGGCAAGACCCCACCCCAGGCCCTGCGGCGTGACCACCAGCCCGCGGGGGCCTACCACCAGGAGGAACGCCCCGCCCCACGCCAGCCCCACGGCTGCGAGCCGCCCCGGGGTGAGGGGCTCTCCCTCCGCCACCCGGGCCCACAACACCAGCAGGGCGGGGGCCAGGTACTGGAGGAAGATGGCGGTGGCCACGCTGGCGGAGGCGATGGCGGCGTAGTACGCGAACTGCGTGGACGCCAAGCACAGGCCCAAAAGGGCGACGGGCCGCCTGCGCACCCACGCCGCGCGGAGGGCCTGGGGGCGGAAGAAGGCGGTGTACGCCACCGAAGCCGCCGCGGCACCGCCCAGGCGCACCGCCACCAAGACCTCCGGGGAGACCGACTCCGCGAACAGGGACTTGGCCACGACCCCGGAGAGCCCCCACAGGCTGGCCGCCGCCAGGACCGCGGAAGTCCCCGCTAGGTGGCTGGGAGCCTTGGCGTCCAAGGCCGACCTCGTGGTGTACACTGACGGCGATGCTGCAACGCCTGATCCCGCGGGCGTGGTTCAGCCGGTTCGAGGGGTGGTGGGCCCGCCGGTACGGGGTGTTCGACTACTCCCCGGGGTGCGTGCTCCGGCTCCAGCTGCACCGTCACCAGGGTCCCCCGGTGAGACTCTCCGACGGGACCGTGGTCCGGCCCGGAGACCCGGTGGCAGAGGTGCACGTGGACAGCGAGCGGGTGGAGCGTCTGCACGCGGAGTTGCAGGACCCGCGCCGGGTGGGTCTGCAGTTCGCCCGGCTGCTCACGGACGCGTTTACCGCCCTGGCCGCCTACTTCCGGGAACACCCGGAGACCCCTGCCGTGGCGGTGTTCGGCAACACCCTGTACTGGCAGGGCGCGGAACGCCTGGGGTGGGAAGTCCGGGACCTGCCGCCTGGGCTCCACCGGTGGTTCCTCCACGCGTGGCTGCGCTTTCTCGTCTGGTACTACCACCCCCAAGGGACCCGGCGGACGGAGGGCCGCACACGGCTGAGCCGCGCCCGCCAGATCTGGATATCGCGGCGGCGGCTACTGGAACTGTACGGGAGTCCCCGCCGCGGGGGCTCCGTGGCCCGTCCCGAGCAGCTCATCCAGGGAGACCGGCTCCAGACCCCGTGACCGCAGCCCCTGGATGATGCCCGGGAGGGCGGCCAGGACCCGCACGGGCGTGTCGGGGAAGCCTCCGCGGTCGTGGAGGTTCACCACCGCCCCAGGACAGGCCCGGCGTACCACCTCCCGGACCATCCGCGGTGCGGTAGGCCTCCAGCGGTAGCCTTCCGCGCGCACGGTCCACAGCACCGGCACGAGTCCCAGGCGTCGCGCGGCCCACAAGCTGGCCAGGTTGAAGGCCCCCCACGGGGGCCGGAAATACCGGGCCCGGACCCCCGTGGCGTCCTCCACCGCCCGCACGCCCTCCCGCACCTCCCGCCAGGTGGCCCCCGGAGTCCGCGTCCACAGGTGCGGGTGGCTGAAGGTGTGGCTCCCCACGCCGTGGCCCGCGGAGGCTACGGCCCGCGCCACGTGGGGGAGCTCCGCGGCGTGTCGCCCCACGAAGAAGAAGGTAGCCCGGACCCCGTAGCGCGCCAGCAGCTCCACCACCCGCAGGGTGTACTCGGGGTGCGGTCCGTCGTCGAAGGTGAGGGCCACCTGCGGGCGCGGGGGCCCTCTGCGCACCGCCAGGCCGGCCCGGGCCAGGAGCTGGGCACCCGCGGTGTAGGCGAGCCCCCCCGCGCAGGACAAGGAAATCCAAAGCCACGGGTTCACGTGCCTTCCCTCCGGTGGGGGCGCCGGTTTTTGTGCCGCAGCACCGGTCCCAGGGACCGGGGCAGGAGCAGCAGGTAGTTCACGGCCACCAGGAGGAGGAACAGCCCCGCGGCGTGGAAGGGCGCGGCGGGCCCCAAAGAGTCCCACAGCAACCCGCCCACGGTGGTGCCCAGGGCCACCCCGATCCCCTCGATGGACATGGCCAGACCCAGCAGGGTGGCCCGGCGGGAAGGCGGTAAGAGGTCCATGAGCAGGGCGTTCCACGCGGGGAGCACCGTGGCGTACCCGAGCCCCAGGATGGCCACCAGGGGGACCAAGATCCACAGGGACCGGAAGAAGGGAAGCACGAACAGCACCACAGCTCCCACGCCGATGCAGGAGGGGAGGATTTCCATGCGGTCGAGCCGGTCGATGAGGTGCCCCAAGGGCACCAGGAGGAGCACCGTGAGCCCGGGGCCTGCCAGGAGGAGTACCCCGATCCACAGGGGGCTCAGGTGGAGCACCTCCCGCGCGTAGGGCGAAAGGGTGGGCATGAGCATCCCGGTGGCCATGGTCTGCACTCCCATCCCCGCCACGAGGGGCCACAGCCGGCCCGCGGTGAGCTCCACTTCGTGCACCGACTCCTTCAGGACCTGCTGCACGGGACCGCGGGGCGAGGCCTCCAGCTGGGCGGCCAGGGTGAGGGCCGCCACTTGGCACGCCCCCACGAGGACGAAGGCCGCCAGGGTGTGGGCTTCCAGGAGGAAGTTGGCCAGCACGAACCCGAGGCCCGTGCCCACGAGCCAGCTGGTGAACACCGCACCCATGGCGCTGCCGCGGCCGCCGTCCTCGGTGGCCTCCGCCACCCCGCTCACCACCGCAGGCCACACCGGCGCGGCTCCCGCCCCGCCGAGGAATGCGGCCAGCAACAGCCCCCACACCGCCTCCACGCGGGCGAAGAGCACCGTGCCCAGCAGGCTCAGGCCGAGCCCCGCCACCACCGGGAGCCTCCGCCCCCAGTGGTCCACCAGCCACCCCGAGGGCACCTTCAGGGCCAGCTCAGACAGGTAGTACGCGGACAGGGTGAGTCCCACCACGGACATGCCGTGCCCCACGCCGAAACGGAGGTGGTTGGGCAGGAGGGTGAACAGCAAGGCCCCACGGCCGCACTCCACGAGTCCGACCAGGGCCGCGTGGAACGCCGTCCGCGCGGGTTGTCCCGGAGAACCTCGGCTGCCCGGGGACCCGGGCGCCCGGAGGTCAGGGCGCGACGTTTGGGACGGTCCTTCCTCCAGCGCCGGCCCCGGGGGAGGGGTCCCCGTGTGCGCCCGCCCTGTGAGCCACCCCTTAGCGTCCATGCCCCGACCCCGTGGGCAGGAGCTGGAGGATGGCCTCCGCGGCTTCCCGTGCCGCGTTCGGCCTGCGGACGCGTCGGGCGGCAGCCCGCATGGACTCCAGGGCCGCGGGGTCCGCCAAAAGCCGTTCCAGGACCCGCGCGAGCTCCTCGGGCCCTCGGGCCACGTGGGCAGCTCCTGCCGTCACCAGCATCCGGGTGTTCCACTCCTCCTGCCCTGGGATGGGACGGTAGATGACCATGGGCAACTCCCGGACCAGGGCCTCGGAAACCGTGATCCCCCCCGCCTTGGTCACCAGGAGGTCCGCGGCCGCCATCCACTCGTGAACGTTGGAGACGAAGCCGTGGACGTGGAAGTCCGGCCTGCGGCGGCTGCGCTGCCGGAGGCGCTCCACCAACGCCTGGTCCCGCCCGCACACGAAGACCGCCTGCACCCGGTGCGGCAGGGTCAAAAGGACCCGGTGCACCTCCAAGATCCCGCCCAGCATGGCGTACGCCCCGGCCATCACCAGCACCGTGGTCCGGGCGGGTTCCAGCCCCAGCCGCCGCGCCACCTCCCGGCGGTCGAGGGGTTCCGCGAAGGCGGGGTCCACGGGAATCCCCGTGACCCGGATGCGCTGCGCGGGTACGCCGCGGTCCACCAGCCCCGCGCGGACTTCTTCCGAGGCTACGCAGTACAGGTCCACGTGCGGGTGGATCCACTGGGAGTGTACCGCGTAGTCGGTGAGGACCACCGCGGAGGGTTGCGAGGCTTTCCCCTCGCCCTTCAGTTCCGAGAGGGAGCCCGCGGGGGTCGGGTGCACAGACACCACCAGGTGGGGGCCGTGCTCCCGCAGGTGGGCCAGAAGCCGGGCCTTCCCCAGCCGGTTGATGAGCCGCTGGGCGGCGGAGTCGGGCGGGATGTTCCCCGTGGCGTAGTAGAATGCGCCCCACAAGCGGGGCGCGTGGCGGACGCTGCGGACGTACAGGGTTCGGGTGAGGCGGTTCACCGCGGGGTTCACGAACCGCTCGAAGAAGTCCACCACCTCCACCTGGACCTGGGGCAGGCTCCTGCGCCACGTGGCTTCCAGGACCTCCGCCACCCTCTGGTGGCCGCCGCCGTACGAGGCGGACAGCACCAGCACCGAGGGTGCCCGTGGGCGGAGGGCGCGGACCATGGGCTATCCCTGCAGCGCCTGCACCGCGAGCTCCGCGGGCTGCCAGGGCAGGGCTTCGGGGGGGAGCAGGATCCGCAGGGCCCGGGGCAGCACCCGGGCGTGAATCCGGCGTGTGGCCTCCATGGGGTTGCCGTCCACGTGGATCTCCACCGCCCGGTCCGCTTCCACCGTGACCTGACGGCAGCGTTGGATCACGATCTCCGGGATGGGGGACCGGCGGATCATCTTCAGGGCCGCGTTCAGGGACCGCATGCGCCGCATCTCCTGGATGATGTACAGGTCCAGGAGGCCGTCCCGCAGGCTGGGGGTGGGAAGGGAAGGAACCCGTTCCCCGTACATGCGGCCGTTCACCGCGGCCACCAGGAGCACACGGCCGCAGAACCGTTCCGACTCCGTGGTCACCTCCACCTCGAGGGGTTCGCGGCCGCTCACGAGTTCCAGCAGACTGGCCAGGAAGTACACCGCGCGTCCCCGCAGGATGCGCCGGTCCCGCAGGCGGTTGGCACCCACCGCCACGCGGGCGTCGAACCCGATCCCGAAGACGTTGGCAAAGTACCGGCCGTTGGCCTCCGCCACGTCGAAGGCTGCGGGCTGCGCGTGTACCAGGACTTGGGTGGCCCGCTGGACGCTCCGGGGGATGGGCAGCCCCCGCACGAACTCGTTCGCGGTCCCCGCGGGGATGATGCCCACGGCGCTGTGGCCGCCCGCCCTCAGCACGCCGTTGACCACCGCGTTCACGGTACCGTCTCCGCCCACCGCCACCACCGCGGGGAAGCCCCCGCGGCTGCCTTCCTCCGCGGCTTCCGCCAGGGCCTCGTACCCCCTCGCCTCCCGGACCACGTAGGACACCCCGCGGCCGCGGAGCACCCGTTCCACCACGGGCAGGACCTCCGCGATGCGGCCGCCTCCCGCGTACGGGTTGGCTACCACCAGCAACGGCTGCATCCCAAGCCCATTCTACGGTACCGGGGCGGCGCGGCGGTTCAGCCCCCGAGGCGCCACAGCCCCAGGAGGAAGCCCGTGAGGGTGTCCGCGCCGGAGGTCCCGCCCGTGGCCAGGACCGCGAAGGCCGCGGGTTCCCAGGAAGGCCCCTGCAGGGACACCACCAAGCGGTGCCAGGACTCGGAAGCGTGCCCGCGGGCGCTGGCACTTAAGAACGCACGGGAGATGCGGTGGGTGGCGGTGGCTTTCCTCCGCAGGGAAGCCCGCGGGTGGCCCGTCACGTACAGGGCGAGCATCCACCCGCACAGGCCGTCGTCCCCGCTGGGGGTGAGGCCGGGGCCCAGGCCGCAAAGCACCCGGCACGCGGTGGTGGTCCTGCCCGCCAGGAGCGCCGCGAGGCCTTCCTGCGCTCTCCGCTGCCAGTCCGCAAGAGGCGGGCCACGGCCGTCCAGCAGGTGGGGGACCACCGCCGCCAGGCTGTCCCGTGGGGCATGCTGCGCCAGCCACCGCAGACACCGCCGCACCACCGTTCTTTCGGGGGCCAGGCGGGGCAGAGCGGGGTCCCACGCGGACGCGGGCGGGAGCTCCCCTTCCCACGCTGCCACCTGGAGGTGGGTGGGAGCGAGGAAGGCCGGCTCACCGGGCTGCAGACCCTCCCACGGGAGGCCGTCCACCAAGACGTTGAGCGGCCCGCGTCCCAGCTCCGGGCTCACCAGGGCCAGCACCGGGCCCCGGGCGCCGAACTGGACGTACGCGCTGCGGCGGAAAGCCGCCCGGACGCGTCCGGAAATCCCCCTCGGGGGCACCGTCCGCAGCCACGCCGGGTACGCCAGCACCCGCACCGCGGCGCCCCTCACCCTCCCCGCATCCGGGCGGCGGCGTCTTCCACGGCCCGGACGATGTTCTGGTACCCGGTGCACCGGCACAGGTTCCCGGCCAGCACCTCCCGGATCTGGTCCCGGGAGGGAGACGGGTTTTCGCGGAGGAAGGCCACCACGGTCATGAGAATGCCGGGGGTGCAGAAGCCGCACTGCAGCCCGTGGTGGTCCCAGAAGGCCTGCTGGACCGGGTGGAGACGTTCCGGGGTTCCCAGAGCCTCCACGGTGGTCACCGAGTGGCCCGCGGCCTGCACCGCCAGCATCAGGCAGGACCGGACGGGCTCGCCGTCCAACCACACCGTACACGCCCCGCACACACCCTGTTCGCACCCCACGTGGGTACCGGTGAGGTGCAGGTCTTCCCGCAGGACGTCCGCCAGGGTCTTGCGTACGGGCACGGTCACGGTGTAGGCGGTGCCGTTCACGTGCAGCGGAATGGTGCGGGTGGGTTCACGCATGGACACCTCCGGATTCCGAGCGGGCGCGCCCGTAGGCGGCTCGGAGGGCCCGTGTGGTGAGGACCGCGGCCAGGTGGCGGCGGAACTCCGCGCTGGCGTGGATGTCTCCGTCCGGGCGGAGCCTTGCCCGCGCCTCCTCGGCGGCAGCCCGCACCGCCTCCTCCCACGTCCCTCCCTCCACCGCCGCGCGTTCCGCTTCCCGCAGCCTCACGGGTACCGGGCCCGCGCCCGCGTACGCGAGCCGGGCGTCCACCACGCGTTCGCCCTCCACCCGTACCCCCGCGGCCACGGCGCATAGAGCGTAGTCCCCGTGCCGGTTGGACACCTCCAGGAAAGCCCAGCCCCATCCCGGGGCGGTGCACGGGAAGCGCGCCTCCACCAACAGCTCTTCCGGCCGCAGGGCGGTGGTGAGGGGGTCCACGAAGAACTCCTCCGCGGGAAGCTCCCGGACGCCCGCGGTGCTCTGGGCTACCAGGCGTGCGCCCAGGGCTACCGCCACCGCGGGGAGTTCCGCCGCGGGGTCCGCGTGGGCCAGGCTCCCGCAGACGGTGCCGCGGTTGCGGATCTGCGGGTGTCCCACGAACCGCACCGCCTCCGCCAACAGGGGCACCGCCCGGTGCACCTCCGGGGCCCGCTCCACCGCCCGCTGCCGCACCCCGGCGCCCACCCGCAACCAGCCCCCCTCCTCCGTGAGGGAGTCCAGGGCCCGGATGCGGTTGATGTCCACCAGGCACTCCGGCCGGGCCAGCCGCAAGTTCAGCAGGGGCACGAGGCTCTGGCCGCCCGCCAACACCTTGGCGCCCAGTCCGTAGCGGGCCAACAGGTCCACCGCCTCCTCCACGGAGGTGGGGTCGTAGTACGCGAACACCGGGGGTTTCACGCGGGCCCTTCCTGCAGCTTCCGGTCCAGGCACTGGAAGAACTGGCCTGCCAGCATGCGGGCGATGCCGGGGATCATGCGGCTTCCGATGGTCAACGCACCCCCCACCTGGACGTCCCCCGACCACCGGACGCCTGTCTCCGGGCCCCGGTCCTCCAGTTCCAGCAACCCCGTGGCCCTCACGAATCCCGCGGCACTGGACCCCTCCACCTGCACCGCGTACCGCGCGGGGGGCGTACGCTCCGTGATCCGGAGTTTCCCCTTGTAGGTGCCCCGCACCGCGGCGATCCCGATGGACAGGACCGCCTCGAACTCGTCCGGCCCCACGGGCTTGAGCTCCTGCATGCCCGGCGTGCAACTCGCCAGGGCCTGCGGGTCTTCCAGCAGCGCCCACACCCGGTCCCGGGGTGCGTGCAGGGTCTCGTTGCCTTCAACCCTCATGACCGCCTCCGTGGCGCGTTCTGGATCAGTTGGAACAGGGCGTCTGGGTGCAACGGCATCTGGGTGATCTCCAGGTCCAGGTCGTCTAAGGCGTCCTCCAGGGCCTGGGCCAGGACCGCGGGGACCGGGATGACACCCCCTTCTCCCGCACCCTTGGCGCCCAGGGGGTTCAAGGGGGAGGGCGTCTCCTGGTGGTGGACCTCGATTTCCGGGATTTCCATGGCGGTGGGGATCTGGAAGTCGAGGAAGGAACCCGAGAGCAGCTGCCCCTGGGAGTCGTAGACCAGCCGCTCGAAGAAGGAGCCCCCGATCCCCTGGGCCACCCCGCCGTGGATCTGCCCGTTCAGGATCAGGGGGTTCAGGACCACCCCGCAGTCGTGCACCACCACGTACTTGAGGAACCGGATGGTGGCGGTCTCCGGGTCCACCTCCACCAGGGCCGCGTGGACTCCGTGGGAGAAGGTCCCGCGGGGTGGGGCGAAGTACCGGGTGGCCTCCAGACCCGGCCCCTCCCACTCCGCGGGGATCACCCCCCGAAGAGGGTTGGCAGCCCGGGCCACCTCCGCCAGGGTCACAGCACGGCCCGGGGCGCCCCGCACCCGCACCTGACCTTCCGACACCTCCAGGTCCTCAGGGCTGGCCTCCAGGAGGCTCGCGGCGACCTGCAGGGCCTTCTGCCGCACCGCGTGGGCGGCCAGGTGCACCGCGCTGCCCGCCACCACCGCGGCCCGGCTGGCGAAGGTCCCCGTGCCCCACCCGAAGGCCGCGGTGTCACCCGTGACCACGTGCACGTCCCGCACGTCCACGCCCAAGGCGTCCGCCACCACCTGGGCCAGGGAGGTGTAGTGCCCCTGCCCTTGGGTCCCCACGCCCGTGGCCACGTACACCTTGCCGGAGGGTTCCACCGTGACCCGGCACCCCTCGTACGGGCCGATGCCCGAGCCCTCCACGTAGCACGCGAAGCCCAACCCCACGCGCCGGCCCTCCGCGCGGTAGCGGGCCTTCTCCTCGGGCCAGCGGTCGTACCCCACGGCCTCCAGGGCGCGCTCCAGGGCCGCGGGGTAGTTGCCGCTGTCGTACACCAGGGGCGCGTTGTCCTGGTAGATGAGCCCCACGGAGTACGGGAACTGGTCTGGCTGGATGAAGTTGCGGCGTCGGATCTCGGCGCGGTCCAAGCCCAGCTGGCGTGCCGCGAGGTCCAGAAGCCGCTCCATGACGAACACCCCGTGGGGCCGGCCCGCGCCCCGGTACGGGCTCACGATGGTCTTGTTGGTGAACACCGCCCGGAACTCCGCGTGGTAGTTGGGGATCCGGTACGGACCGGGAAGCGTGCACTCCGCCACGATGGGGACGATGAGGCCGTAGGGGATGTAGGCGCCGGCGTCGTGCAGGAAGACCGTCCGCACCCCGAGGATGTGGCCGTCCCGGTCTAGGGCGATCTCCGCGTCGTGGATCTGGGTCCGCTCGTGGTTGGTGGCCAGGAAGTGCTCCCGGCGGTCTTCGATCCACTTCACGGGACGGCCGAGACGCATGGCGGCCAGGGGGACCAACACCTCCTCCGGGTAGAACATCATGATCTTGGGCCCGAAGCCTCCCCCCACGTCGGGCGCGATCACCCGGACGTCCTTCTGGGCCAGGCCGAACAGGGAAGCGAGCCCGTTCCGGATGGGGATCGGGGCTTGGGTGCTGTCCCACACCGTGAGCTGGCGGGTCCGGGCGTCCCAGGAGGCCACCACCCCTCGGGTTTCCATGGGTGAAGCGCAGCCCCGGTCCACCACGAAGCGGCGGGCCAGGACCAGGTCCGCCCGGGCCCGGGCAGCTTCGTAGTCGCCCACCCGCTGGACGGAGTGGGCGGCCACGTTGGTCCCGATGTCCTCGTGCACCAGGGCGGGACGGCCCGCCGCGGCCTCCTCCAGGTCCACCACCGCGGGCAGGGGCTCGTAGTCCACCTCGATGAGCTCGAGGGCGTCCTCCGCCGCGTACCGGCTGGTGGCCACCACGAAGGCCACAGGTTCCCCCACGTGCCGCACCTTGTCGGGGGCCAGGGCGTACTGGGTCTTGTGGTGCCGGAGGTCAGGGTGGGGGATGAGCTTGGGGAGCGGTTCCCGCAAGCCAGGGGGCAGATCCCTGTGGGTCAGGACCAAAACCACGTCCGGGTGTTCGAGGGCCCGCCGCACGTCCACGCGCAGGATGCGGGCGTGGGCGTGGGGGCTGCGGAGCACCGCGGCGTGGAGCATCCCGGGCAGCTGGATGTCGTCCACGAACACCCCTTGGCCTGTGAGGAGTCTGGGGTCCTCGTTGCGTTTCACGGGTGCGCCGAACCACCGGGTCGCCACGGCCTGTTTCCTCCCGTCCTCCGGGTAGGCTTTTCCTATTCGCCGCCCGCCCGAAAACACCCTACCGGTCGGCAGGAGTTCCGCCGCGGGGTGCGAATCCTAGGCCCAAAGAGGGTGGCGGCGGTGTCCTGGATGCAGGGCGTTTCCCTGGCGCACGAGCCCGTGCTGGCGCAGCTCCCGCGGGAGCCCTCGGCCAGCTTGAGCGTCCGGCACGAGGCCGGGTGGCGGGGCTCTCGGCTGTGGCAGCAGGCCCTGCTGGAGGCCGCGCGGCGCATGCTGCGGCCCCTGGACCTGCAGGGGGTCCTGGAGGAAGCCCTGACCGCGGTCCACACGGTGTTCGGGTACCGGATCTGCGCGGTACTCCTGGTGGACCGGGAGGCCCGGGAACTGTGGTGCGCGGCCCACCGGGGCTGGACTCCGGAGGCGGCGCGGCGTCGGTACCGGGTGGGCCGGGAAGGGCTGGCGGCGTGGGTGGCGTACACGGGCTGGCCGTACTACGCCCCCGACGTGCAGCGGGACCCCCGGTACGTGGAGGTGGCCCCTGCCGTCCGGTCCGAGCTGGCCCTGCCCCTGCGCCCGGAAGCCAGCGAGACCGTGGGGGTCCTCAGCGTGGCCAGCACCGAGCCCGAGGCCTTCTCCGAGGACTCCCGGGGACTGTTGGAAGCGTACAGCCTCCTGGTGGCCGCGGCGGTGCAGCGGGCGGAGCGGGACGCGGAGCTGAGCCGCCTCGCGCTCCTGGACCCCCTCACGGGGCTGGCCAACCACCGGGCCCTGTACCAGACGCTGCGGAGGGAGCTGGCGCAGGCCTCCCGCTACTCCTTCCCCCTTTCCGTGGTGCTCCTGGACCTGGACGGCTTCAAGCAGGTGAACGACCTGTTCGGCCACCCGTACGGGGACGAGGTCCTGCGGCAGGTGGCACGGATGGCCACGGAGGCCTGCCGGGGCATGGACCTGCCGGCCCGCTTGGGAGGGGAGGAGTTCGTCCTGGTGCTGCCCCACGCTCCCAAACTGGCGGCCTTGCAGGTGGCCGAGCGCCTGCGCCGCCGCATCGAGGAGATCTCCCTGGAGGAAGGGCTGCGCCTGAGCGCGAGCTTCGGGGTGGCGGTGTTTCCGGACGACGGCAACACCCCCGACGCCCTGGTGCGGGCCGCGGACGAGGCCATGTACCGGGCGAAGCGCGCGGGCGGGAACCGGGTGGAGGCCTCCTGACCTCGGCGTCGCTGCCCTTGCGTCCTACCCCGTGAGAGAAACCCTTCCCGCGCCACGGTTCGTGCCGCCCGGGGTCGATCTGGGCCAGTGGGCCCACGTGGAGCCCCTGTTCCGGGACCTCCTGGAGCGGCCCGTGGGGTCCGCGGAGGCCCTGGAGGCCTGGTTGGTGGACGCCAGCGAACTGGCCGCGGCCCTTTCGGAGGAGCGCAGCCGGCGCTACGTGGCCATGACCCAGCAGACGGACGACCCGGCCCGGGAGGCCGCGTACCTGCAGTTCGTCCGGGACGTGCAGCCCAGGGCGGAGCCCCTGTGGTTCTCCGTGCGGAGGCGGTACCTGGAGCTCCGGCGCCGGTTTCCCCTTCCGGAAGACCGCTACTTCGTACTGGACCGGGACACGCAGAACGCGGTGGAGCTGTTCCGGGAGGAAAACGTGCCCCTCCGGGTCCAGGAGGCGGAGCTGGAGCAGCGCTACCAGAAGGTGGCGGGCGGCTGGACCGTGCGGTTCCGGGGGCAGGAGTACACCGTGCAGCAGATGGCCCGCTTCCTGGAGGAACCCGACCGGGCCACCCGCCAGGAGGCGTGGGAGGCGGTGGTCCGGCGCCGGCTCGAGGACAAGGAGGTCCTGGAGGATCTGTTCGACCGCCTGGTGGCCCTGCGGCACCGGATGGCGCAGCACGCGGGCTTTCCCGACTACCGGGCCTACGCCTTCCGCTCCCTGGGCCGGTGGGACTACACCCCGGAGGACTGCCTGGCTTTCCACGCCGCGGTGGAACGGCACGTGGTGCCGCTGCTGGAGGCCCTGCAGGAACGCCGGCGGGAGCAGCTGGGGGTGGACCGGCTGCGGCCGTGGGATCTGGAGGTCGACCCCCTGGGCCGGCCTCCCCTGCGGCCCTTCCGCGACGGCCAGGAGCTGGCCCACAAGGCCCTGGAGGTGTTCCGTCGGGTCCACCCGGAGCTTGGGGAACAGTTCCGCTTTCTGTGGGAGGAGGGGCTGCTGGACCTGGAAAGCCGCAAAGGGAAGGCCCCCGGGGGCTACCAGGCCACCTTCGACGCGCGCCGCTGGCCCTTTCTGTTCATGAACGCCGCGGGACTCGCCTCCGACGTGCGGACCCTGGTCCACGAGAGCGGGCACGCCTTCCACACCCTAGCGGTGCGGGACGAGCCCCTCCTGAGCTACCGCCACGCGCCCACGGAGTTCTCAGAGGTGGCGTCCATGGGCATGGAGATGTTGAGCCTCCCGCACCTGGACGTGTTCTATCCGGAGGAGCCAGACCGACGCCGGGCGCGGCGGGAGTTCTTCGAAGGGGTGGTCCGGCTGCTCCCGTGGGTGGCCACCGTGGACGCTTTTCAACACCAGCTGTACACGCAGCCCGGGCACACCCGAGAGGAGCGGGCACGGTGGTGGCGAGACGTCTTCCGGCGCTTCCGGGGGAAGGTGGACTGGTCCGGGTACGAGGAGGCCGAGGCGTACCTGTGGCACCGCCAGCTGCACCTGTTCCTCCACCCCTTCTACTACATCGAGTACGGCGTGGCGCAGCTGGGGGCTTTGCAGCTGTGGCTTCGATCCCGGGAGGACTACCAGGAGGCCGTGGCCCGCTACCGGGCGGCCCTCCGCCTCGGTGGGTCGCGGCCCCTGCGGGAGCTCTTTGAAGCTGCAGGCCTCCGGTTCGGCCTCGGGGAGGACGTGGTGGCCCCCTTGGTTCGAGCCCTGGCGGAGGAGCTTCAGGCCTTGGGAAGCGGTTGAGCCGCCCGGGGGGAAGCCTCCCGTTTGTACACCAGGATACTCCGGAAGAACTCGATGACCACGACCCCGTCCTGGTTGTAGCCCGTGGTCTTCACCCGCACGATGCCCATCCCCGGCCGGGAGCGGGACTCCCGCTTCTCCACCACCTCGCTCCGGGCGTACAGGGTGTCGCCTTCGAACACGGGGTGAGGCAGGCGCACCTGGTCCCACCCCAGGTTCACCGCGTTCTGGGAGAGGTCCGCCACGGACAGACCGGTGACCAGGGCGAGGGTGAAACACGAGTTCACCAGGGGCCGTTTGAACTCCGTGCGGGCCGCGTAGCCCGCGTCGAAGTGGATGGGGTTGGTGGCCAGGGTGAGGAGGCTGAACCACACGTTGTCCGCCTGGGTCACGGTGCGTCCCCAGGGGTGCTGGATCACCTGCCCCACCTCGAAGTCCTCGTAGAAGCGTCCCCCTCCCGCGCTCACGGTCTCACCTCCTCGGGTTCCATCCCGATCTCCCGGAGCACCGACTCCGTGTGTTCCCCCAGGCGGGGCACTGGACCCAGCAAGGGCTCCTCCGCGGGCACGCTGAAGGGTGGCAGGAGAGCCAGCAAAGGCCCCACGGGGGAGTCCACCCGGCGCCAGCGGTCCCGGGCAGCCAGCTGCGGGTGCTCCAGCAGGCCCTGGACCGTCCGCAGCTCCCCGTAGGCCACGTCTGCGGCCTCCAGCCGCTGCGTCAGCTGCGCCGTGGAAAGCCCTCGGAAGGTCTCGCGGATCAAGGCCTCCAAGGCGGGCCGGTGTCGGACCCGGTCGGGGTTGGTGGCGAACCGGGGGTCGCGGGCCAGCTCCGGCCGTTGCAACACCTCCCGGCAGAACCGCTCCCACTCGCGGTCGTTCTGGACCGCGAGGAACACCACCCCGTCCGCGGTGGGGAAGGGTCCGTAGGGGGCGATGGTGGCGTGGTGGGCACCCGTGCGGGCCGGGGGGTGTCCCCCGTACGCGGTGTAATACAGGGGATAGCCCATCCACTCCGCCAGGGAGTCCAGGAGGGACACCTCCAGGAGGGCGCCGCGCCCGGTGCGCTCCCGCCGGTAGAGGGCGGCCAGGATCCCGCTCAGGGCGTACATCCCCGCCGCGATGTCCGCCACGGAGATCCCCACCTTCACGGGTTCCTCGGGGGTGCCCGTGATGGACAGCAAACCCGACTCCGCCTGGATGAGGAGGTCGTAGGCCTTCCGGTCTCGGTACGGGCCCGTGCTCCCGTAGCCGGAGATGCTGCACACCACCAGCTGAGGGTACCGCCGGCTCACCTCCTCAGGCGCGAAACCCAGCCGGTCCAGGGCGCCGGGGCTGAGGTTCTGCACGAAGACGTCCGCCCGCTGCAGCAGGCGGGAGAGGGCTTCCCGGCCCCGGGAGGTCTTGAGGTCCAGCACCACGGACTCCTTGGAGCGGTTGAGCCACACGAAGTGGCTGGACCACCCGCGCACCGCGCGGTCGTATGCGCGGGCGAAGTCCCCCTCGGGTCGCTCCACCTTGATGACCCGGGCGCCCAGGTCCGCCAGCTGGCGGGTGGCGAAGGGTGCGGCCACCGCCTGCTCCACGCTCACCACGGTGATGCCTGTGAGGGCCCTCATCAGTACGAGCGCGGCAGGCCCAGGACGTTGTGGGCCAGGTACGCCAGGACCAGGTTGGTGGACACGGGGGCGATCTGGTACAGGCGGGTCTCCCGGAACTTGCGCTCGATGGGGTATTCCCGGGCGAACCCGTACCCGCCGAAGGTCTGCAGGGCCACGTTGGCCGCCTCCCAGGAGGCCTCCGCGGCCAGGAGCTTGGCCATGTTGGCCTCCGGCCCGCAGGGCAGACCCGCGTCGTACAGCTCCGCGGCCCGGAACCGCATGAGGTCCGCGGCCCGCACCCGCGCGTAGGCCTGGGCCAGGGGGAACTGGATCCCTTGGTTCTGCCCGATGGGCCGGCCGAACACCCGCCGCTCCTTGGCGTACGCCACGGCCCGGTCGAGGAAGTAGTCCCCGTCTCCCACGCACTCCGCGGCGATGAGGATGCGCTCCACGTTCATCCCGTCTAGGATGCACCGGAACCCCTGGCCCTCCTCGCCGATGCGGTCCTCCACGGGGACCTCCAGCTCCTCCAGGAACACCTCCGCGGTGTGGTGGTTGATCATGGTCCGGATGGGCCGCACGTGGATGGTCTTGCCCAGGTGAGGGCGGAGGTCCACGAGGAAGAGGGAAAGCCCCTCGCCCCGGCGCTGCACCTGGTCCAGGGGCGTGGTGCGGGCCAGCAGAAGCATCAGGTCGGAGTGCTCCACGCGGCTGGTCCACACCTTCTGGCCGGAGATCACGTACCGGTCTCCCCGGCGGACCGCGGTGGTGCGGATGCTGGGGGTGTCAGAGCCCGCCTCCGGCTCGGTGACCGCAAAGGCCTGCAGCCGTAGCTCACCGCGCGCGATGGGCGGGAGGTAGCGCTGCTTTTGCTCTGGCGTGCCGTGGCGGAGGATGGCCCCCATGACGTACATCTGGGCGTGGCAGGCGGCGGCGTTGCCGCCGCTGCGGTGGATTTCCTCCAGGATCACAGAGGCCGCCGCCACCCCGAGCCCCGCCCCCCCGTACTCCGGCGGGATCAGGGCGCTCAGGTAGCCTGCGTCCGTCATGGCGCGGACGAAGGCCTCGGGGTAGGCCCCCTGTTCGTCCAGCTCCCGCCAGTAGCTGTCGGGGAAACGGGCGCACAGCTTGCGCACGCCCTCCCGGAGGTCGCGGTAGGGGTCAGGGCCGGGCATAGGCCGTCTGCGCGGAGCCGTACAGGTCCCCGCCGTGGACGTCGTTCACCACCACCGCGGGGAACTCCCGGAGTTCCAATTCCCAGATGGCTTCCGTACCCAGGTCCTCGTACGCCACCACACGGCCGCGCACGATGTGGCGGGCCAGCACGGCAGCCGCCCCACCCACCGTGGCCAGGTACACCGCTCGGTAGCGGACCATGGCCTCCTTCACCTCCGCGGACCGCGTCCCCTTCCCCACGGTGGCCTTCAGGCCCCGTTCCAACAGGGGGACGGTGAACGGGTCCATGCGGCCGCTGGTGGTGGGGCCTGCGGGTCCCACGGCCCAGCCCTCCTTGGCGGGCGCGGGGCCCACGTAGTAGATGACCTGTCCTTCCAGGGGAATGGGGAGGGGTTCGCCCCGGCGCAGGGCTTCCGCTAGGCGCTGGTGCGCCGCGTCCCGGGCCCCGTACACGACCCCCGAGAGGGTGACCCAGTCCCCGGCCCGGAGGCCCACCACGTCCTCGTCCCGGAGGGGGGTCCGCAGGTGCCACTCCCTCACAAGACCACCTCCGCGCGCCGGGGAGCCGAACAGTTCAGGTTCACGGCCACGGGCAAGGCGGCGATGTGGGTGGGAGCGCTCTCTACGTGCACCGCCAGGGCGGTGAACCGCCCTCCCAACCCCTGCGGGCCCACGCCTGTGGCGTTGATGGCCTCCAGGAGCTCCTGTTCCAGGCGCGCCAGGTGAGGCGCGGGGTTTGGGGTTCCCAGAGGACGCAACAGGGCCCTCTTCGCCAGCAAAGCCACCCCGTCGAAGGAGCTGCCGAGTCCCACGCCCACGATCACGGGGGGGCAGGCGTTGGGACCCGCCCGCTGGACGACTTCCACCACGAAGCGCTTCACCTCGACCTCCCCCGCGGTGGCAGGGAGCATGCGGAGGGCACTGGTCATCTCCGCCCCGAAGCCCTTGACGAGGGCTGCGACCCGGACCCGGTCGCCCGGCACGATCTCGTAGTGCACGATGGGCGGAGTGTTGTCCCCGGTGTTCTCCCGCACCAGGGGATCCCGCACCACGGACTTCCGCAGGTCCCGGTACGCATCCCGGACGGCTTCCTCCAGGGCTTCTGCCAGGCTCCCGCCCACGAGGTGGACGTCCTGCCCCACCTGGACGAACAGCACGGGGATGCCGGTGTCCTGGCAGGTGGCCACCCCCGCCCGGCCCGCCAGCTCTGCGTTGTCCAGCAGCATCCGCAGCATCCGGCGCCCCAGAGGGGACTCCTCCCGGGCCTCCGCGTCCCGCAGGGCGGACAGGTAGTCCTCCGGCAGTCTGGTGACCGACTCCCGCAGGAGGGCCGCCACCGCCTCCCGGACGTGTGCCACGGGGAGCTCCCGGGGTGTCACGTTGGCAAAGTATCCCGTATACGGTAGACTGTCAACCGACCATGAGCACGGGGCTGGCTGTGGTGGAGCGGCTCCGGCTGGAGGAGCAGGTGTACCGCTCCCTGCGCCGCTCCATCCTCCGGGGGGACCTCGGGCCGGGGCAGCGCCTGGTCCAGGAGGTGTTGGCGGGCCAGCTGGGCACCAGCCGGCTCCCGGTACGGGATGCCCTCCGGCGGCTGGAGCGGGACGGGCTGGTGCAGCCCGACGGCCGCGGGACCTACCACGTGGTGCGGTGGGGGCCGGAGGAGCTGGCGCAGCTGTACGAAGTGCGGCTGTTGCTGGAACCGGAGGCCGCAGCCAAAGCCGCCCGCCGCCTGGAGCCCGGGGAGCTGGCAGAGCTGCGGCGCTTGCACACCACCCTGGAGGCGGCAGCCCGCGCGGGGGACGCGGACGGCTTCGTGGAAGCGAACCAGCAGTTCCACTTCGCCATTTACCGGGCCTGCGGGAACCCGCGCCTGGTGCGGGCCATCGAGGGTCTGTGGTTGGGGCTGCCCCCCCTCGCTCCCCTGATCCCGGAGCAGCTCCAGCGGTCCGTGCGGGACCACGCGGAGATCCTGCGGCAGCTCCAGGCCCGCTCCGCCCGGGGAGCGGCCGCGGCCCTGCGTCGGCACATCCGGACCGCGGGGGACGCCCTGGCGAGCCACCTCCGGGAGCAGGGACAGGGCGGCAGGAGTCCGGTGCGGGCGCAGCGTACCATGGCGTAGCTGGAAGGATGAAAGGGGGGAGTCACGTGAAACGCTGGGTCGGACGCTGGGCCGCTTTGCTCGTAGCCTTGGCTGCAGTCCCGGCCTGGGCCCAGGGCAGGGCCCACTGGCCGCGCAGCATCACCATCGGGTCGGCCTCCATCGGCGGGGTGTACTACGTGGTGGCAGGCGGGTACGCGAAGGTCATCCAGGAGAAGCTGGGCATCCCGGCCACCAACCGGGTCACGGGAGGGCCCGTGCAGAACATCCAGCTGGTCCAGGCCAAGCAGGTGGAACTGGGCCTCACCACCATGGGCCCCGCGTACGAAGGGATGCAGGGGATCGGGTGGGCCCGGGGCGTCCGCCACGACGCCATCCGGTTCACGTGGCCCATGTACACCTCCTACTACCACTGCGTGGTGCGTGGTGACGGACCGGTGCGTTCCTTCAGCGACCTCCACGGGCGGGTGGTGGACGTCGGGCCGCGGGGAGGCTCCGGGGAGTTCGTTTCGTTGAAGGCCTTCGACCTGCTGAACATCCGGCCCTCGCGGATCGTCAACCTGTCCCTGGCGGAGGGTGCCAACGCCCTGCGGGACGGGCTCATCGACGCGAGTTGCATCACCATCGGGATCCCTGTGCCGGCCTGGGTGGAGCTCTCCCTCACCAGGCCCACGCGGTTCGTGGCCCCGAGCCCGGAGCAGATCGCACGGCTCAACGCGCAGTACCCGTACCTGGCACCCGCGGCCATCCGGGCCAACGTGTACCGCGGCCAGGACTACGTCATCCGCACGGTCCAGATGTGGAACGGAGCCATCGTCCACAAGGACATGCCCGAGGACTTCGTGTACGAGCTGACCAAGACCATCTTCGAGAACCGGGAGCTCCTGGAGCAGGTGCACCCCACGGGAGCCGAGACCCACCCCGTGAACATCTACTACATCAACGCCCCCCTGCACCCGGGTGCCTTGCGGTACTACCGGGAGCGGAACATCCAGCTGCGCCCGGCCCACCAGCCCCCCCGCTGACGGCCCGGGCAGCGACCTGGACGGAGGTGGATTGTGGCCGCGGAGCGGGAGGCGGAGGGCCTTCTCGTCACGGAGGAGCAGCTCGGGTCTGCGGAGGAGCTCCGGGGGCGACGGCTGACGGGAGGGTGGTGGTGGCTGGCCCGCGGGGTGGGGGTCGCCATGGCCCTGTACCACGTGGCGGTCCTGGGCTTCTACTCCACCGACCCCCAGAAGATGTACGCCTTCCACCTCCTGTTCGCCTCCGTGCTGGTGTTCCTGCTCCTGCCGGCCCGGAAGGGTCAGGAGTCCACGCGGCCTACGGTCTGGGACCTGGTCTTGGCCGCGGCCAGCGTGGCCGTGGTGGTCTACCAGCTGGTGTTCTTCTCGGAACTCACCAACCGGGCGGGGGTCTTGCCCACCGCCGCGGACGTGGTGGTGGGGGTGGTGCTGCTCGTGGTGGTGGTGGAGGCCGCCCGCCGGACCTCCGGCTGGGCGCTGCCGATCCTCGGGGGGCTGTTCGTCCTGTACGCCTTCGTGGGCCCCTACCTGCCCAGCTTGTTCCGCCACAACGGCTTCCCCTTCGCCACCACCATCTCCTTCCTGTTCAGTGACAACGGGATCTACGGTGCGCCCATCGCGGCCTCCGCCCGCTACGTGTACCTGTTCGTCCTGTTCGGGGCCTTCCTGGAGGCGTCCGGGGTCGGGAAGTTCATCGTCAACTTGGGCTTGAGTCTGGCGGGCCACCGGCGGGGCGGCCCCGCGAAGGTGTCCATCCTCACCAGCGCCCTGTTCGGCACGGCCTCGGGGTCCTCCGCGGCCAACGTGATGGTGGACGGGGTCATCAACGTGCCCCTCATGAAGTCCACGGGATTCCGCCCTGCGGTGGCGGGCGCCATCGAGGCCATGAACTCCACGGGAGGCCAGCTGGTCCCGCCCGTCATGGGAGCCGCGGCCTTCCTCATGGCGGACATTCTGGGCGTGCCGTACTCCCGGGTGGCCCTGAGCGCCCTCATCCCCGCCTTTCTGTACTATGTGGCGGCCTACTGGATGATCGACTTCTACGCGGCCCGGAACGGCCTCCGGGGCCTTCCCCGGGAGCGGCTACCGCGGCTGGGCTCGGTCCTGGCCCGGCAAGGCTACCTCCTGGGGCCCCTGGCCCTGATCCTGGTCCTCATCATGGGCTTCGACCAGTCGCCCTTCCGGGCGGCCCTGTGGGGCCTGGCGGCCGCGGTGGTGGCTTCCTGGGCGGCCCGCGGAGAACGTGTGGCGCACCCCTGGGTGTTGCTGGCGGCCGTGGTGTACGTGCTGGCCAGCCGCCTGGGGCTGCCCTCCCTGTGGGGGTTCCTGCTGGGCTGCGTCACCGTGGCGGTGGTGTACGTGTGGCGACAGGAGGCTCGGGAAGGCATCCGGCGGATGGTGGACGCCCTGTACGACGGCTCCTGGCGGTCGGTGGAAATCGCGGCGACCACCGCGGCCGCGGGCATGGTGGTGGGCATCTTGTCCTTGACGGGCCTCGGGGGCAAGCTCTCCCTGGCCTTGCTGACCCTGGCGGGTGGGAACGTGCTGCCCATGCTGGTGGTGGCCATGTTCGTGGCCCTGCTCCTCGGGATGGGACTGCCCACCACGGCCGCGTACGCCATCATGGCCAGCACCCTGGCCCCGGCCTTGGTCCAGGCCGGGATCCCACCCCTCGCGGCGCACCTGTTCCTCTTCTACTTCGCGTGCCTGTCTGCCCTGACTCCCCCCGTGGCCCTGGCCAGTTACGCCGCCGCCAGCCTCGCCCGCGCTCCCATGTGGGAGACGGGCTGGCAGTCGGTACGCTTCGCCTTGGCGGGTTTCATCGTACCGTACATGTTCGTGTACGGGCCCTCCCTGCTGATGCAGGGACACTGGTACGACGTCTTGTGGTCGGTGGTCACAGGCGCCGTGGGGACCCTGTGCCTGGGCGGTGCGGTGGTCGGGTACCTTCTGAAGCCGGCCACCTGGGTGGAGCGCCTCCTCCTGTTCGCCGCCGCGGTGCTCCTGATCAAGCCGGGGCTCCTCACGGACGGCGCGGGGTTCGGGCTGCTGGCGGTGACCGTGGCGCTGCAGCGTGCGCGGGCAGCGGTTCCCCTCCCCCAGCCCGAGGGGCTTCCTAGCCGCGGCGCATGAGCCCCGGGGAGCGGCGGGAGTGGCTGCGCTCCCGGCTTCAGTGCGGGCCCCTGGTCCTGGCGCCCGGGGTGTTTGACGCCCTCTCCGCCCGCCTGGTCGAGCGCTGCGGGTTCGAAGCCGTATACGCCAGCGGCGGGGCCATTGCGCGGTCCCTGGGATTCCCCGATCTGGGGCTCGTCACGCAGACGGAGGTCGCGGACGTCCTGCGGAGGATCTGCCAAGCCACCTCCCTGCCCGTGGTGGCGGACGCGGACACCGGCTACGGCGGTCCCCTGAACGTACGGCGGACGGTGCAGGAGTGGGAGCGCGCCGGGGTGGCCGCCCTGCACCTGGAGGACCAGACCCTGCCGAAGCGCTGCGGGCAGTACGCGGGGATCTCCCTCGTCTCGCGGGAGGAGATGTCAGCCCGGCTGCGCGCTGCCCTTGACGCGCGCAGCGAAGGGGTGGTCCTGATCGCCCGCACCGACGCCCGCGCGGTGGAGGGGCTTGAGGGGGCGCTGCACCGGGCGGAGGCGTACGCGGAGGCCGGTGCCGAGGTCCTGTTCGTGCAGGGGCTTACGACCTTGGACGAGGTGCGGCATGTGGCCCGGCGGATTCCGCGGCCGCTCATGGTGAATGTGCCGCCCGGGGCGCGTTGGTCGGTGGCGAAGCTGGAGGAGGCGGGCTGCCGGCTGGCCATCTACCCCGGGGAGCTACAGCGTGCCGCTCTGGCCGCCATGCGGGCCGCGGCGCGTTCAATCCACGAGTTTGGCTTCGTGGACGGAGTAGCCCTGGCTTCTCAGGAGGAGCGGGACGCCTTGGTGAACACCGCCGACTGGCGGGCGCTGGCGGACCGCGCCGAGGGTGCCGAAGGGCAGTCACTCCCCTCAGGTACGTCCGGGCGAGGCGAGGGCGAGGGCGATTTCTAGGGCTCGGCGCATGGGCCGAGGGTCCGCCTGGCCTTTGCCCACGATATCGAAGGCGGTGCCGTGGGACGGCGTGGTCAGGACGAAGGGGTAGCCGGCGCCTACGGACACGCCGTGCTCGAATCCCAGCAGCTTGGTGGCGATCTGCGCCTGGTCGTGGTACAGGCTCACCACCGCGTCCAGCACGCCGGACCGTGCGATACGGAAGACGTGGTCCGCAGGGTAGGGGCCCGAGACGTCGAGCCCCTCCTGTTGGGCCCTGCGGATTGCGGGGGCCAGGATCCGCACCTCCTCGTCCCCCAGGGTGCCGCCTTCGCCAGCGTGGGGGTTGAGGGCCGCTACCCCGATGCGGGGGGACGGATTCCCCCCGAGGGTCGCCATGCGGTGCACCAGCCGGACCGCGTGCAGGACGCGCTGCTCGTCCAAAAGCTCCACCACCTCCCGCAGCGGGACGTGGGAGGTGGCACGGGCCACCCACAGGAGGCCCGTGCCTGCCGGGTGGGGGATCACGTTCACCTCGTCGTGTTCGGCCACGCCTGCAAGCTGTGCGACGAACTCGTACTCGTCCCGCACCGCGAGTCCAGCTAGGCGCAGGGCCTGCTTGTTGAGGGGCGCAAACACCACCGCGTCCGCCTGACCAGCGAGCGCCAGGCGCACCGCGGCCTCCAGCCAGGCGGCAGCCGAGCGGCCGGCTTCTGAGCTCGCGCGCCCTGCGGGCCACTGCCGCGAAGGCGGGTCCACCTGCAGGAAGGGCACCCTCCCCGCCTCTTGCGCGGGCTCGGCCGAAGCCACAGGCGGCAGCCGGAGCCCGGCCACGCGACAGGCTTCCTCCCAGACCCCCTGGTCGCCCACGACGAGGTAGGGACAGGGGAGGCCGCCTGCGAGGGCCTTCGTTAGGACTTCAGGACCGATCCCCGAGGGGTCTCCGAGGCTGACCACAATTCTCGGCATGCCTTGCCTCCGCCGCTTGTATCTTGTATACAGTACACCAGAACTCGTGGGAGGGACGAATGTGGGTGTGACCGCGGAAGTCGCCCGGTTCATCGTGGAGACGTCCCAGGTGCCAGACCCGGTACGGGAGCGAGCCACCAACCACCTGGTGGACGGCGTGGCCGTGATGCTGGCCGGAGCCGCGGCCGAGTCCGGCCGGATCGTGCGGGAGCACCTGCGGGAGGTGGGCGGCAACCCGCAGGCGGTGGTGGTGGGTTCCAGGGTGCGGGCGCCGCTTCAGCTTGCGGCTTGGGCCAACGGTACTGCCGCCCACGCGCTGGACTACGACGACACCCAGCTCGCTACCGACCCGCGCAGCGTGTACGGGCTGCTGACCCACCCCACCGCGCCGGTCCTGCCCGCGGCGCTTGCCGCCGCGGAACACGTGGGCGCCTCCGGCCAGGAGCTGCTGGACGCCTACGTGGTGGGTGTGGAGGTCGCCTGCCGGACCGCAGACGCCGTCGACCCCCGCCACTACCGCGACGGGTTCCACTCCACGGGGACCCTCGGCACGTTCGGCGCGTGCGCGGCCGCCGCCCGGCTGCTGGGGTGCGACCTGGACCAGACCCTGCGGGCCCTGGGGCTGGCGGCCAGCATGGCCGCGGGGCTGCGGGAGAACTTCGGCACGATGACCAAGCCCTTCCACGCCGGCCGGGCCGCGGAGAACGGCCTCCTCGCAGTCCTGCTGGCCCGCCGCGGGTGGACCGCCGCGCGCGACATCCTTGAGGCCAAGCGCGGCTTCTACAGCGCCGCCGCGGGCGGCTTCGACCCCTCCAAGATCGAGGGCAAACTCGGCAACCCGTACTTCTTCGAGAGTCCTGGGATCTCCATCAAGCCGTACCCTTCCGGTTCCCTGTCCCACCCCGCCCAGGACGTGCTGCTGGACCTGGTCCTAGAACACGACGTCCGCCCGGAGGAGGTAGAACGCATCGAGGTGGGGGTGAACTCCCACGTCCCTAACGCCCTCATCCACACGCGGCCCCAGACGGCCCTGGAGGCGAAGTTCAGCCTCCAGTTCCAGATGGCCGTGGGGGTGGTGGATCGGCGGGCGGGGTTGGCCCAGTTCACGGACGAACGTGTGAGGGACCCCGCGGTCCGGGCCCTCATGGAGCGTGTGCACGTATACGTCGACCCGGAAATCGACGCGCTGGGCTACAACGAGATGCGTATGAAGGTGGCCATCTACCTGCGCGACGGCCGCGTGCTGGCCGGGCGAGCGGACATGGCCCGGGGGCACCCGCGAAAGCCGATGTCGCGGCAGGAGGTGTCGGAAAAGTTCTTGGAATGTGCCGCTCTGGTGATGCCCAGGCACCAGGCGCAGCGGCTGCTGGAAGCCCTCTGGGCTGTCCGACGGCACACAGTGCCGGAACTGGTCCCGCTCCTGGAGGGGCAGGCGGAGTGAGGAACTACCGCGTGGCGGTGATCCCTGGGGACGGGATCGGCCAGGAGGTGGTCCCCGAGGGGGTACGGGTGTTGGAGGCCTGCGCCCGGCGCTTCGGGTTCCAGGTGCACACGGAAGAGTTCCCGTGGGGGTGCGGGTACTACCTCCAGCACGGGAGGATGATGCCCCCAGACGGCCTGGATCGGTTGCGGGGTTTCGATGCCATCCTGCTGGGTGCGGTGGGAGACCCCCGGGTCCCGGACCACGTCTCCCTCTGGGGGCTGCTCCTGCAGATCCGGAAGCGCTTCGACCTGTACGTGAACTTGCGGCCCGTCCGCCTCCTGGAGGGGGTGCCGGGCCCCTTGAGTGGCCGGGGACCTGGGGATGTGGACATGGTGTTCGTCCGGGAGAACACCGAGGGCGAGTACGCGGGGGTGGGCGGCCGGGTGGCGGAGGGCACCGCGGAGGAGGTAGCCCTGCAGACGTCCGTGTACACCAGGCGGGGCACCGAGCGCGTCCTCCGGTACGCCTTCGAGTTGGCCCGCCGGCGCCGGCGACGCCTGGCCTCCGTCACAAAGTCCAACGCCCTGCAGTACACCGCGGTGTTGTGGGACGAAGTCACCGAGGCGCTGAGCCGGGAGTACCCGGACGTGGAGGTGTGGAAGCTGCATGTGGACGCCGCCGCGTACCACCTGGTCCTCAACCCACAACGGTTCGACGTGGTGGTGGGCTCGAACCTGTACGCGGACATCCTCACGGACCTCGGAGCGGCCCTCCAGGGCAGCTTGGGGCTGGCCGCCAGCGCCAACCTGGATCCGAGCCGGCGCAGTCCCGCCCTGTTCGAGCCCGTGCACGGGTCCGCCCCGGATATCGCGGGGAAGGGGATCGCCAACCCCCTGGCCACCATCTGGTCCGTGTCCCTGATGCTCGACTACCTGGGGGAGGAGGAAGCCGCGGCGGCGGTCCTTGAGGCGGTGCAGGCCGTGGTACGGGATCCGCGGCTGCGGACGCCGGACTTGGGAGGGTCCGCCACCACGCAGCAGACCGCCGCGGCGGTGCTGGAGGTGCTCCGTTGACGACGGAGCAGGCTTTGGTGACGGCCTTCGTGGTGGGCGCGGGCGTGTTGGGCGGACTCGTGGGGATTCGGCTGAGGCTGCCCGCGGGGCCCTTGCTGGGCGGTCTTTTGGGTGCCCTGGCGGCCCTGTCCGTGGCTCCCGCGACGGTGGCGCCCGTGGATCCCTCGGTGCGCCGGTGGCTCCAGATCGCCGTGGGCATCACCCTGGGCTCTCGGGTGCGCCCGGAAACGCTGCCGAACGTACGGCGGGCTTCCCGGGCCGCCTTCCTGGTGGTTTTGGTCACCCTCGTAGGGGCCGTAGGAGGCGCGGGCTTGCTGCGGTGGGCCGACGGTTTGGACTGGGGCACCGCTCTGCTGGCAGCGACCCCCGGGGGGATGCCGGAGATGATCCTCATCGCCCTCGCCCTGGACCGCCCCGTGGACCTGGTGACCACGGTGCAGCTGGTCCGGGTGGTGACCACCTTGGTGGTGACGCTGCCTCTGGTGCGGCTCTGGCTGCGACGCGTGGAGGTGGAGGGGTGACCGCCTGGGTGACCACCGTGGGGGTCGGGGTGGCGGGAGGTTGGCTCGCCCTGTGGCTCGGCGTGCCTGCGGGAGGGTTGGTGGGCTCCCTGGTGGCGGTAGCGGCGTTGCGCCTGGCGGGCGGCCCGGTACGGGAGGTCCCCTTGCAGGCCCGGCGAGGGGTCCAACTCTTCGTGGGGGTCATCGTGGCGGTGTCCGCCAGCTGGCACCCCGAGGTGGCCCGGCGCATGCTGGTCCCCGGCCTGGTGCTGACGGTGTACTTGATGGGGGTGTCCGCGCTGGCCGCGTGGGGTGTGGCGGCCCTGACCCGCTGGCCCTGGCCCATCGCGTTCCTGAGTTCCGCACCCGCGGGGCTCACGGAGATTTCCATGGCCGCAGACGACATGGGGCTGGATGCGGCGGCCATCGCCTCCCTGCACGTGGTGCGGGTGGTTACCGTCATCGCCTGTGTCCCCTGGTTGGTGGCGTGGGCGACGTAGGCCGGGCACCCGGTCTGTGGGGAGAGCGCACGGGAGCCCGTCCTCCCACGGGGTTGCGAGGGAGGGGCATGACACCCCGGGTCAGCCTTGGGCCCTGCGGACCGGCCAGACCACCCAAAGACCGCTGCGCGCTTCGGGCGCCCCGGCCTCCCTCCGCCGGAGGGTCTTTCCGGGGCACGCTGCTAGGCAGCGGAAGGGTTCTGGCTTGGTGGAGACGAGGGGATTCGAACCCCCGACCCCCTGGTTGCAAACCAGGTGCTCTCCCGCTGAGCTACGTCCCCACCACCCCCTACGATACTACCGGAACTTGATGCTGGTCACCTTCGGCTGGAGGAAGTACAGGAGGTAGTCGGGGCCGCCGACCTTCGCGTCCGTGCCGCTCATGTTGAACCCGCCGAAGGGATGCACACCCACCAGGGCGCCCGTACACTTCCGGTTGATGTAGAGGTTCCCGCAGTGAAATTCGCTTCTCGCCTTCGCGATCTTCTCGGGGTTCCGGGTGAACACCGCGCCCGTGAGCCCGTACTGGGTGCTGTTGGCGATGGCGAGCGCGTGGTCGAAGTCCCGGGCCCGGATCACCGCCACCACGGGCCCGAAGAGCTCCTCCTGGGCGATGTGGGCCTGCGGATCCACGTCCGCGAACACCGTGGGTTGGATGTAGTAGCCTTCACCGCCTGCGCTTTCTCCGCCGCACATCAAGCGGCCCTCACGCTTGCCGATCCCGATGGAGTCCAGGATGGTGCGGTAGGCCCGCTCGTTGATCACCGGCCCCACCGGATAGTTGTCCTTCGCAGGCCCCACCTCCAAAGCCCGCACCCGCTCCACGAAGGCCTCCAAGACCTGGTCGTAGACCGGCTGCGTGACCACGAGGCGCGAACCCGCCGAGCACTTCTGCCCTTGGTACCCGTAGCCCGAGGCCACCGCAGCGGCCACGGCTTCCTCCAGATCCGCCTCCTCATCCACCACCACCGCGTTCTTGCCGCCCATCTCCGCGATCACCCGTTTGAGCCAGATCTGTCCGGGTTGTACCCTCGCCGCTCTCTCGTAGATGCGGCACCCCACATCCCTCGACCCCGTGAACGCCACTATGCGCACCCGGGGGTGCGTGACGAGGGCGTCTCCCACCGTGGGTCCTGAGCCCGTGACGATGTTCAGCGCTCCGGGCGGTAACCCCGCCTCCTCCATGACCTCCAGGAAGGTGTAGACGGTGGCGGGGGCGTCGCTGCTGGGCTTGAGGACCACGGTGTTGCCCGCGGCGAGGGCTCCGAGCGCCATGCCCATGGGGATCGCGAGGGGGAAGTTCCACGGGGGGATCACGGCTACGACCCCGAGGGGTTCGTAGGTGTAGGACGAGACCTCCTGCGGGTGCGGGGCGGTGGGCTTGCCGTGCGCGTAGCGCAGGATCTCCCGGGCGTCGTACTCCAGGTGGTCAATCGCTTCGGCCACGTCCGCGTCCGCCTCGACCCAGTTCTTCCCGACCTCGTAGACCATCCAGGCGGCGGCTTCGAACTTGCGGCGGCGCAGGAGCTCCGCGGCCCGCAAAAACAGGGCCGCTTTCTCTTCCGGCGGGATCCGCTTCCAGGCAGGAAAGGCCCGCCAGGCAGCCTCCACGGCCCGGTCCACGTGCTCCGGGGTCGCCTTCTGGGCCAGGGCCACCACCTCGGTCTTCTTGGAAGGATTCCGGGACTCGAACTTCTCCGACACGCGGATGCGCTCCCCGCCGATCACGATCGGAAGCTCCACCCCGAGCTTCGCCTCCACGGCGGTCAGGGCCTCGAGCATGCGCTGCCGGTTCGGTTCCTGGGTGAAGTCCGTGAAGGGCTCGTTCCGGAATTCCGGGAGGGCCACACCATCACCCCCTGAGTCCGTCTGCCCCATTATAGCCGGCTCAGCCGTTGGGATCCGCGGACGCCCGTAGGAACTCGATGAGCGCTTGGCCGAACCGATCCGGAGGACGGGTCCTGTGCCAGCACGCGCACACCCACCGCCGCAGCGAGAGTCCCTGCACCTGCACCACGGGCCCTTCCTCCGGACGGAGGCAGAACCGGGAGAGGAAGGCAGCGCCCACCCCGGCCCGCACCGCGGCTTTCACCGCCTCCGGACTCCCCAGCTGCCCCACCACCCGGAGCCGGTCGGGCGTAACGCCCGCCCGCTCGAGCGCGGCCATCAGGGTTGCCCGGGTCGCGGAGCCCGGTTCCCGGAGCACGAGGGGGATCCGGGTGAGGGCCTCTACGTCGAGCGGATCCGACGCGGTGGAGCCCGGGGGGAGCAGCAGCACGATCTCGTCCTCCACCACCGGCTCCACCACGAACTCAGATCCTGTCGGGGGTTGACCCACGAACCCCAGTTCCACCTGTCCGGTCCGAACCCACCCCACCACCGCCTCCGTGTCCCCGATCCACACCCGCACCTCGGTCTCGGGGAACCGATCCCGAAACGCCAGGAGGGCCCTCGGCAGCAGGTACTCGCCGGGAAGAGTGCTCGCGCCTACGAGGAGCGGGGCCATGCGCCGGGGGCTCAGATCCCGCATGGCCTGCTCCAGCCGCGCCACCTCCTCCAGCACCCGATCCGCGTGCTGCAGGAGGACCCGGCCGGCTTCCGTGAGCTCCACCCGGCGCGTGGTCCGAACCAACAGCCGGGTACCGAACAGGCGCTCGAGCCGGCCGATGTGCTGACTCACCGCAGGACGGGTGAGGGCCGCCTGGCGGGCCGCCTCCGTGAAGCTTCGGGTGGTGGCCACCAGCCGGAAGATCCGCAGGGAGTCCAACATCTCGGAGATAGGTAAAAATTTAAAACGAAAGTTGTCAAGGAACCTTACACATGCTCACAGAAGATTTCGCTGAGAGATTTCGCTGAGGAGGTAGCTCGATGGCATCCCTGGAGGCTCCCCGCCGCTCCTACGCAGAGGGGCACCCGGCCGGGTCGCGGTACTTCCTGCTCCTCGGGCTCTTCCTCGGGTTCGTGGGGCTTTTGCTGCTCACCGTGGTGGACTTGCGGCGGGGGGTTCTTCTCCCCCCTAGCCTTTACACCAAGGTGGGTTCCCCCTCCGCGATCCTCTACGTCCACCCGGTCCATCTCCTGATGCTTTTTGCGGCACTCCTCGGAAGCGCAGGGGTGTATCGGGCGCTCATCCGGGAGGAGGGAGGGGCTCTGGCGGCGGGCGTGGACCTCCCGCGGGCCCGGAACCTGACCGCTGGAGTGCTGCTGGCGGCCCTCGTGGTGGACCTCTTCGTGTACCGGAGCGTGCAGGCGGCGCGCATCGTCCACGCGGGGAATCTGGGCGTGAGCTTCGCGTTCCCGGTCTGGTCCTTCCCAGGGTGGACGCGGCCGGTGGCGGAGGCGGTGAACTACCTGCTGGTGGTCTGGCACGCCACCGCCCTGGGGATCCTGATCGGGGGGCTGCTCCTCGTGCTGCTGCGCATGCCCGGTGGGGCTACAGGACTCGAGAGGATGCTTCGGGCCCGGGGACTGCGGGCGCACGTGGCCGGTTCCCTCCTCGCCCTCCCATACCCCTTCTGCTCCTGCTGCGCGGGTCCGCTGGGCGCGAGCCTCTCCAGGGCGGGCACGGGTCTAGACGCCCTGCTCTCCTTCCTCGTGGCCTCCCCCATGCTGAACCTTACCACCCTCGTGCTCGCCACCGTCCTACTGCCCGCGCCCTATGCGCTCCTGCGCGTCCTCGGAGGGGTGGTGCTCGCGGTGTTCGGGGCGTACCTCGTCTTGCGAGCGCTTCGGGCCTCTGGCCGCGTGGTCGTTTACCGTCCAAGTCCTTGGACGGACCGCCTCGCGGGCCTCCTCGCGCTGGAGCATGGGCTCGCGGAAGCGGATGCCCGTACCCCCGCGACCTTCGTGGCAGCTTGGCTACGGACCTCGTGGCGGCTTGCCCGGGCCGCGATCCCCGTGCTCTTCCTCGCCGCGATCCTCACGGGAGCCCTCGCGCCGGTGATCCTCTCCTTTGCGGGCCGCAACGATCTCCCGAGCACCCTCAAAGCCGCGGCGGCGGGAACCCTGCTCATGATCCCCACCTGGACCGAGCTCGCGGTGGCGAGGCCGCTCATCCAGCAGGGGGTCACGGGCCCCGCGGCCGCGCTGCTGCTCACGCTGCCCGCGGTGAGCCTGCCGAGCCTCGCGGTGGTGGGGATGGCCCTCGGGGACTACCGGCCCTGCGCCCTCCTCGCGGGGATGGTGTTCCTGGCAGGGGTCCTCGCGGGCGTGGCGTTCGGCGGTCTGTAAGGGGCCTTTCCCGAAGCGCGCCGGCGGTGGTACGCTTGCTCCAGCCCCAAGAGTCTGCGGAGAGGGGGTGAGCGCGGTGGCGACCCTGAGGATGCCGCTGGGGAGCGATCGGCAAGACCTCCCGGGCCCGGACGTGCGCCTCACCTACCCGCTGGTGCGCAAGGGCGGACGCCTCGTCCGGGCCAGCTGGGAGGAGGCCCTGGACCGGGCTGCCGAAGGACTGCGGCGCATCCGGGAGCGGTACGGAGGCCAAGGCTTCGGGCTGTTCAGCTGCTCCAAGTCCACCAACGAGCTCAACTACCTGGCCGGGAAGTTCGCGCGCCAGGTGATGGGCTCGAACAACGTGGACAGCTGCAACCGCACCTGACACGCCCCCAGCGTCGCCGGTCTGGCGGCGGTGTTCGGCGCGGGCGGGGGGACCAACTCCTACCGGGAGATGGAGGAAACGGACCTCATCCTCCTGTGGGGGTCCAATGCCCGGGAGACCCACCCGGTGATGTTCCTCCACATGCTCAAGGGCGTGCGGAACGGCGCGCGCCTCGTGGTGATTGACCCCCGGCGGACCTCGAGCGTGGCCTTCGCTCACCGGTGGCTCCCCGTACGGGTGGGCACCGACATCGCCCTCGCGAACGCTATGGGCCGGCTCATCATCGAGGAAGGATTGGCCAACGCGGAGTTCATCCAGGAGGCCACGGAGGGGTTTGAGCGGTACCGGGAGGCGGTGGAGCCCTACACCCTGGAATACGCGGAGGCCGTCACCGGGGTCCCCCGGGAGCTCATCGCGGCCACGGCCCGGGAGTACGCCACGGCCCCCCGGGCCATGATCTGTTGGACTTTGGGGATCACGGAACACCACAACGCCGTGGACACCGTCTTCAGCTTGATCAACCTCGCGCTCCTCACGGGCCAAGTGGGCCGCTATGGATCCGGCCTCAATCCCCTGCGGGGCCAGAACAACGTCCAGGGGGGAGGCGACATGGGAGCCCTTCCCAACCGCCTCGTGGGGTTCCAGAACGTGGAGGACCCGGAGGTGCGGGCCCGGTTCGAGCGAGCCTGGAACTGCTCCATCCCGCCCAAGGCGGGGTGGCACCTCACGGCGATGTACGACGCCATGGAGAAGGGAATCCTCCGGGGCCTGTACGTCATCGGCGAGAACCCCGTGCGGTCCGACGCGAACGCCACGCGCATCCTCCGGCTCTTCCAGGAACTGGAGTTCCTGGTGGTGCAGGACATCTTTCTCACCGCCACGGGCGAACTCGCGGACGTGGTCCTTCCCGCGGCCGCGGCGTGGTGCGAGTCCGAGGGAACCGTCACCAACAGCGAGCGGCGGGTGCAGCGGGTCCGCAAGGCGCTCGAACCTCCCGGGGAGGCGAAGGACGACCTCTGGATCATCCAGCAGCTCGCCCGGCGGCTCGGACGTGACTGGAACTATCCCGATGCAGAGGCGGTGTGGAATGAGGTACGGGAACTTTCCCCGCTGCACCGGGGCATGAGCTACCGGCGCCTGGAGGAGCTCGGTGGGATCCAGTGGCCGTGCCCCAGCGAGGACCATCCCGGGGAGCAGTTCCTGCACAGCCGGCTGTGGAAGCGTCCGGTCGAGGGCCCTCGGGCTCCCTTCATGCCCACCCACTACGAGCCGCCCGTGGACGAGGTGAACGAGGACTACCCGCTTTTGCTCACCACCGGCCGCAGGCTCCACTTCTTCAACACGGGCGTGCAGACGGCCCTGTACAAAACGCCGGTCCCCCAGGAAGAGTACCTGGTGCTCAACCCCGTGGACGCCAAGCGTTACGGCGTCTCCTCCGGGGACCGCGTGCGGGTCTCCTCCCGGAGGGGGTCTGTGGAGGCCACCGTCTGGGTGGAGTCCACGGTCTTGCCCGGGATGTGCTTTATGACCCTGCACTTCCCGGAGAAGACCCCCACGAACTTCCTCACCGTGGATGCCGCGGATCCCAAATCCGGGACCGCGGAGTTTAAGGCCACCGCGGTCCGGGTGGAGCCCCTCCGGACGGAGCGGGTTACGGTGGGGGCCGGGAGGGAGATCGCCCGATGAGCGCGGCTCCGCTCCGAGGATGGGGCGTGGAGCTCCAGCGGCTGGAGCACGTGCCCCCTCCCGAACCCGAGGAGACGCGGGCCCTGGAGCGCGTCTGGGGGCATCTGCAGCCAGAGGAGCGAAAGGGACGCCGGGACCTGTTGCTCCCGGCTCTGTGGGCCTTGCAGGAGGCGAGAGGCTGGATCTCCTACCCGGCGGCCGCGGCCATCTGCCGGGAGCTAGAGCTGCCGGTGGCGGAGGTGTACGGGGTGGCGAGCTTCTACGCGCTGCTTGCCACCGAGCCCCGGCCGCGCCGGATGATCCGCCTCTGCGACGACATCGCCTGCATGCTCCGAGGCGCGGAAGCACTCGCACAGATCCTGCACCGGCATCTGGGGGATCCCGTCCGCGAGCCCGCCCACGGGGAGACGGACAGCCCAACCCCTACCCGCCCTCCCGATGGTTCGGCACCGCCCGAGGGTCCCCTCCCGCCCCTGGGCTGGAGCCGCTTCCCCTGCCTTGGCCAGTGCGACCGGGGCGTGGCGGCCCTGGTGGGAGAGAGCGTGCTCCTGGGGCTTACCCCGGAAACGCTGGAGGAGCGGGTTCAGGCGTGGTCTCGGGGAGAGGAAGGTCCGGCCGGATCCACCTCCCTCCCTACCCACCTGGGATGGAAAGGTGAGGGAACCCCTCTGCTTCTGGCCCGGTGTGACCGGGTCGTCCCCACCTCCCTGGAGGACTACCGGGCCCTCGGCGGATACCGGGGGCTGGAGCGGGCCCTCCAGATCGGGCCGGAGGCCACGATCCAGGAGGTGGAGCGGTCCGGGCTCATCGGGCGAGGCGGGGCTGCCTTCCCCACGGGCCGGAAGTGGGCCCTGGCAGCCCGAGAGGCACCTCCCCGGTACGTGGTCTGCAACGCGGACGAGAGCGAGCCCGGGACCTTCAAGGACCGGATCCTCCTCGAGAAGGACCCCTTCGCGGTGATCGAGGGGCTCACCATCGCGGGGTATGCCATAGGGGCCGAGCGGGGGTACATCTACGTCCGGGGCGAGTATCCCGAAGCGTATCGGACCCTGGTGCGGGCGCTGGAAGCGGCCCGGGCCGCGGGGTATCTGGGCGGGCGGATCCTGGGTACGGAGTTCTCCTTCGACATCGAGGTCCGCCGCGGGGCTGGGGCCTACGTCTGCGGGGAGGAGACGGCCCTCTTCAACTCCATCGAGGGGTTCCGGGGCGAGCCCCGGAACCGACCGCCCTTCCCCACCCAGGTTGGGCTGTTCCGACGCCCCACGGTCATCAACAACGTGGAGACCTTGGCCTCGGTCCCCACCATCCTGGTGCGGGGCGGCGCGTGGTACGCGGGGCTGGGGACCGAGCGCTCCAAGGGCACCAAGCTCGTCTGCGTGAGCGGGCACGTGGCCCGTCCCGGGGTCTACGAGGTCACCTTCGGGATCCCCATCCGCACGGTCCTGGAGGAGCTCGCGGGAGGCCTACCCGAAGGAGGTCGGATTCAGGCGGTGCTTTGCGGCGGCGCGGCGGGGACCTTCCTCCTGCCCGAGGAGCTCGACACCCCGCTTGCGGTGGAGACCCTCCAGGCCATGGGAGCCACCTTGGGCTCCGGTGCCCTCGTGGTCTTCGACGAGCGGGTGGACCTCTGGGCGGTGGTGGAGCGCATCGCACGGTTCTTCCGGGAGGAGTCCTGTGGCCAGTGCGTCCCCTGCCGGGTGGGAACCCAGCGGCAGCTGGAGCTGGTGGTCGAGCTGCGGCGTAGGGGCGGTCGGGTGGACCCCGAGTTGCGGGCGCTTCTGGAGGACCTCGCCCAGGTGATGCGGGATGCCTCCATCTGTGGGTTGGGACAGCTCGCTCCGAACGCGATCCTGAGCAGTCTGCGGTTTCAAGATCGGGTCGGAGGAGTCGGAACCCCATGACCACCCGGGTACAAGATGGCCTCGTCACGCTGGAGGTTGATGGGCAGACCGTCGAGGTCCCGGAAGGGGCCACCCTTCTAGAGGCCATCCGGGCCCTGGGCAAGAACATCCCCACCCTCTGCTACCATCCCGTCCTGGAACCCATTGGGGTCTGCCGGATCTGCGTGGTGGAGGTCGAGGGCTCCCGTACCCTCGTGCCGGCCTGCATCCGGAAAGTCGAGCCCGGGATGCGGGTGCGCACGGACACCCCGCGGGTCGCGGTCAGCCGCCGGATGGTGGTGGAGCTCCTGCAGAGCTCCGTGGACACCAGCCTCGCCCCGGACGTGCAGCGCTACGCCGCGGAGTACGGAACACGACCTGAGCGGTGGGCACCGTTCCGAACGGATGGCCCTCCACACGGGCGGGCTCCCAAGGTGGACAACGAGCTGTACGTGCGGGACCTGGATCGGTGCATCCTCTGCTACCGGTGCGTGCGGGCGTGCGGGGAGGAAGTACAGAACAGCTTCGCCATCGCGGTGGCCGGGCGGGGGCTCGGAGCCCGCATCGATCCGGGGTTTGACCTGCCGCTTCCGGAGAGCGCCTGCGTGTTCTGCGGGAACTGCGTGGCGGTCTGCCCCACGGAAGCTTTGGTCCCGAAGACCCAGTTTGAGATGCGGCGGGCGGGCACCTGGGACGAGACGCGGCAGCGGGTGGTCACCACGGTGTGCCCCTATTGCGGGGTGGGCTGCACCCTGGAGCTCCACGTGCAGGACAACCGCATCGTGAAGGTCACGTCGCCGCTGGAGGACCCCATCACCCGCGGGTTCCTCTGCATCAAGGGCCGGTTCGGCTGGACGTACGTGCACGCGGGGGTGGACCCGAAGCCGGATGTGAAGACCCCGTAGCCTCAGCCCTCAAAAAACCGGTTCCACAGCGTGGCCCGGAACGTCTCGGTGAGGGGGCCACCGGGGAAGGAGATCCGCGCGCCCTCGGGGAGCCACACGGACCGGAGGGGAGTCAGAAGGCGCACCGCGTTGGTGAGGAAGGCCTCGGAGGCCTCCCGCAGGGCCTCCACGGGTACGGTGACCTCCTCCACGGGGATCCCCTGAACCTGGGCCAGTCCCAGGACGAGAGACCGGGCGATGCCGGCAAGGCACCCGGTAGCCAGGGAGGGCGTGTACAGGGTTCCTCCCCGCACCCAGAAGAGGTTTGTGGCGGCCCCCTCCGCGAGGTTCCCCTCCGTGTCCAGGAGCAAGGCCTCCCCGCACCCCGCGGCCTGAGCCTCCTGACGGGCCAGCACGAGAGGGAGGGCGCTCGTGGTCTTGAGCCCGGCGGTGGGAGAGCGGGGATCGCGGCGGAGGGAGCAGATCCACGCGTCCACGGGTTCCACCGCGGCTTCCAGGGGATCTACCTGGAGGAGCGCCGTGGGGTTCGCCGCGGCGGGCGGATCGTAGCCCCGCGGCCCCGGGCCTCGGGTGAGGGTGATCCGCAGCACTCCGTGCTCCGTGGGAACGTACCGCAGAAGCTCCTCGGCCGCGTCCTCGAGGTCCCACGGGATGGGGATCCCCAGACGCCTCGCGCCTGCATGCAGCCTCCGGAGGTGGTACGCGAGCAGAGGCGCACGGCCCCGGTACACCCGGGTGGTCTCGAAGAGACCGTCTCCCAGCAGGAACCCCCGGTCGGTGGCGGGGATCCAGGCCCGCCCGGCCTCCACCAATCCGCCCGCGCTACTGAGCCACACGAACCGCAGGGATCTCCACCCCCTCCCCGAGGGCCCGCACAAGTCCCAGGGCCTTGGCGAGGGTCTCCTCGTACTCCGCGGCGGGATCAGAGTCCGCCACGATTCCCCCGCCCGCGTGGAAGTACGCCTCCCCGCCGGTCACCACGAAGGTGCGGATGGCGATGCTCAGGTCCAGCGCACCGTCCCACCCCAACCACCCGATGGCGCCCGTGTATACCCCCCGGCGTACGGGCTCCAGCTCCTCGATGATCTCCATGGCCCGGACCTTGGGGGCTCCCGTGATGGACCCGCCCGGGAACGTGGCCCGCAGGAGTTCCGCGGGCCCTACGCCGGGCCGAAGCCTTCCCTCCACCACCGCCACCGTGTGCCAGACCGTGGGATAGGCTTCCAGGCGCCGCAGCTCCGGCACCGAGACGGTCCCGTACGCGCACACCCGACCCAGGTCGTTACGCGCCAGGTCCACGATCATCACGAGTTCCGCGAGATCCTTCTCGCTCTGGAGGAGCATCTCGGCATACCGGGCGTCCTCCTCCGGCGTCCGGCCGCGGGGCCGCGTGCCCTTGATGGGCCGGGTCTCCACCCGCCGGGTCCGGGGGTCCACCTGCAGGAAGCGCTCCGGTGAAGCACTCACCACGGCCCACCTGCCGCCGTCGAGGAACGCGGCGAAGGGCGCGGGGTTCGCGCGACGGAGCCGGCGGTAGAGAAGCCACGGATCCCAGGGCCAAGGCGCGCAGAACCGCTGGCTGAGGTTCACCTGGAAGATGTCGCCCGCCCGGATGTACGCGATGGCCCGCCGCACCGCGGCCTCGTATCCCTCCCGGGAGAAGGTGGAGCGCAGCCCGGGCCCCGGGAAGTCCGGCCCGGGATCCGGCTCTGGATCCTCCGATGCGGCCTCCAGGGCCCGCAGGAGAAACCGCACGTGGCTGGCCACCGCCTCCTCCCGCCCCGGGAGGACCCGCCCCACCACCATGGCCTCCTGCCGACGGTGATCGAGGATCACCGCAGCGTCGTACCACGCCACCCACAGCTCCGGAAGACCGAGGTCGTCTCGGGCGAGGGTGGGGAGGCGTTCCACCTGGCGACCGAGGTCGTAGCTGAGGTAGCCGATCCCCCCACCCGCAAAGGTGGGCCAGTCCGCAAACGGCTCCAAAAGCCCCAGGGGTCCACGCGGATCTTCCGCGCCGAAGGACGCAAGGACCTGCTCGAGCACGGCGAACGGACAACCTGTCCGGGTGGATCTCGCCCGGGCGGTACGGAGGGCGTACCGGCCCCCGCGGCCCGTGAGGATCGCGAAGGGCCGGGCGGTGACGAAGGACCGGGCGCCCAGTTCCTCAGGGCCACCCGCGCTCTCGAGCAGAACCCGACCCGGTTCCTTCGGAAACGCTTCTAGCACCGCCGCGGGGCTTCGCGGATACGGAGCGGGGATCCGGATCAGGCGGCGCACTTCCTCACATCACCTTCCGGAGCTCGCCACCGAGGTACCCGGTGAGGCCGATGAGGAGCGCACCGGCCACCGCGAGCCCGCCGATGACGGCCCGGGCCTGCGGGGCTCTCCAGCGGACCAGGAAACTCCCGAGGTAGGTGGCGGTGGCTGCGTATGCGAGGAGGCTGTGCGTGGTGTGGCGCTGCAGAAAGGCCGTGCCCACCCCTTCTCGCACCAGGCGCGCGTAGTCGTAAAACGCGGTGCCGATGGCCACCACCGCGGACAGGAGTCCCAATCCCACGAGCCACAGGGCCATGGTCCGGTACACCTCTCGGGGCCGCCACCATCCCAGCACGTCGAACAGCAGGCTCGTAAGCCACAGGGCCACGGGGAAGTCCGTGACCGGTGCGTGGAAGAGGAAGCTCACCATGCCACTCCTCCGCCTCGGCGCGTTTCGCTCCCATGCGGATGCTAGGGCACCCAGGCCGCGGCGTCGAGGGGGCTGGTATTGCGCGGTCGCCCGCGGAGGGGCATGCTGCAGGGGGATGCGTGGATCCGGGGAGGCTGAGGAGGTGGAATCATGGGTGGGGGGCGGCCCGCTTCGAAGGTCCGCACGCAGGTGCGGGTAGTGCGGGGGGACCGGGTGGAGGTGCGCGCGGATCTCCTGGCCACCGAAGAGCCCATGGAGATCCGCCTGGTCGCGGGATCGCATCGGAAGACCGTCGCGGTGACCATGCGCACCCCCGGCCATGACTTCGAGCTGGCCGCGGGATTCCTCTTCTCGGAAGGGATCGTGACGCACCGGGAGGAGATCGCCCGGATCTCCTACTGCGTGGACCCGGACCTGGATCCCGATCAGCGGTACAACGTGGTGACCGTGGAGCTCCGCACGGACGCCCTCCCGGAGCTGCCGTCCCTGGAGCGCCACTTCTACACCACGAGCGCCTGCGGGGTGTGCGGGAAGGCGAGCCTGGAGGCCCTGCGGCTTCGGGGGTGCCAGGTTGCCCCGGGCCCCGCGGTGGAGGCCGCGGTGCTGCTCGGGCTGCCCGAGCGGCTGCGGGCGGCCCAGAGCCTCTTTGCCATTACCGGGGGGCTGCACGCCGCGGCCCTCTTCGAGGGGGGAGGGAAGCTCTTGGCCATCCGGGAGGACGTGGGACGGCACAACGCCATGGACAAGCTCCTGGGGTGGGCGTTCCTGGAAGGGAAGATGCCGCTTGCGGAGCACATCGTGCTGGTCAGCGGACGGGCCAGCTTCGAACTGGTGCAGAAGGCGGTGGTGGCCGGGATCCCCGTCTTCTGCGCAGTCTCCGCTCCCAGCAGCCTCGCGGCGGAGGTGGCCAGGGCCTTCGGAGTAACCCTGGTGGGGTTCCTGCGGGGGGACCGCTTCAACGTCTACAGCGGCGCCGAGCGCGTCCGGATCCCCGCGCCCCTGGGTTAACCTCCGGAACCGAGGGGCTCGGGCGGGCGCAGCAGGCGATCGGCTCGCACGTCCCACAGGCCTTCCGCCATGAGCCGGACCCGGGGGAGTCCGTCGGAGGGCAGGAACAAGAGGGTATAGAGGACGTCGCCGTGCGGGTACCCGCGGGCTCGGAGGAGCTCCGTCAGCTGCTCGATCCGCGCGGCCACCTCCTCGTAGGGGAGCGAGCTCATCAGGCCACCGAAGGGGAGAGGGAGTTCCAGCCGCACCGCCCCTCCTTCCACGAGGGCGACCCCACCGCCCATGGCCTGGACGCGCCGGACCGCCAGGGCCATGTCCTCCGGCTGCTGGCCGCACACCAGGATCTCGTGCGCTACGTTGAAGGTGCACGCGAGTCCCCCGAGCCGGCGGGCGAAGTTTCCGAGGGGGGCCCGGACCATCCACCGTCCCCGGTGGTCCAGCAGGACCGCCACGACCACGCCCTCCGGGAGCACCGCGCGCCCTCCCCGCACGGGCACGCTCCATTCCCGGCGGCGGGTGATCACCGCGTTGTCCAGCTCCATGCCCACCAGGGAAACCTCCGGGCCCGGTGCGGGGAACGCGAACCAATCTGGTTGCGGGGTCCACTCCACCCGAAACCGAGGCGGGAAGTACCGGGCCCAGTCGAGCGGAGGGAACGCCACGCGGACCTCCCCCCCGTCCACCGCCACCTGTCCCCGGACGATGACCCGCTCCGGAGTGGGGTTCTCCAGGGACGGGAGCACCAACAGGTCCGCGAGCCGTCCTGGAGCGATCATGCCGAGCTCCTCGTCGAGCCCGTAGTACGTGGCGGGGTTGAGGGTGGCCAGGGCATAGGCCGCGAGAGGCGGAACGCCGCTTTCCATGGCCACCCGGAGGAGGTGATCCAGGTATCCGTGGCGCACGACGTAGGCCACATCCGAGCCGTCCGCGGTCAGCATCAACCGTCCGAAGGCCGGACCGACCTGCCGGGCGACCTCAGCGAGGGCGGGGAGGTCGCGGCGGAGGGAGGAGTGGCGCAGCATCACATACAGGCCACTGCGCAGCCGGTCCCACGCCTCCTCCGGAGTGATGGGTTCGTGGTCGCTGCTGAGCCCCGCGGCCACGAGGACCTGCACCCGGTCATAGGGAACTCCAGGCAGGTGCCCCTCCGCCCGCTTGCCCATCCGCCGGGCCCGCACGAGCTTGCGCAGCAGGCTCTCCTCTCCCCGATAGAGCTCGGTCCAGCGGGTGAACTCCCCCACCGCCACCACAGAGGGCAGGTGGAGTACGGTCTCCAGCAGATCCAACTCGAACCGTTCGGACCCCGCGGATCGGGTGGGCCGCTGGAACCGCAGAAACCACAGGTACTGGACAGGCAGCCGATGAAGCGCCTCCAGCAGCTCCCCCCAAAGGCCCGGGTCCGCGAGGGTGAGGACCGCCAAGGTGTCCGCCACCAGGGTGGTGGTGCCCGTGCGCAACACCATGCGGGCAAACTCCCCGGGGGTGATCATGTGGGTGGGGTGCGTGTGGGGCTCCACGTATCCCGGCACGATCACCTTCCCCGCGCAGTCCACGACCCGTGTCTTGGGTCCGATGAAGCCCGTGGAGGCACCCACGTAGGCGATGCGTCGTCCAGCCACCGCCACGTGCGCGGGCAGCACCTCCCCCGACTGCACGAACAGCACCCGTCCACCCATCAGGGCGAGATCCGCGGGCCGCTCGCCCCGCGCCACCTGCACCAGGGCCTGCACTTCCTCCAGCGTACGTCGGGTCCACACGGATTCAGTGTACCGTGGTGCGGAGGAGCCGTGCGTGGAGGACGCGAATCCACCGCAGAGGGGGCACCGTGGTGAAGCGGTCCGTGGCGCTGCTCGTGTATCCGCCTGGGGAACGGAGGCGCTTCGTGGTGGTCCGAAGGCCGGAGCACGAGGAGGAGCTCGCGGGCGTATGGGGTCTGCCCGCGGCCACCCTCCGACCGGGAGAGGAGGAGATCGAGGCGGCGCACCGGGTGGCCCGGGAAAAGCTCGGGACCGAGGTGCGTCTGCTGGGCGTGCGGGCCCGGGGCGTCCAGGAGCGGCCGGGATACCGGCTGGAGATGCATCTGTGGGAGGCAGAGCTCGTGGGCCCCGAGCCCCGGCTCCCCCAGTCCTCTCGCGACCCTCAGATCACCTACTACACCGCCTGGCGGTGGGCAACGGCCACGGCCCTCGAGGAAGCCGCGCGGCAGGGCTCCCTGTGCGCCCGCCTGGCCCTGGAGACCCTTGGGCCTTATCCTTCCACGGGTTCGAACATGAGCACCGAGTAGTCCAGGTTCTCCGCAGGGATCCCCAGCTGCCGCAGCATGGCCATGACCTGCGCCCGGTGGTGCACCTCATGGAACAGGAGTTGGGTGGCGATCCCGGCCGCGGTCGTGCGGTAGCGACGCGGGCGCCCTCCCAGCGGGATGACGTACTCCGCAGGCCGGGTCCAGTCCTCGATGGAGCGCAAGACCCGCCGGGTCTCTTCCGCCTGACGGGCCCATGCCTCTGCGAAGGGCGCAAACGTTCCCTGCGCGTGCTGGGCGAAGGGTCGCTCCTGTGGCGGCGGCACGGGTTCTCCCAGCAGGCGCCGCACGTATCCCCACTCCGCGCTGGCCATGTGCACCAAGGTCGCCCGGATGCTCCGCAGGCCGATGGGGAATTCCTGCGTGTACTGCTCCTGGGAAAGTCCTCCCACCCAGCCCAGCAGCCGCTCCCGGGCCTTCACCAGGTACTCGTAAGCATCCGCGGGGTGGATCCCCATCTCGGCCCCCTCCTTCCAGCGGGAAGTCGTGGGTGAGATTCTTCGCGAAGCCGCCGGACTCCTCGTGCGACGGCCGAACGACACGAGCCCTCTCTAACCGGCATCGGGGCCGGGCGGGCCACGGTTGCGCTACCATGGTAAGGGCATATGGAGGACAAACTCGGGGGTAGGGAGCAAACCGTGCATCCGCCGTATCGCGAGTGGGAGGAGCTGTGCGAGGCCTTCGGGCTCGTGTACCGGTTCGAGTTCCGGGGACCGGTGGAGGAACCGCCCCGGTGGGAGGTGCGGTTGCGGGATCCGGATGGGGTGCTGCTCTTCCCGCAGCCCGTGCGGGGGCGGACGGAGGACGAGGCCCGGTGGCGGGCAGAAGAGGTGCTGCAGAACTGGGCGGCCATCCGGCGCCTGTACGCGGCCGCCCAGCGCGCCGCGGACCGGGTGGCCCCCGGCGCCCAGGTGGTGTTGAACGAGCGGGCGGTGGAGCTGGAGGTAGAGCTCGCGGGTCCGTGGGCTCTGCGGGCTCCGTTCCTGGCGTCCCGGGACCAGGTTACGGATCCCCACCGCACCGAGGAGGAGTGGGAGACGTCCCTGGAGCTGCACTTCCGGTCCCACGCGATCCGGTTGGGATGAGGGCTCCCTCAAGAAGCCTCTGCCACGCTCCAGGGGGAGCGGCGGGGGCGCCCTGGATCACCGCGCGAGGGAGGTGTGCAGCTCCTGGACGTGGCGTCCCGGACGGAGACCGTTAGCCCGACGTGGGACGGTCGGCTACGCCGAGTTGCTGCAGCAGGAGCCCGGTGTCGAAGTACTCGCGCTCCGCGAGGATCTTGCCGTCCTGCACTTCCACCACGTTGCACACCGGGATCTCCACCTTTCGCCCCGTGGGGGCGATGCCCATGAGCGCACCGCGGTGGGTGCCCCGGGCCACGAGTTCCGTGACCGCCACGTCCTCCCCCGCGGCGTGCATGCGCTGGACCTCCAAGGTGAGGTCCGGGAAGGCCGCGAAGTACGTCTGGGACACCGCTACGCCGGCTTCGGGACCCTCCAGTCGCTGCCCGTCGCCCCCGGTGTAGGAATACTTGGGGTGGAAGAGCCGGCGGATGCCGTCCAAATCCTGGCGGGAGAACGCGTCCAGGTACTGCCGCATGGTGTCCGTTGCCTTGCTCATGGCGCTTCCCTCCCTTGAGATGGCGTGCCACCAGGGTAGAGGCCGGGCGGGCCGGAGGATATGAAACCGGGCACGGAAGCGGTGTGAACTGCCTCACTTCTCCTCCGGATGCGATGTCAGCTGGACGTTCTGGTTCGTCCGGAAGAAGTTCGCCGGGTCGTACCGCTTCTTGAGCTGCACGAGCCGCCGGTACGTGACCCCGTAGGCGAACGGGACGCGGTCCCCCTCCTCTTGGGTCAGGAAGTTGACGTACGCGCCCCCGCTGGCGAAAGGCTGGGAGTTGGCGAAGAATTCCCGGGCCCAGGTGATGCAGCGGTCGTCGTCGCGGGAGGACTCCCAGCGGGCGTGGACGTTGAGCACGTAGCGGGCGTCGCGGCTGGAGTAGGCCATGGCCTGCGGGGCCACCCGGGCCGTCTGGCCGCCGATGGCCGCGATGAAGATCTCGCACTGCGGCGATGGGAGGCGTCCCGCGGACTCCACGATGACGTCCACGAGGCCGTCTTGGATCTGCGAGAAGTTGTGGGACTTCCAGTAGTTCCGCGCCCCGCGACCGAGCAGGGGGTCGAATGCCTGCTGCCAGGCGGTATACGGCTGCAGACCGACGTGCTCGCCGAGAACGGTGCCGAACCCCCGCAGGGGCTCGATCCGCTTCGCCCCGTCCTCGGGGTCGCCCACGAAGCAGAGGGCGAGTGCCACGACCTCCGTGCCGTGCACGGACGGCGGGAGGAAGGGCAGGGGCGGAGCGTTCCGGGTAACCATCCACACGGTGAGCTCGTCCGGCATCGTCTCGGTGAAGCGAGCGAACTGCGTGAGAACGGACTCCGCCTGGTGAAACGGGTACACGATGAGCCCGGAGAGCACGAGCGGTCCGACGGGGTGGAGCTGGAACTCGAAGCGGGTGACGATGCCGAAGTTGCTGCCCCCGCCGCGGAGCCCCCAGAACAGATCCGGGTTCTCTGTCTCGCTGGCGCGGGTCTGGGTGCCGTCCGCCAGGACCACGTCCGCGGACAGCAGGTTGTCCACGGTCATGCCGTACTTCCGGCTGAGCCAGCCGAACCCGCCGCCGAGGGTGAGGCCGGCCACCCCGGTGGTGGAGTTGATCCCGAGGGGCGTGGCTAGGCCGTACACCTGGGTCGCCGCGTCGAGGTCCCCGAGGGTGCAACCGGGGTCCACGGTAGCGCGCCGGGCCACGGGATCCACGGACACTTTCTTCATGCGGGAAAAGTCAACCATGAGTCCGCCGTCGCAGACGGCGGTTCCCGCGATGTTGTGCCCGCCTCCCCGGACGGAGATGAGCAGGTCGTGGTCGCCGGCGAACCGGACGCTGTGGACCACGTCCTCAGGGACCTCGCAGCGAACGATCAAGGCCGGCTTGCGGTCGATCATGGCGTTCCAGACCTGGCGCGCGTCTTCGTAGCCAGGCTGGCCGGGCAGGAGGGTCTCTCCCCGGATTCGGCCCTGGAATTCGGAAACGATGCGGTTCGCGAGCGGCTTCATTGGGTTCTCCCTCCCCTGAGCAAGAGTCGAGAACCAGATTAGGAAGGTCTGCGACCGGCCGCAGTGCGTCGGACCCCCGGGAAGGGGTGAACTGCGTCACAGGGGCACCGCAGGCCCGGGCCGACGGCGGGGAGAGGCGAGCTGACACCGGGCGGCCCGGGTGGTAGGCTTGGAGCAGCTGGATGGTGCAGGCGGACCACCCAGCGGGGGTGGGGGGTGAAGGGGAAGCTCGGGGTCTGCCGGATCTGTCAGCGACCGCGTCCTGCAGCAGCAAAATTCTGTCCCCATTGCGGGGCAGCCCAAACGCCCGCTCTGACCGAGACATCTCGGGCTCCCCACGACGTGGTCGCCGTAGTACTCGTCGGCCGCGAGGGCAGCACGCCCGCCCGGGACCCTCCGGACCCCGGGGAGGCGCGCGGGTTGCTGGAGCAGTTCTACGACCTCACGCGTCGGGTGGTGGAACGGTGCGGAGTTCCGGTATCGCACCTCCTGGGCAAAGGGGTGCTGGCGGTGTTCGAGCCAACGGACGCGCACCCGGGAAGCGCAGACCGCGGGGCCGGCCCCGACCGCACGCTCGCCAGACCCCGAGACCCCTTGCTGTCGCGGCTCCCGTTCTTCGCCGACTGCACCCCCGAGGAGCTCGCCCCTCTGACCGGCACCGTGCAGCGGCGCTTCTACCGCCGGGGTGAGGTGATCTTCCGGGAGGGGGATCCTTCCACGGGCATCTACGTGGTGGAGCAGGGGCTGGTGAAGGTGGGATTTACCTCCGCCGACGGGAAGGAGCGGACCCTGGCTCTGCTGGGCCCTGGCGAGGTCGTGGGGGAGATCCCCGTGCTGGACGACGGGGTGCACTCGGCCGACGGGGTGGCACAGGACGACTGCGTGGTGGCTTTCGTCACCCGAGAGGAGTTGGTGGACTGGCTACGACATCGGCCCGAAGCAGCCCTGCGCCTGATCCACCTGATGGGCCAGCGGCTGCGGGCCGCGAACCTGCAGATCCGGGACGCCGCGTTCCTCGACGTGCACGGACGCCTGGCGCGGGTGTTGCTGGAGCTCGCCGCCGGGAGAAGCGGACGGAGCCCCGATGGAGGTGTGCTCTGCCCCCGGCTCCGCCAGGCGGAGCTGGCCCACATGGTCGGCGCGACGCGGGAGAGCGTGAACCGGTGGCTGCGGTGGTTCGAACGGGTGGGCGCCATCCGACGGGAACGGGGCCGGATCACCGTGTTGCTGGACCGGCTGCGGCGGGAGGTCTACTGACGGGAGGCCGGTCCGTCCGGTAAGATCGTTCCCTGGATGCAGGCCTTCGTGACAGGATCCACGGGGTTCATCGGGAGCCACCTCACCGCGCTCCTGCGGGCCCATGGGTGGCGGGTGCGGGGGCTTGTGCGACCTGGACGGGACCCTGCACGCCTGCACGCGGCGGGAGCGGAGGCCGTCTTCGGGACCCTCGAAGACCTCCCCGCACTCACGAGGGCGTGTGCGGGATGTGATGTTGTGTTCCATTTGGCCGCGGCCCTCGGCCCGAACGCGGATGCGCAGGCCCTGTTCCGTGTGAATGTGGGCGGGACCGAAAACGTGCTGCGGGCCGCGGCGACCGCCGGGGTCGGGCGGGTGGTGTTCACGAGCTCCGTGGCGGTGTACGGGGAAGCCGCGCCGGAAGGGGCGGACGAGGACACGCCCCCAAACCCCAGCGGCCCCTATGGAGAATCCAAGGTGCGGGCGGAAGCGCTCTGCCTGCGGTACATGGCCGAGCACGGACTCCCGGTGGTGATCCTGCGGCCCTGCTTCGTGTACGGACCGGGAGATCCCTACTTTTTGCCCACCGCGATCTCCATCCTGCGGGGCGGGTGGTTCCCCGTGGTGGATGGGGGGCGACTGCCCGTGGATCTCGTGCACGTGGAAGACGTGGCAAATGCCCACCTGCTGGCGGCCACGGCTCCGCAGGCCGCAGGCCGTGCCTACAACATCACCGATGGACGGCGGAGGACCCTCCGTGAGCTCCTGGAGCTCGGGGCCCGGGCCCTGGGCGTCCGGGTGCGCCTGGTGTCCGTGCCTCGCTTCCTGGTCCGGCCCGGAGCGGTCGTCCTCCGGGCGCTCGGAGAACTGCTTCGGGTCCCGGGGCGGGAGCTGCTGACCCCGGAGAACCTCCGGGCCATGTGCGCTCCGCACCACTTCCGCATCGCGCGGGCCCGACAGGAGCTGGGGTACGAACCCGCGCGTCAGCTGGAAGAGGTGCTCGAGGAGCTGCTCCCGGAATTCGCGGCCTGATCCGCCACGAACACGCCCACCCGTGGTCGGATGACCACGAGTCCCTCCCGGGCAAGGGTCTGCAGCGCGGTCGCCACGGTCTTGGGGCTTGCGCCAAACCGGGCCGCCAGCACCTCCAGGGACGCCAGGCGCGCTCCAGGAGCTTGCTGGAGGATCTCGGCCCGCAGCGTCTCCGCGATGGCCTGCTGGATTCCCCGACGGTGTCTACCACGCATCCCTACCCCCTCCGCCGAGGGCAATCCCGTTCTGCAGCAAGGCGGCCTCGAAGGAGCCCCACGCCCACCTTACCCGGAAGCCGGTCGGGTCTTCTCGAAATAGCGGACAAAGCCCAGGACGTTGAGCCGGTAGCTCGCGGCCGTCTCCTGTCGGGCCGCGGTCTGGGCTCCGCACCGGGCCTCGATCTCCGGGTCCAGGGAGCGTCGGAGCCGCTCCGTGAGTCGCTCCACGTCTTCTCCTGCCTCCCATCCAGGCCGCAGCACCTCCGCCATCTCCCTCAGCCGTCGGCGCATCTCCTCGAGCACCGCCTCCGGGTCGTCCCGCACGCCGAAATGGGTGAGCGCCAGGCGCCGGGGTGCGAGCTCCGCCATCCGGTCCAGGGTGCGCTCCCAGACCTCCAGATCCAGCTCCGGTGGGGGAGTGGGCGGCCGCACCACGGAGCATCCCGGCAGGGAGACACCCGCCGCGTCCCCCGTGAACATCAGCCCGGTTCGCTCGTCCAGGAACACGTGGTGGTGGTTGGCGTGGCCGGGAGTATCCAAGGCCCGGAGCACGCGACCTCCCACCCGGATCCGTTCCCCATTCTGAACCGCCACGATCTGATCCAGGGGTACCGGGGCCACCTCCCCCCAAAGGGCCTCCAGAAGCTCCCCGTACAGACGTCGTGCGCTTCGCAACAGGCGCTCGGGGTGAGCGAGGTGCGGGGCCCCCACGGGGTGCACGTAGATGCGGAGACGGGGGTTGCGGCGGGCAAGGACGCCCGCAGCCCCTGCGTGATCCAGGTGGATGTGGGTGACCACCGCGGCCCGGAGGTCGGAGACCGAGAGCCCGTGCTCGGCAAGCCCTGCCTCTAGGGCCCTCAGACACGAGGATGGCCCGGTCTCCACCAGGGCGGGCTCCTCGTCCAGGAGGAGGTAGGCGCCGAGCACCTGGGGCGTGCCACCGAGCTCCAGGTCCAGGAGCGCGACCCCCCCTTCCACGGGCTGCGTCCTCGGCATGCGTTCCCTCCCTACCCTTCCGGACGGAAACGGATTCCCACGGATCCCCGCAGGGGCCGGTATCGAACCCGGTGGTTTGCGGTGCGGGCCACGTACCCTTCCGCCCGGAGCCATTCCAGGTGTGCCAGGGTTTCCGAAAGGGCGAAGGCCGCTTCCTCCTGCCGGAGATCTGGGCCGAAAATCTCCTGCGCCACCTCGTAGGCGGCCGCACCCTCCTGGGGGAGCGCGCGCAGGATGGCCTCAAGGCGGTGGGCGTGGTGATCCAGCAGCCAGTCCACCCGGCCGGTCCAGTCCGCGAAGGGGTCCCCGTGGCCCGGCAGGGCGAGGCGAACCGGCAGGTCTCGAACCCTTCGCAGGGAGGCCAGGTAGTCCTGGAGGGGGTTCTCGCTCGTGCCCGGGTACAGGGCGATGTTGGGGGAGATGGTGGGGAGCACATGATCCCCGCAGAACATCCGCCCCCGGGGATCCAGCAGGACGATGTGTCCGTCGCTGTGCCCCGGGACGCTGTAGACCCGCGCTGAGAATCCACCCAAGGCGAAGTCCTCGCCTTCGCGTAACGCACGCACCTCCTGGAAGGGGGCCACCAGCGAGGCCACCCTCCGGGATCGCTGCACCACCTCCTGGATGAGGGCCTCCGGCATGCCGTGGGCCGCGTACAGCTCCGCCACAGCCCTGAGCCGTTCCTCCAGGGGCCCCATCCACACCCTCCGCGCGGTCTCGGCTTCCTTCTGCGAGAGGAAGATGGGGGCTCCTGTCCGCTGCTGGATGTGGCCCGCGAGGCCGATGTGGTCGGGGTGCGCGTGGGTGAGCACGATGGCCCGGAGGGCCTCCGGCGGAACCCCCGCGGTGTCCAGAGCCTCCTCCATCGCTTCCAGAGCCTGAGGGGTGCGGATCCCCGTGTCGATCAGGAGGGCTCCGGAGTCCGTGCGGACCAGGTAGCTGTTTACGGTGCCCACGGGGAACGGCACCGGGATCTGGATCCACACCAGGTCTTCGTCCACGAAGGTGGCGGTCATGTCCCCGCGTATCCTCCCGCACGTGGGTTCCATTCCACCATTCCAGACGCGTGGGGCAAAATCAAGCTCCGGACCGCGGACCATCCCGGTTTCGGAGGCGCGACGGCGGAGGCCCCGCGCGCCTCAGAGCGTTCGGAGCGGGCCCGCCTGGGTCTAGCCGCCTACCGTCCGGTGAGCAGGTGCACGCTCCCGATGACCGCGTCACACTCCCGCTGTCCCTGCCGCCACTGCTCGATAGGCTTTGCGCACACCACGTGCACGACCCGCCCGGGCTCCACCACCAGGAGCCCGATCCCCGCCCACTGGGTCTCAGCCGCGGTCCCGGTTCCCTCGAAGCGGTAGCGCTCGGGACCTGGGCCTTCCTCCCGCTGGAACTTCGCCACCCCGTGGAAGGGGAGGAGGGAAAAGGCGAGGTGTCGGAGGGTTTCCTCGGAGGAGGGGACCTGGCCACCCAGCGCCCGCACGCTGATGAACTCCGCGTACCGGTACGGGTCCGGGTGCGATCCCACCCTGGACGGGACGATCTGGACCCAGTCCCCCTCCGGCGCGACGAGAACCTCCCAGCCCTGCGGGTGGCGGAGGACGATGCCTAGGTCCGCATTCCGGTACTCCACGAAGGCTGTACGGGGACTCTGGCAGGCCAGGAGTCCGAGACAGGCCACCAGCAGGACGGAGAACCGGCGCCCCATGCCCCCCCGAGTGTACCGCGCCGCGGGCGCGCGGGGCTACTTGGTGAGGTAGTATGGGACATCCGCCAGCACCTTGTATCTCCGGAGCCTGCGCTGGCGAAAGAGCAGGGCAAACTTCAGCATCAGGGCGGTCTGGTTGTGGAGGAAGTGGTGCCACCACTTGCGGGGCACGAACTCCGGGAGGACCACCGTGAGCGCGGTGTCCGGGCCCGCCTCCCGCTGGACCTGGTCTAGGTACAGGAGGATGGGGCCCACCACGGAGCGGTACGGAGAGGGGAGGACCACGAGAGGGATGTCCGGAACCCAGCGTTCCCACTTCCGCTCGATCTCCTCCCGGGCCCCCGGCTCGATCTCCACGTACACCGCGGTGACGTCGTCGCTCACGGCCTTGGCGTACCGAAGGGCCTCCAGAACGCCTCGGTGCACTGCGTTCACGGGCACGATGACCTTGTGAGCCTTGAAGGGTCGGGGGGGTTTCGCATGCTCCAGGGAGAGCTGGTGGGCCACGTCCTCGTAGTGCCGGTGGACGGCCCGCATGAGGAGGACGAAGGCGCCGATGACGAACACCGTGATCCAGGCACCATCGAGGAACTTCACCACCGCCACTTCGACGCCCACCACCGCGGTGCAAAGGGCCCCGAACGCGTTGATGCTGAGCTTCAGGCGCCAGCGGCCCGTGCGCTCCAGGAGCCAATGACGCACCATGCCCGCCTGCGAGAGAGTGAACGCCACGAACACGCCCACCATGTAGAGGGGGATGAGGTTGTGAACGGTCGCACGGAAGATCACGATGAGGAGGGAAGCGGTGATGCCGAGCAGAAGGATCCCGTTGGCGAACACAAGCCGGTCTCCCAGGTTGGCGAGCTGTCGGGGGAGGTAGCGATCCCGCGCCAGGATGGAGCTCAGCCGGGGGAAGTCCGCGAACGCCGTGTTGGCTGCCAGCACGAGGATGAGCATGGTGGCCGCCTGGACGGCAAAGTACGGCCAACCTCCCTGGAAGACCGTCCGGGCGATCTGGGACACTACGGTTTCCTCTTCCCGGGGGAAGATCCCCATCTCCCGAGCCAGGAAGCTCGTGCCGAAGAAGAAGCTGCCTAGGAGGGTTACCATCAGGAGGAGCACGCGGCTCGCGTTGTGGGCCTCCGGTGGGTAGAAGGCCTGTACGCCGTTGCTCACCGCCTCGATGCCCGTGAGGGCTGCGGTGCCGGAGGCGAAGGCCCGGAGCACGAGGAAGAGCGTGAGGGGGGAGGTCGCCGGATGGGGGGATCCGGGTTCTGCACGGGGAAGCGTCCCGCTGCTCCAGGCCCACAGGCCGGCCAGGATGGTCCCGCCGAAGGCCAGGATGAAGGAGTAGGTGGGGATGGCGAAGATGGTTCCCGATTCGCGTACTCCGCGCAGGTTCGCCAGGGTGATGAGGGCGATGAATCCGAGTGCAAGCTCCACCCGGTACGGGAAGAGATCCGGGACCGCGGAGGTGATGGCGGCCACGCCCGCGGAGATGCTGACGGCCACCGTGAGGATGTAGTCCACCAAGAGCGCAGCGGCCGCCACAAGACCGGGCAGGATGCCCAGATTCTCATGGGCCACGATGTAGGCGCCTCCCCCGGACGGGTAGGCATGGATCGTCTGGTAATAGGAGAACGCCACGATGGCCATCAGCCCCACGATGGCCAGGGAGACGGGGACCGTGAGGGCCACCGCCGCGGTCCCCGATAAGATCAGGACACGGAGGATCTCCTCCGTCGCGTAGGCGCTGCTGGAGAGGGCATCCGCCCCGAAGACCGCGAGTCCTTTGACCTTGGTGAGTCGCTCGTGCCGGAGACGCTGGGTCTCCAGAGGGCTGCCGATCAGAGCCCGCCACAGGGCTGCCGGTATGGCTCGTGTGCGCAGCACAATTGCCTATATACTCCGGACCACGGGGAGGTGCAAGCGTGCTGGCCTTTGACGGGGTGGATGCGGGATACGGGCCTTTGCTGGTGCTTCGGGAGGTGACCGCGGAGTTCGGCCCGGGCCTGCACGTGGTTCTCGGGCCGAACGGCGCGGGCAAGACCACCCTCTTGCGGGTAGGGGCCGGGGTCCTCCCGCCCCGATCGGGACGCGTCCGGATCCTCGATCAGGACGTCCACCGGGATCCGGACGCGAAGCGCCACGTCGCCTACCTCCCCCACCGCCCCGCCCTGCATCCTGGCCTCACGGTCCAGGAGAACCTGGAGTTCTGGGCCCGGATCCTGGGGATGCCTTCGGGAATCCGCCGGGCCAGGATCGAGGGGGCCCTGGAGCGACTCGGGGTGCTGGACCTCGCCCCCCGCTACGCGGGAACCCTGAGCCGGGGCCAGGCCCAACGGGTGGCTGCGGCCCGAGCCCTATTGCAGGGAGCCCGGGTCCTGCTCATGGACGAACCCACGACCGGGATGGATCCCGAGGCCGCCCGCACCATGCGGGCGATCATGCGAGAGATGGCGCGCTCGGGATGCGCTCTCCTCGTCAGCACCCACAACCTGTACGAGGCGAGCGAACTCGGAGAGGACGTGCTCCTGCTGGGTGCGGGGCGGGTCCTGGCCCGGGGGACTGCGGAGGCGCTGCGGAGCCGCCTCGGCCCGCGGCGGGTGGCGCTGCGGGTGGGGGGCGATCCGCAGCCGGTCTTCGAGCGGCTGGGGATCGAAGGCACACGGGAAGGAAGTCGGTGGGTGGTGGAGGTGGGTGGGGACGAGGAGGTGGGGCGGCTCGTGCGGGTCTTGGTGGGGGCGGGCTTGGAGGTGTGGGAGGTAACGGGCCTCGGAAGCCTCCTGGAGGAGGTGTACTTCGGGCTCATGGAGGATTCGGGGGATGCGTGAACTCAGGGATGCCGGACGTCTGTGTTGGGCGCTCCTGTGGCGGGTGACCCGGGATCAGAGGGAGAAGCTCGTCCTCGCACCCCTCGGCTACGGCATCCTCGCCCTCGCCATCATGCTGGCACCGGTCTACCTCCCCGGAGGAGGGGCCACCGAGCGCCTGCGGGAAGGGCTCGGGGTCTTGGTGGGTCCTCTCCCGGACGATCCCCTCGCGGTGGCCCTGGCGCTCGTGGTGGTGCAGGGACCGTACCTCGTGGGGGTCCTGGCCTCCGTGGCAGGCGCGGTGTTGGCCCAGGCCACGGTCACGAGCGAGGCGACCCGGGGGGGACTCGAACTCCTCCTCAGCGCCCCCTACCGCCCCCGGGAGGTCTTCGCCGCGTTCCTCGCCAGCTCGTTCCTGCTGGTGGCCCTCTCGTGGGCGGTGCTCACCGCGGTGGCCATCGGACTCCCCATCTTGGGGCTCAACTGGCTCGGTGCCCCCCCGATCCCGTCTTTCTACCTGGGCATCGCGCTCTTCGTGCCGCTCCCCATGGCCCTTTGGGCGGATCTCATCGCGTCCACGGTCGCGCTCGCCTTCCCTTCCCTCGGCCTCCTCCGGGTGGGGACGGCCACTACCCTGGGGCAGTTCCTGGCCATCGCGCCCGCCCTGGGATCCCTCCTGTTCGTCACCCTCCGGCCCGAGATGCACCCCGCGAAATTGGGGGGCGCGGCTCTGCTCCTCGGGGTGGGCGCGGTGGCCCTTGGCCTCGCGCTGTTCGCCCGGGCCTTCCGGGTGGAGGCCTTGCTGGAAGGGTAGGGGCACCCGTACCTCCCCCCGAGCCTTACCCTAAGCGGGCAGGAGTGTTAGACTGACAGGTAGGGTCGGAGGGGTGCACCGAACTGGCTAAGGGGCCGGTCTCGAAAACCGGTGGCTCACCCGAGCCGTGTGGGTTCGAGTCCCACCCCCTCCGCCAAGAAGATTACTGGACGAGGGCTTCGGTCCACCCTGTGATCGGCTTACCCTCCGTGCATCCCCTGTCGCATCCCAGACCCACTGCTACACGATCCACGCCCAGGGGGTGGAGCCTCCGGAAGGCCTGCTCACGCACCTTTTGTTCGCTGCCCGCACGGGGGGAGGCCTATCGGCATTTCCCCTGAACGGCCGAAGCCCTCCTCCGTTCAAGGTGGTTGCACGATCCCCACGGAGTCCCCGCTGGCCCGGGCCCGGTAGAGGGCCGCGTCCGCGGCAGCGATGAGGGAGGCAGGCTCCCGGGCGTGCGCGGGAAACCCGGCCACGCCGATGGTGACGTCCGCGAGGGGATCTTGAGCGCGGAGCCGGTCGTAGAGGCCCTGGGCGAGGCGGTATGCTCCCTGGGGATCCGTGTGCGGGAGGAGCACTGCGAACTCGTCCCCGCCGATGCGGAAGGCGAGGTCGCTCCTCCGCAGCCGGCTGCGGAGCGTGTCCGCCACCGCGCAGAGCACGGCGTCGCCCGCGGGATGCCCCCGGGTATCGTTGATGTGCTTGAGGTTGCGGACGTCGAGGAGCAGGAGGGAGAAGGGCTGCCCGTACCGGTCGTGCCGGTTCAGCTCCCGATCCAGAGTCTCCATGAAGTGGCGGCGGTTGAAGAGGCCCGTCAGGGGATCCGTGACGGAAAGCCGCTGGAGCTCCGCGAGAGCCTCCCGCAGCCGGGTATTGGCCTCCCGGGTTTCCAGGAATCCCTTCAGCGCCATGGCGGTGAGGAGCCAGATGGCGAGGACAAGCACGTGGGGCTGAGTAGGGGTCTGCGCGGCCAGAACCATCAGGTACGAGGGGAGACCGGCGGCCAGGAACACCACCCCACCCGTCCCCAAAAGGCCCCGCGGAGAGAGGGGGCTCAGGCGGCCTGTGGCGAGGTAGTGGCCTGCGGCGGTGGTGAGCACGGCGCCTACCGCGTATACCGCGCTTCCCAGGGCCATTCCGCCGAGTTCCCCCCAAGGAGGGCGGAGCCGAGGACCCGCGTGCTGGAGCGTGAGCCCGGCGAGAAGGGACCAGACGGTTCCGCCCCCGAAGTACACCAACCCGCGCCAGAAGGTCGTACGATGGAGGAGGACCAGAGCGGGGAGGGAAAGGAAGAAGAGGGGAGGAGCCGCTGACCACCCGTACAGCCAGACGGGGGCGAGGGGGACCTGGCAGGAGAGGAGGAGACCGGAACGCAGGCGGACGACGACGAAGCTCCCAAGGACCGCGAGGACGAGGAAGAGAACATAGGTGCGCGGAAGGTGTGGAACGGCGCGTACGGCGAGCCCGGTGGCCACGAGTCCGGTCAGGCCCAGGCCGGCGGCGAAAGCCTGGTAGCCCAGGCGCGGGGGTGCCTGCGTTCCCTCCCCGACGTCCTTCCCCCGAGGGGAAAGGACTCGGCGCCTTCGGGTTCCCCGGAGGAGGACCATGACCGCCTTCCAGCGCCGCGGGTGCACACCTGCATTCTGGGAGGGTTGTAAATGAGCAATATACGGCCCCAGGGAGAGCTCTTCCTGCAGGGACTCGACCGACTCGGACGGTGGATCGCGGACTACCTGGACCACAGCGAGCGCTACCCGGTCCTCGCGCGGGTGCGGCCCGGCGAGATCCGGGAGAAGCTCCCCCCCTCCCCCCCCGAGGATCCGGAGCCCTTCGAGCGCATCTTCACGGACTTCCAGGAAATCCTCCTGCCCGGGATCACCCACTGGAACCACCCGGGCTTTTTCGCCTACTTCGCCATCACCGGCTCCGCGCCCGGTGTGTTGGGAGAGGTGCTCTGTGCGGCCCTGAACGTGAACGGGATGCTGTGGCGTACGTGCCCCGCGGCCACGGAGCTGGAGGAGGTCACCCTGGACTGGCTGCGGCAGCTCCTGGGGCTCCCTCCCCGGTTCGGGATCCTCATGGACACGGCCTCCGTCGCCTCCCTGTGCGCCATGGCCGCGGCCCGGGAGTCCCTCGGCCTTGGAATCCGGGAACAGGGCATGGCGGGAAGGCCGGATCTCCCCCGGCTGCGCATCTACACCTCCGAGCACGCCCACTCCTCCATCGAGAAGGGTGCCCTCGTGTTGGGGTTCGGGCAGGAGGGCGTACGGAAGATCCCCGTGGACCGGGAGTTCCGCATGAGGTCCGAGGCCTTAGCGGAGGCCATCGAGGAGGACTTGCGGGCGGGGTGGCGGCCCGTGGGCGTGGTGGCCACGGTGGGGACCACTTCCACCACCAGCGTGGACCCGGTTCCGGAGATCGCGGAGATCTGCGAGCGACACGGGATCTGGTTGCACGTGGACGCGGCCTACGCGGGGGTCGCGGCCATCCTCCCGGAGAAGCGGCACGTGCTCGCGGGATGCGAGCGGGCGGACTCCCTCGTGGTGAATCCCCACAAGTGGCTTACGGTCCCCATTGACTGCTCCGCCTTCTACACCCGTCGGCCGGAGATCCTGCGGCGGGCCTTCAGCCTCGTGCCCGAGTACCTCCGCACCCCGGAGGAAGATGTGGTGAACCTCATGGACTACGGGATCCAGCTCGGCCGGCGGTTCCGGGCCCTGAAGCTGTGGATGGTCCTGCGGATGTTCGGCGCTTCAGGGCTGCGGGAGATGGTCCGTCGCCACATCGCCCTCGCTCAGGAGTTCGCGGGATGGGTGGATGAGGACCCGGACTTCGAACGGATGGCCCCCGTGCCCTTCAGTACCGTGTGCTTCCGCGCCCGCCCGCGAGGAGTCCCGGAGGAGGCCCTGGACGCCCTCAACGAGCAGCTCCTGGAGGCAGTGAACCGCACGGGGGAAGCGTACCTCTCGCATACCCGGCTGGACGGGCGTCTCGTGCTGCGGCTGGCCATCGGACACCTGCGGACGGAGCACCGGCACGTGCGGCGGTGCTGGGAACTTCTCCGGGAGCGGCTCGCGGACCTACTCCGGGGAACGGGCCCGAAGCGGTAGGACACCTCGGCGGAACCGCGAACTTTACGGAGGAGCGCCATGAGGGAGCAGGTGCTGGTCTGGGTGCTGGGCACGACCACCGGGGTCCTCCTGGTGCTCGTTTGGATCCTGGGCACGTGGGTGCGACGGCTGGTGCAGGTGGCCCGGGCCAGCACGGCGGATGCCGTGGCGGAGCAGCTCCGGGAGCACCGTCAGGGCCTCGAGGAGCTCCGGGCCGAGGTCCGGAGTGTGCGCGCCTCCCTGGCGGAGCTGGGGGGTCAGCTCAGCCAGTGCGTCCAGCGGGTGGGACTCGTGCGGTTCGATGCCTTCGAGGACGTGGGCGGCCGCGTTTCTTTTGCCCTGGCCCTCCTGGACGGCAAGGGCGATGGCGTGGTGCTGAGCGTCCTCAACGGCCGGGAGGCGGTGCGGGCGTACGCGAAGACCCTCGTCAACGGAACCCCCTCCCATCCCCTGTCGGAAGAAGAACAGGAGGCCATCGCCATGGCCCGGGACCTCCGGCAAATCCAGGCGGCCCGGTAGGAGGAGGCCTTGGTGTTCCGGGACCGCCACCACGCGGGCCGGGTCCTGGCCGCGGCCCTCCGGTCCCGGGTCGCACCGGAGGAGGACGTGCTGATCCTCGGGATCCCGCGGGGAGGTGTGGTGGTGGCGGACGAGGTGGCGGCGTCCTTGGGGGCGGAGCTCGACATCATCGTCCCCCGGAAGCTACGCGCCCCGCAGAACCCGGAGTTGGCCATCGGCGCGGTGGCGGAGGACGGGAGCCTCTACTTGGAGGAGCGCAGCCTCTGGGCACTGCGGGTGGACCAGGTCTACATTGATCAGGAGGCGGCGTTTCAGATGGCGGAAATCCAGCGTCGGTTGCGGGCCTACCGGGGCGATCGGCCCTCCCCCCGCGTGGAAGGACGGACGGTGATCCTGGTGGACGACGGGATCGCCACGGGTTCCACCATGATCGCCGCGGTACGGTCCGCGCGCGCGAAAAGGGCGGGCCGGGTGGTGGTGGCGGTCCCCGTGGCCCCCCCGGAGAGCGTGCGCCGCCTCCAACAGGAGGCGGATGAGGTAGTGTGCGTCCACGAGGATCCGTACTTCATGGCCGTGGGGCAGTTCTACGAGGACTTCCGGCAGATCTCCGACGAGGAGGTGTGCGCGATCCTGAACGCCGCTTGGCGCCGCTCCGGGCCGGAACCAGGGTCGCAGGTCCATGCGTGACGGCCGGCTCTCCCGCACGCCCCTGTACGCGCACCACCTCCGGCTGCAGGCCCGCATGGTGGCCTTTGGGGGATGGGAGATGCCCCTGCAGTACCGGGGGATTTTGGCGGAGCACCGGGCGGTGCGTACGTCCTGTGGGATCTTCGACATCTCCCACCTGAGCAAGTTCTGGATCCGGGGACCGAAGGCTCTGGAGGACCTAGACCGGCTGCTCGCCAACGACCCCCGCCGGCTGTTGGACGGGCAAGCCCTCTACACCCCCCTCTGCAACGAGGCCGGGGGGATGGTGGACGATCTTTTGGTGCTGCGGTTTTCGGAGGACCGTTTCCTGGTGGTGGGGAACGCGGCGCGGCGCGAGGTGGACCTCGCGTGGCTGCGCAGCCACGCGGCCTCTGAGGTGGTGGACGCGACGGAGGAACTCGTCCTCCTGGCGGTGCAGGGACCGGCGTCGGAAGCGGTCCTGCGGCCCCTGGTGAAGGTGGACCTCTCCGGGCTGCCGCGCCACCGGTTCGTCCCCGAGACGGCCATGGCAGGGGTACCGGCCACCGTCTCCCGCACGGGGTACACGGGAGAGGACGGGTTCGAGGTGTTCTGCCCGTGGGACCGTGCGCCACCCGTATGGGAGGCCCTGCAGGAGGCAGGAGCGGTGCCCTGCGGGCTCGGAGCCCGGGACACGTTGCGGCTGGAGGCGGGATACCTGCTGTACGGCCAGGATGTGGACGAGCACACCACGCCGTTGGAGGCGGGGCTGAGCTGGACGGTGAAGCTCCAGGGCCGGAGGTTCATCGGGTCGGAGGCCCTGCGGGAACAGGTCAAGACGGGGGTGCGCCGGAGGCTAGGCGGGCTCGTGCTGGAGGGCCGTACCATCGCCCGAAGAGGCTGTCCCATCCTGAGGGACGGCGCACCGGCCGGAGCGGTGACCAGCGGCACCTGGGGACCCTGGATCGAACGCAGCCTCGCCCTCGGATCCCTCCTCCCGGAGCACGCGGAACCCGGAACCCCGGTGACGGTGCGGGTGCGGGACCGGCCGGTCCCGGCAGAGGTGGTGGCCCTTCCCTTTTACCGGCGCGGGGTGGAGAGAGTACGGTGAACGCGGAGGTGGGTGTGGTTCCGGAGGACCTGCGGTACACCACGGAGCACGAATGGGTGCGGCTGGAGGGCAACTGGGCCCGGGTGGGGATCACAAAGTTCGCCGCGGACCGGCTCAGCGACGTCGTGTACGTGGAGCTCCCGGAGGTGGGGCGGGAGGTGCGCTTCCTGGAGCCCTTCGGGGTGATCGAGTCCGTGAAGGCGGCCAGCGACCTCTACGCGCCCCTCACGGGTCGGGTGGTGGAGGTGAACGAGCGGTTGCGGAGCGAGCCGGAGCTGGTGACTCAGGATCCGTACGGCGAAGGCTGGATGATCCTGATCGAGCCTACGGATCCCTCCGAGCTGGACCGGCTCCTGGATGCCGCCGCGTACCGCCGGCACATCGGGGAAGGCTAGTGCGGTACATCCCCACAACTCCGCAGGAACGAGCGCACATGCTGCGCACCATCGGGGTCCGCTCCCTCGAAGACCTCTTCACGGATCTTCCTGAGCGGGTGCGGCTGAAGGCGCCGCTGCGCCTGCGCCCCCCGCTCTCGGACCCGGACCTCCTGCGCACCTTCCGGGCCCTGGCGGATGAGAACGCCCACACGGGGAGGCTGGTGTGTTTTGCGGGGGCGGGGGCGTACGACCACTTCATCCCCCCTGCGGTGTGGCAACTGGTCGGCCGGGGCGAGTTCCTCACCGCCTACACCCCGTACCAGCCGGAGGTCAGCCAGGGAGCGCTGCAGGCAGGCTATGAGTACCAGACCATGGTCTGCGAGCTGTTGAGCATGGAGGTGGCGAACGCCTCCTTGTACGACGGCGCCAGCGCCCTCGCGGAGGCGGTGGGGATGGCCCGGGACCTGACGCGGCGGAACCGAGTGGTGGTGAGCACCGCCGTTCATCCGGAGTACCGGCAGGTGGTGCGCACCTACACCGCGAGCCTGGGCGTCGAGGTGGTGGAAGTCCCGCACCAAGAGGGACGGACCTCCGTGGAGGCCGTGGCGCAGGCCGTGGACGGGCGCACCGCGGCGGTGGTGATCCAGCAGCCCAACTTCTTCGGCGGGATCGAGGACCCCCAGGTCTTCGGGGAGGTGGCCCACCGAGCAGGGGCCCTGTTCATCCTCGCGAGCGCAGATCCGCTGGCGTTCGGGTTGCTCGCCCCTCCCGGAGAGGTAGGGGCGGACATCGTGGCCGCGGAAGGTCAGCCCCTCGGCAATCCCCTGAACTTCGGGGGCCCCTCGCTCGGGATCCTCGCCACCCGCATGCCCTTCGTGAGGCGGATGCCGGGTCGGCTGGTGGGAGCCACGGTGGACACGGAGGGCCGGCGGGGATTCGTGCTCACCCTGCAGACCCGGGAGCAGCACATCCGACGGGAGAAGGCCACGAGCAACATCTGCACCAACGAGTTCCTCAACGCGCTGGCGGCCACCCTCTACCTGAGCCTGCTGGGCCCGGACGGGGTGCGCAGGGTAGCGGAGCTGTGCGTGCGGAAATCCCACTACCTCAAGGAGCGGGTCGCAGCGCTCCCGGGATACGCCGTCCCCTTCCCGGGCCCCACGTTCCACGAGTTCGTGGTGCGCACCCCTCGGCCCGCGGAGGAAATCGTCCGGGCGCTGGCGGCGGAGGGGTTCCTGGCGGGAGTTCCCTTGGGGCGGTTCCATCCGGAATGGGAGGATGGCCTCCTGGTGTGCGTCACGGAATCCCGCACCCGGGAAGAGATGGACCGATTTGTGGACGCCTTGCGGCGGGTGGCGTGAAGGAACGGGATTTCCCCCTGATCTTCGAGCGGAGCGCTCCCGGGCGGCGGGCGCACGGACTCCCGGAAGCGGACGTGCCGGAAGTGCCGCTCGGGTCGCTGGTACCGACGGAGGCACAACGCAAGACCCCGCCCGCCCTCCCGGAAGTGAGCGAGCTGGAGGTGGTGCGCCACTTCACCCTCCTCGCGCACCGGAACTTCTCCGTGGACCAAGGATTCATCCCCCTGGGCTCGTGCACCATGAAGTACAACCCGAAACTGCACGAGGAGGTGGCCCGATACGAGGGCTTTTCGCGTCTGCACCCCTACACCCCCGAGGAACGGGCGCAGGGGGCCCTGCGGCTGATGGTCGAGCTGGGGGAGGAACTCCAAGAATTGACGGGCATGGACGCGGTGACTTTCCAGCCCGCGGCCGGCGCGCAGGGAGAGCTCGTGGGGCTCCTGATGATCCGGGCGTACTTCGCACAGCGAGGGGAGGAGCGGACAAAGGTGATCGTGCCCGACAGCGCCCACGGCACCAACCCTGCCTCCGCCAGCATGGCGGGCTACCAGGTGGTGACGATCCCCAGCGACGGGCGGGGCAACATGGACCTCCGTAAGCTGGAGGCCGCCCTGGGACCGGAGGTGGCCGCGGTGATGCTCACCAACCCCAACACGTTCGGGCTCTTCGAGGAACACGTGGATCGCATCGCGGAGCTGGCCCACGCGCACGGCGCTCAGATGTACCTGGACGGCGCGAACCTCAACGCCATGCTGGGGATCACCCGGCCCGGGGACCAGGGGTTTGATGCGATGCACACCAACCTCCACAAGACCTTCAGCACCCCACACGGCGGTGGGGGGCCGGGAGCCTGCGCCCTGCTGGTGAAGCGGCACCTGGAGCCGTTCCTCCCACTCCCGGTGGTGCGGCGGGTGGGGGACCGGTACGCTCTGGACTGGAACCGGCCCCACAGCATCGGGCGGGTGCGGGCCTTCTACGGGAACTTCGGGAACCTCGTGCGGGCCTACGCGTACCTGCGGACCTTGGGGGCGGAGGGATTGCGGGCGGTGGCGGAGCACGCGGTGCTGCACGCCAACTACCTGCGGGTTCGTCTCGCTCCCTTCTACGAGATCCCCTACAGCCGCATCTGCAAGCATGAGTTCGTCCTCAGCGGGGTCCGCCAAAAGCGCAGGAGCGGGGTGACCGCTCAGGACATCGCCAAACGACTGCTGGACTACGGGTTCTACGCCCCCACGGTGTACTTCCCCCTCATCGTGGAGGAGGCGTTGATGGTTGAGCCCACGGAGACAGAAAGCCTGCAGGTGCTGGACGCGTTCGCGGAAGCCATGATCGCCATAGATCGCGAATCTCAGGAGAACCCGGAGGTGCTCAAGACGGCGCCCCACACCACGCCCGTCCGACGGCTGGACGAGGTCCGGGCGGCCCGATATCCTGACCTCCGATGGCGACCCGAATCCAGGAGGTGTATGGGATGAACCCCCGCTCCTTCGCCTTGGCCGCCCTGGGTGCGGCCCTTACCGCCATCTGCGCGCAGCTGAGCCTCACCCTGCCCTTCCTGACCAGCGTGCCCTTTACCCTGCAGGTGTTCGCGGTCCTGCTCATGGGAGCGGTGTTGGGCGCGCGGACCGGGGCCCTCGCGGAGGTCCTGTACCTCCTGCTGGGGGCCGCAGGGGTACCCGTGTTCGCGCACTTCCGGGCCGGGCTCCAGGTGCTCGTGGGGCCCACGGGTGGATACCTGTGGTCGTACCCGCTCGCGGCCTTCCTAGTGGGGTGGGCGGCGGATCGGGCCCGGGATCGGAGGAGCTTCGTGCGCAACGCGGCCGTGGGCATGGTGGCCGGCATCGCCTGCATCTACGCACTGGGCGTGGTGGGGCTGGTGCTCTCGGGGACCGCGCCCACTGTGGGGCACGCGGTGCGGATCGGCGTGGTGCCCTTCGTCTGGTTCGACCTCCTCAAAGCTGCCGTGGCGCTCCTGGTCGCAGATCGGATCCGGGCGGTGGTTCCAAGCCGGGAGCTGGCGCGGTGATGGATCTCTTGGAGGCCCTGGAGGCTCACCCATTCGGTCGGACCGGGGAGGTGACGCACCTCGTGCTCTCCCCGCGCCCCGGGGACCACCGGCTGGTGGAGGCGCTGGAGCTCGCGCCGGGCCTCGGCCCCGTCGGGGAGTACGCGGCCAAGCAGTTCTGGAGGGGCGAGCGGGTGCCGGGACGGGAGGTGAGTGCCGTGAATGCCGAGTTCCTAGCGCTCCTGGGCATCGCCCCTGAAGTTCCCGGGGACAACCTGATCGTGCGGGGCATCCGGATGGATCGGCTCTCTCCGGGCACGCTGCTCCGGGTGGGCCAGGTGCGCCTCCGGCGGAGTACCACGCCCCACCGGCCCTGCGCCCTCTTCCGGATCCGGGCGGGGGAACGCGCCTTCGAGCTGGCGGCGATGGGCTGGCGGGGAGCCCTGTTCGAGGTGCTCGACGGAGGCGTGGTGCGTGTGGGAGATCCGGTGGAGGTGCTCGGATGAGGCCTCACTTCGAGTGTCGGTCCGCCACCTTCGTGGCCGCATAGGCCTCCGGCTTGGTCCTCGCCGCATACCCGGAGCCCGTGACCATTCCCACCACCTCCCGGATCACAGACTTGGTGTCCCCGCGATCCCCGACGTCCAGGTGGATCTCGATGGGGAGGTGCGCGTAGCCGTTGCGGGCGAGGACGCTGGACAGCCGCGAGGCGATCTCCAGGCTCAGGGCCGCCTCGTACAGGATCCGCTGGCGGAGGCTCGTGATCTTCGGGTTGTACTGCTTCCGGTAGAAGTACCGCGCCCCGTGTCCGACCCGATGGACGACGATGGCGGTCACAAAGCAGGTCTGATCCGCCACCACGGAATCGGTCCCGATGATGAGATGGTAGGAGTGCTCGGGCTCCTCCTGGACGAACGCGACCAGGGCCCGGAACATCTCCTCGAAGGACAGGCGCCCGAAGGTCGGGCTCACGTACTCCACGACGACACCCACGTCCAGTATAAACCACCGGGCCCCGGCCTCCCAGGTTTCCCTCAGAGCTCCCTCCGGCCCTCCAGGGCCTTCGCGAGGGTCACCTCGTCCGCGTACTCGATGTCCCCGCCCACCGGAAGTCCGTGGGCGATGCGGGTGACCTTGATGCCGAGGGGCCGGATGAGACGCGTGAGGTAGAGGGCCGTGGCGTCGCCCTCCACCCGGGGGTTGGTGGCGATGATCACCTCCCGCACCTCGCCGCCCTGGAGCCGCTGCAGCAGCTCCCGGATCCGGAGGTCCTCCGGCCCGATCCCCTCCAGGGGCGAGATGGCGCCCTGGAGCACATGGTAGCGGCCCTTGAACTCCCGGGTGCGCTCCATGGCCAGCACGTCCCGGGCGTCCTCCACCACGCACAGGACGGAGGGGTCCCGGGTGGGACTCGTACAGATGGCACAGGGATCCGCGTCCGTCCAGGTGAAGCACACGGAGCACGGACGGGTCTGCGCTCGGGCGTCGAGGAGGGCCTGGGCGAGGGCACGGACCTGCTCTTCCGGCATGCGGAGGATGTGAAAGGCGAGCCGCTGGGCGGTCTTCGGGCCCACCGTGGGCAGCCGTTCCAGCTCCTCCACCAATCGCGCGAGGGGTTCCGGGAGGTGCATCCTGGAACGATCCTACCCGAAAAGCCCGGGGAGCTGCAGCCCGCCCGTTGCGGCCTGCATCCGGGACGCCGCCAACTCCCTGGCCCGGCGCAGGGCCTCGTTCACCGCGGACACCACCAGATCCTCCAGCAAGGAGAGGTCTGTGGGATCCACGGCCTCCGGGGCGATGCGGAGCTCCACGAGTTCTCCTTGCCCCGTAACCACGGCCCGCACCGCCCCCCCGCCGCTACTCCCCTCCACCCGATCGCGGGCGAGCTCTTCCTGAACCCGGGCGATCTCCTTCTGGACCCTTTGGACCTGCTTGACCACCTTGCTCATGTTCCACACGGGATCCCCCCTCCGCGGGATTTGAGGGGCCGAAGGGCCGGAATTCCACGAGCGGGCCAAGCAGGTGCGTGGCCTGCTGGACCAAGGGATCTTGTTCGGGCGGCGAATCCTCTCTCGGAGGGGCGACAAACCGCACCCGCAAGGCCACGCCCAGAACCTGTCGGATGACCTCCTCCACCAGGGAGCGATGGCGCGGATCCCCCAACGTGGTGGCCGCAAAGGATCCGCCCGTGGTGACCTCCACCACGAGGCCGCTTCCTTCCAGAGCCACGGGCCGCGCATCGCTGAGGAGGGCGTGCGTGTACGCTCGGCGCCGCCGGATCCTCTCCAGGATCTCCTCCCACCGGCTGGCCACCCGATCGAGCGAGACTCCTCCCTCCTCCCGGAGAGGGGGCTCCGGAGGGTGGTCGGGTTTTGGGTCGGGGACCGGTGCGGGCAGGGCCTCCTCCCGCGCGGGCCTTCCGGAGTCCGCCTGGAGGATCCGCTCCAGGCGGGCCACCCGGGCCCGCAGGCCCTCGAGTCCGGGCTCTACCTCCGGGCGGGCGAGACGCAGCAGGGCAAGTTCCAGGGCCAGGCGCGGCTGGGTGGTCCAGCGGGCTTCGGCTTCCGCCGCGGAGAGCACGGTAATGGCCCGAAGGAGCTCCTCTTCGGAGAAGTCCGCGGCCTGTTGTTGCATCGCCCGGTACCGCTCCTCCCCCGCTTCCACCAGGGCCCTCGCGTCCGGGGCCACCCGCACCACCAGGAGGTCCCGGAAGTGCTCCAGAAGCCGCCGCAGCACCTGCCGCACGTCCCGACCGCTTTCCGCCACCTCCGCGGCAATGCGCAGCGTCGCGGAGACATCCTGGGCCCGCAGCGCCGCCACCACCCGGTCCACCAGGTCCTCCTCGAGGGTGCCGAGGAGCCGCACCACGTCCTCTCCCGTGATGTGCCCGCCGGTGAAAGCCATGAGCTGATCCAGGATCGCCTCCGCATCCCGCAGGGCACCGTCCGCGCTGCGGGCGATCAGGTGCAGCGCGGCATCCTCGACCCGGATCCCCTCCCGTTCCGCCAGCATCCGGAGACGCTGCACGATGAGGGACGTAGGCACCCGCCGGAACTCGAACCGCTGGCACCGGGAGAGGATGGTGGCGGGGAGCCGATGAGGCTCCGTGGTCACGAGCACGAACACCGCGTGTGGTGGGGGCTCTTCCAGGGTCTTCAGCAGCGCGTTCTCCGCTTGGTCCGTGAGCATGTGGGCCTCGTCGAGGATGTACACCTTGTAGCGGCCCTGGGCGGGCAGCAGCCGCACCCTTTCCCGGATCTCGCGGATCTCGTCAATCCCACGGTTGCTCGCGGCGTCCAGTTCGATGACGTCCAGGGAAGTCCCCTCCGTGATGGTGCGACACTGGACGCACTCCCCGCACGGGTGCGGTGTGGGCCCTCGCACGCAGTTCAGTGCCTTGGCCAGGATCCGGGCCGTGGTGGTCTTGCCCGTTCCCCGGTGGCCGCTGAAGAGGTACGCGTGGACGATGCGGCCCTGCGCGATGGCGTTCTGGAGGGTGCGGGTCACCCGCTCCTGCCCCACCACCTCCTCGAACGTCCCGGGACGCCACTTCCGGTACAGGGTGAGGTGTCCGTTGACCTGTCCCATAGGAGGCCTCAAACACTGTTATTCTACCTGGAGAACGGTCGCGGCTTCCGGGGCCTTTGGTGGAGGGATTTTTCCGGCTGGGCTTTGCGGCCCTCCTCGCGGCGGGAGCGACGGCGGGGGCGGTGTGGGTGTACCGGGACGGACTGCGCCGGGGCATGGGAACCGCTGCCCTTGTCTGGGCCCTGGCCACGGCCGCGCTCTTCCCCGCTCTCTTTCCGATCTACGTCCTCCGCGTACGGCCACGGCGCGCCGAGGAGCGGGCCTGGGACCTGCCGGAGGTGTTCGGGATCGCCTGTCTCGTGATCGTAGCGCTGCCGCTGTTGGTGAGCCTTACCGGAGGCCTTGCCCTGGACTTCCCGTCCCTGGCGGGGGCGGTGGTGGTGCAGAGCGCGGTGTTCCTCGGCGGCTGCGCGTACGTGGCCCGGATCCGCTACGGCCTTCCCCTCCGGGCCCTGGGGTACGATGTGGCCCGCTGGCCCGCCCAGCTCCGCACGGGCCTCCTCTTGGCGGCGGTGGTGATTCCCGCGGTGCACTACGTGGTGCAGCCCGCCTCCGTATACCTCCTGGGACTGCTCATCGGGCACGACCAGGCGCGGTGGTTTGCAGAGCAGGAGGAGGCCGCCAACCCCATCCTCCAGGCCCTCCCTCCCCTCTCGGATCCCGGCCGGGTGGTGGGGTTCGCGCTCCTCGTGGCGGTCCTGGTGCCCGCGGCGGAGGAGACCTTCTTCCGGGGGTTCGTGTATCCTCCCCTGCGGCGGCACTACGGGGCGCGGGCCGCGGCACTGCTCTCCGCAGCCTTCTTCGCCGCCGTGCACCTCCAGGTGGTGAACTTCCTCCCCATCCTGCTGCTCGGGTGGGCCCTCGCGGTGGTGTATGAACGGACCGGCTCTCTCCTCCCGGCCGTGGTGATCCACGCAGCCAACAACCTGGTGGCCCTGATCTCCGCGTACGCGGGACGGTAGCGCGGCCGTGCACCCGCCCTCGACGGACGCGCCCGCGGCGGTTTCCGCGGGGCCCGGCTCCGGCCAGGTACCCCTGCGGCACACGGGAGGGACTGCTTACCGTTGCTTCCTTCCGGACCTGGCGGGGTTCACAGGCTCCCGTTGCGCAGGACCCAGCCCTCCTCACCGTCCGCGCGGGCCGGAACCCGTAGGCACGCCGCCTCAGGTCGGGATTTCCGCCCCCCTGTGGCGGGTTGGGGGTTACAGGGAACCGCCAGCTCCCCGCCTAGCACGGCCGCGCACCCCAGTATACCACCTCGCCACCCCCCGCGAGCCGGAGGGCGATGTCCTGAGCCTGGTGGAGGGCGAGGTGGGCCAGAGCTCGGGGGAGGACCCCTTGGCGGACTCGGGCTTCCAGATCCTCCGTGTCCACGACCTCCACCCGCCCGTCAGGAAACCGCACCACGTCCACTTCCAGGTCCACGTAGGTGGCGAACTCCGGGTAGATCTCCACGGGCGTGTTCACGTTGTAGATCTCGCCGATCCCCTCTCCCTCCTGCCGGAAATACCGGCGCCGCGTCCACCACGCTCCCTGCTCCAGCTCCACATGCCCCCAGTCCCCCACCCGTTTCTCCGCGCCCAGGCTGTCGTAGGTGCCGCCCGGGCGGAAGGTGCGGCGCATCACCACCCGGCCCGGCTCCACGCGCTCCACGGTGCCCCGCAGCACCAGGGTGCGGGCCCCGGGCTTGCGGTGGTGGATCCGGTACGGAGCGCCGGGGACCACGCGATCCCAGACCAGCGCGCGCTCCAGGGCCTGAGCCCAATCCGCGCCACCTCCCCGGGCCTCGGCTTCCCGCAGCCGGCCGTCGTCGCAGGCCCGCAACCGGTGGTGTCCGGGGAGGGTCGGGGCGTGACGGGCCCGCACCTGGTCCAGGAACGCCTTCACCGGCGCGGGGAAGTCCACGGTCCAGATCAACCCCCCGTTGCGGGAGCTCCTCCGGACCACCACAAGCGGGAGCTCCCGACGCAGGGCCTGCACCACCGCCCGTACCGCCTCCTCGGATCCGACCAGGAGGATCCCCTGGCGGTCTGCCTGGTCGCGGATGCGCACCTCCGGCAAAACGGGATCCTCGGGAAGGCGGAACCGCTCCCGGATGGCGGGGGAAGGATCCGCGATCCGGAAGCCGCCCTGCAGCAGTAGGGACGTGAGGGCGGTGGTGTAGATGCCGCGGACCCTAACGCCGATACCCGATCCCGCGGATGCGCACCCGCCGGTGGTCGAGGGAGATCTCCGCATGCGCGATCTCTTGCGCCAGCCACAGGTTGGTGGTCAGGTGGTCGGTGATCTCCGGTATGACGAACTCCGTGGTCCCCTCCGCGAGGGCCGCGTACACCACCAACTGGTCCGCGAGGTGGCGGTCCACGGTGGCACCGCTCTGAAGGTCCACCAGCAGCGTCCGGGCCACCTCGTCCGCGATGGCCTCCGAGGGCCGGCCGGGCGCCCCCGCGCGATCCGCGCCCAGGCGGCATCCCGTACTGGTCTCCGCGAAGACCGCGAGCGCGGCTCCCGGCTGCAGGGCCGTGCGGTCGTAGACCGCCTCGATCTCCGGCCACAGGCCCGCCTGCCGGAGCTTCGCCGCGCACCGTTCCGCCATCCGCTCGCTCACCCGCCGCTGCTGGAGGTGGGAGGAGAGAGCGATCCCCCAAACCCGCAGGACCTGGCCCGGCTCCACGAGCTGCAGGGGACGCAGGGCCCCCTCCACCGGCTCCACCCGCACCTCAAGGATCCCTCCCCCTTTCGGCACGTACCCGGGCCGGAGGATCTCGACTTCTGCCCGAAGGCCCATGGCTCGAAGGGTAGGAAGCACTACGTGCTGCAGGTGGAAGGCGGAGGGCGCGAAGTCCTGAAAGAGTCCCCCTTCGATGCGGAACACGCTGGGTTCTGAGGCGAACGCGGCCACGGGGAGCACCGTCAGGGCCAGCAGGGTGGTGGAGCCCGCGCTCCCGATGTCCCAGTGGTAACGGCCGCCCTCCGGGCGGCGCGCCGCCCGGAGGGTGAACTCCCGGGAGCCCACCCGAGCCCCGTCGAGCCGCGCGGCGCACAGCTCCGCGACCGCCTCCAGGGCCCGCAGGTGCTGGGGGCGCAATCCCGGCTCTTCCCGCCGGGCCCGGACGTTGGTCACGTGCAGGTCCTGTCCCAGCAGGGCCGTGAGCGCCGCGGCGGTGCGCACGATGGTCCCGCTCCCACTTCGCTGGGCCCCGTCCACCTCCACCATCCCGTCCCCACCATCCGGGAGCCCCTGCCCGGAGATGCCGCTGTGGCAGTGCCTGGCGGAGGGGGTGGGATTTGAACCCACGAGGCAGGTTTTGGCCTGCCTACGCGCTCTCCAGGCGCGCCGGATCAACCAGGCTCCCGCACCCCTCCGCGTCGCACTCTCTAGCATACCAAAGCGTGCCGCGTGGAGGCATCCACGGCGGACCGGCCGTTGGAGAGCGGGCCTGAAGCGTGGTCGGGGGAGCAGACCTGCACCGTGGGCGGGCTTCCCCGGGAGAGCCCCAAATCGTACCATAATCCTGGCCGCACCCACGCAATCCGTGCGGAGGAATCCGGTGTCGGACCGCTACAGCCGCCTCCTTGCGGAATACGCCGCGTCCGTCCGATGGGAGCATTTGAGCCCGGAGGTGGTGCACGAGGTGAAGCGCCGGGTGCTCGACAGCCTCGGCGTCGCCCTGGCGGCCTTCGCGGAGGATGCGCCGAAGGCTGCGCGGGCGTACGCCTATGCCCTGTCCACCCCGAAGGGTGCCACCCTGTGGGGGACCCCTGTGAAGGCCCCGCCCGGCGCGGCGGCGTTCGCCAACGCGGTGATGGTGCGTTACCTGGACTTCAACGACACCTACCTCTCCCGAGAACCCCTCCACCCCAGCGACATGATCCCCGCCCTCTTCGTCCTCGCGGAGTGGCGGAGGTGTCGTCCGCGCGATCTCATCGTGGCCATCGCCCTGGCGTACGAGGTGGGGGTGTGCCTGTGCGACGCGGCCAGCCTGCGGGCCCACGGGTGGGATCACGTGAACTACACAGCTCTGGGGACCGCGTGCGGGGCCGCTTACCTCCTTGGGCTGACGCCGCCGCAGACCGAGCACGCCCTGGCCATCACCGCCGTCCCGCACGCGGCCATGCGCCAGACCCGGGCCGGGGAGCTCTCCATGTGGAAGGGCGCGGCGGCGGCGGAGGCCACGCGCAACGCCCTGGAGGCCGCGCTCCTGGCCGCCAGCGGAATGACGGGACCGTACCGGCCCTTCGAGGGCGAGATGGGGGTTTTCGCGCAGCTGTTGGGGGGGGGACGGTTCGATGAGGCGGCCCTGAGACCTCTTGCAGAGCAGGCGCCGCCTTCCCGCATCCGGGACACGTACATCAAGTTCTGGCCCGTGGAGTACCACGCCCAGAGCGCGGTGGACGCGGCCCTGCGGCTGCGGCAGCGGATCCAGGATCCCGTACGCATCGCCTCCGTCCACATCGAGACCTTCCGGGCCGCCTACGAGATCATCGCCAAGGACCCGGAGAAGTGGGAGCCGAAGACGCGGGAGACCGCGGATCACTCCCTCCCCTACATCGTGACCGTGGCCCTGCTGGACGGCGAAGTGAACCGGGCCTCCTTCACCCCGGCCCGGTTCCGGGATCCGGGCCTCCGGGCGTTCCTCAAGGACCGGGTGACCCTGCAGGAGGATCCCGCGCTCACCCGCGGCTACCCGGAGGGGATTCCCAACCGCATCACGGTCCGTACCCAGGACGGGGCCACGTACGTGGAGGAGGTGCGGTTTCCCCGGGGTCATGCCCGCAACCCCATGACGGACGAGGAGGTGATGGAGAAGTTCCGGGGGAACGTGGCGGAGGTGTGGACCCCGGCTCAGGCGGAGCGGGTCGCGGAGTGGGTGTGGCGGCTCGAGGCACAGGAGGATCTGGAGGAGCTCGTGCGGCTCCTGTACGTGTGAGGCTTCCATGACGTGGCTGGTGCAACCGCCGAGCGAGGAGCCTTCTGCCCTGCGTCTGCGGGCGCTTTTGGAGACCCGGGAGGTCCTGGCCGTTCCCGGCGTGTTCAACGCGTTGGTGGCCCGCCTCGCACAGCAAGCAGGGTTTGAGGCCCTGTACTTCTCCGGGGCCGCCTACAGCGCAAGCCTCGCCCTCCCAGACCTGGGGCTCGTGACCCTGCCCGAGGTGGTGGAGGCGGTCCGGTGGGTGGTGCGGGCCACGCGGCTCCCCGTGATCGTGGACGCGGATGTGGGCTTCGGAGAGGTCCTGAACGTGATGCGCACGGTCCGGGAGCTGGAGGCCGCGGGCGCGGCCGCGGTGCAGATCGAGGACCAAGGGATGCCCAAACGGTGCGGCCACCTCGGCGGCAAGGAGGTGATCCCCGCGGAGGCCATGGCGGAGAAGGTCGCGGCCGCGGTTCAGGCGCGCCGGCACGTCCTGGTGGTGGCCCGCACGGACGCCCGGGCCACCCATGGGCTCGCGGAGGTGATCCGGCGGGGCCGGATGTACGCGGAGGCGGGCGCGGATGTGTTCTTCCCGGAAGCCCTCGAAAGTCCTGAGGAGTTCCGGGCGGTGGCGGAGGCGGTGCGGGTGCCGCTCCTGGCCAACATGACGGAGTTCGGCCGCACCCCGCTCCTCTCGGTGGAAGCGTTTCGCCGTCTCGGCTACCGCCTCGTGATCTTCCCCGTGACGGCTCTGCGGGTGGCCATGCGGGCGGTGGAAGCGCTGTTCGAGGACCTCCGGGAGAAAGGCAGTCAGGCAGACTGGATCCCCCGCATGCAGACCCGACAGGCCCTCTACGAGCTCATCCGGTATGAGGACTATGAGGCCCTGGATCGCAGGCTGGCCGGAGGTGAGGTATGACGGAGGTCCCTTACAGCCCCGGACTGGAAGGCGTCATCGCCGCCGTCACCCGGATCAGCTACCTCGACACGGACCACGAGAGGATCCTGGTGCGGGGCTACGACCTCATCGAGTTGGCGCGGCACCGCACGTACGTGGACGCCGCCTACCTCCTGTTCTACGGGGAGCTCCCCACGCCCGAGCAGGCATCGGAATTCGAGCGGAGGCTCTGCGAGGCGGCGGAGGTCCCGAAAGAGGCGTACCAGATGCTCGCCCTCCTGCCCCGGACCACCTCTGTAATGGACGCCCTGCGCACCGGGATCTCGTTCCTGGCGGGATACGAGGACCCCGCAGTCCTGGAAGACCCCAGCCCGGAGGCGAACCGCGAAAAAGGTCTGCGCCTGCTGGCGAAAGCCCCTACCCTCGCGGCGAACGCGTACCGGATCCTGAGCGGACAGCAGCCCGTGCGGCCGGACCGGGAGGCGGGATTCGTGGGAGGGTTCCTGCGGATGATCCTGGGGGGCCAACCAGATCCCACCGCCCTCCGGGTCTTCGACACCATCCTCACCTGCTACATCGAGCACGAGATGCCGAACTCCACGTTCGCGGCCCGGGTGATCTCCAGCACCCTATCGGACCTCTACGGCGCGGTGACGGGAGCCGCGGCTTCCCTCAAGGGACCCCTCCACGGCGGAGCCAACGAGGCCGCCATGCACATGCTCCTGGAGATCTTGGAACAGGGCGGGGCTGCCCGGGCGGAGGCGTACGTGATGGAGAAGCTGCAGCGGGGGGCGCGCATCATGGGGTTCGGGCACCGGGTGTACATGCGGCGCCACGACCCCCGGGCCGTGCTGCTCCAGCAGTACCTCCCGCAGCTCGCAGACCGCCGTCCCGAGGGGCAGGAGCTCAGTGCCATTTACCGCACCGTGGAGGGAGTCATGGCCCGGGAGAAGGGCATCTACCCCAACGTGGACTATCCCATCGGGCTGCTGCTGTACCTGCTGGGGGTTCCCATCCCCCTGTACACGCCCATCTTCCTCTGCGCCCGGATCGCGGGGCTGGTGGCGCACGTCTCCGAGCAGCATGAGGACAACCGCCTGTTCCGGCCCCGGGTGCGGTATGAAGGGCCTTCCTACCGCCCGGTCCCGGCGGCCTTGGGCGCCTAGCGTGCCCTTCTCGGAGGCGGCTGCGTGGCGGAGAGGGAACGGGTCCGGCTTGGGGTGGTCTACGGGGGGCGGAGCGGGGAGCACGAGGTATCCTGCATCTCCGCCCGCAACGTGATCCGGGCCGCGGATCCCGAGCGGTTCTCCGTGGTGGAGATCTTCATCGACCGGGACGGCTCCTGGTTCGTCGCGGGCCAGCCCGCGGCCCTCCGATTGGACCGACCTGGACAGGCGGTCTTCCTCGTGCGGGGAGAGGAGGTGGTCTGCGACGTCCTGTTCCCGGTGCTGCACGGCCCGTACGGGGAGGACGGCACGGTTCAAGGGCTGTTCGAGCTGCTGAACGTCCCGTACGTGGGGGCGGACGTGCTGGGGTCCGCGGTGGGCATGGACAAAGGGGTCCAGAAGACCCTGCTGCGCGCCGCGGGCCTTCCCGTGGTGGAGTTCCAGACCTTCCCCGCGAGCCGGTGGCGGAGGGATCCGGAGAGCGTACGACGGAAGGTCCGGGAGCGGATCGGCTATCCCTGCTTTGTCAAGCCCACCCGGTTGGGCTCCTCCGTGGGCATCCACCGGGTGGAGGCGGAGGAGGAACTCACGGAAGCGGTGGAGGACGCTCTCCAGTACGACCTCGCGGTGCTGGTGGAGCGGGCGGTTTTGCATCCCCTCGAGGTGGAGGTGAGCGTGCTGGGGAACGACGACCCCATCGCATCCGTCCCAGGGGAGATCCGGCCGAAGCATGCCTTCTACACCTATGAGGCGAAATACCTGGATCCGCACGGTGCGGAGTTGGTGATCCCCGCGGCCCTCCCGCGGGAGCTCGCGGAGCGCGTGCGGTCTCTGGCCCTGGAGGCCTACCGGGCCCTCCAACTGTGCGGGATGGCCCGGGTGGACTTCCTGGTGGAGCGGGGAGGCACCGCTTACGTGAGCGAGGTGAACACCATCCCGGGGTTCACCCCCATCAGCATGTACCCGAAGCTGTGGGAGGCTTCCGGGATTCCCTACCGGGAGCTCATCTCGCGGCTCGTGGACCTGGCCTTAGAACGGTGGCGGCAGAAAGGCGCTCTGCGGACCACGTACATGGGCGGAGAGATCCTCGCCCGGAAGGAAGGGATGAGATGAGCCGGTTCGTGAAGGCCCACGCGTTGGGCAACGACTACCTCGTGGTGGAATCGCAAGCCCTCCCGTTCCCCCTCACCCCGGAAGCGATCCGGCGGATCTGTGACCGGCACCTCGGCGTGGGCTCGGACGGGATCCTGGTCCACGTGACCAGCCACCGCGCGGACTTCGGGCTGCGCATCTACAACCCGGACGGCAGCGAGGCGGAGAAGAGTGGGAACGGACTGCGGATCTTCGCGAAATACCTGTACGACCACGGGTTCACCCGGAGCACCCACTTCACCGTGGAGACGCCCGGGGGGATCGTCACGTGCGCCCTGGAAGTGGCGGGCGGACGGGTCACGCAGGTCACCGTGGACATGGGCGAGGCGAGCTTCTGGAGCCCCCGCATCCCGATGGTGGGTCCTCCCCGGGAGGTGGTGGACGAGCCGGTGGAGGTAGAGGGCGAAGCCCTGCGGATCACCGCGCTGACCGTGGGGAACCCGCACTGCGTGGTGTTCGTGGAGGACCTGGAAGGAGTGGACCTCCGCTGGTTGGGTCCGGCCCTCGAGCGGCACCCCGCGTTTCCCCAGCGCACGAACGTGCAGTTCGCGCAGGTGGTGGGCCGGGACGAGGTACGGATCCGCATCTGGGAGCGGGGAGCCGGGGAGACCCTGGCCTCCGGATCCAGCGCGTGCGCGGTGGCCGCGGCCTGCGTGCGCCTCGGGCTCACGGGGCCGGACGTGGCCGTGGAGATGCCGGGGGGAACCCTGCGGATCCACGTGGGGGAGAGTTTCTTTCTGCGGATGACGGGTCCCGCCACGGAGGTGTACCGGGGCGAGTTCTCGGCGGAATTCGTGGAGGCACTGCGGTGAGGGATCCCGTTCCGTGGCTCCGGGCCGTCCGGGGCGTGGTGCTGGACCTGGACGGGGTGGTGTACCGGGGGGAGACGGCGTTGCCGGGAGCCGCAGAGTTCCTGGAACACCTGCGGCGCCTTCGGCTGCCCTTCGTCTTCGCCACCAACAACGCCACGCAGACCCCGGAGCAGTACGCGGATCGGTTGCGCCGCATGGGGATCTCCGTGGCACCGGATCGGATCTTGACCTCTGCCCGGGTGGCCGCAGAGTACCTGCGGGCCCGGGCCCGGCCGAGGACCCCGGTGTACGTCATCGGCGGGGAGGGCTTGCGGAGCGCGCTCCGGGAGGCGGAGATGGATCTCTCGGAGGACCCGGAGGCCGTTGCGTTCGTGGTGGTGGGGCTCGATGTGGAGTTCACCTACGCGAAGCTCCGGGCCGCCTGCCGGGCCGTCCGGCGGGGAGCGGAGTTCGTGGCTACCAACCGGGACCCCGTGCTCCCCGTGGGCGAGGAACTGTGGCCCGGTGCGGGTGCCCTCGTGGCCGCCATCGAGGTAGCGACGGGCAAAAAACCCGTGGTGGTGGGCAAACCCGAGCGCCCCCTCCTGGAAGCCGCCCTGAGACGGCTGGGCGTCCCGCCGGCGGAAGCCCTCATGATCGGGGACCAGGTCGGGACGGACATCGCGGGAGGAGCTCGCATGGGGATGCGGACGGTGCTGGTGCTCTCCGGGGTCGCGCGGGAAACCCGGGAGGGAGGGGCGCCGCCGGACCTCGTGGTACCCGACCTCTTGGACCTTCTCGCCCGATGGCCCGATCCCGAGAGCCCTCCGTGAGCGGAACGGGAGGTGCGCGGTGGCCAAGATCCTCTACGTGATCCTCGACGGACTCGGGGACCGGCCCATCCCCGCGCTCGGGGACCGGACCCCGCTGGAGGCGGCCCACACCCCCCACCTCGATGCCCTGGCCGGGCAGGGACAGCAGGGACTGGTGGTGACCGTGGGAGAAGGGATCGCGCCGGAGTCGGACGTGGCGGTCTTCGCCGTCCTCGGCTACGATCCTCACCAGTACCATGCGGGACGGGGAGTGCTGGAGGCCCTCGGGTTAGGCCTGCCGTTCCGGGACGGGGATCTCGCCCTCCGCGGGAACTTCGCCACCGCAGAGGGGGACCGCATCGTGGACCGGCGGGTGGGACGGGATCTCACGAGCGCGGAGGCCCGGACCCTAGCGGAGGCCGTCCAGCAAGAGGTGCAACTCGGGGGTGCCCGCTTCCGGTTCGCGGCGAGCGTCGGGCACCGGTGCGTGTTGGTGCTCTCGGATCCGCAGCTTCGGCTCTCCGCACAGATCAGCAACACGGATCCCGCCTACGCCCGGGTGGGCGGACTCGGGGTTGCCCGGGCGGTGGCCGGCAACACGGTAGAGGCCTGCGTGCCCCTCGTGGATGCCCCGCAGGCCCGGCGAGCGGCGGACCTCGTGAACGAGTTCACCCAGCGCAGCCGTGCGGTCCTGGAACGCCATCCCGTAAACCAGCGGCGCCGGGCTGAGGGGAAGCTCCCGGCCAACCTCATCCTGCTCCGAGACGCGAGCGATCACCTCCCTCGGGTACCCGGGATCGCGGAGCGGTTCGGGGTACGGCTCGGGTGCTTTGTAGAGATGCCCGTAGAGCGGGGCATCGCCCGGGTGCTCGGCATGGGTGAGGTCCCCGTGCCCCCAAGTCATGGGGATCCCACGGTCTACACCGCCTGGGCGCAGAGGGTCCTCGAGGTCCTGGAGGACTGGGACGGCCTGTACATCCACCTCAAGGGACCGGATGAGCCCGGGCACGACGGGGACTGGGAGGCGAAGCGCGCGGTGATCGAGCGGATTGACGCCCACTTCTTCGGCCCCCTGCGCCCCCTTCTGGACGGGGCGGTGATCGCGGTCACCGCGGATCACGCCACCCCGTGCCTGGTCCGGGCCCACACGGACGACCCTGTGCCGCTCCTGGTAGCGGGTCCAGGGGTCCCGCCGGACGGGGCAGGACCCTTTAGCGAGCGCAGCGGGAGCCGCGGAGCCCTTGGCCGGCTCCGAGGGACCGCTCTCCTCCCCCTCCTCGTGCGCCTGAGTCGGGGGTGAATTTCGCGGGATCCGCATGACCCCCGGTTACCGCACGGCCTGGTGGGCGGCCCGCATCCTCCTGTGGACGATTTTCGGCTTCCGCGTGGCCGGCGGAGAGCACTGCCCCCGCACGGGGCCCGTGCTGGTGGCCGCCAACCACCGGTCGTGGCTGGATCCCATCGTGCTGGGGGCCGCGCTCCCCAGGCAGGCCGTCTTCCTCGGAGCGGAGGACCTCCTAGGGGAGCGGGTCAGCGAGGGATTCGTACCGTGGCAGGGGCTTTTGCGGGTGATCGCGCCCCTGGTACGGTGGTTCGGGATGATCCCCGTGCGCCGGACCGAGGTGGAGCCCGGGGCCTACACCGGTGCTGCCCTCCGCGCGGCCCTGCGGGTCCTGCGGGGAGGTGGGATTCTCGTGGTGTTCGCGGAGGGGGGCGTCAACCGTACCGGGGAAGTCCTCGCGCCCCTGAAACCTGGGGCGGCCCTGCTGGCAGCCCGCTCGGGGGCTCCTATCCTTCCCGCCTGGATCTTCGGCACCGATCGGGCCCTGCCTCTAGGGGAGGTGATCCCGCGCCCGGTCCCCGTGGGGGTGCGGTTCGGGCCCCTGCTCCCTCCACCCGAGGATCCCTCCTCGGCCCTGGAGCGGCTCCGGGAGGCACTGCTGCGGCTCCACGCGCAGGGCCCCCCGTGAGGGCCGTGGGGAGGCCAGGGGATTCCGCGGGGGACGCCGAAGATTGGCTTGAGCATGCGCATCGCCATCACGGGGGCTTCGGGACTATTGGGCACGGCGCTCGCGGAGCGCTTCCGATCCTCGGGGCACGAGGTGGTGCCCCTGAGCCGGAACCCGCGGATCACCGCGGAAGGCGGGATTTTCTGGGACCCCGACCGGGGACTGCTCGACGTGGGACGGCTGGAGGGATGCGAGGCGGTGATCAACCTCGCGGGTGCCCGCATCGCCCCTGCCCGCTGGAGTCCCGCTTACAAGGTCCTGATCTACAGCAGCCGCGTGGAGACCACCCGGCTCCTCTGTGAGGCTCTGGCGCGCCTCGCTCGAAAGCCCCGGGTGCTGCTCTCGGCTTCCGCGGTGGGCTACTACGGCAACCGGGACCCGCGGGAGGTGCTGGACGAGGAAAGCGCTCCCGGCGAGGGGTTCCTCGCCCAGGTGTGCGTGGCGTGGGAGGCGGCCACGGAACCTGCCCGGGCGAGCGGGATCCGCACGGTGCTGACGCGCACGGGCACGGTGCTCACCCTCCGGGGAGGGTTTTTGCCCCCTCTCGTGCGGCTCTTCCGGCTGGGACTCGGGGGGCAGATGGGGAGCGGGTGGCAGGTCCTGAGCTGGATCGCGCTCCAGGACTATGTCCGGGCTGTGGAATTCCTCCTGGACCATCCGGACCTCGCCGGCCCCGTGAACCTCACGGCCCCCCATCCCGTGACCAACGCGGAGTTCACCTCGACCCTGGCCCGGGTCCTGCGCCGGCCCGCGCCCTTCCGGGTGCCGGCCTTCGCCCTCCGGCTGGTCTTCGGCCGGGAGATGACAGAGGAAGTCCTGCTGGGCGGGCAGCATGTGGTTCCCCGGCGACTTCTGGAAGCCGGCTTCCGGTTCGATCTCCCGGAGCTCGAAGGTGCCCTGCGGGCCGTCCTGGCGGAACGGAGTCCCTAGATCGGGAGGCCCAAGGCCCGAAGCCAGGCGAAGAGATGGTCCACAAGCCGTGGACCCGGATCCACCCCAGTCGCCTCTGCGACCCGCAGGAGCGCCTCCGGAGCCAGATCTCCCGTGGCGGTCAGGAGCCAGCCTCCCCGCGTCCAGTGCACCGCTGTCCGCATCCCCACCTGCTGCACCCACACCGGTCCGCCTGCCCGCCGCACCATGCGGCTTCCAGCAGCCGGGCGCGGGATGCTCCCCCGATGCTGGTGCACGACGAGCACGCTCAGCCCGTCGGAGTACACCCTCTGGACCGTCACGCCCCGCCCGGGCACCAGGAGGTCTACCACGTGGTGGAATCCGGGCGGAGGGGAAAAGGCGATCGGCTGGACGCCAAGCCGTGCGGGCAACTCTCCCTCCCGTACCGCCTGCGGGGCGGGGTCCACGATGAGCCGGGCGGCCCGCGGAACTGAGAGGCTCCGACGCCAGCCAGGTGGGCGAAGTTCAAAGGTCAGAAACGCGGTGAGTTCTCCCAGACGTCCGTCCGGGGTGAACCGTTCGGACCGCAGGAAGACTCCGGTCTCCAGGTCAATCTCGAATCGGGCGCGGGGACGGTCCGGGAACTTCGGAATCAGCTCCAGGCGCAGGGTGGGCCGGCCCAGTGTCTTGCCCGGGCTCGCCCGAACCCGGTAGTTTTCCTGGAGCCAGACGAGGTGGTCCTCCAATGGGAAGGCTTCCCAACGGGGGAGGGTAGAGCGCCGGACGAGGCCGCGGCGAGGATCGTAGGCGAGCTGGGTGGTCCCATGCTGAAAGACCACGAACCAGCCCCGACCCCCCACTGGGCGGTATACGAGTCGGGTCCATCCCACAGGATCCCGCTCCACCCGAACCACCAGGGTCCGCACCAGCCCAGCATCCCGGGTGATGATGAGCTGCCTTCCGGCGTAGGCCGCTTGGGCCCGGACCCGCAGCAGGTTCCGCAGCTGGTCGGTGGGATCTGCGGCTCCCCCGGGCGCGGCCAGAAGCAGCGTGGCCGCGGTGGCTCCTAAGACGCGGGCTAGCGATCCCACGGCTCCTCCGGGAAGAGCTCGGGAAAGGGCACGGCGAGAAAGGCGTTCAGCACGGCATCCGAGAGCGGGTGCGTGAGGGTGATCCGGGCGTGGTGCTGGAGGTGCGCGGTCCGTTCGGTGCCTGGGGGGACGAAGGGCCAGGGGAGGTATAGGAGCAGAGCGAGGACCGAAGCCGCAAGGAGGGCCGGCAGGAGACGGCGGGTCGGGAGTGCCGGGGACGCCTTCTCTTCGAGCCGCCGGAGGGTATCGGCCAGGGCCTCGGGGCGCGGTTGGGGCTGCGGGACCCGACGGAGGAGGACACGTACAGCCAGGAGATCCTCCACGACCCCTCGACAGGAGGCGCAGACGGCGAGGTGGGCCGCGATCCGGGTTGCCTCTTCCGCAGAGAGGGTCCCGTCCACATAGGCGCTCAACAGGTCTTGGGGATGTCTCATTCCAGCGCACCTCGCCGGAGGGCGTCCACGTACGGCTTCAGCCACTCTCGGAGAGCAAGCCGGCCCCGGTGGAGCCGGCTGCGCACGGTCCCCACCGGACACCGCAGCACCTCCGCGGCCTCTTCGTACGAATAGTCCAGCAGGTCCACCAGCACCACCGCGCTGCGGTATTCTGGGGGGAGGGCGTTGAGCGCCCTCTGCACCGGACCGTCCAGAGCCGCCTCCACAACCGCTTCCGGATCGGACCAGCTCCCCGCCACCAGCTGACCGGCGGGGAGCTGGTCCAGGGAAAAGAGGGACCGCCGCCGCGTGCGGCGGACGGCGTCCACGAAGGTATGGTAGACGATCCGCAAGAACCACCGGTCAAACCGGGTGCCCGGCTGGAACCGGCGGAAGGACCGGAAGGCCTCCTCCGCCGCCTGCTGGAGGAGCTCCTCCGCCTGATCGGGGTCTCCGCACAGCCGGTAGGCAAACCGGTAGGCGCGGGGCCAGTGTTCCGCGAGGAGCCGGCCGAACTGCGAGGCCGCATCCTCCGGCCTCCCCGCGTGCTCCACTGCCGCCACGCCCTCCAGTGTCATGGCGACTGTAGGATGGCCACCTGGGTCGCCCGGTAGGCCACCCGCCTCCCCGACCGCAGGATGGTCCCCAGAACCCTTACGGTCTCCCCGGCCTTGAGCGCCCTCGGGCTTGCGGCCTTCTCGGCCTGGGTGAACTTGGTGCGGGCGGTGTACTGGACCTGCAACCGCATGCCCTTGCGGAGGTTGCCCTGCCGCACCGCCGTCACCGAGAGGGAAAACCCGCCTCTGGAAACGCCCACCACCTTCCCCTCCACCTCAAACGAGGCCTGGGATCTGGGAGGCGCCTGCTTCACCGGAGGGGCACTCGTGGCCCCCCACCCGGCCGGAGCGAGGGTCAGGGCCAGCAGGGCGCTGGCCAACAGCAGGGTCCAGATCCGCATGGATCTCCCTCCTTTCTGCGGTATGGTTTCACCCTACAAGCGCCTCTCCGTGCCCTGGGGTTCCCGAGGACGTTGGAACCGGTCCAGAGCCGCGGTACGTTTGAAGGGAGGAGGGATGCGCGATGGGACTCGGGAGCATTGGAACCGGAGAGCTCGTGGTCATCCTCCTGATCGCCCTGCTGATCTTCGGGCCCGCACGCCTCGCGGACATCGGCCACTCGCTCGGCAAGGCCATCCGGGACTTCCGGAGGAGCCTGCAGGAGGAGGACGAGCACGGGACCCGGTCCGATTTCCGGTAGAACCCCCGTGATCTCCTCGCCGGCAAAGGCCCACCACCGCGGCCATGAGCACGGTGGAGGCCGCCGGTGATGGCACATCGGCCTGCGCTGAAAGCCCGCCAGCGGCAAGGTTCCTGGTCCTCCAGTACGCCGGTTCCCAGTGCCAGCCCCCCCAGGTCCGCGAATCGGGCCCGGGGCAACTGCAGAAGTTGGAGAACGGGAAGCCAGGGCATTCCAGCGCCCCTGGGCGCAGGAAAGCCGCCTTCAGGAGAGACCCTGCGGCTCCAAGTGCTGCAGGATCCGGAGGATGAGTTCGTTCTGGTGCTCGATGGCCGCGGTCTGGTGTTCCAGGTGCAGGAGGATTGCTTCCAGCTCTCGCTCCGCCTTCTGGTTGATCTCAAAGTCTGCTTCCGCTCGAAGCTCCGCGTGACGGCTGAGCAGGTTCTGTCCCACCATGATCAGCGGCATCAGGAAGATCTGGATCATGTTGGAAATGAACAGCCACAACACGAAGGCCGGAGCCGGGTCGAACCGCAGGTGCCTGGGCCCCAAGGTGTTCCAGAACAGCCACGCGACGGTCCACGTGGCGATGAGGAGGAAGAACCCTGGGCTGCCTACCCGGGTCGTGACCATCAGGGCCAGCCGCTCCAACAGGGTGAAGCTCTGCTGGAACTCCCGGTTTACGTCCCGCACGGGGGGATGGACGTGCTTCCAGTGCGGGACCAGACGGCGAGCCCCGTCCGCGAGTACGTGTTCCACGAGCTCCACCTCATCCCGGAACCGGCGCAGGAACGTTTCACCGATCATCGCGCACCTCCGGCTGTGTATCTTGAAATCCTACCCGCGTGCAGGGTCCAGGGGGAGCTCCCCTGTCTGCCTCAGGCTGGACCCAATCCCTCTATCGGCTCGGCCCCTGAAAACCGGTACCCTTCCCCCGGCGAATCGCCCCAGCACCACCAGACCACGCACCGGATGGGTGATGCGGGTCCTCAGAGGCCCCACATCCGGGAGTCCCTCCACAGAGATCGAGGGCTGCACCTGTTCCGGGTCGCCCCCGGTGGTCAGTTCGTGGGCAAAGCCTGGACCGGGAGCAGGGACCCGGGGGGCCGGGGTACAAATGATCTGGAGCGAATGCGGGAAGGTGTAGCGGTGCGGTGGAGCCGAGGAGACCGGGCGGTGGACTGGATCGTGGTGACGGGGGCCGTGCTGTGGGGTCTGCGCCAGGTTCGGTCGGCGGCCCTCGTGCTCCTCGCGGGGGTGCTGGTGGCGGTGGTGCTCGCTCCGGTGGCGGACTGGGCCACCCGGTGGAGTGGAGGCCGGCGGGGCGTAGGCGCGCTGTTCGCGGTGGGAACGCTGGTGGGTGTGGTGCTCGTTGGCGCCCTGTCCCTTGGTCTCCCGCTCGTGCGGGAGACCTCGCGCCTCCTGGTGGCCCTCCCCGAGTACTTGCGGCTGGCCGCCCAGGAGCTGGAGCGGCTTGAGGCGGCCTGGTTCCCCTTCCTGGTCTCCGGAGAGGGCGGAACGGTGCGCGTCGTGGCCTCCTTCGCCGTGGGCGTGCTCCAGCAATTGGTGGGCCGGTCCGTGGCGGTAGGGGCCCACGCGTATGTGGTGATCGTGGTGCCCTTTCTTGCCTTTTACTTCATGAAAGACGCGGCGGTCCTGCGGGCTTCCATACTCCGGCGGCTCCCGGATCCCTGGCAGGAACCGGCCCGCCGCGCGGGCACCGTCGCCGCCTGGGCCCTGCGCCGGTACCTGGGGGGATTGGTGGTGATCACCCTCGTGGGGACCGCCCTGCTGTGGATGGGGCTGGTGGCCGTGGGGATGCCTAACCCCCTGGGCTGGTCCGTGCTCGTGGGCCTGGCGGAGAGCGTACCGTACCTGGGACCGGCGTTCGGCGTGCTGACGTTGGGCAGCGTGGCCCTCATGAGGGGTGTAGGGACCGCGGTGGCGGTCGTGAGTATTCTGCTCGGGATTCGGGCGGTGATCGACCTGATCCTAGCCCCTCTCGTCCTCCGCAACCTCCTCCGGCTGCACCCCGTGGTGATCCTGGGCGCCATCCTGATGGGTGCCGACCTCCTCGGACTCGCGGGCGTATTCCTGGCTGCTCCCCTGGCCACCACCATCGCCATGATGCTGCGGGCCTCCGAACCTCCCGACGGAGGGTTTCCCGCAGGGCAAGGCGGTCTCTCCTCCCCTTGAATCCGCGACCCTCTCCTCGTGGGAGTTCCTGAAGCCCCTTTAGAGGCCATAGGTGCCGCGGAGTACGCCCGGATCCCCTCCTCCTCTCAGCCCCAGGTATCCACGAACCGGCTCGTACCGCCCACGAGGATTCGGGCCAGCTGGGCCCGGCGGGTTGAGAGGAGGGCGATGATCCTGCGGTTGACCCGGAGGGCCGCTTCCAGGAGCGGCAGAACTTCCTCCCGCAGCCGCCCGCGTTCCCCGAGGTCCGGCAAAGGGAGGGACTCCACGACCTCCACGAGTTCCTGCCGGCGGCGCAGGCACTCCGCGAGACGTCCAGTATCCCCCTGCTCCGCCGCGGCCGCGGCCTCCTCCGTCCAGCGGAGGATCTCCCGGTAGGCCTTGCGGTGAGCCTCCATAGGTCAGTGCACCCCTGTCCGGAGCTTGCGCTCCGCCTGGGCCCACGCCTCCCGCAGCTCCCCGAACCACCCGCGCAGCCGCTCGAGCTCTACGGGATCCTTTTTGCGCCGGGCCTCGCCCATCCGTTCGAACAGGTACCGGTAGAGACTCAGGAGCTGCTGCGCGAGCTCGTACCGGAGGTCGAGGCAGGCCATGAGCTCCAGCACCACCCGCTCTGCCCGCATCACCGCCTGGTGGGCGGCTCCCTCGTCGCCTGAGCGGTAGGCGCAGGCGGCCTCGTCCAGAAACCGCAGGGCGCCATCGTAGAGCATCACCACGAGCTCGCCGGGCGTGGCGGTGGAGGCGTGCGAAGCTTTGTAGGCGAGCGCTGCGGACCTCATCGGTTGCTTCCTCCCAGGTTGCGGATCTGCTGGCTCAGCCAGTCCCCCTGGCTGCGCAGCTGCCCGAGGGCCTTCTCCAGCTCCGTGAACATGCGCACGAGCTGAGCCCGCTTGCGCTCCACCCGGTCCTCCCACCGTCCGAT
>Ga0079992_133316_pt1 | contig 106018 bp, 122 predicted proteins | sample FaiFalFF_MnMetaG_3_FD_69197 | JGI IMG/M metagenome (GOLD analysis project Ga0079992, IMG submission 69197) | Freshwater microbial communities from Yellowstone National Park, Wyoming, USA - Fairy Falls B (FF_Mn_B) MetaG (SPADES assembly) (version 2) | ecosystem: Environmental > Aquatic >...
GAAGGTTGGGGGCGTGTCCCATCACCCGATGCGCTGGATCGGAAGTATCCCAACGCTTCTCGTGAGTGGCGCTGGCAATGGGTATTTCCGCAAGAGCATCGGTGGAAGAACGGAAAGACAGGAGAGCAAGGGCGGCATCACGTTGATGAATCCATCCTGCAAAAGGCATTCAAGCAAGCGGTCGCGAAAGCAGGGCTGACCAAGCGAGCGACGTGTCACACACTCAGGCACTCGTTTGCAACGCACTTGATAGAGGATGGTTATGACATTCGTACTGTGCAAGAACTTCTCGGGCACAAAGACGTTCGGACGACGATGATCTACACGCATGTGTTGAATCGAGGTGGTCGAGGTGTGAAAAGTCCGGTCGATGCGCTGTGAGCTATGCATGTTAGACGGAAACCATATAACACCACAGAGCAGTTTTGTAGTGGAGAAAATTTGATGAGAAATAACAACTTAATAACTCACCCGCCAGCGCGTGTTATGCCGACAACTTGCGGTATAAGCGTGTTAGGTGGAAACCATATAAACAATAGTTATGCGCCACTGTAAGGAGCGTTCATGACCAGAATGGTTCCCTCCACAATCTGGATCTTCGTTGCCTTTGCCCCCTGGATTATCTACTGGTCACTCTCCGGACCAGGGCTGATGGTGCCTGGCGTCATCGCGGCCTTCATCGGCGCACTTGCCCTCAATATCTACCGGCTGCGCATCGGCAATCCCAAACTGATGGATGCAGTCACGCTGGCTTTCTTTGGGCTGCACTTCGTCTTTACAGCCATTTTACATAGCGACCTGTTTGTTACCTATGGCGGGGTGCTCGTCTATGTTGCCCTGGCACTGATGGCCTGGGGTTCGCTTGCCGCCCGCAGCCCCTTCACCTACCAGTATGCCCGCGATGATTGGCCCCGCGAATACTGGGAACATAGCCTCTTCCGCCGCACTAACGAGATCATCACCATGGCATGGGGAGTAATCTTCACCCTTGGCATCGCCTGCAACCTCGCTGCCCTGGCCTGGCCTGCCCACAAGATCGCGCTGGCCACAGTGCTGCCCAACCTTCTCCTCGCCCCAGGCATCGCTTTATCCATCGTCTTTCCCAGGTGGTTTCCCAGGCGAATGCTGGCACGGGAAATTGAAAATTGGGAACGGCCCTTTGGCTGGCACCCGCCGGTTTTTCCCGAAGTGCCGCCATCCGCCGACGATGAATTCGATGCCATCGTCATCGGTGCCGGCATGGGCGGGCTGACGGCGGCGGCCCTGCTCGCGCAGCGCGGCTTGAAGACCCTGGTGGTCGAACAGGCACACTACGTGGGCGGCTTTTGTGCCAACTTCCGCCGCCTGCACCGGAGGTATGTTTTTGACATAGGCGTCCACGACATCAGCGGCCTGGGCCCGCGCGGCCCGGTGCGCTGGCTGTTGCGTGAACTGGGCATTGAACCCCGCCTGGAATGGGTGCGCATGTCCCAGGAATACATTCTCGATGACGTACGCCTGCGGGTGCCGCACAATGCAGACGAGTTCGCGGCGGAACTGGCCGCCCTCTTTCCGGAAGAACGCGAGCACATTGAGGCATTCCTCCGCGAAATGGGTCACGTTTATCGAGAACTCTACGCCGATATGGAGCAGACGGGCGGTGCGCCCCGGCCACCTGCCGATCCCGATGCGATGTTGCGCTATCCGCTGACCCATCCGCACCTCTTTCGCTGGATGGAACGAAGTTACTTCGAAATGCTCGATGCCTACTTTAGCGATGGTCGTCTCAAGGAACTGTTGTGTGCGCTAGCGCCCTACCTGACCGACAAACCCGAGACGCTGACCGTAATGCAAATGGCGCCCATCTTCGGCTACTACTTTGATGGCGGTTTTTATCCGAAGGGTGGCTCGGGCCAACTGTCACAGGCGCTTGCGGAGACGATTCAGGCGCACGGTGGTTCCATTCTCCTGCGTAAGAAGGTGACCAAGATCCTGGTGAAAGACGGCGCGGCTTACGGGATTCAACTCGCGGACGGAAACACGTTCCGCGCCCGTGCCATCCTCTCCAACGCCGATGCGCGGGTCACGTTCTGCGAACTGGTGGGGCTGGAGCATTTGCCGGGCAAGTTCGCACATCAGGTGCAGGCCCTCCAGCCCACTACTTCGATCTTTGCTGTCTTCCTTGCCCTGGATTACGAGCCGCCGATTGCACCGATCACCATGTATCGCGCGCCGAACGGCATGGGGCTGGGCTTTGCTCTGCCATCCAAGGTGGACCCATCCCTTGCCCCGCCCGGGCACCACGTCCTGACGGTGATGACCTTGCTTCCTCAGCCGGAAGCGGCAGCGTGGGATCGCGCCGCCCCGGATTACAGAGCCCGCAAGGCCGCCTTTGCCGATGAGATCATTCGCCAGGCCGAAACCCTATTGCCCGGCCTGAGCGACCATATCATCACGCGTGACGCCGCAACGCCGGCGACGGTCACACGTTACACCGGACATCCCCACGGCGCGATCTACGGCGCGGCGCTTGGCAATGAGCGCCTGCCACTGCAAACGCCGATTCGCAACCTTTATCTTGTGGGTGCCAGTGCCTGGCCGGGTAGTGGCGTGGAAGCGGTGGTCATCTCTGGCATCACAGCGGCTAACATGATTTGTCGCGAGAACCGGAGGCCGGAAGGCGGCGTATAACCAGCGCTTGCACCTGACGCCGCTCCGCTGCGCTGCGCGGCGCAGGTGAACCGCGGGCCGTTAGCCGGAAAATACGGAGGTGATCGAATGACCAAGTCAACATGGATTGAGATTATCAAAGCACATACCGAGCCGATACAAGAGGGCGCATTCTACGGTGTCAAAGAGGAAGGCGGCCGCAAGGGTTACATCGAAATCCTCGTTAGAGACGCTCGGCAGGAGGTGGATCGGGGCTCTATTTACGCAGGTTTGCGAGGCGAGCGGGTACGACTAGACTCCGACGACGTTCTCGTTCTATTTCATCATAAGCAATGGGGTAGGGGGGAGATAGATGTCGTTAGTTATGTCCTCTGGCAAGACATAAGGAGCATCAGATTCATATGGCCTTCAGAGTGAAAGCTATTCCGGCTAACCAGCGGTTGCAGCCGACACGCTCCGCGTGCGGTTGAACCGCAGGCCGTTAGTCCGCCGATCACTCTCAAGGGATTGACTATGGAGGGGCGTGGAAGATGAGTGCATTACATCTCCTTAGCGGTGCAGGAATGATAATCGTAGGCCTCGCAGCAGTAGTTGGATGGAAAGCCCACCACAAGGTACCTTGGGTGTTCTTTCTGTGGGGCGCTCTCGGGTGGATGGTGGGAATAACGTTAAAAGTAATAGCTGCAATCCCTGATGAAACCATCATCCACAGCGTTCGAGATACTCTACCCCGATGGTTTTCAGAGCCTGTGTTGTAGATATATATCGGTCTGCTGACAGGCGTCTTTGAAAGCGGCGCTGTCCTTGGATTTGCGTTTCTCAGGCGTATGCGAACGGCTGGCTGGAAGGAATCGGTCGGATTTGGTTTGGGCTTTGGTGCCATTGAAGCCCTTTGGGTCGGGATCATCGCTCTTGTCCTGGTTTTGCTCTACATCCTGGTCCCAGAGAGGCTCCCGTCAGAACTCTCGCAGGCGGCAACCTTTTATGGGGTCTACCGCGATAGTCCATTCTGGGTCATTCCCGCACCAATTATTCAAAGGGTCACAGCCCTCTTGGTGCACGCATTCTCAAGTTTGCTTATCATCTACGCAGTTCAGCGTAAGGTATGGAAGTGGTTCTGGCTTTCGTTCCTCTACAAGACTGCGGTGGACGCAATAGCAGGCTTTATCCATTTGACATACGGTTTCGAGAACATCACCCCGCTTGGGATATGGGTGATCGAGTTTGTTTTTCTCCCGTTTGGCATTCTTGGTGCTTGGGGAGTATGGATATTTCGGCCTAAGTGGCAAGAGGCGGCCTAACCAGCGCTTCCAGCCGACCGCTTCGCTCGCTGCGTTCGCTTCGCGGCGGCTGAAGCGCGGGCCGTTAGACGCGAGGGAACAGGATGTGCGAGCTGCTCGGACTAGCGTTCAATGAGCCGGTGACCGTCTCCATCTCATTCCGTGCCTTCCGGCATCGCGGTGCGACCAACCCGGACGGCTGGGGCCTGGCATGGTTCAAAGATGGTCGGCCCGAGATCCGAAAGGAACCGGCCCCAGCCAATAAGAGCAGGGCTGCGCTCGACGTCGTGGACAAGCCTAACTCATTCGTCAGCAACATCTTCATCGCTCATGTGCGCCGCGCAAGCTGCGGAACCAGGACAGAGCAGAACACTCATCCGTTCTGCCATGATCTTCACGGTACCCCCATCGTGTTTGCTCACAACGGCACCCTTCGCGACCTGCCTGAGCCCGCTCGCTTCAGACCACATGGCGAAACCGACTCGGAGCGAGCGCTCTGCCTCCTTTTGTCGTGGATGCAGGAGGAGGGGGTTGCCTTTTCGAACTTCCCGCGAATCGAAGACTTGCTCCGCGAGCTGAACCAATACGGCTCCATGAATGTGCTCTTCTCGAACGGCTCGGAGCTGTTCGCGTATCGTGATGCGAACGGGTATAAGGGCCTTTGCCTTACGTATCGTGAAGCACCGTTCCAAGCGGTCACGCTCCAGGACGAAGACTGGACCGTCGATCTTTCAGAGGTAAAGAAGCCGTCCGAGCGAGGGTTTGTTATCGCTACGAGCCCCCTGACCGACGAAGACTGGACCGATCTGAGACCAGGCGCCCTACTCGTTATCCGGGCGGGAACGGCGGTATACGGTGATCCTCGCGTCTAACAAGCCGATGAAGCTGACGGTCGCCTGCGGCGCCCGCAGCTTATCGGCATGGCGTTAGACGGACACGCAGGAGGTGCTTGTGGCGAAGAAGATGAAAGTATTTCTGCCGCGCTGGGTCCTTTGGATCTTGGTGCCGGTGTTGGCGCTGATCTGGGGCATCATCACGTACGCAGCGTTTGTCACTCCTTCGGGGCGAGAGGAATTAGGCATCGTTGGCTGGCTCGGCGTGACACTCGTACTTGTCTTGGTCGGCGTCATGCTCTGGTTGATGGCCTCCGGCCGTTTGCCGGCGTACGTCATTGAGGTCGACGACGCTGACGATTCGACCAAGCCCTGACGTGCGTCGTCCGCTTCCGCGCCGTCTAACAGGCCGCTGCAGCCGACGAGCGGCGCGGCAGCATGAGGCTGATTCGAGCGAAACGTGGGCGCCGCTCGCGGCTGAGCGGCAGCTCGTTAGGCAGCACATTCGACATGGAGGCACGTGAGATGACAACAGCAAGACCCTTTCTAATGTTCCAAGGCGGTAAAGCACAGGCGGCGTTGGATCTGTATTTCGCCACCTTTCCAGACTCACGCATGGTGCGCGTCGAACGTTATTCCGAGGGCGAGCCTGGTCCGGTCGGAACAATCAAAGTCGCGGTGTTCACGCTGTGTGGGCGTGAGTACATGTGTTCCGATAGCCCCATCGAGCACAAGTTTTCGTTTACGCCGTCGTTTTCTACGTTCGTGGAGTTTGATTCGCCGGAGGACTTGGAACGCGTGTTTGCCATTCTGTCCGAGGGAGGCGAAGTTCTTATGCCGCTGGACAACTATGGCTTCAGCCAGAAGTTTGGCTGGGTCAATGACCGCTTTGGTGTGTCGTGGCAACTCAACCTTGCTGCCTAACAAGTCAATGCAGCGGACGCCGTGCCGGCGCCGCTGATTTCCACCGTTAGGCAGCGAGAGCGCTATGGTTGTGAATAAGCGAACAGAATTTATTGTCCTGACTGCGCTGGTGGTACTCACCAGGGTTGGCGACGGAATCACCACATATATGGTCACTCCCGACTTGGCGCGTGAAATGAATCCCCTTGCAGCAGGTGGGTGGTGGATGCTTATCTTGTCCGCTGCGGCGGTGCTGGCATTATCAACATGGCTCAACTATCAGCAGCTTTTCCGATCCATTGACAACTTCCCGAACACAGCAGGCCAAAGTTACCTGGAGTTCAAACGCCACTATTTCGACCCCAAACTCAACAAAGTGTTGGAAACTCACCTGGGGCGCGTGATCGCCTACATCTTCGGCTACATCATGCCGCGAACGCTAATCCTTTGGAGTCTACTTCTTATCATCAACAACATCATGACTTTGGCTGAAGTCACCTGGTATGTTGATCTGAAGAAACGGTATCCGGTTTGGATACTGTTCTATGCCGCCCTACCCCTACTCGCATTGGTCTTCGTGGAAGCGTTGCAACGCCGTGATTATGATTGCTACCAGTCGCAGCGGACAGTTGTTCTGTAGTACTCGCAGGTCGGGATACGCAATGAAAGGTCACGCTATGGACTCTAACATGAAACCCGCATTCGAGGTCGTAAAGGATTATTCGCTTTCAATGGAGCGCGCGTTGGTCGAGCTCTTCGCGTTGGCGATGCCAATCCTGTTCGTGCAAGCAGTGCTATGGTTGTGGATTTGGGACCTGGGTAGCCTCACACAAGGATTAGACTCGGTCCTGAGTTTGCGAGTTGGTGGACCGCTGTTCGTTGTGGGGGTGCTCGCTCATGAACTGGTGCATGGCGTGACATGGAAGGTTGTCGGCCGTCTCCGTTGGAAGGATATCCGCTTTGGAGTGCAGCTTAAGACTTTCACACCGTATGCCAGCCCGACTGTGCCAATGAGAGCGCGGGCTTACCGGATCGGGGTGATGATGCCGCTGATCGTGGTGGGGCTTATCCCTTTTGTGGTGAGCCTCATCTTTGGATACTCGCAATTGGCTGTGTTTGGTATGATGTTTACATTTGTGGCTGGCGGCGACCTAGCCGTACTGCGAGCGATGCGGTCTGTCGCATCGAATGCATGTGTTCTAGACCACCCTGAAAGAGCAGGGTGCTACGTCGTCGCTGCCTAACACGCGCTTGCACCTGACGCCGCTGCGCGGCGCAGGTGAAGCGCAGGCCGTTGGGCACTCGCCTATACGCCTCTTATCGGATAGAATGAAGGTGCTGATTCAATATACATTGTGGGGAGTGATGAACATGTCTTCTAAGGCGATCGCGACCGTGCAAAAAATGTTGGAGTCCTTGCCTGAAGAAGCGCAAGAGCGGGTGGTGGAACACCTGCGGGAGTACATCTTAGATCTGCAAGACGAATTGGAATGGGATGCGCTCTTTGCGCGCACTCAAGAGCAGCTTATTGCGGCAGCCCGCCATGCCAAAGAGGAAATTGCTGCTGGCAAAGCAGAACCTATGGATTTTGAGCGCCTGTGAGATCGGCCACCTTACCTTCATTTTGGGAAGCCTACGCTTCCTTGAACAAGAGTGTTAAGCGTAGAGCCAGAAAGGCTTTTTGTAATGGGTCAAGAGATCGTTACCAGCCCAGCAGCCAGTCGGTTTCTTGAGCCAGAGTCACACCTCCCCCTGGTACCGATCTCTTGGCGCAGGGACCCAAAGAACTTGACAATTCACCCGCCGAAGCGTATTATGCCGACGGAAATCGGCACAGGCGTGTTAGGTGGAAACCATATAATCCAATAGTTAGCCAGCCGCGGCACTTGCGGCAAAGGAGGTCAAGAACGATGCCGAACACACCCATAGTGATTAAGTTCTTCGCTCCAGTCATCGATGCTACCATAAACGCCTTGATGAATGCCATAGACCAAAAAATGAAAGCTGGCCAGAAGTCCTTTATCCTACTAATTTCTTCTCCAGGCGGCAATGTTTTTTACGGCCTAAGCGCATATAACTATCTCAAGGGGATCCCCGCTGACATAACAACTCATAATTTTGGTAGTGTAGATTCTATCGGCGTCGTCCTCTATTGCGGTGGAAAGAGGCGTCTGTCTGTGCCAACGGCCAGATTCCTTCTTCATGGCGTTAGTGTTCAGTTTCCCCAACCTGCCAGTCTCGAGGAAAAGCAACTTGAGGAAACATTGAAAGGTCTGCGAATTGATCTGCAAAACATTGCGAGGGTGATTGCAGCGAATACGGGAAAATCCCAGGATGAAGTTATCCAAGCAATGCTCGATAGAACCACACTCAATCCAGAAGAGGCGCAATCATGGGGACTGGTGGACGAAATAAAGGTCGAGCTATTTCCACCTGGGGCTGAGGTGATCTCGATACAATACCAAGAGCAACCAGCCCCAAGATGACTTCGTGGAAGAGATGGACTGGCTAACAAGCGCTTCCAGCCGACCGCTGCGCTCGCTTCGCGGCGGCTGAAGCGCGTGCCGTTAGGCAGCGAAGAGGTCAATGGGCTAAACGCGAAGAGTACCCAGAGCAAAAGCCGATTTGACACCATAGGGCACCAAAGCTAAAATCGGTTGGGCGATGAGGCTCGCCCTTAACCGCCGTACCTGGCTGATAGCCTCTACGAAGCAAAACTTCGTAGAGGCTTTTTACCTTGAACCGGGAGATTGAGAGCATGGGAGAAGCCCTGGCAGTCTTTCAGAGCATCTTGCACCCCTCGGAGGGCGTTCAGCACGAAACGCCGCGGCAGCCTGATTTCTTCTCTGACTTAAACCTGGACCAGATCATCGAAGCGATAACTGCGCACAAGGAAGAGTATAACTTACAGCCCTTCTTCTGGACGCCGTTGCGCGACCCGGAGCTCGTGCGCTACCGCCAGGAGGTCATGCGGGATCTCGAAGATGAGGCCGTGATGGCGTGCATCAAAGCGTTTGCCGAAAAGATGCGCACCGTGCGCCGCTATCTGGCCCTGGCCGAGAAGCTGGACTACGACTACCACAAGAAGGGATGGATCTTAGAAGCAGCCCTGGGCTATGGAGATGCCATAACCGCTCTGGCTCGCGAGCTTGCTGCCGTGCCGCTGAAATCGCGCGGCCTTCTGGCCTTCCGCGAGTGGGTGCAGCGCTACGCCCAGGCGCCGGCATTTCAGTCTTTCGTCGCAGAAGCCCAGCAGGTCAAGCGCGCCCTCAGCGAGCTGAAGTATTGCGTGATCATCGAGAGCGGCAAGTTCAAGGTCAAACGCTACGAAGGGGAGGCAGACTACAGCGTCGAGATAGAGCGAATTTTTGAGAAGTTCCGACAAGGGGATGTTGAGAGCTATCTTGTCAAACTGCCGGAGCGATCGGGGATGAGCCACATCGAGGCGCAGATCCTCGAATTCGTGGCTCGGCTCTATCCTGAGCCGTTCGCTGCGTTAGATAGTTTCTGTGCTCGTCACGCCCGTTTTCTCGATGAGACCATCCAAGCGTTTGACCGAGAGATTCAGTTTTATGTGGCTTATCTGGACTTCATCGCGGAGTTCAAGCGCAAGGGATTGCCCTTCTGCTACCCCCAGGTGAGCACGACGGACAAAGCCGAGTTCGTGCGCGACGGCTTCGATCTCGCGCTGGCTCTTGCGACGCGCGACGACGCAAAGCCTATTGTGCTCAATGATTTCTCCCTCGATGGCCCAGAGCGCATCATCGTGGTCACCGGCCCCAATCAGGGGGGCAAGACGACCTTTGCCCGCATGATCGGGCAGATTCACTATCTGGCCAGCTTGGGCTGCCCCGTCCCTGGGCGCGAGGCGCGCCTGTTTCTGTGCGATAGAATCTTCGCGCACTTCGAGCGCGTAGAAGACATCCGCAACCTGCGCGGCAAACTGGAGGACGACCTGGTCCGCATTCACGAGATGCTCTCCCGCGCCACGCCCGACAGCCTGTTCATCCTGAACGAGATCTTCACTTCGACGACTCTACAAGACGCGATCTTCTTGAGCCGGGAGATCATGGCCCTGCTGATCGAGCTCGATGCCCTGGGCGTGTGGGTGACGTTTCTCGATGAGCTGGCCTCGTTTAGTGAAAAGACGGTCAGCATGGTGGCAACCGTGGACCCCCTAGATCCGAGCGTGCGCACTTTTAAGATCGTAAGAAGACCCGCGGATGGTCTTGCGTATGCGCGCGCGCTGGCGCAAAAGCATCGCCTGACGTACGAGCAGATCAAGGAGCGGATTCTACGATGAAAGTCTTTCTTCTGTATCCTGACCGAGATTTTGATCTTTCTGGGGAATTGCCGCCCAACGCTGCAGATCTTTCGCAGGACTTGGGGCTGGATATCGTGTTTGCGGCGATGGCGCAGGGCGATCAGTTCTTGTTGGACGTAGCCCGCCGGGTGGTCTTATCCGGCTCAGACGAGCTCGACGTCATTCTCTATCGCCAGGAGATCTTGAGAGATTGCCTGAAACACCCTGATATTGTTCGGCAGATTTATAGCATTCCCGTAGAATTTCTGGAGAGGAAGCGCAAGGAGTGGCTGTGGATCTCCCCTCGCCATGCTGGACCGAGCTCCATCTTGAGCGGTGCTCAGCGGATGCTGGAGGTCTCTCTGGATTTATTACAGAAGCTGCGGCAGATAGCCGACGAGCACGCTGGAGCTTTTGCCTCGCAAGGCTTCCGCCGGTTTTTCTCTATGATTCAGCAGGAGCTGAGCGATACGTATCTGCGTACGGTGAGCAAGCATATCCAGGCGCTGCGTTTCCCCAAAGGCGTCTTGCTGAGCGCGGAGCTGGGCACCGGCAACGAGGGTACCAACTACACTCTCTGCAAGCCCCGCGATCCAGAACGGAGCTGGCTCAAGCGCATCTTCGCCGCACGATCGCCGATCTATTCTTTCTCCCTCCATCCCCGCGATGACCACGGGGCGCGAGTGCTCGGGGAATTGCGGGATCGAGGCTTGGCACGGGCAGCCAACTCGACCGCGCAGGCGGCCGAGCACATCGAGAGCTTTTTCAAAGTGCTGCGCTGGGAACTGGCGTTCTATATGGGGTGCTTGAACTTATATGAGCAACTTCAGCAGCTCAATGAGCCAATTGCGTTTCCTCAGGTCGCGCCAGCCAAGGAGCGCCGATTCTCCTGCACGGGCTTGTATGACATCTCCCTGGCGCTGACGATGAAGCGCACGGTCGTGGGCAACGACGTCACTGCCGATGGGAAAGATCTCGTCATCATTACCGGCCCCAACCAAGGAGGGAAGACCACGTTCTTGCGCAGCGTTGGTCTGGCGCAGCTGATGATGCAAGCCGGCATGTTCGTCCCTGCGGAATCGTTCTCGGGCACTGTCTGCTCAGGGGTCTTCACGCACTTCAAGCGCGAAGAAGACAGGACGCTGAGGAGCGGCAAGTTCGAAGAGGAGCTGAAGCGCATGAGCGCCGTGATTGATCTTATCAGGCCCAACGGTCTTGTCTTGCTCAACGAGTCCTTTGCCAGCACCAACGAGCGCGAAGGCGCGGAGATCGCAAGGGAAGTCGTGAGCGCCCTGCTGGAATCCGGCGTAAAGATTTTCTACGTCACGCACATGTATGAATTCGCCCGCCGTGTTCACGAGCAGCGAGCACAGAACGTTCTGTTCTTACGGGCGGAGAGGCTTGCGGACGGCACCCGGACCTTCAAGGTCAAGGAGGGCGAGCCCGTGGGGACGAGCTATGGAGCGGATCTGTACGAGAGAATATTCGTGGCAGGGGAGACAGAACGTGAGGGCATGAAGCTTGTGTAAATCTGTTGGGGCTTCTCTAAAACCAAGCAGATAGATTCCCCAGCGCGTGGATCACCACGCCAGGCCAGATCGATCCTGTCCGTTCCCTGAGGATGCCCAATGTGAGACCTCCAGCTAGGTGCAAGTAAGGCTTTAAGGAGTTCAGTGATGCTACCCATCTGATGGGGTTAGGGAAATGCCACAGGCTGAAGAGCAACGCGGAAAGCACTATTGCTGCTGTCAAGGGGAGACGTGGGAGCCATCTATAAGGACAAAGCAGGTCGAAGTACCGCTGCAGGAGGCCTCGGAAAAGGAACTCCTCCACAACCGGCGCTACCGCGACAGAGATTACCAAGGACAGGCTGAATTCTGGCAATTTCCAAGAGCCTTGCACAAAGAACCTAGGTAAGACATTGGGGGCCAGCCAGGCTAGCAAAATGAGAAAAATAGCCAGAGCCTCGGATCGCCATCTTCCAAGTCTCAGTAGCCCGTAATCAAGCCGCGGCCTCCATAGAACCACCCCCGCTCCAATTACCGACCATAATGTATAAAAGCTCAGTGCGGCGATCCCAGGCTGACCAAACCAACGGTTCACTATCCACAAGATTCCGGCCACTAGCACAAAGAGAGTGACCACTCCCCCAATAAAGACAACCACACAAGAGAGCCCAGCGCGCATATTGAAATTCTAGCATATGGTGGCCGCTGACGGCAACGAGGGTCACAGCGGTGTATAATATAGCGTATGCAGAACTGGCGTGAGCGTATCTCGATCAACCCAAACGTTTGCTTTGGCAAGCCCTGCATTAAGGGGACACGCATCTGGGTCTCTCTCATTGTGGACAATCTCGCCGCAGGTGCTACCGAAGAGGAGATTCTTGAGGCTTACCCGTCCCTGACCCGTGAGGATATCCGTGCCGCGCTGGCCTTTGCCGCTGAGATGGCTCGCGAGCGGTATGTGCCTATTCCCCTGACGACAGATTCATGAAGCTCAAGCCTTGGCCACCGATACCCCCAAAGGAAAGCTGTGGATCGTCGAGCCTGGCCGCCTGCGAATCCATGATTCTTCAGAAGAGAACGGATCTAGCGGAACTTGATTTGCCCAAAACTCTTTTGTAAACTGTAGTTGCGCAATCTTGGAACCTTGCGAGGTGCCCTATGAAGGCTGCTCACGTGCGCTTTCACAGCCCGTTCGAGCAGAGAGTCTATAGCTTCTTCGAGAAATTCCGCGAACTTGGGGAACTCCGCGGCGGCGCCGATCACTTCCTCTTCGGGCAACAGATCGATATCGCCTTCGATTATGAGAATTATCGCATTCTCGCCGAGTGCAAGGAGAAGGACGCCCCGGTCATCTCGCTCTTGGAACCCATCAGCAAGCTCGCGTCGGTCATCGCCGAGGCGCGCCGAACCGAACCCCACAAAACGCACTTCGGCGTGATCGTCGTCAATTTCGATTGGGCCCAGATCAAGCCCGAAGACGTCCAGAAAGCCAACTCCCAAGGGCTCAAGATCTGGACGGCTGAACGAGTGCGCTTTTATGACAAACTGATTGACGCGCTCAACCCGGAGCTCGCCCTGCTGTCGCTCTTGAAGGACGAGTTCGGCATCACCCGCGACACGGGCAAGACCATCTCCGTCCCGGCCATCAAGACGACACGCTTCGGCAAGGAGCTCTACACCTTCGAGCTTGAGGCCGCCAAGCTCATGCCCTTAGCATACGTCTTCCGGCTCACCGACCCCCACACCGAAGCCTACCAAAGAATGATCAATAAAGATCGCCTCATGGAGATCGCGGCAGAGCTTTCCAAAGAGAAGCTCGAGGTCAACTTCCCCAATAATATCATCGTGAGCTTTGAAGAGGGCGTGCGCTGGGAGCCCACCAACGGCAACGTGGGCATCCTGCACATCCCCGAACGCTACGGGATCGCCTGGGTCATTGATGGACAGCATAGACTCTATAGCTTCTGCAAGCTAGAGAACAGAGCGATCGCCGAGAATTTCAAGCTCATCGTCACCGCGTTTCAGAACCTCACCAAAGCCGAGCAAGCTACAGTCTTCCGCACCGTCAACAACAAACAGAAGAAGATCAACGCAAACTTAGTAGACTTCTTGCTGAGCAAAGAGATCGCCACGGACGATCCGCGCTCCATTGCCGCGAGGGTCATCATTCGCTTCCACGAAGAGAAATTCTTTGACTACGATGTGGACTGCGGGTTCAACGGCGGGGCGCTGAAGCTCTCGAGCTTGTGTAGTGGGCTGGTGCGCCACGGCCTGATCGGCCGCCGCGGGCTCATCCAGAAAACCCCCAAAGACGAGTCCACGCCCTATCACGTGCTGAAGCAGTATCTGCTCGCCGTGAAAGAGACCTTCCCCACCAATTGGAAGAAGGAGAACTCGTTTTTGCAGAGCAACGTCGGGCTCAACATCTTCTTTGCGCTGCTCAAGAAGATCATCCGCCACATGGGGGTCTCCAAAGAGAAGTTAGACGAGCTGCGCCAGAGGGATTTTGAGAAGTATCTAGAGCCGTTGAAGCTGACTAAATTCACCGACGAGCTGAAGAAGTTCGCGGCGACGGAGTCGGGCCGCGCCGCGATCGTCAAGATGCTCTCCGGCAAGATCGAGCAGAAGTTCAAGGGCTTTGCTGAGCTGTGATGGACGAGCGGGCGCTGCTGCAGAGAGTATCTGAGCTTTTTGTCGCCGAGGGGCGGCTGATCGAGCTCGCTTCTTGCGGTCGTGCGGTCTTCGCCGGCGACACCCACGGGGATCTCGAGGCTTCTCAGATCGTGGTCGAGCGCTATCTCGACTCAGAGACGACGCTTGTCTTTCTGGGCGACTATGTAGATCGCGGGCCGTCATCCCTCGAAAATATTCTCTTTCTGCTGGAGCAAAAGCTGCGCCACCCCAAGAATATCATTCTGCTCCAGGGCAATCACGAGGGCTGGAAGTTCGGAGAATTTTATCCGGCAGATTTCTGGGAGGCACTCGACGAAGATCGCCGGAAAAATTTTGCGGAAGTGCTCGCGCAGCTCCCCTGGATGGTGAGCGCTCCCAATGGTGTGCTTGCGGCGCACGCGGGATTGCCCGATGTGCAGACTCTTCGCGAGATCAACGAGATCGAGCCAGGATCAGAGCGATGGCGCGCGATCACCTGGGGGGACTGGCAAGAAGTCTCTGGGTACTATCTTGGGGACTGGGGGAGTCGGCCCCAGTACGGCGAGGCGTACTTCCGCGAGATCATGCGACGGTTAGACAAAAAAATCTTGATTCGCGGCCATCAGCCCCAGGCGCCGCGCTATCTCTTTGGGAAGCGATGTCTCACGCTCTTCACGTCGTCGGCCTATGCGGTGCCGCGCCTGGTGGCCATCGTAGACCTCGCCGAGCCGATCCAGAAGGCCGATCAGCTCACGCTGGAGATGATTTAAGTTTGCCTTCTAGCAGAGAGCCGCGGCTGGTATTGACGACAGCTGATCTTGATGTATAATTTAGATGTAAAGTCAGCCTCGAAAGGAGATGGTTAAGATGGGCAAAGCTCAGAAATATAGGACACAAGTGAACATTTCGGAACGGATCGTCCAGCAGATTGACGAAGCCGTCGGCCCTCGCAAGAGGAGCGAATTCCTAGAAAGAGCAGCTCTCGAGCTGCTGAGGAGGGAGGCTCTCAGAAGATGGATCAAGCTGGGGGAGAAGTTCCGGGGGCTGACCTTAGAAGATACTTACTACCCTTCTAAGGAGGAGCTAGAAGCCCGTGGGGAATAAGCTCATCGTTGATGCCTCCGTGGTGATTGCGAGCTTGCTGCCCGATGAGCCATATAGAGATGCTGCGCTGAGCGTGCTGACCCAATTCTCAGATACTTTGGAGCTACTCACCGTCCCATTGCTGCGATACGAGGTGGCTAACGCCGTTTGGAAAGCTCTCAAGGCCGGCAGGGTAAAGTTAGAAGACGCTTTGGAGGTACTCAGAGAATTTGAGGCCTTGAACATCCCCGAGGGTGAGGTCTCCAGCGTTGAGGCCCTCAAGTTAGCTCATACTTACAACCGCTCGGCTTATGACTCAGCTTACTTAGCTTTAGCGCAAGCCGAACAGGCCCCCCTGATCACTGCGGATAAGAGGCTCTACAACGCCCTGAAAGACAAGTTCAGCCAGCTCTTGTGGGTAGAGGATTTCCAAACACGTCCTCACTAAACACTGAAGCTATCAAACAGCCTTCAAGTACTCTAAGACCCTCTCCAGCTCTACCTGCCAGGTCGTCCACGTCAATTCGATTCACAAAAGCAAGATATGCTTCGAAGTCTGAAGGACGAGCAGCCTGTGGGTCAAAAGTTTTGATCTCAGTCATAGCTCTGCTTATCGTAGCGCACGGGGGATACGCTTGCAATCCTGTCCAAGCGCAGTCTTGCCCCTGATCCCGATCATAGCAGCCGCCGTGCATTTCGGGGAAAATACTCTTGTCATGGAAGGTCAAGATTTGGGCAAGCTCTTGCCCTTGTGGTACGCGCTCCCCTTTGGATTGATGTTGCTCTCGATTGCCATCCTGCCCCTCGTAGCCCCGCACTTCTGGGAGAAGAACCGCAATAAAGCCCTGATCAGCGCGCTCTTCGGCGTTCCCGTCGCGCTCTATTTAGCAACGTGGGTCAGCCCGGAGCTCGCCAGCTTCGCGCAGAACTGCCTCAATATCGGGGTTCCAGTCTGCGTCAACGGCGCGGGCGTCGAGGTCATCATGAGCACAGCCTTGGAGTATCTCTCGTTCATACTGCTCTTAGGGGCGCTCTTTACGATCTCCGGGGGGATTGTGATTCGCGGGAGCTTCCCAGGTACCCCCGAAGTGAACACGATCTTTCTGGGGATCGGCGCGATCCTGGCAAGCTTCATCGGCACGACCGGGGCTTCGATGTTGCTCATTCGGCCCCTCTTGCGCGCCAACGCCGTCCGACAGCGCAAGGCTCATATCGTCATATTCTTTATCTTTCTGGTGAGCAACGTTGGGGGACTGCTCACCCCGCTGGGCGATCCTCCGTTGTTTTTGGGCTTTCTCAACGGCGTCCCCTTCGAGTGGACGCTCTCGCTCCTCCCTCAGTGGCTCGTGGTCGTGGGCACGCTGCTTGTCGTCTTTTATATCTGGGATTCCGTCGTCTTTCGTTCTGAAGATATTCGGCGACCGGGGGACCTGGACGAGATGGTGCTCAAGCACCAGCCGTTCCAGATCGTCGGGGCACGCAATATAATTTTCTTAGGCGGGGTGGTGCTCACGATCTATCTGGCCGGGACGTTCCATCTGCCCCACGGGGTGCATGAGCTGACCCTCAGTGGAGCTATGGTCTTCTTCGCCATGCTGAGCTGGAAGCTCTCCGAAGAGAGCTGGCGCAGGGAGAATCACTTCAGCTGGGGGCCGATCATCGAAGTCGCGGTCGTCTTCGCAGGGGTCTTTGCCACGATGATCCCCGCGCTCTTACTCTTAAATGCGCGTGGGCCGGAGCTGGGCTTGAAGGAGCCGTGGCAGTTCTTCTGGGCCACCGGGGCGCTGTCGAGCTTCTTGGACAACGCCCCGACGTACCTGACGATGTCGGCGACGGCCGCGGGGTTGCTGGGGGTCGGGGTTGACGTCCCGCACTACCTCCATAAGCTGATCGAGACTGGCGCCGGGGCGACGTTCTTAGCGGCTGTTTCGTGCGGGGCCGTCTTCATGGGAGCCAACACCTACATCGGCAACGGTCCCAACTTCATGGTGAAAGCGATCGCCGAGCATGAGGGCATCAAGATGCCCAGCTTCTTCGGATATATGCTCTACTCCGGCACCATCCTCCTGCCGATCTTTGTGCTGGTGACGTGGCTCTTTTTCCGAGCTTGACCAAGCTCATGGTCTAGAACATTGATCTAGGGTATCATTAAAGGCAAGGGAGGGAGTCATGAGGACCCTATGGTCTGAGCGGTATGCCCAGCGCACCCAACGCATCCAAAGCTCGGCGATCCGAGAGCTGCTCAAGCTCACGGAGCAGCCGGACGTGATCTCCTTCGCGGGCGGCCTGCCCGCGCCCGACGTCTTCCCCGTCAAAGAGTTCCAAGAGGCCTGTCAGAAAGTCTTGAGCGAGCACGGCCCCCAAGCCCTCCAATACAGCACGACCGAGGGCTACCGCCCTCTCCGTGAGATGATCGCGCGCCATACGGCACGCTACGGGATCACCGTTGGCCCGGAAAATATCTTAATTACGAGCGGCTCCCAGCAAGCGTTGGACTTGATCGGCAAGGTCTTCATCAACCCTGGGGATCGCATCCTCGTCGAGAATCCCACCTATCTGGGCGCACTCCAAGCCTGGAACGCCTACCAAGCGGAGTACGTCACCGTCCCGTTGGATGACGAGGGGATGCAGACGGAGAAGCTCGAAGCCGCGTTGCGCGCCGGCCCGAAGTTCCTCTACGTCCTGCCCAATTTCCACAATCCCGCAGGGGTCACGCTCTCACTAGAGCGCCGCAAGAGATTAATAGAGCTCGCTGATCACTACGGCGTCCCCATCATCGAGGACGACCCCTATGGGCAGCTGCGCTACGAGGGGGATCATCTGCCGTCGTTAGTGGTGCTCGACAACGAGTTTCAGGGACACGACGGCGCGCCCTACAGCGGGAACGTCATCTATCTGAGCACGTTCTCCAAGACGCTCGCCCCAGGGCTGCGCTTGGGGTGGATCATCGCGCCTGAAGAAGTCATCAGAAAGTTAGTGCAAGCTAAACAAGGGGCTGACCTGCACACGAGCACCTTCACCCAGATGGTCGCCTACGAAGTGGCGCGTGGGGGCTTTTTAGACAGACACGTGCGGTTCATTAGAAACGTCTACCGTGAGCGGCGCGACGCGATGCTCAATGCGCTAGAGCGATACTTCCCCGAAGGGGTGCGCTGGACGCGCCCGGCGGGCGGGCTCTTCTTGTGGGTCATCTTGCCGGAGCATCTCAACACCACGGAGCTTCTTGCGGAAGCTATCGCGGAGAGAGTCGCGTTTGTGCCAGGGGCGCCGTTCCACCCTGACGGCTCCGGGCAGAACACGATGCGCCTCAACTTCTCCTATATGCCCCCGGAGAAGATCGAGGAGGGCATCAAGAGGCTAGGGCGGGTGCTCTCCAAAGCTTTAAGACGAGAGACAGTAGTTGTGAAATAACCGTTGCATTCCCTGCGATACGCAGACGCAAACGCCGCGTGTGATAAAGATCAATTTCTCTTGTGATCGAGCCCATCTTGAAAGGTGAGCACGCTCATAACAGCCCCCCGCTTCGCTGAGTACTATAAGCGTATGGTCAGAGCGCAAGAACTCAGTCATTGGCTGAGCTCTCTGGAGCCGGCCGCGCGCGAGGCCGTGATGGCCAGGGCTCACATGCTCGCCCTCCCGCCGCACACGAAGATCTACGCCCAGGGCGATCCCGCTGATGGAATATATATAGTTTTAGAAGGCGCAGTCAAGGAGCTTGCGGCTGATGAGGGCTGCCTGCGGCTGGTGCGGCTGGCCGGCCCCGGTTCGGTGCTGGGAGCCGGCGAGCCGTTGAGCGCATCGCTCCAGACCATGTCCGCGGTGACGCTGCGCCCGACGCGGCTCGCTCTGATGCGCCAGAGCGACCTTCACGCGATGTTTGTGGAGCATCCCAGCGTCTTGCTCTGGGTGATGCAGCAGCTCTCGGCCAAGCTGAAAGACCTTCGCCGCGCGCTCGTGGAGACGGTCTACGTCGAGAGCGCGGCGCGGCTCGCCCGCAAGCTCGTGGAGGTCGCCGAGCGCTTCGGCGAGCGCACCCCCACCGGCGTGCTCATCCCCATCAAGCTCTCGCGCGACGAGTGGGCAGCGTTGGCGGGCATGGCCCCGGAGACGGTCAGCCGGGTCTTGCACGACTTCGAACGCCGCGGCTGGATCGCCCTCGAAGGACGACAGATTCGGCTTTTAGAAGAAGAGAAGCTCTCTTTGACATAGCTCAACCAGTTGCATGATGCACCGCACAGGGCTACAATAGAGATGCTATGGCCAAGAACGTGGCGATCCCGGCCGGACGCCCCAAAAGCCCGCCGATCTGCGGGGTCGAGGGCTGTGCAGGGTGTTCGTGGATCTTCAGCGGGCTGGAGAGAGAGGGCCAACAAGAGCTGCGCAAGCTGATGCGTTCGGTCGAATACGGGGCCGATGAGGCGATCTTTCACGAGGGGACGCCGGCGTTCGGGTTCTTTATCGTCTGTAGTGGGAAGGTCAAGCTCATCAAGCAGGGGCCAGGGGGGAAGCGCCAGATCCTCAAGATCGTCGGGCCGGGGGAGCTGCTGGGCGAGGAGAATCTCTTCGATGGGGGAACGCATACGGCTTCGGCGCGCACGATCGAGCCCACCCGGGCGCGGTTCATCAAGCGCGAGGACTTTTTGGATTTTCTGGTGCGCCATCCCATGATCGCGCTGCAGCTTGCCGAGAAGGTGGCGCGCGAGTTACAATCCTTCCAAGCGAAGCTCATCGAAACAGCTTACGAGAGCTGTCGGGCGCGCTTGGCGCGGCTCTTGCTTGCTCTTGCGGAGAGATACGGGACAGTCGAGGGAGCGATCCAAGCTCAGATAAGCCGCACCGATCTGGCCGAGATGGCCGGGATCTCCACGGAGACGGCCATTCGCACGTTGGGGGAGTTTGAGGAGCGCGGGCTGATTGCGCTCAAGCGCCGCAAGATCATGATCGTGAACCGGGCGGGCCTCGAAGAGATAGCCGCGCCCTTGGCGGCAGAACCCCTTGAGAATTTACTCTAGGAGGAAGACAGAGATGTTCAAGAGAATCTTGGTGCCCACGGACGGGTCGCGCGGGGTAGAGAAGGCGATCAACTGCGCGACGACGATCGCGTTGGCATTTGAGTCGAAGATCTATCTGCTCTTTGTGGCCGAGCCGCCGGCGTTGCTCTTTGAGTATGCGAACATCGCTGAGAAGAATATTCTCGAGGCGTTGCATCAAGAGGGCCAACGGATCTTGGAGAAGACCGCCGACGTGATCCGCAAGTCCGGGGTCGAAGAGGTGGAGACGGTGCTGAAGACGGGCACCCCGGCCAAGGCGATCTTAGACTTCGTGGACGAAGCGAAGATCGATCTCATCGTGATGGGGACGCACGGGCGGCGGGGGTTGGATCGGGTGCTCTTGGGCAGTGTGACGGAGGAAGTCGTGCGGTTATCACGAGTTCCCGTGATGACGGTGCGCATGGGGCCATAACAGTTGACAGTTCTGAATTTTCAGTTTAGCGGCTGAAAAACTGTTGCACTGTCAAACTGAGGACTGTCGTTTGGGCGCTTAGCTCAGCGGGAGAGCGTCCGCCTTACACGCGGAAGGCCAGAGGTTCGAATCCTCTAGCGCCCACCAAAAAGAGCAAAAGCCGCTTCTAGTCAACAATATCTCGCTAACTAGTGCCCTAGCTCTCAGGTCGTGAGACTGCCTCAAAATAGCCCAGAGCGGGCGCACTCCACGGAGACGGTTTCGACCCTCACCCAAGCCGTTGAGCAGTTTACCCTCATGGCTCGTGTCGAAGGACGTGCTAAGAAGACCCTCGATCTCTACGCTTGGGTCTTCGACCGTCTTATCGAGTTTCTGGGCGACCGCCTGCTGACGGAGCTCCACTCCGGCCTGATCCGACAGTATCTCGCCCATCTCCACGAGCGTGGCTTCACACCGGCGTCGCTGGGGATGCACTACCGTGTCTTGCACGCCTTCTTTAATTGGCTCAAGCGCGAGGGACTGATAAGCTCAAGCCCGATGGAAGGGATCAGCCCCATCCGTCAGCCCAAGCAGTATCCCTTCGTCTTAGAAGAGTCTCAAGTCCGAGCGCTCTTGGCAGCGTGCGATAAGTCCACCGTGCACGGCGCGCGCAACTACGCCATGCTCTTGCTCTTTCTCGACTGTGGGCTGCGGCTTCATGAGCTTATCTCCCTGCGCTTAAGCGACGTCTCGCTGGCTCAGCGATCCCTGAAAGTGCACGGCAAGGGAGCCAGAGATCGGATCGTGTTCATGGGGGCTAGGACGACGAAGGCTCTGCGGCGTTGGATCGAATTGCGGGGCTATAAGACGGCCTTCTCGGATGCGCTTTTCATAGATCGCAAGGGGGAGCCTCTCAAGCCCCGCTGGGTGCAGACGGTGATAGCCCGTCTGGGCAAGCGAGCGGGGATCAAGGGCGTGCGGGTCTCCCCGCATACGCTCCGGCACACAGCGGCGACGTTGGCCGTCAAAAACGGGATGGACCCGTTTGCGCTCCAAAGGCTGTTCGGTTGGGAGAACATTCAGACGGCGCTCAAATACGTGCACATGGCAGGCACGGCTCTGAGAGAAGCCCACGCCAAGGCCAGCCCTGTGGATAAGCTTTTAGGGGGGTAGAGAAATCACGAGTTCAGATTTGACAAGCTCGGAAGCTTTGAGCATTATGGCATATATGCGTTTTATATACGTTGACGAATCCCATGACGACCAACTATATGTTCTTACTGCTATGGCGTTACCAGCAGATAGATGGAGTCAAGCATTAGACCGAGTAGTCCAATATCGAAGAGATTTAAAACGCACTGATGGAATCTATGTCTCGACGGAGTTCCATGCTTGGAAATTCGTTTCAGGCCGTGGAAATATTGCTGATAGAATTGTTACCAAGGCTCGCCGCTGCGAAATTTTTGTGGAGACTCTAAAGTTTATGACAACTTTGCCAGGGATTAAACTCTTTAACGCTGCCCTACCCGTTAAGCAAGCAGACTGGGCTTTTGAGCGTTTAATTAATCGCATAAATAGAGCCCTACAAGATTGGCAAACTTATGGAATACTGATTTGCGATGAAGGCAATGAAGCTACGTTCACTCGGTTACTGCGCAAGCTGAGAAGATTTAACCCAATACCAAGTCGTAGAGGGGTTTGGAGGGAAACGGGCAAGCCTATAAAGAACATTCCAATTGACCGAATCTTGGAAGACCCGTTCTTTAAGCGATCATATCAATCTTATTTTCTTCAGCTTGTTGACTTCGCCGCATACGCGCTGCTTCGCAGAGAGAGACCCTTAGCGTCTAAAAGCAAATATGGCCTAGACAAAGCCTTCGCAAACCTGAAGCCGATATTAGTGTTGGATGCCAATCCAAAGGACCCAGATGGTATCATACGTTAGAAAAGAGAAGCAGGACCTACCCCTGCCCTTCGGCAGTCTCGGACCTGCAAAAACATTATAGCATAGGGATCTAAAAATGTCAAGTAAATGTCAAGTATAAAAAACACCCGTTTTTTGCCCCACGACCCCCAAATCCTCAAATTGAACCCCGCCGGCTGCTGCCCGGCCCGCCAAGCGGGGGAGAGACTATATATCACCGCGATGAAATTATAGGCGTGAGCGTCGTGAGCTGTCAAGTTCGGTAAACTATAGGCAACATTAGGGTCCGGAGTGTGAACTATTGCACGAGACATAACCCTGGAGCCAGGCTCCCAAAAGTTGCCCACGGGCAACCGACATGAAATTATGTTACCTCCCAAAGTCTGGCCACCGCGTGCGGATCGCCTTGACGATCTCCGGTCTGTGAACAGACTCGGCGCAGACCAGGCCATAGACTCTCTTGGCTCCTGCGCCCTTGAGCACGCGAGCGGCCTCTAGCAGGGTCGCGCCGCTACAACAGATGTCGTCTATAACCGCGATCTTCAGGCCCTCAACGTCAGCATCCTCAATCAGCTCGAAGCAGTCCCTGACGTTCAAGGCTCGCGCTATCGGGTTCAAGTTCGTCTGGCAGGCTGTCTCTTTGCACTTGATCAACAGCTCTCTCGCAGGCACTTTGACGATAGTGCTTAGCTCCTCAGCCAAGAGCTGAGCGTGATTGAACTTCCGCCACTGCAAGTCTTTGGCGTGCAGCGGGATCCACGTGAGGAGATCCGGCCGTGCGGGCAATCGCACAAAGGCGACGGCCAGCTCCCGCGCCAAGGGCTTGGCCAGCTCTCGCCGAAAGCCGTATTTCAGCTCTTTGAGAGACTCTTCGAGAGCGCCCTCGTAAGGGCCGCATGAGATCAGAGCATCAAGCGTTCTCATAAAAGTCCCCGTCTCTTGGCCCTCCAATAAGCGAGCGTGACGCAATGCCGCACGGGCTGGCCCTCATCACGGCACGCTTCCATCTCTTGCCGGATGAAACGACTGGTCGCCTTGGGCAAGCGCCGACGCAGCCCCTGGTCCTCACCCAAGGGCCGCGTCAGCAGCTCCTTGACCAGCTTTCTCAGTTCCTCAGTCTTCGTCTTCGTCTTCATCTTCGTCCTCTTTCTCGGCCTCGATGTCAATAGGCTCAGGCTCTTCGCCAGCCAGCTCGCCGACGGCCTCTTCGAGCGCGCTGATCCGCCGCTCGTGATCGAGCGAGATCTGAGCGAGCTTCACAATCGCCTTGCGATTGAGATTCACTTCAGCCAGAATCGCCTTATCAGCCTCGCTCAGCTCGACCTCGGCAAGATCACGGGTCGGCTCAGCGACGGCGAGAGCCGTGTTCTTTCTCTTCTTTCGTGCCATTGTCATTCACCTCCCGATCTGAGAGATTCGATCTCACGCAAGAGCCTTTCGAGCTTGCGTTGTGACGCTTTCAATTCGGCGATGATCTGGGGCACCCGCGCCTTGAGCCCCGTGAGCACAAGCCCTGACCCTGGCTCGCTCTTGCCGGAGACCCAGCGGCTATAAGTCTCTTGGGTCACGCCGCACAGAGACGCGATCTTCTCTTGGGACCAGCCCAAGTCCTTGCGGGCTCGCTCCAGGCTTCGCACGAGCTTGCGAAACTCTCTCCGTTCCGATTCCGCTAACGGTGCCATAGCGCTCATATTATACACAGTGCATTAAGACTATGCAAACTTGTCCAAAAAGAGAGACTTAGAAAGACTTTTCTCGCTCGCACCGCTCCAGGCGCTGTCGCGCTCCGCGCCACGCAAAGAAGAGCACGAGCGCGAGCCCGCCCGCGATCAGGGCCGCGCTCTGCCAAAATCTCAGGCGCGACTTGATCGCACCCACGGCGCGCTCTAGATTGTCCAAGCGCGAGCCGGATCGCTCCAAGCGCCTGAACACATCATGAAGAGTCGTCATAGTCTCACCACCGCTATTTTATCTCTTTGTCCGATTCACGCAATTGCCGTGCCCCCATCTGCCTTCCCTCACGAAAGCTTCAAGGGCTTGTCCAAGAGGGTCGTTGGGCTCCCACTCCATCGGCTTGCCGCACACTGAGCACGGGAACATTTCGCGGTATGCCTTGAGCTGGGCTTCCAGCTTTTGGATATGCCTGCGTAGCGACTCCTCATACATCCTCTGATTCTCAAGCAGATCCATCAAGCTGTCCCAGCCTTGCCAGGCGTCCTCAATGAGATTCTCGTCCCAATAGCGTTTCAGCTCGCGCTCTAAGCTGTCGAAGTAAGCCAAGCGCTCGCGAAGCTCTTGGGTCTGAGCTTGTCCCTTCGAGATCAAATAATCAACCGCATCGGCCACAGCGATCCCCCGCGCGTCGGCCAAATCCATGATCTTCTTATACGTCTCCCAGCTGACCCTGATTGTCTTTTGAGTCGCCATAATATATATATGCTCGCTTAGGCTCACCTCACTGGAAAATCTCGAAAATCCGCTTCCAGCCTGATGTGACCACTTGTGACACCACTGTCACAATTTGGGGCTTCAGATATATAAATATATCTGTGCCCCACAAGGCTGCTCCATCCGGACTCGATGACCTGTGACAGCCTGTGATAGATAATATACATTCGCTCACTCTGTGACGGCCTGTGACAACGCATCTCTTGGCTCCTCTGCACTATGAATAATATATAATCTCAATAGCTCTTACGGGCATATATGAATTCGGCCCTGGGGCCGGAGCTCGACCCCAGGGCCCCCTTCACGCTATAATATCAATGGGCGCACGAAGAAACTCGCCCCACGCAGATCGCTCGGCTTGCCTAGGATCGGTCTTCTGTGTAGTCGGCTCCGAGCGATCTGCTCTTGAAGCTTACGCTGATCCATCTCCAAGACTGGGATCATTGGCTCTCCCAGCCCCTTCCAATGCTCTGAGATCAGATTGAACGCCTGCTCTCTGGTCTGAGCGACCGCGCGCTCCACGCCACGACCGTGGTTCTTTCCACCACAACAGCACTCACACTCTGGGGTAATGGCGTTGTAGCAGCGCGCGTCGCATCGCCCGACGAGCGTCCCGTCGGCCTTGCGAATCTCGATCAACGTCATAGCCATCCCCCTTTCTCTCTGGCATCGGGTGCCCACAGACGGGGCACTTCTCATGCTCTCCTGTGAGCCATCTCCACCAAGCCTTGAACTCCCGTTCCGTTAGCCGCAGCATCGCTCCCCCTTTCTAGGGCAAAGACGTCCACGATCTTGGCAAACTGCTTGCCGTCTTGGCCTGCCTCTACCGTGACCACGATCTCGCACTCTTTTCCGATCAGCTCTCGCAGATCCACGACTTGACCATCGCGCAACGGCCCGATAAGCCGCGTCACCAGCGACGTCAATTTCGCTCTAGGGCCGAGCCGCAAGCCATACGTCTTGCGCAGGACTCGTCCCGCTTCCCCGTTCAGCAGCTCAAATTCTATGACCACGACCCGCTCGTTCTCTTTGAACGTGCTTGCCCTTTGCTCCAACGCCCTGATCCGCGCGCGGTAACTGCCCGGCTTGATCGCCCTGAACTCCCGATACTCGACTGTGAGTGCGTCCATCGTCTCACTCCTTTGCTATGATTTGAGGGCCTTTCTGCGGCGCCCCGACCGCCGACTCCGCTCAGTTGACCGCGAAGAGTGGCCGCATCCCGTCTTTGACCAGCGTGAGATCGGCCAAGAGCACAAAGCGCGTCACGGCGAAGCGCGCGCCGTCGCCGTGCAGGAAGCTCTTGCGCTCAAACTCCTCGGCCTCGATCTCCCGCACCGATCCGTCAGGGAACTCGAAGCGCACGATGTCAACGCGATCTTTGTGCGCTTGCCAGACTGACTCATCTATGCCAACGGCCTGTCGGAGCCGATAGATGTGCCGCTCGGTCACGCGCTTGACCAGCGCGCGCCCTTCGACCCGATACGGTGCCGCTCGATTGCCGTTAGGGGCCATGACTGTTATGGGCATGTGATCACCCCCTTTCCGGCCTGAGACGTAGCCGCGCGCTTGATACGAAGATAGAGCTGAGCGAGCCGTGAACGCAGTTCGTCATACGAAAGGCTCTCGTCGTCGAGTCGCGCCGCGTCCAGCGTCGCCCAGTCTTCTGGGGTCAGATGGTAGTCATGCTCGAAGCAGAGCCGCGAGATCTCGTTGAACGCCCTGCGGATTAGTGAAAGCTTTGCGTCGTAGTCATCTAGTGCGCTTCCTGTCAGCATTTCCACACCCATAAGATCACTCCTTTCGTTTCAGAATGGGATCTCCGCATCGTCGTCAGGGGGGCTGTAACCGACTGATCCGACTGATCCGACCGAAGTTTCGATATTTCGTCCATTAGCGGCGCTAATGGGTGAAATACCGGAAGTATGGTCGGATCGGTCGGTTCGGTCGGTGAACGTCCTGAGTCTCACCCCTCTGCGAGCCTTGGCGTCCCCCTTCAATCTTGCGATTTCAAAGCCTTTCTCTGTGAGCCTGTTTCCAAAAGCTCGCTTGCCAAGCGGCTCTTGGTCTGTCTGCTCGCACCAGCTTACGTAATCGTCGTAGAGCTCTTTAAATAAAGTGATCGCCTTGGCGTCGGGGACGCAGCGCTCCTGGAGCCAGTCGTTTAAGACGTCCATTTCAGATCGGTAGCTTTCCGTCGCCTCAGCAACGACGTCGCACTCTCCTAAGCCCTGCTGCTGCTGCCAAGCGAGACACCCTCGCACGAGCCAGGCCAAGATCCCCTCGCGCTCCTCCCAGAGCCTATCGCCGAGCGTTTTGTCTTGGCGCTCTGGTGGGAAAAAGGCTCGGAATGGGATCAGCGCAATGCGCCGCCAAATGGCCGGACTGGTATCACGGATCAATGGCCTGTGATTGGTAGCCAGCCAGATTTTGGCCTTCGGCTCGAACTCAAAATAATCGCGGTGCATAAAGCGCGCTTTGATTGAGTCGCGTCCGGTAAGGGCTTTGACTTGCGCTTCTGCCAGCCGCTGGTCTTCTTCCGTCTCGACGGCGATGGCAAACCGCAAGCCATAAAGATCCGCCACGGCGGTTGGGTGTGCATCCTTGCCCTTGTGGACGATAGCCGCGGGAGCGATAGCGCCCGCGTAATCCCCCAGCACGCGCCGCAGAGTCTGCAAAAACGTGGACTTCCCGTTTGCCCCCGTGCCCCAGCATATAAACATCTTATCTTCTCGGACGTCCCCAGTAATGGCGTAGCCACACGCACGCTGCACGTATTGGATCAGCTCATCGTCGTCCAAAAAGATTTCTCTCAAAAATCGCTCCCACGTGGGCGCTTGCGCGTTGGGGTTATATTCAACAGGACAGAGCTTGGTGAGCCTAAGCTCTGGGCTGTGGGGATGCAGCTCCCCAGTCTTCAGATCCAAGACCCCGTTGAGACAGTTGAGGAGCCAAGGATCTTGATCAAACTCCTTAGGCTCAGCGCGCAGATCGCCCTTGGCCAGCTCAAGAGCGTTTGAGAGATTATGACGCTTGTGCGCCCGCTTGGCGTGCTCGCAAAGCCGCTCGCGCTCTTTATAGTCTGCTGATTGCAGTGCTTGCTCAAGGTAGTGTCGGGGAAGGAGCTCTCTGGCCAGAGCGAGCACGCGCGAGCCGTCTTGATCGCGCTCCCAGCGAGCCCCCGTCCACAGCAGCCAGCCCCACGCTGGCACCCAGAGGGCCGTCCCTTCAAGATGCTCTGACAAAATTAACGCATTATTTCGGTCTGTGAACTCTTCGTCAAGACTGATGCGATCGGCTTGGGGTTGTGTGCGTGGGAGACCTTCTTCAGGCTTGCGAGCGAGGGCCTTCAGATCCGCGATCGTGCCCCCAGCTGCGAGAAAGTCATCTACCCCCTGCTTGTCCCCGTTGGGTTTGTCTGGCAAATAAACATGCCAGACGTGTGCACCGCGCTGGCGTAGGATCGCCGTCAGGCGCGCGAGAGCCTGCTGCACTGGCGTTTTGCGCATTACGTCCGAGTCAAACGCGACGTAAACTGTGCGCCCGTTGAACGCAATGGCGTCAAAGTCAGCCAAGAGGACTGAAGACCCGTTAGCAAGAGGATCGCGTGACTTGCCCTTGAAATTCCAAACCCCGATGAGCGCGACGGCGCATTCCCCAGCACTGATGAGCGCGTCGGCCTTTTTGACGCCCTCGGTAATCCACAGTGGGATTGAAACGTTTTTCAACTGGGGCTGAATGCGTGGGTGAGCGTCTAGTCTGTTCTCAGAAAACGGAGCCAGCTCATACTTGCGAATCTTGACCTTGTTGCCCTTGACTTCGCGCCGCGGCTCATCGGGCCGGAGCTGCCAGAGGGGGTCACCTCCCAAGGGAGAATAGATGGGAATAAGCAATCCGCTGAGTCGGGCCTGATCTCGCGAAAACCCCAGTTCTAGGAGCTCCGCGCCGCCATCGGTGGAGCGGTAGCCCCGCTCCTTGATGACCTCTAGAGAAATGCCGGAGGAAAGCAAATGTTGGAGATGGCGCTCTTCAAGGGCTTGACTAGAAAAACAAGGACGGATATAATTCTCACTGAGCATACCAGCCAGTAGAACACACCACGCATGGGAGATCTGCCAAGGTCAGCCGTGCGTGGTGTTTTCCTTGCTCACCTCCTTGAATTTAAAGTAAAGGTCGAGAGCCCTCTCTACTAGAGCCCCACGTGAAACCGATCTTTGCCTCGCCCATTCATCTAAAAGGGCAGCTACATCCCTATCAATTCGAATTTTGACGTCGCGTTTCGCAACTTCCGATCGGCGCTTCCTGACTTCGACCAAGTTTGATTTCATACCGGTGCTTATTATACCCCCCTGCGGGCCCCCTGTCAAGTGATCAAAGATTGATCACGTGACACGTTTTTGAACGCTAAAATATGGCGATCATGTGACAGGGGGGGCTTTAAAGTGAAGATTTATGGCGCTTGCGCCTTTCTCTTTCTCTTTTCCGGCGCACTGCTGCCGTGTTAGCATGGGTAGGGCTGCAATACCGCTCATCCTTGCGTTCTTTCACAAAGAACTTGCGGCACTTCTCGTAGCGGCAGACGCCGATGGGGAGTCGCTCTTTGTAAGAGTCGAGCCAGTCTTGGAAGTTCGCAACTTTTCGGGCGACTTCACCCAGCATGTTTGAGGATACAAAATCTATTGAGCTTTGAGCCTTGAAGACCACAGGGTCAACGCTGATGTGCCCAGCATTGTCTGCTGCAAGCTGATACGTAGCATCAAACACGATCAAGCTATTCAACTCTTTTATAGCCCTCTGGAGAGCTTTGACACCATCATCAGGAGCACGCCCTTGCCAGAGATCTTCGTAGGCCGTGATGACGTTCTTTATCGCTTCAGCGATCTTGCGAAAAGATTGACGCAGTTGCTCTTGGGCTTTGAGATCGTGAGCGATCTTTTCGTAGTCGGATTGCAGTGAAGGCTGCTCTCTCATGTATTTGACGGGATCGCTGTTGAAGAAATTCACCCACGTGTTGATAAATTTGAGCTCTTGTTGCTTCATCTGTTGGCGCAGGGCTTTGTCAAGCTTGAGCTTTCTCGGCATGATGATATTTTACTGATCTTAGCGGGGGGCAAGCCAGGCGAGGGGGGGTATTGACTCTGGCCAGGTGCTCATGCTAAAATCTGCGTAAAGGCACATAAAGAGAGGAGATGCCATGCTTCGCACACTGCTCTTCTTTATAACCGTGCTCGCCCTAGGGAGTCTTGTGACAGGGTGTTCTCTGATTACGCTTCCCGTGCAGGAAGAGGGGCCTCGTCAGCTCACCTTGCAGGAGCTGATGCCCTATCTCATACGGCTGAAGCCACAGGCCAAGGAAGCGTTGGCGCTCGTTCGCGTGCCGGAAGCCCATAAGATCAGCATTGGGGCAGGAATTGGGGTAGCCGTCATTGACGACTTCGATGGTAAGGGGGCGAACTCTCACGGCTGGCAGGTATCGGCAGTGATCAAAGCTGTAGCTCCAGGGTCGGCGATTTATCCCTATGATCTTAATTTTAGTGATAGGCCAGATGTTTTCTGGAAGACTGTCTATGATCACATGTGGGATATTTTAAAGAAAAAAGATAGCCTAAATATTCGTATTGTTAACATGAGTTTTGGGGAATTGTTGCCGCAACCACCACCTTGCACATTGGAATATTTAGACCCAACGCCGGGAGATAACGAGCTTCCTGATAGGTTAATGATGATGCAATGGGCCAAGGGTGTCATTGAGCGTGGCGTAGATGAAGGGCTCTTTATCGTAGCAGCCTCAGGAAATATGGATGAGCTCCAACAGTTCATAAAATGGCAAATGGAGTTTATAGGTTTTGGCCCTCCTCAGTTGCCTCTCCCCGCGTGTATTGCGAAGGTAATCAGTGTTGGGGCCGTTTACGATTCGAGCAAGCCACCAGAGGGATACTCATCTGAAACCTGCCTGCTTCCCACTGAACCTGCTCCAGACAAACCCACCTGCTATAGCTTTCTCACTGAGACGGTAGACTTTCTGGCCCCTGGAAGCTTTTGGGAAATTGGCGACTGGCGCGGGGAGCGAGCACTTGAAGGGACTTCTTTTGCCGCGCCAGTAGTTGCAGGCATAGCCGCACTTATCTTAGCTGTGAAAGATATGTCGCCCACAGATTTGAAAAAAGTCATGAGAGAGACAGGCAAATATATCCCTGTCACTGTGTTTGGCCACAATTGGATGCCCACGACCGTGCAGATAACCAGGGTTGATGCTCTAGCCGCCCTTTGCGAAGTCAGCCCTGAGTCTTGTAACCCCAAGCCGGAGCCGACCACAAGCCTGGCTGCTCAGTATGATACAAACAAAAATAGCAAACTAGACGATAGCGAAATCCTCAAGGCCCTGGACGACTGGATTCGCGGGAAAATCAGCGATAGTGAGATGATGCAGTTGCTCAGCTGCTTTATTACTAATCGCAATGTGCAATCTTGCTAGATGCTGATCAAGGGCACGCGGATCGCGGGGCAGTGAGGGGGTCAGACTCCCCCAGCGTTGGGCTATAGCAGAGCGAATTTGCCCGCGCCAGGGGTTGGTGTGCTATGCTCAGGGGTCGAAACGGAGGTGAACGAGTTAGGCGCACTACGCGGTTTTGACTAGCTCGTCCCAGTGGGCGCTTTCGCTCTTCTAGCCTGCAAAATTGCTTAGCTCAGCGGGAGAGCGTCCGCCTTACACGCGGAAGGCCAGAGGTTCGAATCCTCTAGCGCCCACCAAAGATTCACAGCTCGAAGTCCACGTCTTGCTGGACCGCCAGTTCCCCCTGGAGCTCCCTTGCAAAGAACTCCGGATGCTCCGTATGTACCGGCAGCAGATGTTTAGGGCGAATCGCCCGAATGATCCGCAAGAGGTCCTCAGCACTCGCATGTCCAGAAGCGTGAAACCTCCCCACAGGCTGTGAACGCCCATCCGCCTCCAGCTCGATCCCCACGGGCTTCAGATGGAACAGCTTCAACCAATGAAACAGCCTGCGAATATCGAGCTCTTGCTCCTCGGAGTGCGCCTCGCTCGCCGAGTAGATATAGATCCCCCCTGGAGGGTCAATATCCAACAGATGCTTCAGATCCCAAAAGCTGAACGCGAGCACAAATCCCCCCGGATCGCGCTGGACTTCGTCTATGGGGACGAGCTTCGCTCGATACTCCGAGCGAATCGTCGCATCCCACGATTTGATATCAATCCGGACATCGTCGAGGATCGCCAGATGGGGATGGCTGAGCAGAGCAAACTGTGGATCTGCCGCCGCCAGCGCCTTGAGCAGATATGCGTCTTTCGTCAATATCAGCAAGCGTCGCTCGGTCTCTTGAGCTATTCTCAAGAACGTCATCAAGCGCTCGACGTTGCGCGGGCCAAAGTCTGCGAGCACAAGCTGTCCCGCCGCGGCGCGTATTACTGAGAGCGCCTCGTCGTAGACGTCCTGCTCGCTCACGATGGGACGAGCGCGCTCGTGGACGCGCGTGCCCTCCACGATGAGCAGCGTCGGGCGCAAGGAAGCGGCCTCGCGCATGAAGCGCTCCGTCGCCGCTCGAGCATGACCATGCAAACGAATATCCCCCGTGTAGACGACCCAGCCGGCATCAGTCTCTATGGCGCAAGCGCAGGCCCCAGGGATCGAATGATCTACAGGCCAAGCCTTGAAGCGCATCCCAGCGATACGATCTTGTGCAAGCTCGATGGGGGCTGCCTCCCACGGGCGCGCTCTTGAGCTTATGTTTGGAGGGGTCGAGAGAAACTCCCTCACGCCCTCGGAGAGATGCTCCCCAAGCAGCCTCCAGGGGCGCTGCTGCTTCGCTCCGGCTCGCAGCGATTCTATGGCACGAGGATCGTCGTCGCGGGCGACCCGCGGCACGATATAGGCCATCTCGTCGTCGAAGCTGCCCTGCGCGATCTCTTGCATGGCTTTCATGATCGCTGCGCTTTGTGGGGAAGCGTAGAGCAATAAGTCTCTGCGCAGCAGCCCTACCAACCCACAGTGATCGAGATGGGCATGAGAGAGGAAGCACGCCTGCGGCTCAAGATGCTCTCTATAGTTTGGTCTATAATTGCTGGGGATCAGATCATCGCGATAGAGGCCACCGTAGAGCGGAGCAAGCCCGAGCTTGAAAAAGTCGTGCAGGCCGCGCCCTGCCCGCGGATGCAAATACTCTTCGCAATAGAGCCCCCACTGGTGATAGTTGAGCCCGAAGTCAATCAGCACGGCACTCGCCCCAGACTCTAGATAGATCTTTGTGCCCCCAATCGTCCGCGCCCCATCAAGTACCCGTACCCTCACAGAGCTCTCCCCCTTGCAGGAAGCGATGGCACAGTCTATGATGAGAGTATGAGTACCGTCAAGGACAGCGTTCCTGACTTGGACGGCTTTCCCGTTGTTATTGAGCTTCCGGTTCAGTGGGGCGAGATGGACGCGTTTCAACACGTCAACAACGTCTCGTACTTCCGGTACTTTGAGAGCGCCCGCATCGCGTATATCGAAAAGATCGGACAGATAGAAGTGATGAACGCCACGGGGATCGGGCCGATCTTAGCCTCGGCGCGCTGTGAGTTCAAGCGCCCGCTCACCTACCCCGACAGAATCTTAGTCGGGATACGAGTCTCGGAGATGGGGAGAGATCGCTTCACCATGCAATTTAGAATCTTCAGCCAAAAGCTTCAGAAGATCGCGGCCGAGGGCGACGGAGTCATCGTCTCGTATAACTATCGTGAGCGCCGCAGAGCCCCGATCCCTGAAGAGATTCGCCGGCGCATCGAGGAGCTCGAAGGGCGAACTTTCCCCACCTCACCCTAACCCTCTCCGTAAACGGAGAGGGAAGGGGTGAGGTAGAGGAGCAGAGCGCTATGTGTGGGAGATTCTCGCTGACGCTCTCTGCGGAGCAGATTGCCGCGCGCTTTGGGGCCTCGGTGCCGGAGGGCTATCGCCCTCGGTACAACATCGCGCCGACGCAAGAGATCATCGCTCTCGTCGCTGACGCTCAAGGCCGACACCTAGAGACTCTTCGGTGGGGGTTGATCCCCCACTGGGCCAAGGACCCCAAGATCGGGAATAAGCTCATCAACGCGCGCGCGGAGACGCTCTTTACAAAGCCGAGCTTCCGTGACGCCGTGAGGAGCCGTCGGTGTCTCATCGTTGCTGACGGCTTTTACGAGTGGCGTCAAACCCCTCAGGGAAAACGAGTTCCCGTCTACGTGCGCTTGAAATCCAAAGAGCCCTTTGGGTTTGCGGGGTTGTGGGATGTATGGAGTTCTCCTGAGGGTCAGACGCTGAAGACGTGCACGATCGTCACCACAGAACCCAATGATCTCATAAGGCCCATTCACGATCGGATGCCGGTGATCGTGCCCAGAGAGTTAGAAGAGCTTTGGCTCGATCCGTCGTCGAGGGCTCCTGGAGAGCTCGCGAGGGTCCTGCGCCCGTATCGGGCAGAAGAGCTTGAGCTTTTTGAAGTCTCTTCGATCGTGAACTCCCCAGCGAACGACGTGCCGGAGTGCGTCAAGCCAAAGCTACCTCTATAGGGTATAATAGCACTGGTGAGTCGGATGAAGACAGCGAAGCGCCTTGACGAGTTTATCCTAGCTGCTTTGACTCCACAGGAGCGTTTGGAGGCAGCCCTCAAGCTCGCCCGCGCAGTCTTTCGAGATAGCACTCTCAGCATGGAGGACCTTGAAGCAGCTATCCAAAAAGTCCGCCGTCATATCTACGAGCGCCAAGCCAAGGGTCGTGGTGGACACTAACGTTCTCATCTCGGCATTTGCGTTTGGAGGAACCCCAGCTGAGGCGCTCCGCCTCGTGATACACAAGACCCAACCCTGGATCTCACCTGCTCTCTTGCAAGAGTACCGCGAAGTCCCACAAGAGCTTCTGGCGCAAGGCAAGATCACACGCATGCAGCTTCAAGCGTTGCTGAGTGGAATTGCAAGCTTTGTCGTCCAGGCACGCTTAGTACGTCCTCGTAAGCGCCTGTTGATCTGCCGCGATCCTGAAGACAATATCGTGCTTGAATGCTGCCGTGCCGCGCAAGCCCGCTTTTTGATCACCGGGGATCGTGATCTTTTAGAGTTACCAAGCCATGCGCTCCACAAGGCTAGCTTGAGAAGGTTACAGATTCTCACTCCAAGGGCTTTCTTAGAGATGCTCCAACCATGAAGGAGGAAGAGCTCATGGCAATCAAGATCGCTCTTGTCACCGGCGCCAGCCGCGGCATCGGCGCCGCAACGGCCATACAATTAGCTCGCCAAGGCTGCGACGTCGTCGTAAACTATCTCAGTCGCGCGGAGGCCGCTCAGGCTGTCGTTCGCCAGATTGAATCTCTGGGACGCCGAGCCCTCGCCGTCCAAGCCGACGTCTCCGACTACGCTCAAGTCCAACGGATGATCGAGACGACCGTGCGAGCACTTGGCGGGCTGCAGATCCTGGTCAACAACGCCGGCTACTCCTCCCACGCGGGGATCGAGCAGCTCTCTCTTGACGAGTGGCGCAGGATGCTCGCCGTCACGCTCGACGGCGCGTTCTACTGCGCCAAGCTCGCGGTGCCCCATCTGCGCGCTGCCGGCTGGGGCAGAATCGTTAATATAATCTCGCTGCGCGCCCTGACCGGCTCAGCTCACAGCCCCCACTACGCCACCGCCAAGGCCGGCCTGATCGGACTCACCAAATCCCTAGCCCTCGAGCTTGCCCCGTATAACATCACCGTGAACGCCGTCGCCCCCGGCTACACTGACACGGAGATGAACCGCAAATCTTTAGCCGAGCGAGGGGACCAGATCCGCGCAAGCATCCCGCTCAAACGCATCGCCACTCCCGATGAGATCGCCGCGGTGATCGCGTTTCTCTGTTCTGAAGAGGCTGGATACATCACGGGCGAGACGATCGGCGTCACCGGCGGGCTGTATATGCGCTAGCTTTAAGCTCCCAATACGCGCTCAGCACTTCACGGATGTTCTTGAGAGCTTCCTCACGAGTGCGCCCTTCAGAAAAACACGCGGGAATTGCCGGACAGTGCACAGACCACTTGTACTCTGTAGGAGCATCAGGAGTATGCTCTAAAACCACGACTACCGACTTTATGGTGGCCTTCGCTTTTGCCATAGCTGTTGCCTCCTCCTAGAGCCGGCTGAGCGCGATCAGCGCAATAATGAGAATCCCCACGACGATCCCCACACCGATCAGCCACCGTCGCGCAAAGCGCCTCGCTTGCTCGATCTGCTCTGGGGTGAGCTGCACCCGCTGGGGGTTCTGCCACGCCAATCGCTCAGCAAGGCGACGCATCCGAATGGCTTCCGAAAACTTGCCCTGCTTGCGCAACACCACACTGAGATTGTGATGCGCGTTGATGTGATGGGGATCGAGATCAATCGCCCGACGGTACGCGTACTCCGCGTGTTCGAGCTTGCCCGCGTCAAAGTAGATATTCCCCAAGCGAAAGTAGATCTTCGCCTTCTCCACGCCGTACTGGAGCGCTTCGACTAAGATATCAATGCCCTTGTCGTACTCTTTGGCCTTGCGGAGCTCCTCACCCATCCGTAACGCCTCTTCGACGCGGGCGCGGCGCTCCGGCTCCGTCAGCTCAGAGAAGTCCATCGAGACGCTCCTTCAGCTTCTTGATGTCCTGCCACGTGAGATACTTTGGGCTGCCCGGCTCGCGCGAGGGGTTTCTCAACAGATAGCTCGGATGGAACATACAGAAAATTTCAATCCCATCGCGCCAGGGGAAGAACCTCCCCCGCAGGGTCGTGATCCCCTCGGTCGTCCTGAGCAGATACTGCGCCGGGACGTTTCCCAGCGCAACGATGATCTTGGGCTTGATATGCTTAATCTGAGCTTCCAAGTACGGCCAGCATGCGTCAATCTCGTCTTTTTGAGGGGCGCGATTGCCGGGAGGGCGGCACTTGACCATATTGCTGATATAGACGTGCTCTCTGGCAATACCCACGGACTCTAAGATCTCTGTGAGCTTCTGTCCGGCGGGGCCCACAAACGGCCGCCCGGTCGCATCTTCGACCTCGCCAGGACCCTCTCCCAGAAAGATCACAGGAGATTGCGTGTTGCCCTCCCCGAAGACGACGTGCGTTCGACTTTGATGAAGCCGACACTTTGTGCATGTCTGGGCTTGACGCTGGGCTTCTTCAAACGTCAAGATTGTGGGGGGCTTTGCTGGTTCGTCGAAGAGCGAACGCATCTGGGCCATCGTCGGTCACCAACTTTAAGATAGCTTGAGCGAGCCAGTCTGTCAAATGAGAAATCTTTAAAGACTATTGCTCTATGATTTCCGTCTGATTCGTATCCTACCCGGTGATACAATGACGAGATTGCCCTTAAAATCTTGATCAGTGAGATTTTTGAGGCTCTTCGCAAGCTCCGCGTTGATCCTAGCCGTAGAAAGTTCATTGGGGAAACGGAGGATGACTATGCCATGATGAGAACCCAAGGGGAAACGCATTGTATCGCTAAAATCCAAATCTGCTGTCAGAATAATAGCCTTGTGAGCTTGGGCGAAATGAAAGATCTCATCATCGGATCGCCCGCGCAAGCCTTCATCCCGAACATCTTTCACCCTATGCCCTAGTCTTTCCAACACCTTTGCTACAGAACGGTGTACATCCTCATCAAGAACAAAGAGCGCCATTATTTAACCACGCGAATTTCTTCCTGAGCGAGCACCTTAGCCGCGTAGCCCAACGCAGCAAGAATATCTCTCTTCGTCAGATCGTACTCTCTCATCACCTCCTCAAAGGTCATGCCCCCGGCAAGCTTCCCAACTACAAGCTCCACAGGCACTCGCGTCCCCTTAATCACTGGCTTGCCGAATCTCACCTCTTCATCCACAACGATTCGCGGCGCGATCTCCTTCTTCATAGCCTGCACCTCCCTGCTGGTATATATTCTTGCAAATTCCCCCTATCTGTGCCACTATTATAATATATGACTACCCATAGCCGAGAGAGCTTAGAAGCGCTCTTCGCTCCCAAATCTGTCGCGGTCATCGGCGCGTCCACCAAGCCCGATAGCCTCGGCCGAGCCGTCTTCAAAAATATTCTCTTTCACGGCTACACCGGCGTCGTCTACCCCGTCAACCCCAAAGCCAAAAGCATCTTGGGCGTGAAAGCCTACCCGTCGGTGCTCGACATCCCCGATGAGATCGATCTCGCGGTGATCATCGTGCCCGCGATAGCTGTCGCAAATGTTCTTGAAGAGTGCGGGCGCAAGGGCGTGCGCACGGCCATCGTCATCAGCGCGGGGTTCAAAGAGATCGGCGAGGAAGGGGCCCAACGCGAACGCGAACTCCAGCAGATCGCCCAGCGCTACGGGATCGCCCTGCTCGGCCCCAACTGTTTGGGAATCATCAATACTGATCCCGCCGTCTCACTGAACGCGACCTTCGCCCCAGGAATGCCCCGCCAGGGCAACATCGCGTTCATCTCCCAGAGCGGCGCCCTGGGCGTCGCCGCCCTCGAGTACGCCCAGCGCCAAAAGATCGGGCTCTCTAAATTCATCTCCATCGGCAACAAAGCCGACTTACACGAAAATCATCTCTTAGACTATCTCAAAGACGACCCGCTCAGTGACGTCATCTTGCTCTACGTAGAAGACCTCGAAGACCCCCAGGGATTTCATAGACTCGCGACGGAGATCACGAGCGAGCGCCCCAAGAAGATCCCCATCTTAGCGATCAAATCCGGGCGCACCCTCGAAGGGGCCAAGGCAGCTACCTCGCACACCGGGGCGCTGGCCGGCTCCGACGAAGTCTATGATTCGATCTTCATGCAGTCGGGCGTGCTGAGAGTCGAGACGATCGAAGAGCTCTTCGATTACGCTATAGCGTTCGCGCAGCAACCCCTGCCTCAGAGCAACAGAATCGCTATAGTCACCAACGCCGGCGGCGCAGGGATCTTAGCGACAGATGCCGCGGTGCGCCACGGGGTGCAGCTCGCGGAGTTCACCGAAGAGACCGTGAGAAAACTTCGGGAGCTGCTGCCGCCCACGGTCAACGTCGCCAACCCCGTGGACATGACCGGCGAACCCAACGAACAACGCTACGAGACAGTCGTGCGCACCGTGCTTGAAGACCCAAACGTCGCCGGGGTCGTGGTCATTGCCGCGCCGCATATCTTGATGAGCCTCGAGAACATCGCGCGGCATATTGTGCGCGCTGTGCAAGCCCTCACCCCTGACCCCGCTCCCAGCCCCAGACCTAACCCCCCAGCCCCTCTCCGCGCCGGGGAGGGGTCTTCGGGGGGTAAGGTTCAGAAGCCCGTGCTCGCGTGCCTGATGGCGGTCACCGACGCTAGACCCGCTATCGAAATCCTAGAAGAAGCGAACATCCCGCACTACAGCTTTCCGGAGCGCGCGGCGCGGGCTCTCGCCGCCATGGCCCGCTATCGCGAATGGGTCCACCGCCCGCGCACCGAGTACAGAGTCTTCACGGACGTACAGATCGAACAAGCCCGAGAGACGATCGCGCGCGCCAAGCGCCAGGGACGCTCGCTGCTCCTGGAGCCCGAAGCGCACGATGTCCTCAAAGCGTACGGCTTCCCTGTGCTTCAGTATCGCTTCGCCAAATCTGAGGACGAAGCCCTCCACGCAGCCCGCGAGATCGGCTACCCCGTGGTGCTCAAGATCGTCTCGCCGGATATCGCTCACAAAGTGGACGTCGGCGGCGTCAAGCTCGATATTCACAGCGATGCTGAGCTGCGGGAGAACTACCGTCAGATGCTCGCAGACGTTCAGAAAGCTAAGCCCGACGCGCGGATCTTTGGAGTCTTCGTGCAAGAGTTCATCAAGGGGGGCAAGGAGACGATCTTGGGGCTCAAGCGCGATCCGCTCTTTGGGCCGTTGTTGATGTTCGGGCTTGGGGGGATTTACGTCGAAGCCCTGCGGGATGTGACGTTTCGCATCGCGCCGATCCGCGAGCTGGGTGTTCATCGAATGATCCGACAGATTCGAGGCTTTAAGATCTTAGAGGGCTTTCGCGGCGAGCCGCCCTCAGATATAGAGGCGATCGCGGAGTGCTTGGCGCGGCTGTCGCAGCTGGCGACGCAGCTAGAAGAGATCGTCGAGCTCGATATAAACCCCTTGGTCGTCTTCGAGAGAGGGCGCGGGGCGCGCGTCGTAGATGCGCGGATTGTCGTCGCTTAGTCAAGTCAGTGACTGCTTCCAGGGTATCGCACTCACTATCTCTGGATAGCATTGTCGTTGGTCACATGCCATGATAAAATGGCATCGCTATGAAAGCGCACCATACAACAAAGCTCGACGAGTTCGGCCGGGTGGTCATCCCCAAGGGGATTCGTGAATCCCTGGGCTTGATGCCAGGCAGCCTGCTCAGGATCGAGCAACGGGGCCCTGAGCTTGTGTTGAGCCCTGTAGCAGCAGAGCCTAAGCTGGTCCGCAAAGGCGGGATCCTTGTCGCCCGAGGTGAGCCTCTGCAAGAACTGAGGCGTCTTGAAAAGAAGCTCCGCCAGCAGCGCGTACGACGCCTCACCGGTGCAGCTACATGAAAGTTCTGCTGGATACGTCGGTATTGATCGCAGCTTTTGTCGAAGGCCACCCTGATCATGAGCGCGCCCTGCCACGCATCCCTCCTGAGGGGGCATGGCAGATCATTCGTGAGAATCTGCTAACAGGTTTTGAGATCATCACACTCTCCACAGCGGACTATCGCACGGTAATACAGGCGTTGGCAGCAAGCCACATCAACAGAGCGTGTCTTAACACCCTAGCGCGTCCGCTCCAGCAATCAGTTCCGCAGTGGCCTCCCTGTTGCTAACATGTGCTGGATGCGCTCTTGAGTCTTCTGCGTCCCGCAGAGCGACAGAAACGCTTCGCGCTCTAAATCGAGCATCTGCTGCTCAGTGATCTCTGTCCCCGGCGGAACGTCCCCGCCCGTCAGCACCCACGCGAGCTTCTGCGCCATCAGGGCTTCATGATCGGTGATACGCTTGGCCCACTGGAAATTCTTGATCGCGATCTGCAGGGCCGCATAGCCGCTGCGCCCCGTCACTTTAAGCTTTCTTTGTCGCGGTGGCTCGTACCCCATCATCGCCATTGCTAAGACGTCCTTCTTGGCGTCGGCGATGAGACGGTCTTTGTTCATGGTGATCTTATCGTCACGACGCAGGAACCCGAGCTTGCGAGCTTCCTTGGCGCTCGTGGAGACCCTCGCGAGAGCGATCAGCTCAAAGACGCGCTGCAAGAACGGGAAGAGATCAATATTCGCATCTTCGGGGAGATTTTCGAGCTGCCGTGCCCAAAGCTCTTTACAGCCCCCCGCCGCGGGAATGACCCCGACGCCAAACTCCACTTGGCCCATATACAGCTCACAATGAGCGCGCACCCGCGCGCAGTGCAAGACGATCTCCGAGCCACCTCCAAGCGTCATGTTGAACGGCGCGGCGACCACGGGCTTCTCAAAGTATTTTATGGCCATGTTCGCGTCCTGGAACGCCTTGACCATCTGCCCCAATTGCTCCCACGCCCCACTCTGAACCGCCGCTAAGACCAGCCCGATGTTCGCCCCCACGCAGAAGTTCTGCCCCTCGTTGCCGATCACCAAGCCGACAAAGTCGCGCTTGCGCACTTCCTCGAGCGACGCTGCGAGCATCTCGATGACGTCGGCGTCTATGGTGTTCATATATGTGTGAAACTCCAAGCACGCCACGCCATCTCCCAGATCTATCAGCGACGCCCCTGGGGTGGCTTTGATGATGCGCTTTGTGTCTTCTTTCAGCTCGGAGAGCACGAGCACGCCCGCAGGTCTGGGCAGCTCACGATAGCTCTTGGTCTGCACGTCAAAATAGAACTTCTTGCTCTCTCTTCTCTGATAGAAACTCTCCCCGCGAGCGAGCATATCCTCGACGATCTGGGGGATCTTCCGCCCCTCGCGCCTCATCCGCTCCACAGACTCTCTTACCCCGATGGCATCCCAGGTCTCAAACGGCCCCAGCTCCCAGTTGAACCCCCACTTCATCGCATTGTCAATCGAATAGATATTATCTGAGATCTCCGGGATGAGAGAGGCCGAATAGAGCAAGGTCTCCGACAGAACCTTCCAGGCGATCCGCCCCGCGCGGTCATCGGCGTAGACGACCGCTTTGATCTTCTCCCCCACGGTAGACTGCTGGCTCGCTCTCGCGAGTGATGGATACTCGAACTTCTCCTGAGGGCGATAGTCAAGAGTCTTATAGTCGAAGACCCAGAACTCGCGCTTACCGTTGACGGTCTTCTCTTGATAAAAACCCTTGCCGGCCTTGCGCCCCAACAGCCCCCGCTCGAGCATCTTCTGCACAAAGTCGGGCAGACGATAGACCTCGCGCATCGGATCGTGCGGCAGATTCTCATAGATATTCTTCATCACGTCGGCCATGACGTCGAGACCCACAAGATCTACGGTGCGGAAGACGGCGCTCTTGGGGCGGCCCAGCGCCGGCCCGAAGATCGCATCGATCTCTTCAACCTTATACTCTTCTTCTTGCATCACTTTGAGCAGATACGAGATCCCAAAGATCCCGATGCGGTTGGCGATGAAGTTGGGGGTGTCTTTTGCTAAGACGACCCCTTTGCCCAAGCGCCGCTCGGCGAAGTCCATCATGAACTCTACGATCTTGGGGTCAGTCTCCGGCCCAGGGACGATCTCCAACAGCCTCATATACCGCACGGGGTTGAAGAAGTGCGTGATGAGCGCATGTCGCTTCAGCTCCGGAGAAGACTTTTGGGTGATCGCCGCGAGCGCGATCCCAGAAGTGTTCGAGCTGACGATAGCGTCTTTCTTTCGGAATCTTTCGATCTTGGCGAACGCCTCTTGTTTGACGTCCAAGCGTTCAAAGACAGCTTCGATGATCCAGTCGGCTTCACCCAAACGATCTAAGTGATCTTCTACGTTCCCCACGGTGATGAGCTGGGCGTCGTTTGGGTCGAAGAAGAGCGCCGGACTTGCTTTCAGGGCTCTCTGGAGCCCCGCGTTGGCAATGCGATTTCTCACGGCGGGGTCTTGCAGCGTGAGCCCTTGGGCTTTCTCCTCAGGGGTCAGCTCTTTGGGGACGATATCTAACAGATGGACCTTGATCCCCACACCCGCCAAGAGCGCGGCGATCCCCGCGCCCATCGTGCCCGCACCCAGAACTGCTGCTGTCTTGATGTCGCGCATAGTTCTCTCTCCTTCGTTAGACTCTCTCGAAGACCGCGGCCATCCCCTGGCCGCCACCGACACACATCGTCACCACGCCAAACTGCGCATCTCGCCGAGGCATCTCGTGCACCAGCGTCACCAGCAGCCGACACCCCGACGACCCCAAGGCGTGTCCCAGCGCGATCGCCCCGCCGTTCACGTTGACCTTCTCCATCGGCAGATCGAGCTCGCGAATGACCGCGAGCGCCTGCGCCGCAAACGCCTCGTTGAACTCAAAGAGATCTATATCTTTGAGCGAGAGTTTAGCTTTTTTGAGGGCCTTGGGAATAGCATAAACGGGGCCAATGCCCATGATCTCCGGGCGGACGCCCGCCGCTGCCGCCGAGACGAATCGCGCCATCGGTTTCAATCCCAACGAGCGCGCCTTCTGTTTTGACGCGAGCAGCACCGCTGAGGCCCCATCGGTCAAGGGCGACGAATTCCCAGCAGTCACCGTGCCCCCCTCACGGAAGACCGGCTTGAGCTGCGCGAGCGCCTCCAGCGTCGTATCGCGCCGAATCGTCTCATCGACTGTGTGGGTGATCGTCTTGCCGTCTACGCGCACGGTGAGCGGGACGATCTCGTCCTTGAAGCGCCCAGTATCTGTAGCCCGCACGGCCTTCATGTGCGACTCATAGGCGAACTTGTCTTGGTCCTCGCGAGAGATCTTATATTTCTCCGCGAGATTCTCGGCGGTGATCCCCATCGGCGTATAGACTTCGGGGTACTCCTGAGCCAAGATGGGATTGGGGCGCGGGGTGTAGCCGCCCATCGGCACCATAGTCATAGACTCGACGCCCCCGGCAATGATGAGATCAGCATCCCCATAAGCGATCTGATAGCAGCCGTTGACGACCGACTCCAAGCCCGACGCGCAGAAGCGATTGATCGTACACGCCGGAACAGACTCTGGGATCTTGGCCAAGAACTGGGCGATGCGAGCGACGTTCATGCCCTGTTCGGCTTCGGGCATGGCGCAGCCCAGACGAATATCGTCGAGCTCTTTGGGGTCAATGCCGGTGCGCTCTATCAGCGCTCTCAAGACGGCCGCGGCAAGATCATCGGGGCGCGTCTCCCGCAAGACCCCGCGAACAGCTCGCCCCACCGCGCACCGCACTGCTCCCACAACCACGACTTCTCTCATAGCAAGACCTCCTTTGCTGAGCGAACTTGACCTCTCCCCCGGCCCCTTCCCGCTCCGGGAAAGGGGGCTGGGGGGTTAGGTCATTTAGCCAACTCCGCGTCAATCATCGCTTTGAACTTCTCATAGGGCCACGCCCCAACCAACGGATGCCCGTTGATGAAGAAGAGCGGCGTCCCGATGCTGCGAGGCTTCTCGGATTCGGGGAGCTTCGCTAAGAACTCTTGCAAGATCTGACGGTCTTTCTCGATCTGAGCCTTGGCCCAGTCAGAGTTCAGACAGCTCGCAAAGGCTTCTTCGTCCAGCCCCAGCTCACGCGCGAGAGACTGTAAATCTTCTTCGTTCAGATGCCCCTTCCCTTCCTCGAAGATCACATAAAAAAGTCGGTCGTGATACTCCCAGAAGTGCCCCTGGGCGTGAGCGCACTCGCCCGCTTGCGCGGCCAGCTGCGCCACCTCCCCATGCACAATGAGATTGTGAAAGACGTACTTCACCAAGCCAGGGCGAATGTACTCCTCGTCAATCTTCGGGAAGGTCTGAAAGAGATGGCGCGCGCAGAAGGGGCAATAGAACTCCGCAAATTCTTCGATAGTGACGGGGGCGTCGGCGACGCCTTTGGTCGGCTGCTCCGGGGCGTTCTCGACGGAGGTTGAGGAAGGTTGCGTTGGGGGCGGAGCCGGCGCGGCTCTCTTGGCCGGGCGCGACGAGATCCAATTGATCGCGATCAGCGCCCCGGCCGCGACAATCGCGAGGATCACAATCCACACGATGGGATTGCTCACAAAGCTGACGTTCTTCTTAGCAGACATAGGGTCTCCTTTCACTCCTCGATCTTAACGGGTAAACCCGCGCTCTGCCACGCGAGAATGCTCTCTCTTGTATTTTCCCGATGGGAAGGCGCCTGTGCAAATTTACTTCGCGCGAGCCCCCCACTGAAAGTGTGAGCCCGTCCCTCCCCCGTGGTGCCCAGCGGGGGAGGGACGGGAGGAGGAGGCCATGCGCGCTTAGCCCTCGCTCGATTCGTACTGGCTCTTCAGCTGCGCGATCACCGTGGGGTCAGCAAGCGTCGTCGTGTCCCCCAGAGCCCGACCCTCCGCGATATCTCGCAGCAACCGCCGCATGATCTTGCCGGAGCGCGTCTTGGGCAACTCCGCCGTGAAGAAGATGTCATCGGGTCGGGCGATGGGCCCGATCTTCTTCGCGACATGCTGCTTGAGCTCGTCAGCCAACGACGGAGAGGGCTTGTACCCCGCGCGCAGGGTCACGAACGCCGAGACCGCTTGCCCTTTGATCTCATGGCTCTTGCCGATCACCGCGGCCTCGGCCACCGCCGGATGGTCCACAAGAGCGCTCTCGACCTCCATCGTGCTAATTCTGTGTCCGGAGACGTTGAGCACGTCGTCAATGCGCCCTAGCAGCCAGAAGTCCCCGTCTTTATCAATCTTGCAGCCGTCGCCCGTGAGATAAACCCCGGGGAACTTGCTCCAGTAGGCTTGCTTGTAGCGTTCGGGGTCGCCATAGAGAGTGCGGAGCATCCCCGGCCAGGGCTTGGTGATGACTAAATACCCGGCGCCCTGGCCCGGCGGAATGGGAGTGCCCGATTCGTCGAGCACCGCCGCTTCGATCCCTGGGAATGGCCTATTGGCCGACCCAGGCTTGAGCGTCGAGATCCCCGGCAAGGGCGTAATCAGAATATGCCCGGTCTCGGTCTGCCACCACGTGTCCACAATGGGGCAGCGCTCCTTGCCGATCACCCGATAGTACCACATCCACGCTTCGGGATTGATCGGCTCCCCCACCGACCCCAAGAGCCTCAGCGACGAGAGGTCGTGCCTGTTGGGATACTCTTCGCCCCAGCGCATAAACGTCCGGATCGCCGTGGGGGCCGTGTACAGAATAGTCACTCTGTACTTCTCGACGATGGCCCAGAAGCGATCCTTGTCGGGGTAATCGGGCACGCCCTCGAACATAAGAGTCGTCGTCCCGTTGGCCAGCGGGCCATAGACGATATAGCTGTGCCCCGTCACCCAGCCAATGTCCGCCGTGCACCAATAGACGTCTTCGTCTTTGATGTCGAAGATCCATTTATGGGTGAGGGCCGTGCCTACTAAGTATCCCCCGGTCGTATGCACCACGCCCTTGGGCTTGCCCGTCGTTCCCGATGTGTAGAGAATGAAGAGCATATCTTCGGAGTCCATCGGCTCGGGCGGGCAGTCTAGGGGGGCATCGCGCATCAGCTCGTGCCACCAGAACTCGTTGGGTTTGAGGGTGAGTGTGTCATCGCCGACGCGGCGGACCACGATAACGTTCTTGATAGACGGGGTCTGTTTGAGCGCCTCATCAGCGTTCTTCTTGAGGGGCACGACGTGGCCGCGACGCCAGCCCCCATCAGCCGTGATGAGCAATTTCGCCTGAGCGTCATTGATACGATCTCGAAGGGCTTCAGCGGAGAATCCCCCGAAGACGACGCTATGCACCGCGCCGATCCGCGCGCACGCCAGCATCGCGATGGGCAGCTCGGGGATCATCGGGAGATAGATCGCCACACGATCCCCCTTCTTGATCCCCAGTTTCTTCAAAACATTCGCGAACTTGCAGACCTCGCGATGGAGATCCTGATAAGTGAGGACGCGCTCATCCCCAGGCTCGCCCTCAAAGATGATCGCGGCTTTATTGCGCCGCCAGGTCTTCAGATGGCGATCAATGCAGTTATACGAAGCGTTGAGTTTGCCGCCGATGAACCACTTGGCCCAGGGTGGGTCCCACTCTAAGACCTTCTCCCACTTCTTGAACCAATCGAGCTCTTCAGCGGCCTTGGCCCAGAAGGCCTCAGGGTCTCTGGCCGCTATCTCGTAGATCCTCGGGTCGTTGATGTTGGCGTTCTCCTTGAACTCCTGCGGCGGGGGGAACGTCCGCTCTTCTTCGAGAAGAGCAGCAATCGTCTGCGTATTCGCCATATTCGATCACTCCATTTCTCGTTGTACTTCATTCTAAAGAGAATGGGAGAGGAGCGCCATGATGCGGCGCAGGGCTGGGAATGATTTCGCTCAGGGCAAGAAAAGACGCAGGAGGCTGCCCCCCTGCGTCTTGGTCTCTCTTTAGTAGAGATTAGAAGAGCCCCGTCACCTTCCCCGTCTTGACGTCTATATCTATTCTCCGGAACGCCGGATCGGATGAGGTCCCCGGCATCAGCGAGATCGTCCCCGTGACAGGGCACAAGAACTTCGCCCCAGAATAGATCAGAATATCGCGGACGGGGAGCACCCACCCCTTGGGCACCCCCTTCCACTCGGGATTGTGAGAGAGCGAGAGATGCGTCTTGACCATCATCGTCTGGTAGTCGCGGTACTTGGGGTCGGACTCGATCTTCTTGGCTTTGGCTTCGGCTTCGGGAGTCCAGCTCACCCCGTCAGCCCCATAGACAACTTTGGCGATCCTCTCGACCCGCTCGCGCAGCTTCATCTCCAGAGGGTAGAGAAACTCCAAGCGAGAGGGCTCTTGCGCAGCATCAATGATCGCATCCACAAGCTCTAACGCGCCCTCGCCGCCCTTCAGCCAATGCTCCGAGACCGCGCACCGCGCCCCAGCTGCCTCCACAGCCCTCTTGACGGCTCTGATCTCGTCCTTCGTATCCGTGGGGAAGACATTGATGCAGACCACGGGCACAATCCCAGACGTCTGAATGATCTTGAGATGATGCAGTAAGTTAGGCAACCCTTGCTCGACGAGCTTGACGTTCTCTTTTGTATATTCGTCGGGGATGGGCCGGCCGGGCACGACCTTCGGCCCGCCACCGTGCATCTTCAGGGCGCGTATCGTCGCGACCAAGACCGAGACGTGGGGCTTCAGCCCGCTGAGGCGACACTTGACGTTCCAGAACTTTTCAAAGCCAATGTCGGCCCCAAAGCCCGACTCCGTCACGTGATAGTCAAAGAGCTTCAGCCCAAGACGATCCCCAATGATAGACGACTGCCCCACGGCGATGTTTGCAAACGGCCCGGCGTGCACCAGGACGGGCTGATACTCAATAGTGCAGCAGAGCGTGGGATTGATCGTATTGCGCATCCAGGCGGCCATCGCCCCGGCGACTTCCAAGTCTTGGGTCGTGATGGGGTTGCCCTTCTTATCGAAGGCGACCGTGATCTGTCCGATGCGCTCGCGCAGATCCGCTAAATCCTGAGCAATCGCTAAGATCGCCATGAGCTCGGAGCTGACGGCAATATCGAAGCGCGATTCCATCATGTAGCCGTCCATGCGCCCGCCCAGCCCAATGACGATGTGTCGGAGCGCTTGGGCGCAGAAATCTATGACCCAGCCCATCTGGACGTTGGTCGGGTCTATATCTAATCTGCGCAGCCCGATCTTCTTGAGCTGCTCGTCGTCATAATTGCGCTCGTGCTGTAAGCGCGCTGTAAGCGCGACCATCGCCAAGTTATGCGCGTTGGCGATATCGTTAATATCGCCCGTCAGCCCCAACGAGAACTCAGTCATGGGGATGAGCAGGGCGTTGCCGCCGCCAGCGGCCGTGCCCTTGATGTTCATAGACGGGCCGCCAGAGGGCTGACGAATACAGCCGCCCGCGTTGAGCCCTCGCTTGCCTAACCCCTCGATGATCCCCAACGTTGTGGTCGTCTTGCCCTCGCCCAGCGGCGTCGGGGTGATCGCCGTCACTTCGATATATTTGCCGTCGGGCTTATGTTTGAGACGCTCGATGATCTTGGCAAAATCGAGCTTGCAGACCCGCCCGTAGGGGATCACCTCGTCCTTTCTCAGGCCCAAGCGATCGCGCCACTCCTCGGGAGTAGGCATCTTCTCCTCGGCGAGTTCCGCGATCTGCCAGTCCTTGAGCTTCGTCGGATCGTAGGGCATACGCATCGCCTCCTTATCTGAGCCCTGCACGCCTCACGATCTCTGGAACAGCTTCTTCCCACTCGATGGCCATGATGTGTACCCCCGAAACCCCTTCGATCTCCTTGAGCTGTTGGATGATCTCAACGCAGATTGTGATCCCTTCTTGGCGCCATGCTTCGGCTCTGGCTTTCTTGTCTTCGATTCCCTTGCCGGCGGCTTCCATCCGCTCGACGATCTCGTTGGGGACGTCGAGCCCCGGCACGTTGTCGCGCATATATCTGGCCGCGCCGGGCGTCTTGATCGGGCTCACCCCAGCTAAGATATACACTTTGTCGAGCAGCCCAAGATCGCCCACGCGCGCCATGAACTCCCGAAATCTCTGAATATTATAAACGATCTGGGTCTGGATGAACTGCGCCCCGGCTTCGACCTTCTTTTTCAATCGCAATGCTCGAAACTCATAGGGCGGCGCAAACGGATTCTCGACTGCCCCGATGAACATCGCGGGGCGCTCGCCGGTCAGCTCATCCCCGGAGAGAAACTTCCCCTCGTCGCGCATTCTTCTCACCGTCTCGATCAAGTGTACCGAATCCAGATCGAAGACGCCCTTGGCCTGGGGGTGATTCCCAAACGATTGATGATCCCCAGTCAGACAGAGCAAGGGCCATTTAAGAGATTCTTGGCACACCGGGCGATGGGGCAAATGCCCCCCGTCATGTGTAAAATACAGTTCCCGCAGCCGGCGCAGACTTCCGTCCAGATTCCCTGACGTTCGACCTCGCCGAAGAACTTCGTATTGAGCGCGGGCAAGATGGGCAGATCGAATCTCTCAGAGAGCTTATTGACTCCAACCCCGCACGCCAGCGAGAGCACCGCCTCCTGCTGCTCGATAATCTCTCGCCATAGATCATTGAACTCGTCGTCGCACTGGCGCTTGACCACCCCTTCGGTAATTTCGATGGGGCGGCCCTGAGACGTGCGCGCCAGCCGCACCGCCGACGCTAACAGCCCAACTTCCTTCTCGCCCCCGGCCATGCACACCGCCACGCACGACTGACACCCCAGAAATAAGACTCTCTTATAGGGCTCTAGCATCTGCAAAATCTCTTCGATGGGCTTCTGATCCGCGACGATCATAAGAATCTTCCTCCTCCGCCGGATGGAAGCTCCCTAAGGCCCTCACCCGCTCCACCATCTCGCGAGCGATCTGGGCGAACCGATCCCCTTGAGCCGAACTGAGATTGAAGAACTCCAGGCGCTCCGGCGCGATCCCCAGCTTGGGCAGAAGATTCTTGATCGCCAGAACGCGCTTCTTGGCCCGAATGTTCCCAGAGATGAAATGACAGCTCCCCTCAAGACACCCCGCGACGATCACCCCATCGGCCCCGGCCTCAAACGCCTTCAGCACATAGAGCGCATCGAGCTTCCCCGTGCACGGCAGACGAATGATATGCACATTTGGGGGATATTTTAAGCGCAAGACCCCGGCCAAATCCGCCGCCGCAAACGCGCAGTAGTGACAGCAGAATGCTACGATCTTCGGCTCAGCGTGGGCGCTCATAGCGAGATCGTCCCCGGCGCGTGCGAGCCGCCGCAGAGGAAGATCCCGTGCGACGCAAAGTCCACCGGGCGCAGCTTGATATGCGCCTCCACGAAGAAGCCGTGTGCGTCAAGGGGGACCTTCAAGAGTCGGCTGATCTCTTCGTTATACGGATGGCGCCAACTTCCAAAGAGAAGATTCTCTCGGTCTGGGTGAAGTCGAGCGCCTGGCGTTCACAGGCTTTCAAGCAGTGCTGTGGGCAGCGCCCGGACTTGAAGAATATACACGTCTGGGGATCAACGACGGCTGCCAGGGGCACAGCCTGCGGGAAGGGGATGTAGACGGGCTTGCGCTTGCCCAGGCCCACGTCAAACTCGCTGGGGAATTTGGGCTCTTGATAGACGCATGACGCGACACAGCGCCCGCACGCGATACATCGAGTGATGTCTACGTAGCGAGGGCGTTGCCGAATTGTGATCTGAAAATTCCCCGGCTGCCCGTCGAGCGACTCCACAGAAGCGAGCGTCAGAATCTGAACGTTAGGGTGGCGCCCCACTTCCACGAGCTTGGGCGAGAGCATGCACATGGCGCAGTCGTTTGTCGGGAAAGTTTTGTCTAATTGAGCCATGCGCCCGCCGATGGCTGGGCCGTCTTCGATCAAGTAGACAAAAAACCCGGAATCGGCCAGGTCGAGGGCCGCTTGGATGCCCCCGATCCCGCCACCGACAACAGCGACAGAGCCGTGCCTGATCGCGCTCATGATCTTGTTTGCACCCGACACGCGACCTTCTCCGTGCCAACCAGATGTGAACCCAGCATCAACTCTCTCTCACTCCCGCCCAACCCTAAGCCCACCAGCTGGGTGATGAAGAGCACCGGGACGGCGTGACTCTGGTTGAGTTGCCACTGCGCCCAATCGAGATTGTACTGACAGAACGGGCACGACGTGACGAGCACGTCAGCCCCGGCACGACGGGCCATCTCGACAATCTGCGCGCTCATCTTCAGAGCGATCGCCTCGTGAACGACCGAAAAGCTCGCGCCGCAACAGGACGTCTTTGCAGGCCACTCGATGGATGTCGCTCCGGCAGCCGAGACGAGCCGCTCCATCATCGTGGGGTGCTCGCGATCGTCGAAGCCCGCTACCCTTGGGATGCGCGTCGCCAAGCACCCATAATAGCACGCAACTTTGAGGCCCTCGAGCGCTTTTGTTCTCTCTCTTTGGATGCGCGACATCTGTGCACCGAGCACTTCGAGAATATTTTTGATCTGCACCTGCCCATCGAAAGATCTCTCGATGATTGCCGAGATGCGCTCACGGGTCTGAGGGCTCTCTAAAGCTCTCTGGGCGATCTTGAGGCGGCTGTAGCACGCCGAGCACGCGACTACTAAGTCATCCCCAAGCCCTTGAGCGATGGCCAGATTTCGCGCGGGCAGCGCGTAAGATAAGTCTTTATTCAAAGCATGGGCCGAGGTCGCCCCACAACAAGTCCAGTCGGGTAATTCTGCGATCTCGATCCCCAGACGCTCGCAGACCCAAGAGATCGAGCGCCCATAGGGCCTTGCTGAAGAGCTAAGCGTGCACCCCGGATAGAAGCGCATCATCGCTGCTCCTTTGCGTGCTGGAAGAGCTTGCGCACCGAAGGTGCTCGCTTGGGCCACAGCTCCAGACGCCCCTTGCGCAGCAGCTCCCATCCCAGCGCTAAGCGCGCAAACGGCTTTTTGAGCTTCAGATTATAGCGGGCCATCAGCTCCAGCTCGCTCACCCGCCCCCGCCGCCGCACACAATCTAAGAAGATCTGATGGAAGTCGCGCGCCTGCGGCAGCGCCGGAGAAAAGCCCTCCTTCAACGAGAGCTCGCGCAGCGTGTCCATCACGTGGGCAATGTCTATATCGTTGGGGCAACGCACCGAGCACGTATAACACGAGACGCAGAACCAGAACGTATTACTCGAAAGAACGGTCTCTCGGTCCCCAAGCTGAATCAAGAGAAAGAGCTCATTGGGAGCGTGCTGCATCTGGGCGATCATGGGGCAGCCGGTGGCGCAGCGATCACACTGGAAGCAGCGCCGCACCATCTCGCCGCTATGCGCTTCGATCTCTTCGAGAAAACCGAGAGACTGAGCTCTCACCATGATAGCCCTTTTCTCCGTTCTATATAGCTGATTGTAGATTTGCGAGCGCACGTGGGCTATGAGAGAGATCATTAAAAAATCTGATCCCAGTCACAGTCACAGATGGGTATCGAAGAAACGCTGGACTGTCTCTTCAGAGGGCGGGCGCGTCCAGAGCGATACAAACACTAAGAGCACCAGAGAGAGCACCAGCAACGGGACGACCGGGAGAAAGCCAAAAGTGCTCCACGAGAGATACGGCGTGAAGTAATAGAAGGGCAAGAGCAGATTGGGTATGACGAGAGACGCTAATATTCCCCAGGCAGTGCTGCGCTTCCAGTAGAAGCCGGCGAGCATCGCCGGCACGGTGAGGGAATACCCCGTGAAGGCGAACTTCGCGATGTCATAGATCGTGCCGGGACGGATCACCGCTCCCGCAAGAGCTAACAGAGCGATCAATACTATAAAAATCCTGCCGAGGACGACCTCGCGCCCCTTCTCCCGCACATAGCCAGGGAAGAACCGACCGAGCAGATCGCGGGTGAGCATCGTGCTGAGCGTGAGCATCATCGCATCGAGAGTAGACATAATAGCCGCCCAGATCGCGGCCAGCCCAAGCCCAAGCATCGCCGGCGGAAGGAACCGCGCGATCATCATGGGCAAGATCGCGTCAGAACTTCGCGCGTCCAACCCCGGAATGACCACGCTCCCCCACAGCCCAATATAAATCACCGGAGGCCATGTCAGCAGAAAGAGCAGAGGATAGACGACCGTCAGCGCTTTGAGCGTGCGCTCGCTCTTGGCTGTGAGTATTCGCATAAAGACATGGGGAAAGGCGATCACCGCCAAAGGAGCAATGAAGAGAAAGCTGAACCAATCTTTGGGATCGAAATTCCCCGTTCTCTGAAGCAGCTCCGGGCGCTCAGCGTACACTCTCTGAGTGATCGCTGTAAAGCCTCCCAAGGCGTTGGCGATCAGCACGAACGCGAGCAGCCCCACGACGATGAAGACCAGCCCCTGAAAGACGCTCGTCCAGGACGTGCCGCGCATCCCTCCAAAAACTGTGTAGAGCATGGTGATGAGCAAGACGCTCACCGCTCCCCACAGATACGGGATCTTCGCGAGCGATTCGAGGGCCAGCCCCGCACCAATCACCGAAGTCACAATATAGGGGACAGTATAAAAGACTAAGAGCACAAAGAGCACAAGCGCTACCGCAGGGCTCTCATAGCGCGCTCCTAACAGCTCTGAGGGCGTCATATAGCCGTAGCGCTTGCCGACCCTCCACGCGCGATACCCAATGAGATAGAACATCGCCGGGATGACGAGAGCTGACGCAAACGCGATATACCCATAGGTGCCAATCCCTTGGCGATAGGCGTTGCCTGGCGTGCCCAGCATATAGAACGCTGTCATATTCGTCGCATAGACAGCGAAGATGAGCACGACGGGGCCGAAGGCCCGCCCAGCCATGAAAAAATCCTCCGGCGTGGGCAGAGTTTTTCTGTAGCTCCACCATCCGATGACTAAGAGAGCCAAAAGATATATCCCAGCAATTGCGAGAACGTCCGCGGTGATCTCAGTCATAGCTCAACCCGTTGAACTCATAACTGTTAAGGCTTTTGGAATCCTGGCGGCCAGGGGCTATCCGTAAAGACCCCTGGGGATCAGGTTAGAGCGATCGAAACGAGTCCAATTCCCCCTAGGGCTAAGACGCGGCCGGCGTAAGGATTTAACTTTTTTCACACTTGTCCTTCAATTCTAAACTGGGTCTAGGGTTCGTAGGCCACCCTACTATATAATCCCCCATCTTATTCCCCTTGACTTCATTGCCCCGGCAGTCCACGATATACTCCAGTTCGTCTGTCGCTATGCCAAACTCGTTTTGTACCACATAGTTCTCTAAAATCGCTACAGCAGCTTTTCTATTTGTTGTGTAGTTGCTAACAAGTATGCCGAGATGGTTTCTTTCTATCATGTTTCTTTTGATCACAACGTCGCTGCTGCTATCAACCTCGATGCCTCCATCTTGGACTTTGTTCTCTTCTACTAAAGCAGTCTCGACTCCTCGGAGATATATCTTGTCGGTTATATTCTTCTGAATTGCTACAGCTGAGCTATCCCAGATTACGATATTTCCACCTTGGTTGTCTTTGATTAATATCCTCTCTCCCGGAGCTTCTTCTGGTGTCGCAGCAAGAGGCTTATTAAGCCGAGCCTGCTTAATAGTGATCCAGCACTGACCTTGCAAGAGATTGCTCTGAATACGTATTGCTCTCAAACCTAAGGCAAATATGCCACACCCTTCATCACCCTTTTGAAAATCGTTTTCCTCGATTATAACGGCATAAACTGATCCGGTGACGACGATGTCCCCAAGCACCCTATTGTGCAGGATGTAGGCTCCTACTGGCCCTCCGGCAAGCCCTATATCTCCTTTAAAGGTGAACCCCTCAATTAAGGCACCTGAAAGTCCTACGGCTCCTGCAATTAGTAGGACGGGTTTGTAGCTGTGAGGAGTACGCACAAGCACGAGATCCTTACTGGCGCCCTTAAGTAGAACGACTTTGTGGATAAGCTGAAGGCTCTCCTCATAGGTTCCTGGAGCTACCTGGATCTCTGCTGTGGGTTCCCAGTAAGGGCTTTGCGGATCTGGCGCGGCGTCAATGGCCTCTTGAATTTTAGCAAACTGACACTTGGGAGGGCCATCAGGGCAGACGGTGAAGACTTGCGGTTGTTTTTGGAGAGTTGGCGATGTCGTCACATATGTACCCTGCGTGGTAAACCACGGGATTAGCACCGAAACACCAAGGGCTCCTATGGCTACTTTCATGGCGATCCTGCTATAGGGGTACATATCTGCCTCCTTTTCTTCTCCTGCTCCATGATAGCCTAAGCTGAAATTTAGAGCGACTCTTGTTCATTTTATTTGATTTTTTCGTTTCTCACAAGGGCTTGGTTGCTACGCCAAGAGATCGTTCCCAGGGGGAGGTGTGGCAGTAGCTCAAGCCGGTGAAGCGCTCTCACCGCGCCGAACTCTCTCTCTTAGAACTTTGATCCGTCCCTGCGCCAGACCCAGACGACAAGCCAGACCATACACAGGGCTACAGAGAGCGTGAGCAGCCCATGATACCAAATATGATAGGGAATCCAGCCGAAGAGCATGGGCTCGATCCGCCCCCAGCCCCACAGATCAAGATGGAGAACGACGAATACTATAAGAACTAGGACGAAGATGCGCTCTTTCGGGCTCATGCGCGCAGAGTCCGCTTGGCGGACTCGACCGTGTTTTTCAGTAACATCGCAATAGTCATGGGGCCGACGCCGCCAGGCACCGGCGTGATAAATCCTGCGATCTCCTTCGCCGCCTCAAAGTCAACGTCGCCTATGAGCTTGCCGTCGGGCATTCTATTGACCCCCACGTCAATGACGACCGCGCCGGGCTTGATCATATCAGCCGTGATGAGCTTCGGTCGGCCCGCAGCGACAACTAAGATATCCGCTTGAAGACAGATCTCTTTGAGATTCCTTGTGCGCGAGTGGGCGATCGTGACCGTCGCTTGTTTGGCGAGCAAGAGCATCGCCACGGGCTTCCCCACGATGATGCTGCGCCCCACGACCACAGCGTGCTTGCCCTCGATCTGGGTTCCCGTGGACTCGATGAGCTTGATGCACCCTGCGGGGGTGCAGGGGACAAACGTGGGCAGCTCCTCCCAGAATTTTGCCGAAAGAAGCTTCCCCAAATTGATGGGATGAAAGCCGTCCACGTCCTTGTCGGGGCTCACTTCGTAGAGCACCGCGTGCTGGTCGAGATGATCGGGCAAGGGCAACTGCACAAGAATCCCGTGAATACGATTGTCTTGATTGAGACTATGAATGAGCTCGATCAGCTTCCCTTGCGGGGTATCTGCGGGCAGGTGGATCTTCTGAGAGTAGATGCCCGTCTCTTCGCACGCCTTGGCCTTCATGTTGACGTAGACTTTGGAGGCGGGATTCTCTCCCACTAAGATGGCCGCTAGGCCCGGCGTGACGCCGTATTTCTGTTTGAGTTGGGCGACTTCGCGCTTGAGCTCCTCGCGGATCTGCTGGGCGACTTGCTTGCCGTCAATGATCGTAGCCATAAGGCATCACCTTGCTCTGTCCAGCATTATAGAAGAGCCTCATCATCTGCACTATGATCTCTCGCAGCCAAGAAGATGATCATTGACGCAGATTTTTAGGGATCAAGACTCCCATGCGAGCGGCGTTCTGTAAAGCCATCACGTCGTAGGGCGCGGACAAGCTTGCCAGCAGTGATATTCTTAATAGCTGGCGGGTAGGTCATGGACGTGTGATATTTACTGAGATGCGTGGCTCATCAGCAACAGAGCATTCCTGGGGGATGGGCTCTCCTCGCTCTCGCAAGAGCTCAAGCCAATGAGCCGCCGTTGCTTCCAAGTTCCGGAGCGCCTCTTCAACAGTGTAGCCCCAGCTGAAGCAGCCTGGCAACGCTGGGATATATGCATGATAAGCCGGCGTTCCGTCTTCAAAGAAGTCCGGCTCCACCACAGCTCTGAAGGTATACGACTCCACTGTGACCTTCGGGTTCATACACCCAAGATTATACTGAGAAGTCAGGCGACTCGCTCGACCGCCGCCGCGCAGACCTTCAGTTCCGTGATCCCGCAGATGGGATCTACCGCGTCATTCGTTAGGAGATTTGTGGGGCTCTCCGCGTAGTGAAAGGGCATCCACACGACGCCTTCGGCGATCTCGGCGATCTGAGCCTTGACGATCAGCTCTCCGCGGCGCGTGCGCACCCGCACCCGATCGCCCGATTTAATCCCAAGCTTCTGAGCGTCTTGCGCGCTCAGCTGCACGAAGTTCTCCGGCTCGGCCCGGCCCGCTTTCGTCCTGCGCGTCATCGTCCCACAGTTGTACTGCATAAAAGTGCGCCCCGTCGTCAGCAAGAACGGATATTGAGAGTCGGGCAGCTCCGCCGCCGGGAAGTGCTCGATCCCGACGAGCTGGGCCCGCCCGCGCGTGAACTTCTCCTTGTGCAGGAACTTCGTCCCTGGATGATCTTCAGTAGGGCAGGGCCACTGCAGTCCATACTGCTCCTCTAAGCGCCGATAGCTGATCCCCGCGTAGATGGGCACAAGCCTTCTGATCTCTTCGAAGATCTCCTCGGGGCTCTGATAAGTCATCGCATAGCCCAAGCGCTGAGAGAGCTCGCAGAGAATCTGCCAATCGGGCTTGCTCTCCCCGATGGGCTCGATCGCTTTGCGAATTCTTTGGACACGACGCTCAGAATTGACGAACGTCCCGTCTTTCTCGGCGAAGCTCGCCGCAGGGAGCACCACATGCGCAAACTGCGCCGTGCGGCTGGGGAAGAGATCCTGCACCACGACGAGCTCGGCCATCTGCAGCGCCCGCTCGACTTTCTTTATATTCCCCTCGGTGAGCGCCGGGTCGGAGCCTATGATGTAAAACGCTTTCAGCTCTCCGGCCAGGGCGCGCTCCCACATGCGCGAGCAGAAGAGAAAAGACTCTTCTTTGGGCACGGGGAGCTTCACCCCCCAGGCCCGCTCAAACTTCTCAATGACGCTGAGATCCTTCCAACTCTGATACCCCGGCAGCGTCTCCGGCCGACACATATCTGTCGCTCCTTGGACGTTGTTCTGCCCGCGCAGCGCGTTGATCCCTGAAGATTCTTTCCCGAAATTTCCCGTGATCAGCGCGAGGTTGCACAGCGCTCGGACGTTGTCTACTCCCGTGCGGTGCTCGGTCACCCCTAGCCCGTAGGCGATGCTTGCGGGCTTCCCGCGAGCATAGAGCTCCGCAGCTTCTTTGATCTTCTGAGCCGGCACGCCACAGAGCGGCGCGACCGATTCGGGAGTATACTTCTGCACCACGCTCCAGAACTGCTCGAAGTTCTCGCAGCGCTCCTCGATGAACTTTTGATCATGGAGATTGTGAGCGATGATGTGCTGGGCCATAGCGTTGAAGAGCGCTACTTCTGTGCCGGGCTTGATCTGCAAGTGCACTGTAGCGAGCTTAGCCGGCTCAGTAGTACGCGGGTCTATGACGATGAGCTTGGTGCCGTTCTTGACGGCGCGCTTCATCCAAACCGTCCAGATGATGGGATGGGCGTGCGGGGTATTGCTGCCCACGAGCAATAATACGTGAGGGCCAGGCTCGGCAAACTCCGCGATGGAGTTCGTCATAGCTCCGCTGCCCAGGGAGAGCGCCAGCCCCGCTACCGTCGCTGAGTGACAGATTCGAAAGCACTGATCTATATTGTTGGTGCCGAGCACGGCGCGCGCAAACTTCTGAGCAAGATAGTTCTCCTCGACAGTCGCGCGCGCAGAGCTGATCACAGCGAGAGCATCGGGGCCGTAACGCTCCCTGATGCGCCGCAGCTCGCGCACGATGAAGCTATACGCCTCGTCCCAGCTCACCGGCGTGAGTCTACCGTTCTTGCGCAGCAAGGGCTGCGTCAATCTCTCCGGATGATGGACGAACTCATAGGCTGTGGCGCCCTTGGGGCAGAGCGTGCCCTTATTGACAGGGTGATCTTTGTCGGGTTTGAGCCCGATGAGCTTCTTATTCTCTTATTGGAGAATGAGGCCACAGCCGACGCCGCAGTAGGGGCAGACGGATCTGACCTCCATGCGCGCCTCCTTTCAGTAGTCGCCAAGCTCCTTCTTGAACGCCTCGCTGAGCGTCTTGCCCCAGTTGTCAATGGCTGCTAACTTCCCAAAGAAGAACCGCAGCACCGGCGGCTCCTCCACAAACTTGAGACCCTTCACCAGATCGCGATGCTTATAGAGCCACGTGATACGATCGACAGCGTACTCGATATGCGAGATCGTATAAACCCTTCTGGGCACAGCAATGCGCGTGAGCTCCAAGTCCGCGAGGATCTCTTTGCCCTCTTTGTCGCGATCTGTGGAGATCGTGCCGCGTTCCATCGTTCTGATCCCGGAAGACAAATAGATAGCCGCGGCGAGCGCTCCCGCCGGATACTGCGTCTGCGGGATATGGGGCAGGAAGCGCTTGGCGTCCAAGTGGCAGGCCAGCCCACCCGGGGGCGTCACCACTGGCACACCGTTCTCTAAGAGTCGCCCCGCGAAGTACTTCACTTGCTCGACGGCGCAGCCGGCTACTTCGGGAGCCGTCATCTCCCGCAGGCCGATGGCCATCGCCTCGACCTCCTTCACCGACATGCCCCCGTAGGTGAGAAAGCCCTCGTACACCGGCAGCCAATCTCTCAGTTGCAGATAATATTTCTCGTTGTTGGTGGCGATCATGCCGCCGCGCACGCTCGTATTCTTCCGCGCGCTCATGTAGTAGATATCCGCGAGGGCACACATCTCCTTGACGATCTCGGCGACGCTCTTGTGGGCGTAGCCCGGCTCGCGCTGCTGGATCAGATAGGCATTCTCGCTGATGAGGCTCCCGTCGAGCACCAACAAGAGCTTATGTTTGTCGCAGATCTCCCGAACGGCTCGCATGTTCTCGAGCGAGAACGGCTGGCCCCCAAGGAGATTGGTCGTGGCCTCCATGCGCACGTAGGCGATCTTCTCCGGGCCGTAGCGCTTGATCACATCGGTGAGCTTGCCAAGATCAATGTTGCCCTTGAACGGATGAGTGCTCTGGGTGTTGAGGGCCTCGTCGGCGTAGATCTCCAGCATCGTGCCCCCGAGAATCTCGATATGGGCGCGCGTGGTCGTGAAGTGATAGTTTGTGAGGACGACCTGGCCCGGCTTCAGAAAGACCTTGTCAATGAGATGCTCCGCGGCGCGGCCTTGGTGAACCGGGAGCACATAGCGATAGCCGAGGACATCGCGCACGGCATCAACCAAGCGATAGTAGCTCTCGCTACCGGCGTAGGCGTCGTCGGCGACCATCATCCCTGCAAGCTGATTATCGCTCATGGCGTTGACGCCGCTGTCGGTGAGCATATCGAGAAAGATGTCGCGGGTTCGCAGGAGGAACGTATTATACCCGGCCTCCTCGAGGGCGCGCCGCCGCTCGTCTACTGAGCGCAGATGGATCTTCTGCACGATGCGCACCTTGTGCATCTCCACGGGGATCTCCTTGCCGCTGGCAAAACGGATCGTCATCGTCGTGCCTCCTTCATCTCTAAGATGCTTGCTATTTTACCGAAAACTCTCGGCGGTGCACCGCGATTACTCGGTCGCAGAGCATCGCGCCAAGATGAGCCAGCATCTCTAGATGGTGGTAATGCCCCGCGGAAGCGTCAAATAAAACTTGGGCGCTTGCGGGAAACTCCTCGCCCCCAGACCAATAGACGAGCGCCAGAGGGATTTTTGGCAAGGCCCAGAAACGAAACGCCGCGTCCCCTAACGCTAGAGGCTCGCCGCCCAGCTGAAGAGCCGCTTTCCGAAATGCGTCTATATCGCTCTTGAAGGCACGAGCGACTAAATTCCCCGAATAGCTCTGAAAAGCCCTCTCGTAGAACGCCCCGTTGGGCAGCTCCCTCAGCGAGACCCACTGCTGAGCTAACGGCGTGCCGTCGGCGAGCACAAGATACTGCAAGAGCACCGCCTGGACGGGATTGGAGCAACGTTGCCCCGTGGGATCGAAGACTTCTAAGTCTGGCCACGTGACCGTGTAGGGCTGGCCGAAGAAGCGCACCTGCAAGCGCCCTTGGCCCTCTTCGATCTCGTAATAGACTGCCCCGGAGCGCTCCGCGATCTCGCGAGGGTCGCGAGCGCGCAACTCATCCCGCGCTTGCGCGATCTTGGGCTCTAGGCTCTGCTCCCACGCTGGGTTACGCATAGACCGGCGTGTACATGGGCTCTTTGAGCTTCAGCTCCGCGCGCTTGCGGTCAATGTGCTCGATCATCAAATGTGCGGCTTTGATGGGGTCGGGCTCGAACGCGAACTTCCCGCCGACAAGCTTTTCGATCTCCTCGGTCAAGAACTTGGTGACGTTGCGGCTCCCATAGATGGGATGCGGCGTGCCGAAGACCGTGAACACCCCCGAAGCGACCACGTAGAACCCAATGGCGATCGCTTTCTCGCTCATCCATTCGGGGGCAGCGCCGGCCACGGGAAGCTTGGAGAAATCATCCCCAAGGCCTCCTTCATTCACGATCTCGATGAGCGTCGTCAGAATTCGGGAGTTATCCACGCACGCCCCCATGTGCAGCACCGGCGGGATGCCCACGGCTTCGCAGATCTCCCTCAGCCCCGGTCCAGCGTACTCGAACGCCGCTTCGGGTCGCAAGAGCCCGCACTTGGCATCGGCGATCGCCGCGCACCCTGTGGTCACGACCAAGACGTCGTGCTTGAGCAATTCTTTGGTCATCTCGATATGAGCCCAGTCGTGAGTGACATTGGGGTTGTTGCACCCGACGATGGCCGTCGCGCCGCGCAGCCGCCCGTCAATGACCGCGTCATTGAGGGGTCTGAAGGTCGCGCGATACCGCCCGCCCAAGAATCGAAAGACGGACTCGGTGGTAAAACCCGCGATGAGGTCCGTCGTGTGCGCCGGGATGCTCACCCGCTGATGATCCCGATTGGGGAAGTTCTCGATAGCGCGCTGGATAATCTCTTTGGCGATCTCGTAGGCGCGCTCCTCGTGGAACTCAATGTGCTCCACACCGGGGAATTTCGCTTTAGGAGAGGTCGTGATGAGCTTCGTATGGAAGCACTGAGAGAGGCTGCTGAGCGCGGGCATGATGCACTGCACGTCCACGATCATGGCGTCCACGACCCCCGTGGCTAGGGCTACTTCTTGCTGCAAGAAGTTCCCGGCGATGGGGATGCCGTGGCGCATAAGAATTTCATTCGCTGTGCAGCAGATGCCCGCGAGATTGATCCCCTTGGCGCCCTTCTGGTGGGCGAGCTGTTGGAGCTGGGGGTCGCGGCTGGCAGCGACGAGCATCTCCGAGAGCGTGGGCTCGTGGCCATGGACGACGACGTTCACCTCGTCGCGCTTGAGGACGCCTAGGTTCACTTTGGCCTTGAGGGGCGCAGGGGTCCTAAAGAGAATATCTTGGAGCTCGGTAGCGATCATGGAGCCGCCCCAGCCGTCGGCGAGCGCCGCGCGCATCCCATGCAGCAGAATATTTCTATAGTCATTGTCCACGCCCATGGTCGTCCGGTGCATGACCTCGACGATCTCGCGGTCTATGCCCCTGGGCATAATGTTCAGTTTGCGCCATAGATCTTGTCTGGCTTTCGGGGCACGCTTGGCGAACGTCAGTTCGCCCTCTTGCTGACCGAACTCCGCTAGGGCTTTCTCAGCGAGGACCTTGGCAACTTCAGCGTCGCTCTTGGTATCTGGCCCGATGCCAAACTCGGCTGCGATCTTTCTGAGTTTTATGGGATCTTTGATCTGGTAGCCGCCCTTGCCTTCAGCAGCGAGGAGCAGCGTATGGGCGACATCGCGCCCATGGTCGGAGTGGGCGGCCGCTCCCGCTGCGATCATGCGCGCGAGATTCCTGGCCACGATGGTATCGGCATCGGCGCCGCAGACGCCGCGCTGCGGCCCCTTCCCAAAGGGGTCAATGCGACAGGGCCCCATATTACAGATGCGACAGCAGATGCCCAACTGTCCAAAACCGCACTGGGGCTGTTGCGCCTCCCAGCGATCCCACGCCGTCTCCAGGCGCTCTTGTTTCGTGCGCTGGAGCATCTCTTGCGTCGCACGATCTACGCTGCGCTCTCTCATGGCTCCTCCTTTACTTCTTCTTCCGATATGCCTTCAGATAGCTGTCGCTGTAGATCTCTTTGTTTAAGATCAGCTCGGCCGTAGCCACGGCGTTCATCAGCTCCTGATCGCAGACGTTGCAGATCGCCGTATCACATCCCATAGCCATGGCCATCACTAAGAACGTCCGGTTGATGAGCGACTTCTCTTGCGCTTTGGAGCAGATATTGCTCAGCCCAATCGAGATGTGCGGCGGCGGATCGGAGATCATCGCGAACTGTCGAATCGCTTCCAAGACGTTCTTCGCCTGCTCCTGCATAAACTTCAGGGGCATGACGATCGGATCAAGATAGATGCGATCTGGAGTCAGCCCCGCTTCGCTGGCCACAGCGAAGATCTTCGCCCCAAGCTCGACCCTGCGGTCTACGTCCTGCGGGCTGCCGCGCTCGTCCATCACCACCCCGATCAGCCCAGCGTTGTACTGCATCGCCAACTCCACAAGGGGAATGAGCTTGCTATCTTCAGCAGTCGTGCTGTTGATGATCACGGGGCGCCCACCCCCAAACTCTCTGTATGCCTCCAAGCCAGCCTTCATAAGATCGAGCTTGTTGTAGTCAATGGAGATCGGGGTTGGGACGGCCTCACAGACCGTCTGGATGAGCCAGCGGAAGTCGTCGGCGCTCTTGGAGACCGCGCCCAAGTTCACGTCCAGATAGTCTGCACCAGCTTCCGTCTGTCGCCTCGCCCACTCTTGGATGGGGGCTTTGTTCCTCTCTTTGATCGCCTGCGCAATGTCTTGGAAAGAGCCGTTGATGCGCTCCCCTATCAAAATCATCTCAGACCATCTCCCATCAACTGTGTGATCGTTTCTCGGACACTCGCGACGGCCTTGGGATGGCGCAGCACCAAGATATCCGCGCCCGCCAAAAGATAGACATAGGCCGTCGTGGCCTCCCACAGCGGGCCGCGCTCTTTTTGTTCGCCCCATTCGGGAAGCTCGCGCTCGCTCGCTTTGGCTTCCTTCACACCCCAGACTTCGATCCCGATGTCGCAGATCATGGGCTGCGAGAGCATCTTATCGCCGCGCAAGGCTGCGAGTCGCGCCCGCTCCATCACCGAATAGACGTACTCCAGCCCGTAGCCGAGCGCCGCGCTCGTGGGGTAGATCACGATATCTTCGGGCTTGAAGCCCATATCCGTCGCCAAGATATTGACTTGCTTCGCGATGTTGACATCGCAGGGCGACTCGGCGATCACTTTATGTTTATACGCGGTGCAGAGCGCTACTAACGTCTTATAGTTGTCTTCAGTGATCGTGCCCAACAGACAATTCTCGCCCGCAGCGGCTTCAGCGACCGCGGGAAAGATCTCGTTATCTTTGTCGTCGTTGCCCGTGCCCCAGACGATCAGCGGCACGCCCACAGACTCTAAGACCCTCTTGACGGCTTGGGCTGCCTCTTGAGGCCCACGATTCTCTTTCACGGGGTCGCAGCCGGCAAGCCTCAGACAGATCAAGTCCGCGCCGTACTGCTCGACGCATTTTTTGGCCCACAGCCCCGGATCGTGCCAGACATCGCGGAAGTGCTCCACGAGCACATCCGGCCAATCTTGAGGAGCGACGTCCCAGACCTCCATAGCGATCGCCGGAGGGTAGGGCATCGCGCCCTCAAAGTGATGGAACGGCAGGGCCGTTGCCCCGCCCACGGTGACCTTCTTTGTGCGGGTGCCGCCTTCGTCGCGGGTCGCGTCCAATGTCACGGTATTGATCGCGTTCGGCGCAGCCCATACTCTAAGTACTGATCTTTCGTGACCCCTGGCGGGAGGTCCTTAATGCGCTGCAGCGTCTCCTCGCGCAGCTCCCCGATCGTGCGCTCGACGGTCAATCCCAAGACTTGATGGAAGTTCGTATTGGGGGTCGGCGTCAATAGCGAGCACCGGCCCGTCTCCCCTCTCGACGAGCTCTCGCACGATCAGCCCTGCGACAGTTGTCTTGCCCACGCCGCCCTTGCCGGAGATCGCAATCTTCATAGCGACTGCATTTTAGGCGAACTTCCCCAGATCATGCTATGATCAAGATCAGCCAAAAAGCTAGCTAAGATCAAAATATCTTCGCCGAAGAGAAATACTATAAAGAGCTTTATAGAACTTAAGCGACGTACAAGGGGTTGCCACGCTACGACCCCAAGGCATATACTTTGAGCAGCCATGAGTGAGCAAGCTGATGTGGCGCGCTTGAAGATCGTGATCCACGGCGCGGTGCAGGGGGTGGGCTTCCGGCCCTTCGTCTACCGCCTTGCGACAGAACTGCACTTGAAGGGCTGGGTGCTCAATTCTGCCCAAGGGGTCTTCATCGAGGTCGAGGGGACTAAAGAAGAGCTCGAAGAGTTCTTGCGCCGGCTCCCGCGCGAGCGGCCCCCACGTGCATTCATCCAAAGCTTAGAACATTCATGGCTCGACCCCGTCGGCTACAGAGTCTTTGAGATCCGCCACAGCGACGAGTCGGGCCAGAAGTCTGCGTTTATTCTTCCCGATATCGCGACCTGCCCTGATTGTCTGCGAGAGATCTTCGATCCCCACGACCGGCGCTATCGCTACCCGTTTACGAATTGCACCAACTGCGGCCCACGATTCTCGATCATCGAAGCCTTGCCCTATGATCGTCCCAACACGACGATGAAGCATTTTGCGATGTGTCCGGAGTGCCAAGCCGAGTACGAGAACCCGAAAGATCGGCGCTTCCACGCCCAGCCCAATGCGTGCCCCACGTGCGGGCCGCATCTGGAGCTGTGGGACCGCCAGGGCACCGCGATCGCTACTCACGACGACGCCTTGCGACAAGCCGCCGAAGCAATCCGAAGGGGCCAGATCGTCGCGGTGAAGGGCTTGGGTGGGTTTCACCTAGTCTGCGACGCCCGCAACGACCAAGCCGTACAAGAACTAAGAAGGCGCAAGCACCGCGAGGAGAAGCCCTTTGCCCTGATGTACCCGTCGCTGGAGCTCATCAAGGCGCACTGCGAAGTTTCAGAGCTTGAGGAGCGACTGCTCACATCCCCGGAGGCGCCGATCGTGTTGCTGCGCCGCCAGGCTTCGCCTGGACCGTTCGCCGTGCCGCCGCAGGCGGCACGCGAACAGTCCAGACGAAGTCTGGCTCCCTCCGTCGCCCCGCGCAATCCCTACCTGGGCATCATGCTCCCCTACACCCCGCTCCATCATTTGCTGATGGCCGAGCTGGGCTTCCCCATCGTCGCCACAAGCGGGAATCTCTCCGATGAGCCCATCTGCACCGATGAATATGAAGCCCTCGAAAAGCTCAATGCGATCGCCGATCTCTTCTTAGTGCACAATCGCCCCATAGCGCGCTACGTGGACGATTCGATCGTCCGTATCGTCGGGGGTCGAGAGCTGGTGCTGCGCCGCGCCCGCGGCTTCGCCCCGCTGCCCATCTATGTGGACCTCTCCCCTGGCCCCTCCCCCAAAGGGGGAGGGGAACTCCCCTCTCCGCGTCGGAGAGGGGTTGGGGGTGAGGTCAAGACTGTCTTATCCGTCGGCGCGCATCTCAAAAACACTATCGCGCTCTCGATCGGCTCCAACGTCTTCGTCAGCCAACACATCGGGGACTTAGAGACCCCTGAAGCGTTCAAGGCATTTCAAAGAGTTATTTCAGACTTCGAGCGGCTCTACGAAGCCCACCCGTCCGTGATCGCTCACGATCTGCATCCCGACTATCTCTCGACCAAGTACGCGCAAGCTCAACAACTGAGAACTGAGAACTCAGAACTCAAAACTGTATTAGTAGGCGTGCAGCACCACTGGGCTCACGTGCTCGCGTGCATGGCCGAGAACGAGCTGGACGGCCCGGTGCTAGGGGTCTCATGGGATGGCACAGGCTACGGGCTCGACGGGACGGTCTGGGGCGGCGAGTTCCTCCTGGCGACGCGAGAGAATTTCAGAAGGGTTACCCATCTGCGGACGTTTCGGCTCCCCGGAGGAGAGCAAGCGATCAAAGAGCCGAGACGATCCGCCCTCGGTGCACTCTATGAGCTCTACGGAGATGAGCTCTTCGCTATGAAAGAGCTCGAATCAGTACGGGCTTTCTCCGAAAGAGAGCTTGAGATCTTGCGCACGATGCTTCAGAAGAACCTCAACAGCCCTGTCACATCGAGCGCCGGTCGACTCTTCGATGCGGTCGCTTCTCTCGTCGGGCTGAGACAGATCAGCCGCTTTGAGGGCCAAGCCGCGATGGAATTAGAGTTCGCCCTGCATGGGATCGAGACAGATGAGGGCTATGAGTTTTCTCTCTCGGAAGAGACGCTCGACTGGGGACCGATGCTTCGCGCCCTCCTCAGCGACGTGCGCAAGAGCATTTCAGTTGGTAAGATAGCCGCGAAGTTTCATAATACTCTGGTGGAGATGATCGTCGCCGTGGCGCGGCGTGTGGAAGAAGAGAGAGTGGTGCTGACTGGCGGGTGCTTTCAAAATAAATATCTGACGGAGCGGGCGATCGCCCGTCTGCGCGAGGAGGGCTTTCGCGTCTATTGGCACCAGAGAATCCCGCCCAACGACGGCGGGATCGCCCTGGGGCAGATCGTCGCAGCTCTTCGGGTCGGGGGAGAGGTCTAATATGTGCCTTGCCGTTCCGGGAAAGATCATCAGCATCAACGAGAGCGAAGACCCGATCTTGCGCACGGGAAAGGTGAGCTTCGGGGGCATCGTCAAAGAAGTCAATCTCGCGTATGTTCCCGAAGCCCAAGTCGGCGATTACGTGATCGTCCACGTGGGGTTTGCGATCAGCAAGCTCGACGAGGCCGAAGCCCAAAAAGTCTTCGAGTATCTTCGCGAGATGGGCGAACTGGAGGAGCTCACCCCACCACAGCCCCCTCCCTAAGTTGACATATATCATATTTTCCGCTGCTGCGGATCATTGGAAAACGCGCTCAAGGCCGATATAGTCTCTGAGCAGAGTCAGAGAGCAGGAGGAAGCTCATGAGAGCTCAGGGACTGAAACTCAGCCGCCGTGCGTTTCTGACAGCCGCCACAGGAGCACTGGGAGGACTGCTCCTCAGCAGATTCTGGCCCGACCCTGGAAGCGGAAACACCGAGCCCGCGCCGCTTGCTCCAGAGCGCTTCGTGCCCACCACCTGTTGGATCGGCAAGCAGGATTGCGGGATGCTCGCCCGCGTCATCAATGGGCGGGTCGTCAAGTTCGAAGGCCACCCTGCCCACCCCAGAAACCTCGGGCGCCTCTGCCCCAAGGGCATGGCCCAAATCATCGCGCTCTACGACCCCAACAGGGTGAAGACCCCCTTGATCCGCACCAACGAGAAGGGCGTGCCCGGGCAGTTCCGCGTGGCCTCCTGGGAAGAGGCGCTCACGCTCGTAGCAGAGAAGATCAAAGAAGTGCGGGCCAAAGACCCCCGCCTCCTCCTCTGGCAGAAGGGCCGCAGCAAAGCCCGGGCATTCTACGACGAGGCGTTTGTGAAGGCCTCCGGAGCGACCAAGCTCCACCACGGCGCCTTCTGCTCCGACGCCGGCTACCGCGCGTGTGAGTATACGATTGGCTTCTCCGGGGTGCTCCATCCCGACTTCAAGCACTGCCGGTATTTGCTCGCCTGGGGCTGGAATCTCACCGAAGCTGGAGGAAATAAGCTCTGCCAGATCACCTGGCCGCGCCAACTCCTCGAAGCCAAGGAGAAGAATGGGCTCAAAGTCGTCTTGATTGACCCGCGCCGCCGTGGCGGCGGCCCCCAGATAGACGAATGGCTCCCCATCAAGCCCGGCACCGACCTCGCCCTGGCGCTCGCCCTCGCCCACGTGCTCGTCAAGAGAGGATACATAGATCGAGAATATCTGACGGCTCACACCAACGCGCCCTTCTTGGTGCAAGAGGACGGGCACTTCTTCAGAGTGGACGGCAAAGAGCAGGTCTGGGACCAGGCTTCGCAATCCCCCCAGCCCCCCGACACCCCAGGGGTGCAGCCCGCCCTGGAAGGGACGTTCACCCACGAGGGCCGGACCCTCAAGACGGCCTTCCAAGTCTTTAAAGAACATATAGAACCATATACGCCGGAATGGGCCGGCCCCATCTGCGGGCTCGACCCAGAACAGATCCGCAAGGTCGCTGAAGAGCTGGGGCAGAACGCCCTCATCGGCAGCACGATCGTGCTTGAGGGCGTCAGGCTCCCCTACCGCCCCGTGGGAGCGATGGCCTATCACATGGCTCAACAAGAGCTGGGCTTCCAAGCGATCCGCGCTATAGTAATCGTCTTCATGTTGCTTGGGGCCATCGAAGCTGTAGGAGGCCTGCGCAGCAGCTTCGACCGCAAGGTCCACCCCAACTTCCACGCCCTCGATACGATCACCATCAAAGAACCCCCGTATAATATCTATCTCAAAGAGAGCAAATACTTCCCCATCAACAGCAATAATTCGTCCCTCGTCGCCAAGGTGATGCTCGATCCCCACAAGTACGGGGTGAACGACGTCCCCGAGGTCTGTATCGTGCATATGACAAATCCAGCGGTGTCCTATGCCGACAGCCCTGTCGTCTGGGAGGCCTATAAGAGATTGAAGTTTGTCGTGGTGATTGACCCGTGGCTCAGCAAGACCGCCGATCTCTTCGCGGACGTGGTGCTGCCGGCGGCGACCATCGAGAAATACGAGGGGCCGCTCAACGTGACCGATCAGTACGTGGAAGCCCTCTCGGTGCGCGTGCCCCCCATCGAGCCCCTCTTTGACTCCCGCGGCGAGATCGAGATCTATCTCGATCTGTGCGAGAAGGCCGGGATCCTCTACGGCGAGGGCGGCTACCTCGATCACCTCAACAAGGCGCTCAATCTGAAAGATCCATACACACTCGATCTCACCAAAAAACCCACGGTACGCGAGATCTTCGACCGCTGGGCGCGCAGTGCGGGCTTCGCCCAGGGCATCGAATACTTTGAGAAGTACGGCGTGTCCGTCAAACCCATCCCCGTCCACAAGCTCTATGCGTGCGCGTGGGACCCGCCCTACGGAGGCATCCGCCACCGGCTTTATGGGGAATCGCTGCTGCGGTATCGCGAGGAGATGCGCGCGGCTGGGGCAGAAGAGATCTATTGGCGCGACTACACCCCGCTGCCCACCTGGCGCCCCCCGACCATGGAGGAGTCGCCCCCATTCTATGATCTCTATCTGATCAGCGCCAAGAAGATCGAGCACAAGCAGAGCCGCTCCAGTCAGATCCCCCTGTTGGCCGAGCTCGCCCCGACCCAGTACGTGGCGATCAACCCCAAGACGGCGCGCGAGCGCGGCATCGCTGACGGCGACTGGGTCTGGGTCGAATCCCACAACGCGGTCACCGGGGAGACCCGCCGCCTCAAGGTCCAGGCGCGCTTCTATGAGGGCATCCGGCCCGATACGGTAGCCATGCCCCATCACTACGGGGAGGTAGCCCGCCACCCCTGGGCCAAAGACCAAGGCCCCAGCCCCAATTATCTCTTCTTCACCGGCGAGGGCTATGTGGGGATGACGGCCGATCAGTCGTTCCACGTGAAAGTCCGCATCTACAAAGCATGAGGTGAACGCGCATGGCACGCTACGGCATGGTCATTGATCTGGACAGGTGCATCGGCTGTCGGGCATGTATGGAAGCATGCAAGGTCGAGAACAACACGCCCACAGCCATCTTCTGGATGTACGTCTTCCGCTTCGAAGAGGGGGAATACCCCAACACCCATGTGTGGTTTCTGCCTCTCCCCTGCCAGCACTGCGACAACGCGCCCTGCGTCAAGGTCTGCCCGGTCGGGGCGCGCTTCAAGCGCTACGATGGGCTCGTCTTGACGGACTTCGAGCGGTGCATCGGCTGCCGCTACTGTGAGGTCGCCTGCCCCTACGGCGTGAACTACTTCAATTGGAAGGACCCCAAGAAGAACTATTATCTCGACTGGGACGGTGCGGTGCCGCCGTATCAGAACCCCGATCTCCAGAGGAGATTCAGTGAGGAGCGCGTGGGGGGCGGGGGGCGGCAGAGGCTCGTGGCCGGCGGCGGGCACTTCAAGGGTGTCATCGAGAAATGCACCTTCTGCGTCCATCGGCTGGAGAAGGGGCTCCTGCCGGCCTGTGTCGCCAGCTGCCCCACGCGAGCGCTGCTCTTTGGCGACCTCGACGACCCAGGGAGCGAGGTCTCGCAGGCGCTGAAGAGGAAGCCGCACTTCAGGCTCCTGGAGGACTACGGCACCGAGCCGCGCGTCTTTTACGTTGGGGGCCATCCGCCGGCGGAGCAGACCCGCCAGATCGAAGCGGTGAAAGCGAGGGTGTAGCCTATGGAGCGATGGGAGCGCTTGCCCTACGGGGTCGGACAGTTCAGTTGGCGCTGGTATCTGTTCGTCGTGGGCCTGATGGCAGTGGTGGGGTGGGCCGCGTATGCGTACTCCGTGCAACTGCGCGAGGGGCTGGTGGTGACGGGGCTGCGGGACTGGGGGACGATGGGCGGGGCCACGTGGGGGCTGTATATCGCGTTTCTCGACTATTTTGTGGGGGTGAGCTCCGGGATTGTGGTGGCCGCGCTCATTCGGCTGCTGCGCTTGGAGTTCTTGCGGCCCCTGTCGCGGGCGGCAGAGCTCATGGCGATCATCTCACTGCTGATGGGGATCCTCAGCATCCTGCCCGATGTGGGCCAGCCCCTGCGCGCTCTTATCAACTTGCCCCTCTATGCCCGCCCCCAGTCCCCGCTCTATGGGGACTTCACGCTGATCGTCGCTGGGTATCTCTTTGCGAGTCTGGTCTATTTCTATCTTGCCGGTCGGCGCGATGCCGCCATACTCGCCCAGAAGAAGACCCCATTGCAGTGGTTCTATCGGCTGTGGGCTGCAGGATGGCGCGACACGCCTCAGGAGCGCGCGCGCCACGAGCGCGTCAGCTTCTTCTTGGCTTTAGCTATCTTGCCCTTGCTGGTCACGGCGTACTCGACTCTCGGATTTATCTTTGGGTTGATGGTAGGCCGACCCGGCTGGTTCAGCGCCTTGCAAGCGCCGGGATCTGTGGTCATGGCCGGGGTCTCCGGGGTCGGGATGCTCATCCTGATCGCAGCATTCTTGAGAAGAGCCCTGGGGGAGACGGAGCGCCTGAGCGAGCGCGTCTTCGGGTGGCTCAGCACTTTTCTTATGGTCCTGGTGCTCGTCTATCTCTATTTTATGGTGGTGGAGCTGCTGACGAGCACATATACGGGGCACTCTCATGAGGTGCAGCTGACGCTGAGCTTGCTGTGGGGCGAGTATGCGTGGCTCTACTGGGGGGCGGTGGGAGCGCTGGTGGGTTCGGTCCTTGTGCCCTTGCTGTGGCGCTCGAGCATAGCGAGTGCGGTGGTCGCCGGGCTGCTGGTGAACGTGGCGGCGATCGCCAAGCGGGTGCTCATCGTTGTGCCCTCGCAGACTCATGGGGGGCTGCTGCCTTATGGCACCGGCTCGTACATCCCCACGTGGGTGGAGTACAGTATCGTGGTGGGGCTCTTTGCGCTGGGGACGCTGCTCTACAGCATCTTTGTGAAGGTCTTCCCCATTATGGAGATCGAAGAAGGGAGGGGCTGATATGCGCGGCCGTGTCGCGGTGGCGATGATTCTTGTGGGACTGGTGCTCATGGTCGTGAGCTATTTTTGGTGGGGGGCGCCGTGGGGAACGCCGCCGAGCGGGCCGGAGTCCAGCAACCCGCGGGTGCCCTTCTCGTCGGTTATCTTTATCGTTGGGGTTATGCTGATCTTTCTCGCAGCCGTCCTCTACGAGCTGCTGCCAGATAGGGCATAGCCGGCTTCATCTGGGAGATAGAATCGCCCTCAGCTCGTCTTCCGTGGGCACGTGCTTGTTGATCTTCACTTCACCATCAATCACGTTTTTGACTTTCACGCGCCGTTTGTGATAGACTTAGAACATCTATGACTAAAGAAAAAAGAAAGGAATGCTGTCTATGAGGACAGTTCTCAGCGTTCTTGTCGTATCTTTTGTCGTTTCTGGTGGGTTGGCTTTGGCTCAAGGCGTCAACATCTGCGACTACACTCCCCCGCGCAATGAGCTCTTCGCCATCAACATTAGTGGGGATTATCGCTACTTTGACGATAGCTATCTCGATGACCGCGGCAACGTCAGCGTGGGGCACTTAGCCGTGCAAGGAGTCTCCTGGCTCGCTGAGCCGGAGTGGGGCTATCGCTTGGAGGGAACAGCGCGCCTGGAGCTTGGCCAAGCTATTCGCTTTGACATCTCTGTAGCGAGCACGGCGGAGCTGCGCCGCTATTTGGACGAAAATCTCTTTCTCTTTGGAGGATTAGCCTCGACAGGAGTGCCAGGGCAAGCTGACCTTGCCGTCACACTGTTGGGTGGCGCAGGCTGGGGACGCTTCCGCGACGTCACACCCTTAGCCAAGGCCGTCAAGGTCTCCGAAGCCCTCCAGCAAGAGAAGATCATCTCGCAGCCGCTCTCGCAAGATCAACTCAATCAGATCGCTCAGATCATCGGGCGGCGCCCCGAGCTGGGCCTGACGGGTGTTTTGGAAGAGATCGAAAAAGCCCTGGGGACGACTCTGGGTGTGCGCGGCGTGCTCGTGCTCCAGAGCGTGCTCAGCGATGAGAGCCGACGCTTCTGCGGCTTCGATGTCACGGCCTCCGCAGGCTACGAAGTCTTCGATCCCACGGGGACCAACAGCGCGGTCATTCAGATCGCCTCAAATCTAGCGCGCGCTCTCGACGCCGACAGCGGCTTCCTCGCCAATGCCCTCTGGCAAGCAGATCTCCCCTTCACTGGGCATGCGCGCCTGACGGCCTCGGCCAGCTACAACCGTATGCTCTCCCCCACCGCCGCGCTCACGGCTCTCTATAGCTTCTCCGGGCGGCAGAGCCCTACTGAGATGACCCAGCTCCATGCGATCACGGTCACCCTCAATCTGCGCGTCTCTACGGCTCTCAGCACGCTCGCGCGGGTGGAGACCAGCTGGGGAACGGGCTTTGAGGAGCCCAGTTGGGGGCTGAGCCTATGGAGAGGGTCAGGGAGAGGTGGATAGTGGCGCTGGACAGCAAGCCCATCGAGCACTACAATTTACAGTGTATGGGCGAAGTCCGAGTGAGAGTGAAGCTGACCAACGCCATAGACGAAGCCCTGGTGCGGCGCGGGATGCTCAAACCCGAGCAGGTCCGCTCCTACGAAGCCGACGCCCTTGTGGACACCGGCGCAGTGCGCTGCATCCTGCCTCCCCACGTCGTAGAACGCCTTGGACTAGATATTATCCAGCGCGTCGCCGAGTATGCCGACGGGCGGCTCGATATCGTGGGTCTGACGGAGGCATTCACCCTGAGGGTCCTTGATCGCGAGGAGCTGGAGAACGCCCTTGTCTTGGGAGACGAAGTGATCATCGGGCAGACGGCCCTGGAGAAGCTCGATCTTGTAGTGGACTGCGTCAATCGGCGCTTACTGCCAAATCCCGCTCACCCAGACCAGCCGGTCTCCAAAGTCAAATGAGATTCATTGACGAATATCGCGATGCCAAGCTCGCCCAGCGCTACGCGCGCCGGATCGCCCAGATCGTGACAAGACCCTGGACGATCATGGAGATCTGTGGCGGCCAGACCCACGCAATCATTAAATTTGGGATAGACGAACTCCTGCCCAAAGAGATAACTCTCGTGCACGGGCCGGGCTGCCCCGTCTGCGTCACCCCCGTCGAGCTCATAGATAAAGCGATCGAGATCGCCTCGCGCCCAGAAGTTATTTTCTGTTCTTTTGGAGATATGCTGCGCGTCCCCGGCAGCGAAAAAGATTTACTCTCGGTCAAAGCCCAAGGCGGCGACGTGCGCATCGTCTACTCCCCGCTGGATGCGCTGAAGCTCGCCAAAGAGAACCCCGACAGAGAAGTGGTCTTCTTCGCTGTGGGCTTCGAGACGACCGCGCCGGCCAACGCTATGGCCGTCTACCAAGCTGCTCGTCAGAATATAAAAAATTTCTCGCTGCTCGTCTCGCACGTCCTAGTTCCCCCAGCCATAGAAGCGATTCTCTCCTCCCCGAAGAACCGCGTCCAGGGCTTCTTAGCTGCGGGGCACGTCTGCACCGTGATGGGATACACAGAATACGAGCCCATCGCTCAAAAGTACAAAGTGCCCATCGTCGTCACGGGGTTTGAGCCGCTCGATATTCTGCAGGGCGTCTACATGTGCGTCAAACAATTAGAAGAAGGGCGCCATGAAGTTGAAAATCAATACACTCGCTCGGTGCGCCGCGAGGGGAACACCAAAGCCCAAGAGCTCATCCGTGAGGTCTTTTGTGTCGTCCCCAGAAAGTGGCGCGGCATTGGGGAGATCCCCCGCAGTGGGCTTGGGCTCACAGAGAAATATAAAGAATTTGACGCTGAGCTGAAGTTCGGACTCACTGATCGCTCTGTTGAAGAGCCCTCTGAGTGCATCGCGGGGTTAGTGCTGCAAGGGGTGAAGAAGCCTCACGAGTGTCCGGCATTCGGGACGCGCTGCACCCCAGAGCATTCCCTGGGAGCGCCGATGGTCTCCTCAGAGGGCGCCTGCGCCGCGTATTATCGCTACCGGAGGGAGCAGTTGAGCAAACCATGAGAAGGGCGTACAATCACTACAGGTGATGCTCCATGACGAGCAAGGCTTTAGGTCGTTATATTGTCGTTGACCCTGCGATATGCCACGGGCAGCCTGTCTTTCGCGGCACACGCATTCTCGTCGCTGATGTCCTTGAGCAACTAGCCTCGGGTATGTCCTGGGAAGCTATTATCGAAGAATGGCATGGCGCGCTGACAAAACAGGCCATAGCTGAGGCTGTCCGTCTAGCCCAAGAGGCCCTCGCTCTCCACGCCTCCCAGCTTGTAGCGGCTCAGTAATGAATCTTCTTGATGAAAACATCTCAGAGAGTCAACGCCGCTTGTTGCAAGGATGGCGTATCCGCGTGCGCCAAATAGGAGTAGACCTAGGACGATCAGGAATGAACGATGAGGAGATCATTTCGCTCCTCCATCGCTTGCCTCGCGTGACTTTTTTCACGCGTGATTTAGGGTTCTATCGCCGTGAGTTATGCCATGCAAACTACAGCATAGTCTGTCTCGCCGTAGGCCCTTATGAAGCTGCCAGTTTCATCCGGCGTTTCTTACATCACGCTGCTTTGAACACTCGAGCAAAGCGCCTAGGGAGGGTCCTCTTAGTAACACACGGAGGAATCCGTCTATGGCAGCTCAATGCGGCAAAGGAGGAAGCGCTGACATGGCAAGACAAGACGAATTCACGCTGAGCTGTCCCATTCCCATCTCGCAGTACCCCCAGATTCTGCTTGCGCATGGGGGCGGCGGCAAATTGATGCACCAGCTCATCGAAAAGATCTTCGGCGCAGCGTTCGCGAACGAGTATCTCGACGAGCGCCATGATGGCGCAGCTCTCACCCTCAACGGGGCGAAGCTTGCGTTCACCACGGATTCGTACGTCGTGCGGCCGCTCTTCTTCCCCGGCGGCGATATCGGGAAACTCGCTGTCTACGGCACTGTCAATGATTTAGCTATGTGTGGCGCCCGCCCGCTCTTCTTAAGCGCGGGCTTCATCTTGGAAGAAGGGCTCCCGATGGAGACCCTCTGGAAGATCGTTCAATCTATGCGCGCAGCCGCCCAGCAAGCCCACGTGCAGATCGTCACCGGGGATACGAAAGTCGTTGACAAGGGCAAGGGCGACGGAATTTTTATTAATACTGCGGGGATCGGGATCATCGAGCACGATCTCGCGATCTCCCCTAAGAGCGTTCGCCCCGGAGATCTGATCTTACTGAACGGAGACGTGGGGCGCCACGGGATCGCGATCATGGCCGTGCGCGAGGGGCTCTCCTTCGAGAGCGCCATCGAGAGCGACTGTGCCCCGCTCGCTGAAGTTGTGCTGAAGCTGATCGAAGCTGGGATCGAGCTGCACTGTCTGCGAGATCTGACGCGTGGCGGGCTGGCCAGCGCCCTCAACGAGATCGCCCAGACGGCTCAAGTACACATCACCATAGACGAGAGCGCCGTTCCCGTCCGCGAAGACGTTCAGGGAGCGTGCGAAATCTTGGGGCTTGATCCCCTCTACGTCGCCAACGAAGGGCGTTTTATAGCGTTTGTCGCGCCGCAGGATGCGGAGCGCGCTTTAGAGATTCTGCGAACTTTTTCGTCCGAGGCGACGCTCATCGGGCGGGTCCTCGCAGAACCCAGGGGCCTTGTGACCCTCACGAGCCGCATCGGCGCCCAGAGAATCTTAGATATGCTCAGCGGGGAGCAGCTTCCGAGAATCTGCTGAAAGCCCTACTGAACGATCAGCAGAGTGGTGCGCGCGTGCTCGGCGATCTTCGCGGCGGTTGATCCCATGTGAAAGCGCCAGATCCGCGAGTGCCCCTTGTGCCCAATCACCAAGAGATCAAAGTGATGCTCCTCAGCAAAGCGCACGATCGTTTCGACTTCATGTCCGGCCACGATATGACACTCCAGCTGGACCCCCGCTCGCGAGGCGATCTCTCTAGACTTCTCGGCGACCTCATCGAAATAGTCCAACTCTTCCCGCTGGGCCTCAAGGACTTCGCCGAGCGACGCTGCGTAATGGGGCAGGTGCTCCTCGACCGAGAGCTGATGGAGCTCGGCTCCGTAGCGTCGCGCCAGATCTACAGCGACTTCCAAAGCTCGAAACGCGTTCTCCGAGCCGTCGTTGGCGACAAGAATCTTTCGGAACATAGCGTCTCCTCTCACTCACTCTTCTGAGACCGTCTCCTCAACGAGCGCCGCTGCCCCTTTCTTGGGCTGTTGCAGTTCCCTCAACACATGATGGGGATGGAAGAACCTCTGGGCGATGAACGTGGGCACGATGGCGCTGGCGACGACGACCGCAACTAAGACCGAAAACTGCAGCTGATCAATGAACCCTGCCTCAAGCCCGGCCACCGACGAGAGCGTCCCCATCGTCAGCCCCGTGCTCATCAGCAGCGTCGTGTACATCGCTTCGTTGGGGATATATCGCTTCGCTAGGGGATAGACGCCCACGATCTTGGTGATCTGCTTGACGGCGAGCAGAATCACAAAGAGCAGCGCCCCAGACCACAACAGCGACAGCGAGATCTTCATCCCCCCGTTGAGGAAGAAGATCGGCGTAATAAAAGCGAAGCCCACCACGCGCAGCTTGCGCTGTAACGCCGCATTTTTCTGAAATATGCGAGACATCACCAGCCCCAGCACGAACGCCGGCAGAATCGCATGGCTCATGCCGAGCTTCGCAAAGTACATCAAGATCAATAAGAGCAAGAAGAGAAACTTTATTTCGGGTTCGATCACTCGATCCCCATAGCGGGCGAAGAGCCTCGGCGCGACCCGCGGCACAACCAGAATGATCGCACCGGAGATGAGCGCGAACCACAGAGTGTTCACATTGAACTCCAGCAGCACCAACGCTAACGCTGCCGCCGTGCCAAAGTCGGTCACGAACGTCGCGGCCATGATGAGCTTGCCCACGGGGGTATGGGTGAGCCCGGTCTCGACGAGCACGGCATAGACGACCGCAAGCGACGTTGTCGAGAGGGCCACCCCGGCGATCTGCGCGGCCTTCCACTCCCACCCCAACAGATAATGACAGATGAGCATCGCCCCAAGGAAGGGCGCGAGAAACGAGACACCCCCAATGAGCAGGCTCTCTTTGAACTTGGCGCGCATCACGTCCAGGTCCACTTCGGCCCCGGCGAGGAACGTCAAGAGAATGCCGCCTAAGCCCGCAATATACGTCACCCAAGGGAGGGCTGTGACACCCAAGAAATTCCCAGCGAGCACGCCGAGCGCGATCTCAATAATAGACGCAGAAATCCCCAGCTCGACGGAAAGCACACTCGAGAGAAAGATCAAGCCCGCCAGCACCGTCCCCACATACAGCTCCTGCACACCAACCGACCTCCTATCCAAAGACTGAAAAAATTTGGGTAGGAGTCATCAGTCCGATGTGCTCGGACGGTTGACGGCGGACTCCATCGCCGGCGCTCTATTGTACTCGAGGGAGTAAGGCTCGTCAAAGAGAAACCCCTCACTCGGATGCGAGTGAGGGTGCAGAGGAGCATAAGCCGGATTCTGTGCCGGCTCAAAGAGCCGGTGAGGGCCATCTCTCTGAGCGACCTACCCGGGTGCATCGAGCGGGCCACTCTCTAGCGCACCCTTACTTGGTCTTGCTCCGGCCGGGGTTTGCCGTGCCCCCGACTCTCGCGAGCGGGGCGGTGGGCTCTTACCCCACCGTTTCACCCTTGCCTGGCCCTCACCCCAGCCGGGGTGAGGGCCTTCGGCGGTCTCTTCTCTGTGGCACTTTCCAAAGATCGCTCTTTCTCGCCTTGGTGCGGCTGCGCGCCGCACCTTGACGAGCGGCCTGCCCTGTGGAGTCCGGACTTTCCTCCCCACCAGCCAGACTTCGTCTGGACTGTGCGCCTTCGCCAGCCTTCGGCTGGCCAGGCTTCGCCTGGACCGGACACCGTGCCGCCTGCGGCGGCACGATGCACGTCAAGCGAAGCTTGTCCAGGCGAAGCCTGGTGGGGGGCGGCCCTCTGCTCCTCTGCCGAGAATAATTATACTCCCTGAGGGCGGAGGCTGCACGCAAGACCACCCAGCTCTCGCGAATGTAATGCCCATTATAGTCTTCTGACCCTTCTGCCCGTAAGATGAGTCCCAAGCACAAAAGGAGGCTGGCATCTATGGCGGAAGCAGAAGCCCGCTTGGTGGGCACCATCGAAGAATGGCAAGATTTGGGGAACGGCCAAGATCTCTCGTATATTCACGCGGCGGCAGAGCTCCTGGCCAACGATCTGATCCAACTGTTAGCTCACAATAAAGAGCTGCGTGCCAAGCTCCAGGCCGCCGGCAACAGACTCAGCCTCTCGCTGGTCATCAAGCTCGACCCCCACGATGAACCAGAGCGCAAACCACCGGAGGTGAAGCTCAAGCCGAGCCTCAACTAACGCAGGCGGGAGTAGCCACAGCGCGGGCAGCTCCGATAAGCAATACGAGCCCCTTGACGACTGTAGGTGTGATAGACTCGCATGCGGGCGCCGCAGCGCGGGCAGCGCCCCTGCAGCAGAGCTCTCACACCTAAAGCCACTCCCCCAAGCCCTGCTAGCCCCACCACTACCCACAGCCACAAGAACAGCTGCCCCCCAGAGACGCTGGGGGGCGGCTGCCCATAGCTCCCTTCCAACATCGCCCGCAACGCCTTGACAGACTCTTCTATGGCCGTCTTGACGCGCCGCCGCTCCAACAGATAGCTCAGCCCCGACTGCATCCGCTCTAGATCTGCTGAAGAGAAGCGCTCCCGCACTTCATCCCCCAGGCGCAGCGCAAATGCCCACTGATTCTTCGTCTGCTCCTTGACGAAGACCAAGAGCACCGTGTCTTTGCCGAGCTTCCAAAACCCCCAAATCTCCTGGGCGTAGCGCGGCGGATCGTCATAGGGGTCATAGATCGTCGCCAAGATGACGATCTGGACGTGAAAGTTCTCTTTGATCGTCTGGAGCTCCTCTTCGAGGGATTGGCGCGCGCCCCCAAGCACCGCCGCGTAATCGTTGATCGCCCCCATTGGCCGCGGCAGCACGATCTCTTCAGGCTCTTGGGCCATAGCGATGCTTACGACGGCCAGCGCCAACGCCACGTGAAGATACCTCATGGAAGCCCCCTTTGGCCCTACTTCACATAGAGCAACCGAGAGCAGTTCTCACAGGCGACGATCTCGTGGCGGACGCGCTCCGCGGTGATCTCGCTGACGCGCAGCTTGCAGCCGGTGCAGACCCCATGCTCCACGGGCACGAGGGGGTCCTCATAGCGCGCGCGCAGCTCCTCGTAGCGTTGCAAGAGCCCAGGATCGACCGCAGATGCTCGCGCGGCCCGTTCTTGCTTCAGCCGCTCCAGCTCCGCCGTGTATCGAGTGAGCTCAGCATCGATCTCCGCGATGTCCTGCTCGATCTTCGCTTTCCATCTGAGGAACTCTTGCTCAGCCGCGCGGATGAGGGGGGCTTGCTCTTCCACTTGGGTGATCAGGGCGAGCGCTTCGTCTTCGAGCTGATCCATGCGCGCGCGGGCATGCTCCACGCGCGTGCGCAGCGCCTCCATCTCCTTGTAGCTGAGCAGGCCCGTTCGCAGCTTCTCAGTATCTGCGCGGATCTGCGCGTCCAAGTCGTCCACTTCGCGGGACTTCTCGCGGCTGCGGCGCTGGAGCTCCTCGAACGCCCTCTTCTTCGCGGAGAGCTCCTCGTGCTCGCGCGCGAGGGCTTCCACCAGGGAAGCGCGGCGGCGCTGGAGCCCCTCGAGCTTGCGCACCTGCTCGCGGATGGCCCCATCGTGCCGGTACAGCTCCAGCAGCCTCTCCAGTTCCTGGATCACGCCTCTACGTTACAAGTTCTCCGGGTGTTGTGCAAGGGCTTGACAGCATGGAGGGAGTTTGGTATAAAGAAAGAGCTGTCGTGGGCCCGTAGCTCAGTTGGGAGAGCGCTTGAATGGCATTCAAGAGGTCAGGGGTTCGAGTCCCCTCGGGTCCACCAGATTTTTTAGAGCAGCCCACGCGCCCGTAAGGGCGTAAGAAATTGCTCCCACGTCAGCTCCGGCGAGATCTTGCGGGCCTTCTCGAAGAGCCGCTGCCGTTCCGTCTCGCTTGTCGCCCGCGCGTACTTCATCCGCAGCTTCCAGAGCTTCTCATACCGATGGCGCCGACGTGCGATCACCTTCGGACGAGTTGGCTTGCTCAAGGCTATCACCTCCAGACTTCGTCTGGATTGTACATCTTGCCGCCGAAGGCGGCAAGACGAACGGTCCAGGCGGAGCCTGGCTTGCGCGGCGCAGGCGATCCATGATCGCCCGACCAAGCCCGCGCTCCTGGAGCTTCTCGACCACGATGACGTCCACGCCCTGCTCGTCCAGCTCGCGCAGCGCGGCGAAGAGCCGCCGCGCGTAGGCTTTCAGAGACCGGGGCATCTGAATAATTATGACCTCTCCCCCGGCCCCTCTTACCTCTCCCTGACCCTCTCCGTAAACGGAGAGGGAACGGGTGAGGTAGACCAGCACCCCCACGCGCTTCCCAGAGAGCTCCTTCAGGGCAGCTTCAGCAGCCCCTTGCTCTACCAGCAGCACCTGCGCCCTGGGAGCATAGTGCCGAGAGCGCGTCCCTGGGGAGCGCTTCGCCGCTTCCGTGTGCGCAGCGTCCAGCATCTGGACATCGCCCAAAACCGCGCGCAGCTCTTCCAGGGTGACCCCCCCAGGGCGCAGCACCATTGGCGGATCCACTGTCAGATCTAAGACGGTGGACTCCACCCCGATGGGCGTGGGGCCGCCGTCTAGGATCAGGTCGATCCGTCCGTGGAGGTCCTCCCAGACGTGCTTGGCGATGGTGGGGCTGGGGCGCCCGAATCTATTCGCCGAAGGCGCAGCGATGGGCACGGCACTCAGCTCGATGAGCCTCTTGGCCACGGGGTGGCTGGGCATGCGCACGGCTACTGTGTCCAATCCCCCGGTGGTGACGGTGGGGACTCTCTCGGTCTTGGGCAAGACGAGCGTGAGCGGACCGGGCCAAAATCTCTCTATCAGATCCCAAGCGCGTTGGGGGATCTGCCGGGCTAGCTGAGGGAGCTGAGAAGCAGAAGCGATGTGGACGATCAAGGGATCATCAGCGGGGCGCTCTTTGGCGAGGAAGATCTTTCTGACGGCGTCCTCGTTGAGGGCATCGGCTCCCAAGCCGTAGACGGTCTCGGTGGGAAAAGCGACGAGCCCTCCGGCGCGGATGACGGCCGCGGCGCGGGCGATATGCTCTTCGGTAGCGGGGAGAATCTCTGTGCGCACGGGCTCTATTATACCCAGACTTCGTCTGGACTGTACACCTTGCCGCCCTCGGCGGCAAGACGAACGGTCCAGGCGGAGCCTGGGGCGAAGCCTGGTCAGCGGATCTTCACTTGCCCGTTGCCGAGGCTGACACCGCTGATCTCGACGCTAGTGTCTCCCCCTAGAACGATGGGCGCCGTGGTATTCCCGGCCCAGGTCAACGTATGGATGCCGCGCGTTCCGCCTGAGAGAGCAATTCTCGCCACTGATCCATTGGTAACACCGCCTGCGGTTGGCTTCACTAATGAGAAGCGCAGCTCGCCCACCGCGTTGTCTATCGCGAGCGCTTTGACGACAAAACCATTCAAGCCCATGAGCGACTGAATCGCTACTCCCCCAGCGGGATAAGTGATCCGCCCCTGGAGCGAGGCCACCCCACCTTGAGATGTCACGTCTTGCACGACGATGTCGAGCGTGCGCGTTGCCCCTTGAGGCATAGACGTCGAAGTGATGAAGACCGCTGGGCCCGAGGGCGGAGGCAAGCCTGCAAACTCTGTACAGCTTGTCAGAGCCCCCACCAACCCCAGGGCCAGCAGCAGCAGAGAGACTCTCTTGTGGCGCCGCAGAAGCGCCAGCGCCGGTAAGATGAAGGCCAAGGAGAGCCACCCCTCTCCGTGAACGGAGAGGGGACGGGGGTGAGGTTCCCGCGCAAACCACGGGATCCCCGTGGGCAGCCCGATCCCCTTCTTGGCAATCGCCGTGGCGTCGTCGGAGTCCACGTCACTATCTTGATCGACGTCAGCAGCCAACAACTGCATCCCAGAGAGCGTGATCACCCCATCGGCGTGCTGTTGAGCCAGACGCGCGTCAATCACATTAATCTTTCCGTCACCGTTCACGTCACCAAGCGTTGTGAGGATCACGCGTACCGCGTCGGCCTCCGTCTTCGAGCCAACAGTTGCCGTAGTATCAGTAACTGTGACGGAGAGATCATAAACACCAGAAGCAAATGGGCTGGGGAGCGTGCACAGCTGGGTATGAGTTCCAGCACTAACAGCTCCGCCGCCGCAGGGTGTCCCGTTCACTTTGATCTCTGAAGTGCCCGCTTCGTCGCTGGTGAAGCTCACGGGAAAACTCTCGCCCTCTCGGACGTACACCGGCGCAGCTGTTGTAGGGCTCGTGATGGTGACATACGGAGGCTTATGAGCTTTGGGCGTGCCGTTGATGGGATTGCCCTGGGCATCCAAGCCGTTGCGAGAGACCCCATTGTTCGTAGCCCAATTGGCATCGGAATCGGGAGCGAGCAGATCCACGCGCTCCATGGTTGTTCTGTCTGAGTCGTTTCCGGCGGGCCAGGGGCCGCCATCGCCGTTGGCTGTATCTATGACGTTCCCTGCTGGGTCTTTCAAAATCAGACTCTCCCCGGAATTGGAGAGGGCGCCAGTATAGATCTGGTCGGCGACAATATCGCTCACGGTGTTATCATCGGTGCGCTCGAGCAAGAAGAACCCGTGAGCGGGGATGGTGCCGGAGAGCACGATCGAGGGGGTACCATCAGCAGCTTCCAAGCGCCACCACGCAAGACTGATGTCTTGGCTAGTGTTGTTATACAGTTCGATCCATTCGTCATTGGCGCTCGCTTGCGTGCCCATCCAGGCGACCTCACTGATGACGACGTCACGCGGGGCATAAGATGCGCGCTGGCGTGGGGCTTTGGGTGTGCCGTTGATGGGATTATCATTTGCATCAAGCCCATTGCGATGGACGCCGTCGTTGGTGTCCCAGTTGGTGTCAGAGTCCGGAGCTGTGGGATCGATCCGCTCCATTGTTGCTCTGGGTGAAGTAGTCCCAGCGGGCCAAGGGCCGCCGTCGCCGTTGGCTGTGTCTATGATATTCCCTAACGAGTCTTGAAGAACGAGAGCTTCCCCACTATTAACAAGTGATCCTGTGTAAATGCAGTCAGCGGCGATGTCCTTGACAGTCGCATCGTTTGTTCGCTCTAAGAGAAAGAATCCATAAGGGGGAATCACAACGTTGCTGCAGCTCGAGCTGTTTATTGTGAAATTGGGGCTATTATCCGTCAGAGAGATGATCTTCCAATTTGTGAGATCTATTGGGGCACTCGTGGTATTGTACAGCTCGATCCACTCGTCGTTGGCACTCGCTTGTGTGCCCATCCACGCGACTTCACTGATGACGACGTCACGCACGGAAGCCGCACGAACTACCGACACGTGACCGATGACACTGATACTAACCCCCACTATGAAGAGAGCTAGCAAACTCCTGCGACAGCTCATAGGCCCTCTCTTTTTTTTGTTTTTCTAAATTTTAGGGAGCTTCACTATAGCACAACAGCCCCCAACAAGTCAAGAGGGTGACTGCCCACGACTCATTCGTGCAGCTTCCTCGGTCGAGCATGAGCGAGCAGCACCTGCACCCCACGCTCAGCAAGACGCCGTTGGACAAGCCCCCGCAGCTCGTCTTTTGTGATGCTTTCCATCTGCACTTCATCTATAGTGTCCACGCCACACGCTTCGACAAGCGCCCGCACCCGCTCCAGCCCCGGTATGGGCTGCGCCCCAGGCGTCATCGCCGAATACTTATTGTAGAGAATAATCACGAGCACATCGTGCCCATGCTCGACAGCGTCCAACAGCCCCGTGATCCCCGAATGAATAAACCCCGTGTCCCCAACGATCGCCACCCCCTTGCGCCCAGAGAGACTCATCCCCGCCGCCGTCGCGATCGCCGTCCCCAATGCATACGCCGTGTCAATGATCTGCGGCGGAAAGTACCCATGCAGGATCGAGCAGCCCACATCCCCAGCGACGAAATATCCCTCGGGCAAGACCTCGTCGAGCACCTCGTAGAGCAGCTCAAAGCCCCCACAGGGCAACTCTAAGATCCCCCCGCTCACCGCGGCGGAGACTTCCAGGTCGAACGCTCCCCCAACGCGCTCCCACGCCTCCGCAATATGCTTCTCCTCCAGCGCGCCAATCCGCGGCAGATGCCCCGTCAGCCGCCCAAAGACCTTCGTCTTGAGCGAATGCTTGGCGACCAGCGCCGCAATAGACTCCTCCACCATCGGCGCGATCTCCTCCACGATCAGCACACGGTCAAGATCTCTGAGAAAGTTCACGAGCTGGCGCTCCGGCAACGGATGGGCATACCCCAACGCAAAGTGATGCTCCTCCTTCACCAACGTCGAGACAAACCCACACGAGATCACCCCAGACTTCGCCAGGCCCAGACTTCGTCTGGACTGTTCGCCTTCGCCAGCCGAAGGCTGGCGAAGATGTACTTCAAGCGAAGCTTGCGGAGCCTGGTGGAGTGGGGAATCTTCGACAAGCTCGACGAGCTGAGGATAGATCTTCTGATAGTAATACTTATAGCGATCGAGGATGAGATTCTTCCAGGCGCGATCGCGATCGAAGCGCCCTTCGGCCGCCAGGGGCATCTCGGAAACCCTTCCCATACCATCGAGCAAGCGCGCCGTCACTTGCATCATCACGGGGATGCCCAACGTCGCCGACAGCGACAGCCCCTCGATCGCGGCATCGCTGACGTATTGCGGGCCCGGAGGCGTTAATACTGGGATATCCGCGAGCTTGGCGTACCAGCGCGAATCTTGCTCGTTCTGGGACTTGGCCGCGCCAGGGTCGTCACCAGCGATGAGCAACAAGCCCGCGCCAATCCCGTGCGTCACCGCGGTCACCAACGGATCAGCTAAGACGTTGACGCCCACTTGCTTGACGATGACGACGCTGGGCAAGCCCGCTACAGACGCCCCCAGCGCTTGCGCGAATGCCGTCTTCTCTTCCGTGCTGATCTCCGTGCGCAGCCCGTGCTTGGCGCATTCATCTAAGAGCGCGGTGCACGGATCGCCGTAGACCCCCGCCACGAGCGCGATCTTGTTCTTCTTGAGCGTCTGCACTAAGGCTTCTCGTGCGGTCTTCATCCCCATCACCTTCCCTTAGCTCTCTGAGGGTCGGAAGCCAATCCCAAAATCGTTCCCCGGCTTGAGCTGCCCTCCGAGCTCTTTCTGTAAGAGCCACTGCGACTGCAAGAACGCTTTGTACACATTCTGAATCGCCGTGAAGAGCGCATGCTTCGTGAGACCATCCGAGAAGATCTCTTGCTGTAAGACGAGCTGTCTGAGAATCCCCTGAGGATGAATCATCCCAAAGCTGATGGGGAAGCGATTGAGCTCCAAGCTCAGCTCCCGTAAGATTCTCTCGCGCTGCGGCTGGGTGAGCTTCTGAAAGAGCTGCTGCACATCGTCAGCGATGGTGACGCTCACTTCCACTAAGATTCTGTCTGGGCTGGCTTTGGGGTTGATGATGCTGACGGTCGTGGGCTGGTTCTTCGGGTGATTCGCCAACAGCACCCAATTGGCGTTGGGGTGCTCGACGTAGCGGTTGAACTGCCCTTCCTCCACGAGCCAGCTCTCGATCTTCTCTTTCATAGTTTGCATTATAGACGAGATCGCCCGTGATTGCACATCGGACAGTCTCTCCAGTACAATAGCTCTTGACGTGATGGCTATGAAAGCATTTCAAGACTATTACCCCGACAATCTGAGCTACTGTTACGGCTGCGGGCGGCTCAACGAGCACGGGCTGCACATTAAAAGCTATTGGGAGGGCGACGAAGCCGTCTGCCGCTTCACGCCCAAGCCCTATCACATCGCGATCCCTGGGTATGTGTACGGCGGGCTGATCGCCTCGCTCATTGATTGTCACTCCACGGGCACAGCGTCGGCAGCTGCGTATAAAGCCCAAGGGCGCGAGATGGGCAGCGAGCCCCCATTGCGCTTCGTGACGGCTTCTCTGAAAGTAGACTATCTCCGTCCGACGCCGCTGGGCGTGCCCTTGGAAGTCCGCGCAACAGTGAAAGAGATCAGCGGGCGCAAAGTCATCGTCGAATCCAGACTCATCGCCAACGGGGAAGTCTGCGCGCGCGGCGAAGTCGTCGCCGTGCAGATGCCAGAGCACCTGCTTAAAAGCTAAGAGCGCTCACGAGTGCGAGATTGCACGATCGAACTCCTCGTAGGCGGCGTACTGGAGGAGCGCGTACAATTGAGCGCGCGTCTGCATGCGATCGAGAAATTCTCTCGTGGAGCCCTTCTGGGCCAAGTGCACATAAAACTCCTCCATCGCCTTGGCCGCCACGCGCAGCGCCGAGACGGGAAAGAGCACCATCTCGTACCCGATCTGAAAGAGCTCCTCGGCCGTCAGCGGGGGAGTCTTGCCAAATTCTGTCAAGTTCGCAAGCAACGGCAGCTTGAGAGCCTCGCGCACCCGTTGGAATTCTTCTAAGCTCTCTAAAGCTTCGGGGAAGATCGCATCCGCTCCGGCTTCCCCATAGAGCCGCGCGCGCGCTATCGCTCCCTCCAGGCCCTCAGCGGCCCGCGCATCGGTGCGCGCCAGCACGAAGAGCGTAGGGCAAACTCTTTTGATCGCGCGGATCTTCTGGACCATCACCTCCGGGGGAACGAGGCGCTTCCCCTCCAAGTGCCCGCAGCGCTTGGGCATCTCTTGATCCTCCAGCTGCACCGCGGCCACCCCAACGCGACAGAGCTCCTGCGCCGCGCGCACGGCGTTAAAAACCTCCCCAAAGCCCGTGTCTATGTCCACTACCAAGGGCAGGCCCGTGGCCGCAATGATGCGAGCCGCGCGCGCGGCCACCTCGTCGAGGGTGAGGACGCCCACGTCGGGCAAGCCGTAACTGGCCGACAGCGCCGCCCCCGACAAATACAACACAGAAAACCCCGCGCTCTTGGCGAGCAGCCCCGCCAAGGGATCGACAGCCCCCGGAATGATCAATCGCCCTTGCCGCAGGCGCTCACAGAAGCGCTCCACAAGCTCCTGGTGCGAAGGAATCCTTCCCAAAAGCATGAGGACCTCCTTAAGGGAAAGCCAGCTCCGCCAGTAGATGATCCACACTCATCTCCATCAGTGCAGGATCCTCGGCAATCAGACGATAGACGCGCTCGGCCTTGCGCGCGGGATAGACAGAGAGCAGCGCCGCACGAAACTTCTCCCGCAGCTGAGGGAGGGCCTCGGCTCGCCGAGTCGGATGCCCCAGGGGATACTCCACCACGACCCGCTCGGTCGCCGTGCCGTCTCGGAAGAAGATCTGCAGGGCATTGGCGATGGAACGCTTCTGCGGGTCCAGATAATCCCGGCTGAACTGGGGGTTCTCGCGCACCTCCATCGTGGCGATAAGCTCGGCGATCCTTGGGTCAGAGGCGATAGGCTCTTCATAATGCTCGTAGCGCAGCTCCCCATACAGCAGGGCCACCGCCGTCATATACTGCAGCGAGTGATCGCGATCGGCGGGATTGGTGAAGGGCCCAGGTTTATTGATAATCCTCATGGCCGACTCCTGGGTCTCGATGACGATCCGAGAGACCTGCCCAAGCTTGTCCCGAACACGAGGGTGAAGCTGCAGCGCCGCCTCCACCGCGGTCTGCCCGTGAAATTCTGCGGGGTACGAGACCTTAAAGAGCACGTTCTCCATGACGAAGCTGCCCAACTTCTGGGCGAGCTTGAGGGGCTCGCCGCCCAGAATAACGGCTTCAAAGCCCCACGTCGGCGCCGACAGCGCCGTGGGATAGCCTGGCTCCCCCGCGAGCGCCAAGAACGCCAAGCGCACCGCGCGGCTGGCGGCATCGGCCGCGGCCCAGGACTTGCGCGGCCCGGTGTTGGGAAAGTGTCTGTAGGTGCGCAGCGCCGCCCCGTCAAGAAACACATGGCTCAGGGCGCTGAGCACCGCTTCGCGATCACCGCCCAAAAGATGCGCCGCTACTGCCGTGGAGGCGACCTTCACAAAGTGCACGTGATCGAACCCCCGCCGGTTGAGGCTGTTCTCGAGCGAGAGCACCCCTTGAATCTCATACGCCTTGATCGCCGCGGTGAGCACCTCAGAGACGGTGAGCGGTGGCTCGCCCCAGCGCCGCCGCGCTTGACTGAGATAGTCCGCCACCGCCAAGATCGCCCCGAAGTTATCCGAGGGATGCCCCCACTCCCGCGCCAGAAACGTGTCGTTATAGTCGAGCCAGCGGATCAGCGCGGTGATGGCGAACGCCCCTTGCACCGGATCGAGCACGAAGCTCGTTCCTGGCACCCGCACCCCGCAGGGGATTATACTTCCGGGCACGATCGGGCCCAGGAGCTTGGTACACTCTGGGGACCGCAGCGCCATCAGCGCGCACGCGAGCGCGTCCATCAGCGCCACCCGCGCCGTCTGGTAGGCACGCTCACTCTCTAGAGAGCCCTCCACGACATAGTCGGCGATCTCTTCGAGGACCGGGTCGTATCTTCTCATAGGGTGAGCCCGCGGGGCCCCAGATACCGCACGCGCGGGCGGTAGAGCCGATTCTCGCGATGCTGCTCGATGACGTGGGCTATAAGACCCACAGAGCGCGCGGCAAAGAAGATCGGCGTATACAGCTCGATGGGGATATCCAGCAGGGCGTAGAGCGGCGCGGCGTAGTAATCGAGGTTGGGATAGAGCCCCTTCTCCGCGCGCATCACCTCCTCGCCGCGCTCACACATCGCCAAGAGATCGGCGCCCTTCCCCTTGGCAGAGACGAGCTCGCGCGCGATCTCCTTGAGTAGCTGCGCCCGCGGGTCCATGCGGTGCATATAGACCCGATGGCCAAAGCCCATGATGCGCTCCTTGCGCGCGAGCTTCTCGCGGATGAGGCGCTCCAGGCCCTCGGGGGTCTTGGCCTCCTGCAGCATATACATGACCGCTTCATTAGCTCCCCCGTGGAGCGGCCCCTTGAGCGAGGCGATGGCCGCGCACAGCGCCCCATAGACATCGGAGAGCGTGGAGGCGACGACCCGAGCAGCAAAGGTCGAATTGGGCAGCTCGTGCTCGCTGTAGGCCATCAAGATCTGATCGAAGGCGCGCACCTCCGTGGGCGAGACCTCGCGCTCGACTATCGTGCGCAAGAAGTTCTCGGCGAACGAGCGCCCCCCATGGAAGGGGATGGCCTTCCCCCCGCGGGCGATCCGCGGGAGATTCGCGACAATCTGGGCGATCTGCCCGATGAGGCGAGGGGCTTTGGCGCGCTCTCGCTGCGGATCTGCCGTGTCTGCCTCGGGATCGAACCCCGCCAGCGCCGAGACCGCCGTGCGCAGCCGGTCCATAGAGTGCATAGACGCGGGCAGCTTCGCTAAGATCTCATAGACGGCCGGGGGCACCGCAGCCCCCACAAGCTGCCCCTCCAGCTCCGCTCGCCGCGCCTCCGTGGGAAGCTGCTCCTCCACCAGCAGCCCCACGACGTCCACATAGCTGCGCCTGCGGATCAACTCCAGCAGATTGTACCCTCGAATGACGATCTCCTCGCGCTCCACGTCGAGGAACGATATCCGCGTCTCCGCGGCGATGACCCCTTCCAGGCCGGGGCTGTAGGACTTCTCTTCCATAGATGATCACCTCTGGGGTAGGATAGAGAATCGCTCTGTCCACGCGTGCAGGGCGCTCAGGAGCTCCCTGAGGCGCGTGCGCGTCTCCGCATGGATCAACCTCCCGTGAGCGTCGAACTTCTCCTGGGCGTGGGAGATGAAGAGCTCGGGCCTGGGCAGCACGAGCATCTCCAGCGCCGCACAGATCTCGCGCAGGTGGAGCTGGGCGCGCAGCGTGCCAAACCGCCCAATGCTCGCGCCCAAGATGGCCACGGGCTTGCCCGCGCACGGCTTGTCCGGCAGAGCCGAGACCCAATCGAGCGCGTTCTTGAGCACCCCCGAGACGGAGTGATTGTACTCCGGGGTGGCGATGAGCACGGCATCAGCCGCGGCGATGCGATCCCCCAAGGCGCGCACGGCCGCGGGGACGGGCTCCAGATCTTCGTTATAGAGGGGGATGGGGGCCAGATCGAAGATCTCCAGGGAACTAGGCGGGGCAAGGAGTTCGGCGGCGGCGCGCAGCGCCGCCGTATTATATGAGTTCTTGCGGAGGCTCCCCGATATCCCTAAAATCTTCACGAGTATAATTGTAGCACAAGGAGGCGGGCCATGCAGCCGCTGGTGGGCGTGATTATGGGATCACACTCCGACTGGGAGACGATGCAACACGCGGTGAAGACGCTCGAAGGGCTGGGAGTCCCCTACGAAGTGCGGGTCGTCTCGGCCCATCGCACGCCTGATCTGCTCTTTGAATACGCAGCGACGGCGGAGCAGCGTGGTCTGGAGGTGATCATCGCCGGGGCAGGGGGGGCAGCCCATCTGCCGGGGATGACCGCGTCGAAGACTCTCTTGCCCGTGCTTGGTGTCCCCATCGAATCGAAGGGGTTGGCGGGGCTGGATTCGCTGCTCTCCATCGTGCAGATGCCCGCGGGCGTCCCCGTGGGGACACTCGCTCTTGGGAGGGCCGGGGCGATCAACGCGGCGCTCCTGGCGACAGCGATCCTCGCCCGCAAATACCCTCAGTACCGTGACGCGCTGCACCGGTATCGCCAAGCCCAGACCAAAGACGTGCTCGATCACCCCGATCCCAGGCTCCCATAATGAAGATCGGCGTTCTTGGTGGCGGCCAGTTGGGGCGGATGCTCGCGCTCGCGGGCTATCCGTTGGGCTTGCGGTTCTGCTTCCTCGATCCCTCCCCCCAGGCGCCCGCCGGGCATCTCGCCGAGCTGGTCATCGCTCACTATGATGATCCCCAGGCCCTCCAACGCTTCGCTGCGCAGGTGGATCTTGTGACGTATGAGTTCGAGAACGTCCCCGTCGCGAGCGCGCGCCAGCTCGCGCAGCACCGTCCCGTCTATCCTCCACCCCAAGCCCTCGAAGCCTCCCAAGATCGTCTCACGGAGAAGCGCTTCTTCCGGAGCTTGGGCATCCCCACACCGGCCTTTGCTCCCGTGGCAAGCCTGGCAGAGCTGGAGCAAGCCGTCGCGCAGATCGGACTGCCAGCGGTGCTCAAGACACGGCGCTTCGGCTACGACGGCAAGGGCCAAATGCTCTTGCGCGCGCCCAGCGATCTCCGACCCGCCTGGGAAGCTCTGGGCAACCTTCCTCTGATTTTGGAAGAATTCATCGCGTTTGAGCGCGAGCTCTCTCTCGTGGCCGTGCGCGGACGCGATGGGACGGTGGCCTTCTATCCCCTTGTGGAGAACCACCATCGGGACGGGATCTTGCGGCTCTCGCTGGCTCCGGCTCCACGACTGACGAGCGATCTGCAAGCAGCAGCCGAGAGCTACGCGAAGAAGATCCTCGAAGCCTTAAGCTATGTTGGGGTTCTGGCCCTCGAACTCTTTGAGCGGCGTGGGGAGCTACTCGCCAACGAGATGGCCCCACGGGTGCACAATTCGGGGCACTGGACGATCGAGGGCGCAGCCACCTCGCAATTTGAGAATCACTTGCGGGCTATATGTGGGCTTCCGTTGGGGGAGACATCGCTGCGGGGGTACTGCGCCATGCTCAATCTCATCGGGGAGATTCCTAAGATCGACGAGGTATTGAAAGTCCCTGGCGCGCATCTGCATCTTTACGGCAAAGCGCCGCGGCCAGGGCGCAAGCTGGGCCATATCACGCTCTGCGAGCCCACCCAAGAGGCGCTCGCAGCGAAGCTCTCTAGGATTCTCTCTGTCTCTCAACTCGGATAAATTCCATCAGGCCCGCGTCGCGCGATGGAAACTATAGATCGCCACGATCAGCACGGCCCCAGCTACCCCATAGACCCACCACGGATAGCCCGCGCTCAAGAGAATATCTCTGGGGCTCATTTGAGGGTTGAGCGCTTGCAACAAGCTTGCTTCGACAGTTGCCCAGAGATTATTCACCCCATGCGCGACCATCGCTGGGAGGATGCTCCCTGAGCGTACCGTAAGATATCCCAAATAGATCCCAGTCACGATCGCTCCCAGCCCTTGCAGAACATCCACATGGATCGCTCCAAAGAGTACCGAAGTCACGACGACAGCACTGACAGCTCCTAGCCGGCTGCGCAGCCCTTGTAAGATCACGCCTCGAAACGCGAGCTCTTCGCTGATCGCCGGTCCGACGCTGAGCGCCAGCGCGTAGAAGAGATATATCGGGAGATCGCTGAAGTGCGACAGCCGCACCAGAAACTCTAATTCTTTTGAGATCAGCCACGGCATGGCTTCTATCAAGGGCCAGAGCACCAGCCCACTCATCATCCCCACGGGAACGACGCCCACAGCACCCCACAGCACCAACCTGAAGCGAGTGGGTTTGAAGCTGAGCGTTGGAAGAATCGCAAAGCCCTTGAGCCTGAGGAACGCAAGGCTCATGAGCACCATCAGCACGGCTTGGAGGAGCGACGCAACCCCAACGAAGAGCTGGAGGTCAGCAATGAAATGCTTCAGCGGGGCCGCGACGAACGGTACGAAGAGAATGACTACCCACAGAAGAAGATAAAATCCAAGAGCTGCCAGCGGACCTGGCACAGAAGCCATCTTCACTCACCCGCCCCAGAGTATAGTTTGGGAGGCAGAGCTGGGCAAGATGGCGAAGGCGCACTTCGTCGCTTTTATTTTTGCAATCGAGAAATCCGAGCGATGCCCTCGTGGCGAGGGCCTTCGAGGGGGCTTCGGACTTGACTTTCGTGCCACTTCTGCTCTACAATACAGCTACCATACGAGCAACCACACAAAGGGGGTTCGCCATGAACAAAGCAGAGCTCATCGAGACCGTTGCCCAGAAGACGGGCTTGCCCAAGCGCACCGCGCGCGAGGCCGTCAACACGATCTTCAGCACGATCTCCAAGTCGCTTGCTGACGGCCAGACCGTGCGCATCACCGGGTTTGGCAGCTTCGCGGCCCGACCGCGCCGCAGCAGCAGCCGCATCAATCCGCAGACCGGCCAGCGGCTGCTGGTGCCCAGCAAGGTCGTCCCGGCCTTCCGCGCCGGCCGCGAGCTCAAAGAGATGGTGCGCAAGCGCCTCAAGGTCGTCGAGGCCGGCGACAAGCTCACCGTCAAGAAGGCGTAACCCACCCCTACGTAGGGGCAGGGGCACCCCTGCCCCTACTTCAGGGGTCGTCCGCCCTTCAGCTCAGCTCTTCTGGGAGGGAAGGGCCCGCCGCGCTCGCGCTCCAATCGCTCGACCGCGGCCGTGAACGCCTCCTCAGCCAGCCCAGCAAGCGTCAGCCCCGGCGTCCAGTAGACGGCGTTCTTGATCCGCTCGATCAGTTCGACGGGCAGATGGACCGTCAAACGCTCTTTGATGACTTTCTTCGGGGGCGTGCTCTCCGGCAGACGAGCCGGGATGACCGTATCGAGCGGGTTTGTCCCAATGGTGCGACGCTTGGCCATACTTTACTCCCTCCCTCTCTCCTGACGAATGATCTCTCGGGCTAGGGCTCGATAATCTGCCGCGCCGTAGCTGCGCGGATCGTACTGCGTGATGGGCTTCCCAAACGAGGGGCACTCCGCCAGACGGACGTTTTCCCGAATGACAGTATTGTAGACAAGGTTCCCGAAACGGCCCTGCAACTGCTCGACGACCTCTTGCGCGTGCCGAGTCCGCCCGTCCACGCGACACGCTAAGATCCCGGAGATCTCTAAGTCGGGGTTGAGGCGCTCCTTGACGACCGCCACGGTCTGAAGGAGCTGCGCCAAGCCCTCTAGAGCGAGCACGTGCGCCTCCACGGGCACGAGGACCTCCCTCACGGCCACCAGGGCGTTGATCGTCAGAATCCCCAGCGCCGGAGGACAATCTATGAGAAGATAGTCCCAGCGATCGTGAGGGAGACTTTGCAATTGTCGCCGCAGGATCGTCTCCGCGCCGACTTCTCGTGCGAGGGCCTTTTCGACCCCTACCAGCCACGGGCTGGCCGGGACCACCTCAACCCCAGGAACGTTTGTATTACTGATAATATCTAAAATGCTCCCGTTTTCAGTAAAGATGCGAAAGACGCCCTTGTCGGTATTTTTAAGCCCAAACCACGAGGTCGCTGAGCATTGCGGGTCAAGGTCTATCACCAAGACCCGGCGCCTCTGCTCGCCCAGCGCCGCAGCTAAGTTCACAGCCGTGGTCGTCTTGCCGGAGCCGCCCTTCTGGTTGGTGATGGCAATACGTCGCATACGTTCCCGTTTCCCCCTTTCCCAGCAAGAGCATCTTCGTAGATATTGGTGATCATAGCGAAAAGACTCCCTCAAGGTCAAATGGAGGGGGATTACTTCACGCGGGTCTTGGCCTCGCGCAAGAATCGCACAAAGTCGGCAAACGCCTCTTCGATCCTGGCGATGTCCAGCGAATAATACTTCATTTGGCCCTGGCGGCGGGGAATGACGAAGCCCTGCTGGCGCAACAGCGTGAGGTTGCGCGAGATCGTGCTGGGGTCGCGGTCTTCTATGCCCTCCCCTTGAAAGGCCGCGGCAATCTGCGAGACGGTCATCTCCCCGTGGGCTGCTAACAGCTCCATCAGCCGCAGCCGCGACCGGTGCGACAGACACTTAAAGAGATAGATATACCGCGTATAAATCATTCTGAGCTCCGTGCGCCTGGGGCCCCTTGACAAAGGCCGGAGGCCACCTATGAAGACGTCTTCCTCGCTGCTTGAGCCACGTGCCAGGGGTGTGGTCGAGCTGGGCTGTCGCGTGACAGTCAGGGAAGCGCAATCGCGCCAAGTCCATACGATCACGTTAGTGAGCCCTGGCGAAGCCGACCCCGAGCGCGATCGCATCTCGACCGACTCCCCGTTAGGGCGAGCGCTGCTGGGGCGCCGGCCCGGCGAGTCCATCATCGTTCACGCGCCCATCGGCGAGCTGTGCTATCACATCATAGAGATTACCTAAGAAAGAACCCCGCGAAGTATGCCAAGGCTCCCAAAGCGCCGTCGGGAACGCCACAAAAGCCATAAGACCTCCGGTCAACGGCAAGCGAGGGGGAAGGGAGCCCTCACTCTGGCTCCCAACCCACGAGGAGCTCCCTTCCCCCAGCTCCTCCATGAAGAAGATTGCTCAGCAGACCCAAGCGCTCCTGCAGCTGACAAGCAGTCTCCTTGTGCAGACGCACATTAAGTCCGTGATCTGCAGGGCCGATGCCTTGGGGCTCGATCACGACAACTTAGTCAAGCTTCCCCAGAGCCTCAATATACAGAACTTAATCCTCGTGACCCACGACCGGCGCCTGGGCGAGCTGCTGAAGAGATCGGGCCAACGGACCATCACCATCCCCGAGGTGGAGCTGACCCGCCGCGGCGAGGCCCGCGCCGCCTTGGCGATCGCCCTGCTCAACGGCTGGGTCAAACACAGCGAGCGAGTCGTCTTTCTCTCCGGGCCGCCCCGCAGCAGAGTCTTAGATACGCTCTTCGTCCTGAGACCAAACCACGAGCTGCAGATCGCGCACGCGCCCTCGCTGAAAGTCTTCAGCAAGCGCATGATGCCCGAAGTCTTCGAGACGCTCATTCGCATCGCTCTAGAATTAGCGCACGAGGGGCGCGAGGGCCGCCCCGTCGGCACCATGTTCGTCCTAGGCGACACGGCCAACGTGCTCAAATACGCCCAGCCCATGGTGCTCAACCCCTTCAAGGGCTATGCCGACTCGAAGAAAAATATTCTTGACCCCAAGCTCAAGGAGACCATTCGGGAGTTCGCCGCGTTGGATGGGGCGTTTGTCATCCGGCGCAATGGGGTTATTCTCGCTGCGGGCTGCCACATCGCGGTCCCTCATCTGGCCAAGGAGCTTCCGCCGGGGCTGGGGGCACGCCATCGCGCTGCTGCTGCCATCACCCAGGTGACGAACTCCATCGCGATCACGATCTCCCAGTCCGACGGCACCGTGCGCGCGTTCCGCAAGGGCGAGATCTTCCTAGAGCTGGGCAAGACCTCCTAACTGTCAGCTCCCGCCCGCTGTGATATAATCTCTCCCCAAGGAGGGCGACAACTATGAAGAAGATCTTTGCGATCGCTCTGATCGTCTCTCTGGGATGGGCCCTGCTCGTCCAGGCGACCGTCACCGGGTCGTACCGGGCGAGCGTCGCCCCCAATGAGCCATATGAATGGACTTTTACGCCCACGGCCCCCGGCCCCGTCCGGGTGCATTTTGAGCTTAGACCATTAGAACTATGGGCCTCGGCCCAGCTCTACGCGCCCACTCGCTCTGAGCCCGTCGCCGCGACGATGGGCGCAAGCTCGTTCGATCTGCTCGCCGAAGCTGACGAAGAAAGCATCAATCAACCGTGGCGCGTCGTGCTCCTGCACACAAACAGCACGGCGCTCACCGCTGAGCTCTATATTACTTTCCCCAAGCTCTTCTGCGTCGAGATCGCGGCGGAGCTTGGGATTCGCATCTTCTACGAAGAAGAAGCGGGCGAGATCGAAGACTATCACTGCGATCAGATGTGGCGGGCGCTGCGATCTTTGGGGCTCAATCTCGTAGACGGGCTGCGAAAGATCCTCTTCCTGCCCCCATCTAACGAAGTCGAGGGGCGTTTTCTCTCGGCTGAGCGCATCTTGGAGATGTACCGCATGACGCCGGGGCGGCGCTTCACCGGGGTTTTCTATCACGAACTAGGACACTTCGTGCACATTATTAAGCTTGGGGCTTCGCTGAAGCGCGAGTGGGCCTCGCTGCACAAAAACTCCGGCTCAGATATGATCAACTACGTCCGCGAGCCCTTCGGCGGCCCGCCCACCTACGCCATGACCAACGAATACGAAGACTTCGCCGTGACGTTCTCGGCGTATATCCTCAACACCAAAGAGCTCTTCGATCTTGGGATCAGCCGCAAAGAGAACGTGGGCAAGACTATTCTGCTAGAGAAAGCGAAGTTGATGGCCCAAGTCTTCTTGCATTACAAAGACGGGGCACCGTACACATATATCTATAGATTTGGCTCAGGGTACCCGGTCGTCCCCATCGAGCGGGCTGAGGTCCCACTCACCGCAGAAGGCTTGCCGGATTTCACCGAGCCGATCCGCTGGGAGATATTTTAAAAGAATAGCAGCCCGATCTGGTGACAGATCGGGCTGCGCGAACTCGACGCGAAGCGCCTACTCGACCTTGATCTCGATGGGCTTCTCCTTCTGCTTGAGCGACTCCCGCAGCGGGACCGTCACCCGCAAGATGCCGTCCTCGAAGCTGGCCTTGATCTTCTTGGGATCGTCGGCCTGCTCGGGGAGCGGGAAGACCCTCTGGAACTTCCCGTAGTGACGGCCCATGCGGAAGTAGTTCTCGCGCTCGATGCGCTCATCGCGCTTGACCTCGCCGCTGATGATGAGCCGGCCGTCCTCGACCTTGATCTCGATGTCCTCCTTCTTGACCCCGGGCAGCTCCGTCTCGTAGACGAGCTTCCCGTCCTTCTCGTAGATGTCGGTGCGCCCGAAGGTCTCGAAGGGCGTCCAGTCAAAGAGCAAGCTGCGGTCGAAGTCGGCAAAGAGCTCATCCATCAAGCGGCTCAAGCGGGTCGAGATGGCAAACGGCTCCCTCCAGAGTTCCGGCAGTCTGGTCATGGTCCCACCTCCTTTGCTCTGCTGTTCCGTGTTTTCTCGAAATTAGCAGACTCGACTCTAGTCTGCTAACTGGATTATACCAAAGGGGGTCGAGTTTGTCAAGTTTTCAGAATGGAAGAGAAAAAGAGCTCACATCCCTTGAATTGTACCCAGCATGGTGCTATACTTTTGGTATGAACGAGGGTGTGATTCTATGGCGACCGTAAAGACCGCTATATCACTTGAGGATTCACTCTTCAAGGAAGTAGAGGCGCTGGCAAAGAAGATGAAAGTCTCGCGCAGCCGGCTCTTCGCGTTAGCGTTGGAGGAGTTTCTCCGCCGCCATCAGAACCAACAGTTGCTCGAACAGCTCAATGCCGCTTATGACGACGCGCCGGACCCTGAAGAAGAAGCCCTGCTGCGCGCGGCACGGCACTCATACCAACGCTTGGTGAATGACGAGTGGTGATCCGACAAGGCGACATCTATTGGGTTGATCTTGGTCCACCCACAGGGTCTGCGCCAGGCTACCGTCATCCCTGTGTGGTCATCCAAAACGATCTCTTCAACCGCAGCCGCATCAACACAGTTGTCGTCTGCGCTCTGACTTCCAATCTCAAGCGTGCCAAAGCCCCAGGGAATGTCTTACTCAATGTGGGTGAAGGGAACCTGCCCAAGCGCAGTGTCGTCAACGTCTCGCAGATCTTAACAGTTGACAAGTCTCAACTTGGCGAACAGATCGGAAGACTATCAGCCCAACGGGTACGTCAGATCCTCGACGGGATACGCCTTGTCCTAGAGCCACGGGAGTGAGGAAATTCCCTCATCTGGAGCTCGTATCTCTCCTCCAAGAAGCGCAGGACCCGCGCGTCTAGGAACTGAGAGTCCTTCTGCAGGCGCATCTCCAAGTTCTCCGTATTGTGAAAGTCTATGAGCGCCTGGCGCGTCGCCCCGTCCAGCTTGCCATGAGGCTCCCCGTGGTAATACCCTAACGCTTTGAGCATCGTCTGCACGCGCTGAAGCACAGCCGCGCTGAGCTTCACCCTCCTCTTCGTGGGCCCAAAGTAGAGCTCATGCAGATCCAACAGCCGCGCCAGCTCCTCGATGGGCTGCGGATGATCGTCCACGCGCAAATCAATCATTCTATCAGTGAATTCCCCGTAGCCGCCCCTCTCTTTGACTACGATCAGGGCCGCCGACTGCTGGCCACGCCGGTCGCCCCCTGCTCGCTGCCCTGCGCGCAGCGCTTCTAAAAGTTTCTTCCACAGGGGGCCGCGCGCTCCCTCGAACGCCTGAGCCATCGCCTCGACGGTCTTGCGGCTCACCAAGATATTGCCCTGCACCGCAAAATTCTTCCCCACGATATGTCCGGCCCACGGATAGCACTCCTTGCCCGTAAACGCTGCCGCCCGCCCCTGAGCGTCTACAATCCCCACCTGGCGATGCTCGCGCCCCTCATCGGTCTCTAAGAGCTTCTTCAGCGTCTCTTCGGCGGAGAAGCCCAGCTTGAGCATCGCTAGGCCGCGCGGGCCATAGCTCGTATTCGCATACGCCTGGGTGGCGATCGCGCCGACGTTCGCTTCTGCCCAGGGCACAATGGCCCCTACCGCTAAGAACTTCGACTGCACCGCCACGCCCCACTCCCCGGCTTTGACATCACACGCCACGATCGAGAACGTCGCCAGCATAGACCCTCCAATCTTCTATTCCGTGCTTTCCGTCCCCTTCCGTGCTTTCCGTGATTCTAACAACGCCCTCCAGCGCTTCAGACGCTCTTTGATCTCGCGCTCGTAGCCCGCATCCTTGGGGTGATAGAATCTCTTGCCCTGGAGACTCTGGGGCAGACACTCCATCGGCGCGACCCCTTCGGAGAGGCTGTGCGCGTACTGATAGCCCTTCCCGTAGCCGACTTCTCGCATCAATTCCGTGACCGGGTTTCTCAGGTGCAGCGGGACGGGCTCGTTGCGCGTCGTCTCCACCGCTTCGCGGACTTCGCCAAACGCTTTATAGACAGAGTTACTCTTGGGCGCTGTGGCGAGATAGATCACGGCCTCGGCGAGCGCCAGCTCCCCCTCCGGCGAGCCCAAGAAATCATACGCATCCTTCGCGGCCACGGCTACAGAGAGCGCCTGCGGATCGGCTAGCCCAATATCTTCGACGGCCATGCGGATCAGCCTTCGCGCAATGTAGAGCGGGTCTTCGCCCCCAGCGAGCATCCGCGCCAGCCAATACAACGCCGCGTCGGGGTCAGAATTCCGCACGCTCTTGTGCAATGCGCTGATCAGATTATAATGCTCCTCCCCGGCCTTGTCGTAGAGGGGGAGCTTGCGCTGAGCTATCTCTTGGACGGTTTTTAGATCAATAATCTCTTTCGTCGTCTCGGCGGCCAGCTCCAAGAGATTGAGGGCCCGTCGGGCGTCCCCATCGCAATACTGGGCGATAAACTCTTCAGCCTCGGGGGTGAGCTGCAGATTGCGCGATCCCAAACCGCGCTCCCGATCTGTCAAAGCTCTTTTGAGAATCTTTTTTATGTGCTCCGGGCTGAGGGGCTGCAGCACGAAGACCTGCGAGCGCGACAGCAACGGCGCGATGATCTCAAACGACGGATTTTCCGTCGTCGCCCCGATTAAGATAATCGAGCCTTCCTCGACGTAGGGCAGGAAGACGGCTTGCTGCGCTTTATTGAATCTGTGAAGCTCGTCCACGAAGATCACGTCGCGCGTCTTATAGCTCAAAAATTTTCGCTTGGAGCGCTCCATCGCGCCCTGGATCTCTTTGATTGAAGAGCGCGTGGCGCTGAACGCCAAAAAATCTGCGCCGCACGAGCGGGCGATGATCCAGCCTAACGTCGTCTTCCCCGTCCCCGGCGGGCCCCACAAGACGAGCGAGCGAATCTCGTTCTGGTCGATCATCCTTCGGAGGGGTTTATCTGGGCCGACCAAGTCCTCCTGGCCCACGAACTCTTCTAAGTTCTGAGGGCGCATCCGTTCGGCCAGGGGCGGGCGCTTGGCGCCGGGCTTCATCATACGAATATTCTAAGCTGGCGTTGAGGTGGGGGCAAGCCAGGGCTGTCAAGCCCCCACCATGGCCCAAGATGCGCGATCTTCCCGCGCATTCGCAGGACAAACTGTCAGACTACGAACGCAAATGGATATAATGAACTCACCCCAAGGCGGGAGGGATGGGCATGGAGCATCCATCGCCGGCCTCAGTGTGTCAGAAGGGGTGCTTGCTGGAGGGGATGCCTCCGCAGAGGCTTCCGCCATGCCAAAGGTATCAGCGTGGGGAGCGGATCGCTCCCAAAGATGGCATTTTTTTGATCTGTCGCGGGCCGCTGGGGTGCTTGTGGGGGCCAGAACCGGAGCGGAGCTGCTTAGAGATTCTCGGCCCAGGGGATGTGTGGGAGAGCTGGGAGTACGCTGCGAGGGAGTGCCAGGCGTGGGCCTTGGGGGAGGTTCGGGGGTACTCGCTCCAGCGGGCGCAGTGGCTGGAGCTGCTGCGCAATCCCATCGTCGAGGAGCGCTTGGTGAACTGTATGTGTCAGCGATCGCGGCGGCAGAGCGAGTGGCAGCTGGTCTTGGCGCGGGGGAGCGTGCGGGCGCGGCTGGCCTGGCACCTGGTAGACTTGGCGCAGCGCTTTGGGGAGCGCGATGAGCAGACTAAAGAGATCTTCGTCCCCATCGCTCTGACGCAGGAGCAGCAGGCGCAGCTGATCGGGGCGACGCGGGCGCGGCTGTGGGAGGCGCGGCGGGAGTTCGAGCACAAGAGGTGGCTGATCTGCGGTCCTGAGGGTTTTTGGGTCCGCAACGAGGAGGCCTTGCGGCGGCAAAGCCTCGAAGCATTCTAGCATTTCCTCAAAATTGTTCCCTTTTAGACATTTGTTCTCTTTTAGACATTTGTTCCCAATTAGACTTCACTTTTGTCACGGAGGCCTTATAATGGAGCCAACCGAGAGAGAGGAGGTGGTTGCTGGGAGTTTCCAGAGCGTCGTAGAGGCCGAGCTTCAAAAACCCAAACATTCTCTAGCGAGAGAAAAGGAGGTAGGTTCACGTGCGCACGATCAAACTCTTCGCGGTTATCGGGTTGGCAGTGGCGTTGGTAGCGGTGCCGGCGCTGGCACAAATAAGGGCTACGATTGAGGTTGGTGGAAAGGTAAATCAGGATTTCACTTTTGTGATCAACGCAGATGGCAAAGATCTTGGAGAGGTTGCCCTCAGGAAAGATCAGGAGGCAAAGGACGTAGTCAAAGCAATTGTAGGTGCGTTCAACCTAGAGAAGGTTAGTGACACCAGCTTTCGCATTGTTGCCAAAGAGATAAAGCTAGGTGAAAAAGGGAAGCTGCAGCCCCTACCATTGGTTGTAGGCCAAGCAACCCAGCCAATCAATGGGCTAACTTTCAAGGTTACCAGTGTCCCCACCCTCACCGAGTGGGGCTTGATCGCGCTGGCGGTGCTCTTGGCCGGCGGCATGGGGTATATGATCTATCGCCGCCGCCCGGCCCTGCGCCCCGCCGCGCCATAGGACGGATCGGCAGAAGACCCTCGATGGCCCCCGCCCGCCACCGGGCGGGGGCTTTCTCTCGAATCACCGAAGGCACGGAATGGGCCACGGAGAACACGGAAGACGAGTTTCAGTGCCTTCAGGGCTTCCCCGTGAGCTCCGTGATTCAAGTCATGGAGGTGAGAGCCGACGCAGCCCAGAAGCAGCCGGAGACGCCTACAGCGCATACACAACCAAATCTTCACAAAAGGAGGGAAGAACGATGCGCAGTCTTAAAGTCTTAGCGATCGTCGGGTTGGCAGTAATGGGTATGTTTATCTCAGTGCAAGCCCAGCAAAAGAGCAATCTAGCCGGTATTACAGTTCAAGACATCGATGTCTTTTTTAGACCGAAGTTCGTAGCTAGCCATGTGCTACAGCTAGATGCAGTGAGATACAAACCCATCAACACACCAGGTGGCGCTATCGCCTTCTCGATCTGCTTCACTAAGTCTCCCAATATCGATGATGTGCGGTGGCTAGACGATCAGGGTCAGTTTATTAGCCGCGAATTCGTTGGAGCAGGGGCCATTAAGGACGCTCTCAGATCAGCTAAGTGCCTAGGCGTCGACTTTCGGATCACTGATGGCAGCATAGCAGTGAGAGCTGATCAGAAACTAGTAGAGCGTTTTCCAGTACCAGGCAATGCTTATGGTATCCACTTTTGGCTCGGAGCTAAAGAGACTATCGCTGATATTCGATGGCTGGATAAAGATGGTAACGATATAGGACCAGCAAGCTTAGAGCCCGTCCCTACCCTGACGGAGTGGGGCTTGATCGCACTGGCGGTGCTCTTGGCGGGGTCGCTGGCGTTCATGATCCGCCGCAGACTTGCACCCAGGCCCGCAGGGGCGTGAAGGAGGTTCACGGCGTTCGCCAACTGATCACCGGGAGGTTCGGAATTCGCTGAAAATGAGCCACATTGTTCGTCACCAGTACGCGGCCGACCTCAAGCGCCGTCGCCGCGATCAAGAGGTCAGCATCGCTGATCAGCTGGCCCCGACGCTTGAGGTCGGCGTACAGCTCGGCTGCCCGCATGATGATCGGGTCAGTCAGCGGCAAGACTTCGCTCACGCGACAAAAGCGCTCAAAGTCCACCAGTTGTCTTGTGGCCCCTTTGGCCTTGAGGCCCCGCAGGATTTCGTAGCGCGTCATCAGCGAAAAACTGAAGCGACCATGCCAAGTGAGGTAGTCGTGGGCCTTTTGCTGAATGCGGGGGTCTCGACCCTTGAGGATCTCCGAGAGGGTATCGGTGTCCAAGAGCACCGGGGGAAGAGCGGCCATCGGTTAGGGTTCGCGTTCAGGGCGCATGAAGTTGGTGCGATCCAGGGCGATGGCCTCGATCTCGGCAATCTCCTCGTCGGAGAGGCCTTCATAAACCTGATGGGCCAGGTCCAAAATCTCGTCAGGACTCAGCCGCTCTTCCACGGGTTCGACCGTGACGGTGACGCGCTGGCCCTCAGGGAGCGCCAGGGGCTCCAAGGGCTTGAGCACGCCCTGCTCGTAGACAGCTGGGACTTTGCGGGTCATGGCCGCGATCACCTGCCTCGTCGTGCCGGCTCTCCATTATACACAGGCGCAGCAGGACGCACCAAGGGGCTCACTCATGATCCGCCGCAGACTTGCACCCAGGCCCGCAGGGACATGAGAGCTTTGAAATCACGGAGGCCACGGAATGGGCCACGGAGAACACGGAAGAATCCTGTTCCGTGCTTTCCGTGGGTCCTTCTGTGCCTTCCGTGATTCAACC
>Ga0079992_133250_pt1 | contig 105950 bp, 91 predicted proteins | sample FaiFalFF_MnMetaG_3_FD_69197 | JGI IMG/M metagenome (GOLD analysis project Ga0079992, IMG submission 69197) | Freshwater microbial communities from Yellowstone National Park, Wyoming, USA - Fairy Falls B (FF_Mn_B) MetaG (SPADES assembly) (version 2) | ecosystem: Environmental > Aquatic >...
TCCGACTTGCATGCATTAGGCACGCCGCCAGCGTTCCCCCTGAGCCAGGATCAAACTCTCCATCCCAGATCACTCCAGAACCCGAGATCGTCGTGCCCTGCACGAGACCTCGGTCCGTCGTCAACACCTGGGGCGGGGCGCTTGCACGAACCACACCTCAGTTGTCAAGGTGCTTCGCCTTCCGGCGTTCGAGCCTCTCTCGCTCGACCCATCACTACAGTATAACGATGAGGGGTCGATGCTGTCAAGCCCTTCCGCCGGTTCCCGGGCTGCGCCCGCTCGCGCAGCGTTGTCAGATACTACTCAGCCGAGGCCTCGTTGTCAAGGGGTCAATGCGTCTACGCCGGTACGCCGCTCCGCAGCCGCACGCCGTCCGCTCGGGTCAGAACGCCTCGGAACAGGAACGCGGTCTGCCGGTTGGCTGCTTCCAGATCGAAGGGATGGAGCGCCGACGTCGCATCCACTGGAATGATCACGCCATACCAGCGCAGTGCTGCGCTCGCTGCCGTATAGTGCACGCAGATCGAGGCCACGGTCCCACAGATGATGAGTTGTTCGATCTTGCGCAAGCGGAGCTCGTGATCCAGCGGCGTCCCGTAGAACGCATCGTAACGCCGCTTTTGCAGCACGAGCTCTCCTTCCCGTGGCGCCAGTTCATCGATGATTTGCCAGCCCCAGGTCCCCGCCACGCAATGTTCACCCCAGATGGGAAACTCCGGGTCACCTGGATAATGAGTGTCTTGCGTGAAGACAGTGAAAAGCCCGTGCTGGCGGGCGAAAGCGAGCAATGCTTGGATCTTGGGTACGGTTGCCGGTGCATCCGGAACGAACAATTTCCCTTCTGGCCGAACGAAATCGTTTTGCATATCGACGACGATCAGCGCCGTGGTGCGGGGGTCGATCTCCACTTCGGGTGCGATCGTGTACTCCGGGACTTCGACTGTTCGCGGCATGGTCTCCCTCCCACTCCGATACGCAGCACCGACCAGTCAACGGAGCTTGGCCTGACGATCTGCACCACTAATGATGCATCGCACCCGGTTCGTGGTTCCAACGTAGGCTCGGGCGGTCACACCACGATCCCGGTTATACTCTCGCCCGAGGCACCCGCACTCGACCTGCTCGCTCGCAGCCTTCGAAAGGAGTGGCCATGCCGTCGGTACCCGAACGCGTCCGATTGGTCGAGGTCGGACCACGCGACGGTCTCCAGAACGAAGCCTTTTCTGTTCCAACCGACATAAAAATTGCCTTCATCGATGCGCTCAGTCAGGCCGGCTTCCCGGCCATCGAATGCACGAGTTTCGTTTCCCCTCGCGCGGTGCCGCAGCTGGCCGACGCCGAGGAGGTCATGCGTCGCATCGCACGCCGACCCGGTACACGGTACCTGGCCCTCGTCCCCAACGAGCGGGGGCTCGAGCGCGCGTTGGCTGCTGGCTGTGACGCCCTGGCGCTTTTCGCTGCCGCGACTGACGCCTTTTCCCAGGCCAATATCGGCGTCTCGATCGACGAGTCGCTCCAGCGCTACGCCACCGTGGCCGTCCGCGCCAAGGCCGCTGGGTGTTGGTTGCGCGGCTATGTTTCCGTCGCCTTCCACTGTCCGTACACTGGACCGGTCGAACCCCAGCGCGCTGTCGAAGTGGCCCGCCGCCTCGCCGAGTTGGGATGTGACGAGTTGGCGGTGGCTGACACCATCGGCAAAGCGGTACCGGACGAGGTGGCTCGTCTTCTCGAAGCGTTGCTCCGTTGGTTACCGGCCGAGCGTGTCGCGGTTCACCTCCACGACACGACTGGCCGCGCGCTCGACAATGTGGCAGTCGCGCTCGCCTACGGTGTGCGCACCATCGATGCGGCCGTCGCCGGACTCGGTGGCTGTCCGTTCGCACCGGGGGCTCCGGGGAACCTGGCCACCGAGCGACTGCTCGGTTTTTTGGAGGCTCGCGGATACGATCACGGGATCGATCGACGCGCTCTCGAGCGAGCGCGTACCCTGCTTTGGGAGGCTATCCCTGGTCTCGCTCGAACTGACTCGCCGACGGCGCAGCTCGGAAGTCAATGAGCTGCCTCTTTCCGCTGAGTGGGCACGAGAATGGAGGCACGATGTTGACCTATCCACCCGCGGTTCTGCAGCAACTCCGCAACGAATCGATCATCTGGCTGGCCACGGTTCGGCCCGACGGCCAACCGCAAGTCGTGCCCGTTTGGTTCCTCTGGGACGACGGTGCTGTGCTGATCTATTCTCGGCCGCGCAGTCAAAAGGTCCGCAATATTCGGCACAATCCCCGTGTCTCGCTGCACTTCAACAGTGACCCCTGGGCCGAGCACGTGACGCGGTTCGATGGCCGCGCTGAACTCGTGGGCGATGCAGCGCTCGCCAACGAGCGTCCCGCCTATCTGGCGAAGTATCGCGATGGAATCTCCCGCATCGGCATGACTCCAGAAACGTTCGCTCGCGAGTACAGCCTGCTCATCCGGGTCTATCCAGAACATCTCGTGCACTGGTGAGGCGTCAGCGGTGTGCTCACTGCGGTGAAGGAAAGGGATGCCTCCTTGCCTGACTGACTGCTCATTCGGCCTGATGAACCTCGCTCTCTTCAGTGCTGGGCACGATGAACAACGGAACGCGGGTTGCCGTCAGGAGCCGCTCCGTCACGCTGCCGAGCAGCCAGCGTTCCAGTCCCCCCTTTCCGCGTGTCGTGAGAACGACGAGATCAGTCCGCTCGCGTGCGACCGCGGCCACGAGTTGCCGCTTCGGATCGCCGCTCAACTGCAGGAGTTGGACGCGGATCCCCGCCGGAATGCGCTCGCGGATCGCATCCAGGTAGTGCGCCGCCTCTTCCTCGATGGCGGCGAGTCGCTCCTGCGTTGCCGGGGCGATCGGTCGGCCGCGCCACTCCAGGAGGAGCTCGCGATGGGTTTCGGCGACGCGAGCGAGAGTCAGGCGGGCCCCCGCTCGTTCCGCTAGTGCGATCGCATAGGGGAGTGCTCGTTCCGCCCGCGGCGAACCGTCCAACGGAACCAATACGTGCTCGATCCGCTCCAGTGCTGGCCCGCCTGCTCGTACTACCAGGACTGGACAGCTCGCTGTGCGGACGACTCGATCCGTCACGCTGCCGATCACCGCTCGTCCCACTCCACCGCGGCCATGACTGCCCAGGACGAGCACGGGTGCTGGCCACGCGCGAGCTTCCTCGACCAACTCGTCGGCTGGTTTGCCCAATCGAACCACAGCGACCGCGGTGATTCCCCGCTCGCGCAGGATCGACAACTGCGCTGCAAAGAGTTCTTCCGGCGGGATCTCCAGGCGCGGTTCGTCTTCCGAGAGCCAGATCACCTCGCCGTGCCGCGGGTCATAGAAAGGGCGCATCGTTTCCAGCACTCGTACCAGCACGACGGGGACCGAGAAGAGGCGGGCCAAAAGCGCAGCAGCTGGCAGGGTCGTCTCGGCAGCTGGTGACCCATCGTGCGCGACGAGTATCGTTTCGATCATCGGTCCTCCTCGGTCGACTCCGCGGGAAGGATACGTACAGATTCCTCTCCTGCCTACGCCTCTTCACGGACCCGGCGGATGGCGGTATGCTGCGCTCGACGGCTGATTGCAGGGAAGGAGGGGCAGCATGATCCGGACTCACCGCCTCAGCGTTGACCCATTGCGCCCGCTGGCGGAACAACCGGGCAAAGGGCACAACCGATGGCACGAAGCGATTCCTCCGGCACTCGAGGTGGAGCCGGGAGAACCGGTGGCGCTGGAAACCTGGGATGCCTTCGATGCCCAGCTGACGCCCCAATCGACGATTCATGACGTCGCCGGGGCCGATCTCAGTCGGGTTCATCCGCTCACTGGCCCGGTCTTCGTCAAAGGCGCGCAACCGGGTGACCTCCTCGAGGTGAAGCTTCAGGCTATCGAGCCGGACCCCTGGCAGCACTGGGGATATACCGTTCAGGTCCCCGGCTTCGGCTTTCTCCGCGATCAGTTCCCGCAGCCGTACATCGTCCACTGGCATCTCTACGACACGTACGCAGAATCACCACAACTCCCTGGGGTGCGCATCCCGCGTTGCCCCCATCCGGGTACCATCGGCGTGGCTCTCTCGCGCGAACTGCGCGAGGCAGTCGCGCGCCGCGAAGCGGAGTTGGCAGCGCGCGGTGGGTTCGCGCTACTGCCGGATCCCACTGGGGCGGTTCCAGCCAGCGAGCCGATCGCATCCGAAGGACTGCGCACGATTCCACCGCGGGAGAATGCCGGTAATCTCGACATCAAGCAGCTGACGCCCGGCGCGAGCATCTTCATCCCCGTATGGGTGGAGGGGGCGCTCTTTTCCGTCGGCGATGTCCATTTCGCTCAGGGGGATGGCGAAGTTTGCGGTACGGCGATCGAGATGCGCTCGGTCGTGCATGTCGAATTCCGCGTGCACAAGGGGGAGGCGCGGCGGCGCGGTATCCGTACGGTCCAGTTCTTGCGCGATGGGTACTTCACCGCGCCGGAAATGGCGGCACCACGCCGATTTTACGCCACGACCGGCATCTGCGTGCGGAACGGTCGCAACGAATCGGAAGACCTCACGCTGGCGGCGCGCGATGCGCTCTTCCGCATGATCGAATACCTGCAGCGGCGCGGCTTCACGGCCCAGCAGGCCTATGCGCTCTGCAGTGTCGCCGTCGATCTTCGCGTCAGCGAGACGGTCGATGTGCCCAACGTCATGGTGAGCGCCATTCTGCCGCTGGATATCTTCGTCGAGTGAAGGTCGAATCGCGATCGAGCGGAGACCGGGAGTCGGCTCGACCACGCCAGCTCCCGGTCTCTACTGGGTGCTCGTCAGTCGACGAGGCGTGCGGTCAAAACGATCTCCTTCACGCTCGCGAGGGCACCCCCCACCGGACACCAGAGCTTGGTGCGTTCTGCGATCTCGCGGAACTGTGCCTCGTCGATATTGGGAACCTTCGCCTCCGTCTCGAGCTCGATGCGGTCGATCGCGAAGCCTCCCTCGACCTGCTGGATCCGCACGCGGGCCGTGGTCCGAATCCGCTCGGGCTGATAACCGGCCTGGCCGAGTTGCGCAGCGAGTGCCATGCTGTAGCAACCAGCGTAGGCGGCTCCGATCAGCTCTTCCGGATTCGTTCCCGCCTCGTCACCGAACCGCGTTCCGACCGAGAAGGGGACCGTAAACGCGCCGCTGCCGACCGTCATCGTTCCCGATCCGCCCTGCAGTGCCCCTTCCCACGTCGCTGTGGCTGTCCGGACCGGCATCCTGGTCCCCCTTTCACTTGGCAGAATAACCGAACTCGCAAGGATTCTAAGTCCTCAGCATCCCAGAAGCAAGCTCAGCGGAAAAGGTCGCGCTCGGCTGGCATCAGAAGCTCGCGGGCGCTTCCCTCTCCAGGTTCGTACCGGAAACCCCGCACGATGACTGCCGGACACCCTTCGGTCTTTCCCATGACCAGCTCAGCTGCCGCGGCCAGTTCATCGGCGATCGCGATCACCGTGACCCGGAGTTCGTTGCCGAAGGGGTCGCGTTGTCCCCGATAGTCGCGCAGGGGTCGCATGCCTGCCACTCCGATCGCGACGTTCACGATCCCGTTGCGCCAGGCCCGACCGAAGGTATCGGATACGATCACCGCCGGGGTCCAGCCGACTCGTTCCCCGAGTTCCTTTCGGATCTGAGCGGCCGAGCGATCCGGATCGAGCGGGAGCAGTGCAGCATAGCCGGCAGGAACATTGGAGAGATCGACCCCAGCATTGGCGCAGACGAACCCGTGGTGGGTCTCGGCGATGATCAAGCCACGATCCATCCGGACGATCCGTGCGCTTTCGCGAAGCACCAGCTCGATCTGGCGAGGATCGCGCTCCCAACGTTGCCCATAGGCGATCGCGAACGGCGAGGGCTCGATCCCGGCCAGTGCCACTACCCGCCCCTCGGCTTTGGACACGAGTTTCTGGGTGACGACCAAGACATCTCCCTCTTCGCCAGTGAGGCCACTGGCTGCCATGCCGGTGAGGACGAGCTCAGCGACCGAGTCGCCCGGACGGGCTTCCGGAATCCTCCGGATCGGGATGAGGCGCACCTCGTCGGTCATCGTTCAGGCTCCCGCAAAGCCATGCGCGAGCACCCGCTCGATCCGCAACAAGAGCGTCACCCGTCGTTGTGCCCGGAACTGTGGGATCCAGGAACGAGCTTCCTCCTCCCCCACATAGCGGATCGCCAGGCGCGCGATATCGGCCTGTGCCCGTTCTTGGTCCTCGATCAACTCGACTCGCCCAATCACTGTCACGTAGCGATAGCCATCGGCGATGCAGAGCGAGGCACGAGGGTCGCGCCGGAGATCGTCCAGCTTGGCGCGACCGACGGCGGTATTCATGAGAATCGTTTCCTGATCCAGCACGTCATACCACATGACCGATTGGCGCGGGAGACCGTCTGGCGCGATCGTCGCCAGCACAGCGAAGCGCGGTGCGAGCAGGAAGTCTCGGAGGTACTCTGGAATCACGGCCACTGATCGTTCCTCCCTCACCCGTCGATCGACCGACCCCGAGCATGATACGCGAGCGCGTTGGTTCGGTAAGCCTATCCGTCTCCTCAGCGTCGGTCACCTTGCTAAGCGGTCGGTCGACTTGCCATGCTTACTTAGTGAGGTGCCGGCTATGGAAGCACGGCTGACTCCAAAGACAGTTGCTCTGAATGGACTCCTGCTCTTCGTCCTGGAGGCAGGTGAAAACCACCTCCCCTTGCTGATTCTGCATGGCTTTGCCTCGAGCGCACTCGCCTGGACCGAGGTCATCCGAGCGCTCGCACCACAACGCCGTGTGCTGGCCTACGATCGACCTGGCTTCGGACTGACCGCCGTGACCAGCGACACGTGGCATGGGCTGGACCCATACGCGCCCGCTGCGCAGGTTCCGATCGCCCGCGCGCTCGTGCAGCAGCTCGGTGTCGGGCAGTTTGCGGTGCTCGGCCACTCGATGGGTGGCCGGCTCGCGTACGAGGTCGCCCGGGCACTTCCCGATCAGGTCGTCGCCGCGATCCTGGTGACACCAGCCTGGGAGCGACCGAGTGCTCCGCGATTGGCTCGTTTCGCCCGTCAACCGCTGGTGGGCACGCTCGTGCGGAGCGTGCTCCGCTCGAGTAGCCCGCTGGCACTCCAGTTCGCCCAACGCCGGGTCTGGGCGAGTCCACCACCGAAAGGCCGCGAGGAACTGGCGTCGGTTGCCGTCAGCCTCGCGGGATGGGACGAGCGGCTCTGGCGGGTGACGCTCGCGACGCTGGCCGAATCGTCCGCCAGGCGGCCGGAACAGGCTCCGACGGTACCGACGCTCGTCGTGCTCGGTGAGCACGATCGGATCGTCTCCAACGAGCGGACGCTCCAGCTCGTCGCCGACTGGCAGGCGGCTGGAGCGATCGTCCGGGTGGAGCGCTGCGCGCGGAGCGGCCACTTGCCGCATGTCGAAGAGTTCGCTCGGTTCGTTCAGCTCGTGGAGGAGTTCCTCGAGGAGGTCGAACATGCCGAGACTCCAGCTAGGTGATCGGCTGCCGGAATGGCAGGCCGTTACGCTCTCTGGCGAGCCGGTCGGCAGCGAAACGCTGCGTGGTCGTCCAGCGGTCATCGTCCTCCTGCGCGGCTTGCGTTGACCCTATTGCCGACGGCACCTGGCGCAGTTGCGCCAGCACTATGACGAATTCCGCAAGCGGGGTAGCGCGATCGTCGCGATCGCGCCCGATGGACCGCGCTCGCTTGCTCGCTTCTGGGAGCAGGAAGGGATGCCGTTTCCGGCGGTGGCCGACCCGGAGCACCAGATCGCCGAACTTCTCGGTCAGGAAGTACAGCTCCTCAAGCTGGGACGCATGCCAGCCGTCCTGGTCGTCGATCCGGATGGGATCGTGCGAGCCGCCTGGTACGGCCAGTCGATGCGGGATATTCCCAGCATAGAGGAAGTCTTGGCCGTGCTCGACAGCCTCGGTGCGTCCGTCTGAGGCCACCCTGAGAAGGATGAGAAGAACGGTCGCCGACCCTCTGCTCGTTCGGGCGAGATGCGCTGGCTGATCGAGGTCTTGCACGAGCTCCGGACGCCGCCGCATGACCGAACGAGCGTGAACCATTCCTCGCCCGGGTGACGACGCACGATCGTGCTCGCCCGCCAGGCGGGTCCAGACGACTTCCCCGGATCCGTCTCCGAGTTCGCGACCGGTACCGATCCCCACTGCTCGGGAGGACGCTCCGTCGGTTCGTGCACCGGTCGGTCAAGACGGTGCGGGAATACCCTCGAGCAACTGGCGCAGTGCGCGCAGCGCGGTCAGGAAGGCGGTCCGGCCGGTGAAGCCCCCGTGCGATCCAGCGATCAGGAGGTGCGGCTCCAGGGAGAGGTAGCCGCGGTAACCGCGAGTGGCGAGTGCAGCGAGCGTTTCGGCGATTTCGCCATCGCCCGCACCGGCGACCGTCACTTCTCCGGAACCGAGGACTGCATCTTTGACATGGACATGAGCGATGAACGGTGCGAGCATAGCAAATCCCGTGGAGAAGGGCCGCACGCCACATCGAACGAAATTCGCTGGATCCCACACTGCCCTGAACCACGGCGAACCGATCGAATTCAAGAGATCGAAGCAGCGGTGACGAGCGGTCGGTCGCGCTGCTGCCGCTAGAGGCGGGGGAGCAGACGCTCATCGACTACGCGCTTTCGGGGCTGTGCCTGGTTCGGTAGCTTCTAGCGCTCTACGCCCGGCAGCGGCGGCTGCTGCGGGTGACCCCGGCCGGGGCGGTCGGGGAGCAGCGGCACGGAACCCGGGTGCGGGTGGCGCGGCTGGTGGTGTGCCGGCAGGCGCCGTCGACGGCCAAGGGGGGTACTGCTCCTGACGCTGGAGGACGAGAGCGGGCTGGCCAACGTGGTCGTGCGGCCGGCACCAGCGGTGCGGGCGCAGTTCCGAGCCACGCTGCGGGCGCCGGTGCTGCTGGTGGACGGCACAGTGCAGCGGGAGAGGGCGCTGGCGAGCGTAGTGGCCGAGGAGGTGCAGACGCTGGGCCAGCCAGCGGGCGCCCGGGCGCTGGCCTCGACCCCGGTGCGCGCCCACGACTTCCGCTGAGCGGGTCTCCTGCTTCGGGGCACCGGGCCGGTTGCGCCCGGGCTGCCACCGCTCCCCGAGCACAGCCGTTCCCCTCCCGTTGCCCATGCACGTGGCCCTGCGTGTGCACCTGCCAGGAATACTCAGCGTCGCGTCGAACGGGTTTTGCCCCGTGCGCCACCGTGATGGCCCGAGACAGTCACCACGCGCCCAAGCCTGCTGCGATCGCGCCCTGCGTCGTGCCCGCGACTCGCACTGCCGCCGAGCCTCTACGGAGAGGCCTCTGCGTAGGCTGGCTCTATCCCTTCGGTGCCGCTTGCCGGCCGCGCTCCCTGTACCGGTAAGGTAGCGCCCTCCGCACTCACGCCCCTCAGGGGAGCAACCGCAGGGTTCCGGCGCCTCCGGTACCCGAGGCCCGAGCGGCGGCAAGGCCCGCTCCACCGGGGCAGGGGGATCGCGCAGCAGGGCGTCGCTAGGGCATGTCCGGCTCAGGAGCAGTGCGCGACCATTCGGCCAGCTCGTTGACCAGCCGCTTGGCGTCCTCGTGCAGCCGGCGCCAGCGTGCCTTGAGCTGCTCGACCGAGAGGCGCGACAGCTCCTCCCACAGCGGATCGTCCTCGCGCGCTGCCAGCTCGTCCACCCCCACCAGCCGCGCCAGCGCGGCTAAGGGGTACCCGTGCCGCCGCAGCCTCACCACCGCTCCCTCCCCGAAGCTGTCCGGGTAGTCGCCCTCGAACAGCTCCGGCCGCCGGCCCAGCGCCACCTCCACCAGCGCCGTCTCCACCAGCAGCCGCCGGCCACGCGCCTTGAGCTGGGAGTCGAGCAGGTGCCGCTGCCGCTCCTCCCGCTCCCGCCAGCGCCGCAGGGCCGCCGCGCAGCGGGCCTCGAAGTCTTGCTGGGCCGCCGCCTCCGCCTCCAGGCTCCACGCTCGCTCGCCCGCCGCCAGCGCCTGCTCCAGCTCGGCCAGCGAGCCCACCCATTCCGCCCCCTCGCCCATCGGCCGGTAGTACCCGCAGAGCGGCGGCTCCCCCTCGCGCGCCACCCGGGCGACCGCTCCGGGCTCGCCGGTCGCGGGTGCCGCCACCACTTCCAGCAGCTCGTCCAGCAGCGGCTCGCCGTAGGTCAGCAGCCGCACGGTCTCGCTGTGGGCGTCGAACACCGCCCGGTCGAAGGTGACGGCATGCAGCCGGTCGCGCCAGCTCACCAACCAGGCGCCGGGGATCTCGGGATGGGGGCGGAAGCGCTCCGCGAGACCCGGCAAGGCCGGCACGACCCGGGCGAGATCCTCCAGGGTCACCGGTGAGGCCAGGTGCTGCAGGAACTCGGCGTCGTACAGCTCGGCGTCGAGCGCCAGCAGCGCCTCCTCCTGCCGGGCCAGCCGCTGCTCGATCTCCGCTACTTGGGCCCGCAGCTCCTGCTCGCGCTGCTGCCGGGGCTGGAGCGCTACCCGCTCGATCGCCTGCGCCACCAGGCTCAGGATCGGCTGCAGCTCGCCAACTACGGTGCGGAACCAGTCGATCCGGTCGCTGAGGCGGCGGTAGATCTCGGCCTCGATGGTGCCGGCGTAGAACAGGTTGCGCACCTGCACCACCGGGTAGCGCTGGCCGATCCGGTCGAAGCGGCCGATCCGCTGCTCCACCCGCATCGGGTTCCACGGCAGGTCGTAGTTGACCAGCGCCCCGCAGGTCTGCAGGTTGAGCCCTTCACTCGCGGCGTCGGTGCACAGCAGGATCTTGACCTGCCCGTCGCGGAAGGCGTTCTTGATCGCCTCCTTCGTCACCGGCCGCCAGGCGCCATCGTGCCAGGCTTCCCCGCCGCGCCCGGAGTAGCAGGCCACCTGGCGACCGTAGACCGTGCGCAGCCGCTCGCGCAGCTCGTCCATGGTGTCGGTGTACTGGGTGAAGACCGCTACCGTCTCGTGGCTGCGGAGCAGCTCCTCCAGGCAGTCGAGCAGCGCCGCCACCTTGGAGTCGTGGCCGAGCAGCTCGAGCTCGCGCACGAAGTCCTCCAGGTAGCGCGCCTCCTCCGCGAACGCCCGCTCCAGCGCCTGGGGCAGCTCCTCGCTCACGTCCTGCTCCAGCTCGGCCTGCTCCAGGTCTTCCTCGGTCAGGCCCGGGTCGCGCCGGCGCCCGCGCAGGTACTCCAGCCGGCGCTCCAGGCTGGCGCGGACAGCGGCGAAGCTCGAGGTCAACCGCCGCCGGTAGACTGTCATCACGAAGCCCAGCCCCTTCCGCTCCGCCTCGTAGCGGGCGTAGAACTCGGCGATGTACTCCTCGATCCGCTCGTAGAGCCCCTGCTCGACCGGCGTCATCGCGATCCAGACCGGCCGCGGCTCTCGCTCCGGCACGCGTAGCTGGAGCACCCCGCGTTCGGCGTAGCGGCGTAGCAGCGACCGAGTGTGGCGGAACATCAGCCGGGCCAGCGGGGTATGCCGCCGCACGCCGGCGAGAAGCCAGGCGCGCTGCCGCTCGTCCAGGTGCTGGGGCGCGAGCGACGAGCGGCCGGTCAGCACGCCCCGTACCTGCTCCCAGCCGACCGCGCCTAGCTCCCGCTCCGCCTGCTGGCCGAAGGCCGGGTCGAGCCCGCTGACCGCGATCTCCTCGCGCACCAGCGGCAGCACCGCCGACCAGTCGAGCGCCGCTGGGCCGCGCCGCAACTCGGTGAAGAAGCGCAGGAACGGCTCCGGCCCGGCGCCCCAGGTGCCGCCCAGCCCCAAGAGTGCCAGCAGGTCCCACAGCTCCAGCGGGTGCACCTGCATCGGCGTGGCACTGAGCAGCCAGAGGCCGCGCGTCCGCCGGCTCAGCTCGCGCAGGAGCGCCAGCAGCCGGTTGGGTCGCTCGGGCCCGCGCTCGGGGCCCTGGCGCCGCGCGTGGTGCGCCTCGTCGACCACCACCAGATCCCAGGGCCCGGCCTCCAGCACCTGCTGGGCGCGGTCGCGCCGCTTGGCGAGCTGGCTGGAGAGGAGTAGCAGCGGCTGGGCGGCGAAGGGGTTCGGCCCCACTGGCTCCCGTGCCTCGCCGCGCACCGACCAGAGCCGGCCGTCTTCGTAGCGCGGCACATCCAGGCAGAACTTCTCGTACAGCTCCTCCTGCCACTGCCGCAGCACGCTGTGCGGCACCAGCAGCAGCGCGCGCCGTACCCGCCCGCTCAGCACCAGTTGCCGCAGCGCCAGCCCGGCCTCGACCGTCTTGCCCAGCCCCACCTCGTCGGCTAGAAGGAACCGCTCCGGGAACCTTTCGACCAGCGTACGGGCGACCCTGAGCTGGTGCGGCCAGGGCACCACCGGCGCGGTCGCCAGCCCCAAACCGTCCGCCCCCACCAGCCGCGGCGCGTCGCGCAGGTACCGCGCCACCACCGCGCCCCGCGACGCGGCCCGCTCGACGACGTAGATGCCCCGCGTCTCCCCCACGGCCAGCGTGCGCTCCAGCGGGTCGCGCTCCGGCCGCCGTGCCGGCCGGAAGCTCAGCAGGCGCTCCCGCACCGCTTCCGGCAGCCGCAGGGCCACCCAGGCAGGCTCCTCGCCTCGCCACAGCCGCTCGAACCGGTGGACGACCTGCTCCAGGTAGGCCCGCGTGTGATCCCAGGAGAAGTAGACCGCGAACTGCTCGTAGTTGTGCTGCCAGCCGCGGGCCGACTCGTTGACGCTGCCGCTGAAGGCGATCCGCTCGCCGTAGGCGTCGGTGAAGACCCCCTCCTTGGCGTGGAAGTACTCCTCGGCCTCCTCCGCCGGCAGCGGGCGGCCCTCACGGTCGCAGGGGAGCACCACCCGGATCTCGAGCGTCCCCTCGGCCACCATCCAGGCCAGGGCCGCCAGCCGGTCGCGCATCAGCTCGTCTTCCGGTGTGGTCAGGCCGGCCAGCAGCCGCTGCCGCACCACCGCAGCCAGTGCCTCGCCGGCCACCACCGCCTCGACGTCCTCCGGCGCGAGCGCGGCCCCCACCAGCAGCCGCATGCGCCCGCCGTTCCGGATCAGCCGGGCGATCCCGGCCGCCGCCACTGCCAGCGCCGAGCTGGAGAAGAAGCCGGCCGAGCGGTCGTAGGCGACGCTGCGCTCGAGCGCCGGCAGGTAGAAGGCGTGCAGCCGGTCGTCGGCCGGGCCGTAAGAGATGCGGAAGGGGTAATCGCGCAGGCCACCCACCGACCGCTACTCCTCGTCCTCCTCGCCCGCCTCCGCGGTCTCGCCGTCGAGCAGGCCGAGCTGCAGCACGGCGGCCTCCGGCTCCGGTTCGGCCGGCGGCTCCAGCTCCGGGAAGAAGGCCAGCCGCAGCCGCTCCAGCAGGTCGGCCTCGGGCCGGAGGAAGGCGCCGTCCCTCCCCCGCGTCCGCGGCACCGCCTCCAGTAGCGCCTGCAGGCACTGGCGGAATTCCGGGTGCTGGAGCAGCCCGGCGCGGCGCAGGAACGCCCCGCAGGCCGGGGCGCCGTCCTCGTCGTAGACAAGCAGAGCTGTATGGACGGCGTCCACCAGCCGCGCGAAGCTGGCAGCGTCGGGGTCGACCGCGCCGCGGCGCCGGCGCTCGGCCGGGGTCAAGAGCGCGACCGTGTCCCCCTTGCGCTGCACCAGCCGCGCGCGGCCGATCACGTCCTCTTCCAGGTCGAGCCCCACCGCCAGTGCCAGCTTGCGCGCTTCGTCGGCCGGGAACTCTACCGCGCGGAAGGTGTCCCAGGCCAGGAGGTACCAGTCGGTCTCGGGGTCGAAGCGGGCCCGCTGGCCGTGGAGCAGCCGCTCGCGGCGCAGCGCGAGCACCTCGCGCCGGGCCAGGTCGAGCGCGGTCTCGGGCCGCAGCACCAGCGGCTTGCCGGTGGCGGGGTCGGTCGTGCTGGTCAGCACCGGCCAGCGGGCCGAAATGACAGAGAGCGCTGGCCCGTAGGCGGCCAAAAACAGGTCGACCCCGCCGACGCCCTGTGCGGCCAGCTCCTGGGCCCGCGCGCGCACCCGGCGGGAGAGCTCGCCGCGCAGGTCGTCCCACCAGACGGGGCCGTCGCCGGGCGGCCGCTTGCGGCAGACGAGCAGGATGGTGCTGCGGGCCGCGTTCTTCCTAGCCTGATGTAAGCTGTGCTCGCTCTCGGTGTGCACCGGCCAGGAAGCGACGATCTGGAAGCCGGCCTCGATGAGCGCCGTGGCCAGCGCGTCCCAGGCGTCCACCTGCTTGTGGGTGAACATCACTGTCAGCACGCCGTCGGGCCGGAGCAGGCGGCCGCACTCGCGGAAGGCGGCCGCCATCTTGCGCTCGTAGTCCTGGCGGGCCAGCTCGCGGACGCGGCGGCCCAGCACGGCGAAGCGGGCCGGGTTGGCGACCGCCTCGTCCTCCTTGCTCACCAGTGGGTTGGCGAACCACTCTGGATAGTGGTGCCCGAGTGTCCGCTTGAGCCAGACGTAGAAGAAGTCGGAGAGCTCGGCGTACTGGACGTTGTCGTAGTAGGGCGGGTCGATGCAGACCAGGTGGATGGAGCCGTCCGGGAGATGCGCGAGGCGGCGGGCGTCTCCCTGGGTGACACGGAGCCGCTCGACCGGCGAGCCACCGGCGCGCTGCCAGAGCGGGAGACGGGCCGGCTGGGCCAGCCGGGCGATGCCGCGGTAGGCGTCGACCACCTGGTCGATGGCCCAGTCCAGTCCCTTGCCGGCGGCCACCACCGCCATCTCGGCGTAGCTCCACTTCATGCTGAAGTCGTGCCGGTCAAAGGTGTTTGCCACAGAATTTCGCAGGCTATGCCAGACGCACATGCGGGAGTTGTAGTTAGCCAGCTTATCAATAGCAAAACCGAGGTAGGTAACGACGGCGCGGGCGCGGTCGGGCGGGAGTTCCGCCTGGATCTCCGGCTCCAGAGCGCGCAGCGCCTCCACCGCGGTACCGAGCGCCAGGAGCTGGCGGGGGGCGAAGAGGTCGCGCCAGCGAGTCATGCCGTAGCGGCGCGGTCTCGGGTCGTTACTCACCTCCGGGATCTCCTCGTCTGGCACGAGGTCGCGGGCCAGCCAGCCTGGGAGGCGGCGGGCCAGCTCGGCCTCGGCCGCCGCCGCGGCCGCCAGGTCGGTCTCGGTCGGTGTACGGAACTCGATGCCCTTGGGGGTCTTGACGACGACGGCGTAGAGCTGTTGGCCCATGCGGCCGGCCTGGGCCTCGCGCTTGATGTAGTCGCCGTCGACCACCTCGCCCGTCCAGGGGGAGACGGCCACGCGGCCGCGGATGGTGCCCGGCTCGGCGGCGCGCTCGGCCGCGGGGCCGGAGACGATCTCGAAGCGGCAGGCCGGCCAGGAGGGGTCGACGAGCAGGCGGACGGCGACGCGGCCGCGATCGTCGCGCTGGAGCCACCAGTTGGGGGAGAGGGGGATGGGCTTTCCGGTCTGCGGGCAGGCCACCGTCCGCGCCCAGAGGTAGGCATGCACGAGCCCGCCTGGCTCGGCCGGATACACCATTTGGAGCGGGGGCTCCAGAGCAGCGATCAAGCGGTTTCCCCACTGCCTGATGTCCTCGGCGAGTACTTCCCCGAATCTGGCAGGATAGTCGAGTGTGGCCGCGAGGATCACCGCGGCGACCGGGTTCAGCTCGTTCGCCTCCACCGTGAGACCCAGCCGCAGTGCCTCCAGGGGGATGGAGCCGCCGCCGGCCATCGGATCGAGCACGTGCAGGTGGTTCGCTCCCCAGTGCCTGGCGAGCAGCTCGACGAGTTCGGTGAGTTCCTCTTCGGTCGGAGAATAGGTGAAGGCCCGCCCATAGCCGAAGGCGCTGCCAGCGAGCCGCTCGCCACGTGCGTCCGCTTCGGCGATGCGCTGGCGGGCGACCACGGGGTCGCCGTGGATACCGAGGAGACGCCGCACCCAGGCGTGGTAGGCGTCGCGGGTGGGGAAGCGTTGACGCAGCGGCTCCGGCCAGTCCGGCCGCCAGGCGGGGAGCAGGCTGGCCAGCACGGCGGCGCGGCTCACCACCAGCGGCCGGCGCGCCCACCAGACGTGGAGAAAGTAGAGAGGAGGCAGCGCGCTGCTCGCCGCCCGCTCCCGCTGCGCCTCGATGCCCAGCTCCTGGAGCGGCAGCCACTCCTCGATCAGCAGCGGGCCAGTGTCGACCGAGTGATACCCTCCCATGCGCCATCCCTTCCCTGTGCACACTACACGTAAATCCCGATCGGCAGGAGCACGAATCCAGGCCCCGACACTTTGTGCCCCACTGCGACCCGGGGTCCACCCGCTAGCTGAACGGTGACCTCTTTTGCGAGGGAGACCAATAACTCCGAAATGGCCTCTGGAAGTTCGGGGAGCAAGGACACAGACTCCCCAGCACCGAACACTCGCGCGACTTTGCCGACGACAGTGAACGAGGAGAGCAACAGGATACGGAGCGACTTGTCTTGGCAGTGGGCTGGCTTGACTGGTACGACGACCTTCCACTCCTCATGACTGACCATCGACCCAGGCAACATCGCAGGAGGATCGCCTTTGCCCAACTCGTTGTCGATCCTGTCCAGGATCTGTGGCATCTCCTTCAATTGATTCTTCAACTTCTTCGCTTCCTCGCCTTTTCGGAAGCCCTCAGTCTTCACGAGCGCAAATGAGTTTATGGCTAGCTCGATGAAAAATTTCGTCATCTCGATCGCGTTCCGACCGTAGTTCGGATCGAACTGCACCTGAACTTCGAGAAGTTGCCCGTGCCGGACGTTCTCGATCGGGAATCCCTCCTGCATCTGCACCAAGAGTCCGCGCTCCAACAAACTTCTGCGCAGGCGCCAGAATACCGCATGGTAGGTAGACAGGCGAGTCAGGGAGAGCTCGACGTGCTCCTCGCGTGCGTCCTCCTGCGTTCCGCTCAGCTCCACGCCAGCTTCCAGAAGTGGGACGCCGAGCCTGCCCTTACCCGCCCGTGCCCGCGTTGTGCTCTCGCTATCCAGCACCATCGATCGCAGGACGGCGGTGCTGGGGATGCCCAGTTCGTCAATGGCGACGCTGGCGCTGACCACGGAGTCGCCATCGAGGTAGACCAGGAGGGGAACTGGATCGTTCCCGATCGTATCGTTCCGCCGAGTTTCTACCTGGGGATTAGGCATGTCTGCCTTCACCTCATCGCGTTTGGATGGAGACCAGTGACCGAGAGTGTGCTTCGGCCATTCGGTGTTCCTGGCTGACCGCTCCCGCAGGAGCTCGCCTCCTCGTACTGTGGCCGACTGCCATTCCACGAAGCAAGACCGGTCTGACCTGGCGGATGGCCACGCCTGCGCCGTCAGCGCTGGCACTCCTGCGCATTCCTTCAGCCCGCTCGAAATCGCTCGCCGTCGCTGGCAGTAACACTATCACACCTGCGATGTTGGTCGTCGCGGGCGTCGCTGCACCATCGTCCCCCGGTTGTCCACCCAGGCGCGGGCGACCAGGCCGGCCGCCGGCCCACCAGGCCGCCCAGCCGCCGACCGGCGGCCGGGTCACCACGTTGACGTCGTCGCGGTAGCCGGCCCGGCACATCCAGCGGGGTGTGAGGCCGCCGGCACCGCCACCGGCTCGGCCACGTCCAGCTCGCTCGCCAGCGGCACGACCTCGACGCTGCCGTCCCGTAGCTTGGTACGGGCCCGCAGCCCGTCCGGGCCTGGCGCTATGGTGAGGAACGCTCCCTGCGCCTGTCTCCCTCCCTGCGCCTGGATCGCGCGCCGGGCCGCCTGGTAGAACGGCTCCGCCTCCAGCGCCGCCACCGCCGGGCCGCCATCGCAGCAGAGCTCCTCGGCCGCCTCCGGCCGGGGCTTCACCGCTCTCCACCGCCGGAAGGGGAGCAGCAGCTCCGTGTGGACGCCCCGCAGCAGCAGGCCGCTCGGTCTGCGCGGCCGGCCCGCCAGTCGCGTCCGCTGTACCGGCCGCACGCGGTCGACGATGCGCCACTGCTCCGCAACGGGGCAGAGGAGTGCACCCTCCGGCCAGAAGCCGTTACCCTCGTACCAGACGGCCAGGTGCCGGCGCTCGAGCCAGACGCCGCGCAGCTCGTCGCTGGCCTGCTCGGGCGCGACGGAGACCGTGTCGCTGCGCAGGAGCGGGAGCTCGAGTATCGTCCGCGCTCCCCTCCCGAGACCTGACCTACTCCCCCGCGAGCAGGATCCGCAGGGCTTGCCGGGCGCGGGGGCCGGTGTCGCGGGCAGCGCACTTGCTGAACCAGTAGTACGCCTCCTCGTCGGTCATGGCCCGCACGCCCGCCGCCACCCGCTCCATCCGCTCCACCCGCCGCAGGGGTCGCAGGGCCAGGAACAGCAGCCCCAGCCGCACGCCCGCGGTCTCGCCGAGCACCAGCTCGCGGGCCTCGTCCCCCGCGCCGCGCCCGACCCCGGCCCACAGCCGCTCGCCCCCGCGCAGGCCCCGGTAGCCCTCGGCACGCAGCAGTTCCAGCACCTGGTCGATTGCGACCAGCAGCGGCGTCCCCTCCAGTAACGCCAGCCGGCGCAGCGACGGTCGACGGCCGTTGGCCGCCGGTGGCTGCTGCCACAGCGTCAGCCGCAGCGCGTCTCCGCCGCGCGGCTCCACCCGCAGGCGGAACGCCCGATCCGTCCCTCCACTCACGAGGCAGCCTCCCGTCGCTCCTCCGCTTGCTCCGCCTCCAACTCCACCCTGCCGAAGGGCAGCCCAGCGAACACGTCGCCGAGCGAGCCGAGCCCGCCGTCCACCGCCAGGCCCTCCGGCCCGTAGTCCAGCTCCACCTCGGCCCTGGTCAGCAGCGCGCGTGCCTGCCCGCCCAAGCTCTCGAGCAGTTGCCGCACCGGGCGCGACCGGCTCTCCTCGCCGGTGAAGTGCAGCTTGAGCGCCTCGCCCTCCCCGAACTCGGCCGTGGCCTCGAGGGTGAGGCGGACACGGCCGCGCTCGAGCTGTCCCAGGGCCACGCCCAGGGCCCGCAGTTCCTGCGCCGCCGCCTGCCCCGCCCCCTCTAGCCGGAGCCGGAGGCGAACCAGCCGGGTTACCTTTTGGTCACGACACCGGTCGGCCAGCGCCTGGAAGGCCTGGGCCGGCGGGCCGGCGGCCCGGAGGTCGAGCGCGCGGACGGGCTGCCCGTCCGTCACCTCGCCGCAGGTACAGGCCGCGACCGGGTTGTTGCAGACCGGGCACCGCTCCTCGCTAAGGGCCGGAGACGGAGGCACGCTCCGGGCGAGGGGCAGGCCAGCCCGCGCGGCCTCCTCCGGGGTGTAGAGGAAGGTGTCCTCGCTGATCTCGACCAGCGGCTCGGGCGACTCAGCGTCGTAGCCCTTTCCCTCGCTCGCGGAGTAGTAGACCCACTCGCCGCCGCGGATCCCCTCGCGGATCGTGCGCTTGAGCAGGGTCGGCTCGGCGAGCATCGGCAGGGTGACGCGCTGGGCGAAGGCGCGGCGCACGTCCTCGGTGCTGACGCGTCCCTGCTGGCCGTCCCAGGCCCGGGCGCGCACGAAGGCCGCTGGCGGCGGGCTGTCGTCGCCCAACCGCAGCTTCTCGAGCTGGCGCAGCAGCCGGACCACGACCTCGGTCTGGTTGCCCTTGACCTCGCCCCGATCCTGGGCCGGCAGCACCTCGCGAGCCAGCGGCGTGGCCCCGGGCGGCACGTCGCCGCTCGGATAGTAGAGGAAACGGTAGGCCCGGGTGATCCCAACCCGCAGCTCCAGCTCGGCCTGGTCGCGCAGCTCGCGCAGCCGTCGCTGCTGCTCGGGGCTGAAGTCGCGCATCCGGGTCGGGTCACCGGCCAGGCGCTCGATGGCCAGGTACCGCTTGGCCAGCGCCACCAGCGCCTCCCGCTGGTCGTGGTCAGCCACCAGGAAGACCAGGTTGTTGCGGTAGCGGCGGAAGCCGCCGACCACGCCGGCGTGCTCGAACAGGGTGCGGACGAGCTCTGGGGGCTCGGGCACGGCGGCCTTGGCCGCGGCGGCATCGAAGTGAACGACGACCAGCTTGGGCCGGTCGGCGTTATCGGGCACGTCGGCTGGCTCGGCGGGGAAGAAGACGGGCTCCAGCGCGCTGCTGCTCCAGATCTGCCGGATGCGCTCTTCGAGCTTGGCCTTGGCCAGGGTCACCGCGACGACCGCCATCTCGTCAGCGATCACCTTGTTGAGCTGCACCTCGGTGCCGAAGCGGTAGCGCCGGCCGTCGTCGGCCAGGAACCAGCAGCGCTCGAGCAGGGCGTCGAGCGCCCGGCGCAGTGGGGAGGGGTCGTCGCCCGGTTCCAGGACGGCGGCCAGGAGGGCCGGCTCCTCGATCCCAGCGGCCTGAGCCTGCACCAGGCTGTGGAGGAAGATCGTGGTCGCCAGCCGCTGGGCATAGGGTGGGCGCCCAGCGCCAGCGAGCTGGGCGTCGATCTCCTGGGCGTGAGCCGGCTGGCCCGGCACCCGCGAGGCGATGTCGGCCTCGATCACCTGCTTGAAGGCAGGCCGGTCGAGCCGGCTGGTCAGGTCTTCCACGATCGCTGGCAGGCTCAGGTCGATGTGGTGGGGGTGGATCAGCTGGAGCGGCTGCGACCGGCGCTCCCAGAGCCGGCGCACCACCAGGGCCAGCAGGCGCAACGCGCCGCGCGTGCGCTGGAAGTTCGGGATAGTAGCCACCCGTAGGCTGAGCACGCGCAGGAGTTCCGGGTGGAAGGGGTAGGTCGTCGCGATCCGGTCGGCGTACTCGGCGGTGGTGAGCTCGTGCGGCAGCGGCGTGCCCTGCTCGGCCAGCCGCCGGTAGAAGGCCAGGTAAGCCTCGGCCGCTTCGCGGGCGGCCTCCCGGTCGATCGATCGGAAGAGCCGGTGAGCGACGATCAGCGCGGTCTCCTCCTCAGCGGCTGGTGTGAGCACGCGCTCAGAGCGGGCAGTGACCTGGCGGGCCTCGGCCAGCCGCTCCCGGAGCTCCTCGCTCTCGCGGCCGAAAGCATCGGCGGGATCGGCGAGGGTGAGCACGACCACCACGCGCTCCCGGCTGGCCGCGAACTCGAGCAGCGACATCAAGAAGGCGACCGTCTGCTCGGCGAGCGTATCGCGGCCGGTGGCGGTGGGCACGGCTCCGGCCGCGCGCAGGTAGCGGGCGATCTCGTCGATCAGGATCAGGGTCGGTCGGTCGCCGATGAGCTGGTCGAGCAGCCCGCTGCCGGGGGCAGCCTTGGTCTGGCGGTCGGAGTCGGCGACCAGCCGGTAGCCGGCGGGGCCGCCGAGCTGGTAGGCCAGCTCGCCCCAGAGCGTATAGGTGGTCACGTCCGGGTGGAGCAGGCCACCGGTCGGGTCGAGCTCGGAGCCGACGATACCAGCGATGCGCACGGCACCGGGCGGCGGGATCAGCTCAGGGGCCACGAGCGCGGCCGCTGCCTGGCTGCCCCGCGCCGCGTGGTAGAGCGCGATCAGGTTGTGGGTCTTGCCGCCGCCGAAGGGCGTCTCCAGGCGGATCACGGCGTTGGCCGTGGGGACGCGACCAGTGAGCCGGCCGAGCGCCTCGCGCAGGAGCGTGCCCAGGCCCGTGGTCGGGTAGGTGTTGTCGAAGAAGACGGCTGGATCTTGGTAGACCGGGTCGGCGTTGCCGTCGAGGACGTCCTTGAGGCGGGCTGCGAACAGCTCCTCGCGTAGCTCGCCCTGAAGGACTTCCGGCCGTGGCTCGCAAGTCTCGTAGAGCGATCGCATCTATCCCCCTCGTGGTCGGCGGGCTCGGGGCAGCACGCCGGCCGGCGGGCTGGCGTCGTGGGATACCCCGGCTGCCCGATCTGCGTGACCCCAGTATAAGGCAGGCCGCGCGGCAGGCAAGAGGATCACGTTCCGGGCTCTTCCTCATAGAGGACGGCTACGAGCCAGGGGAAGCAAAGCGCCGCAGACGACAAGACGCAGGCCTTGGCCGATCGCGGGGGTGTCGCCGCTGCCGCCCCGCTGCCAGCCACACGTTGAGAGACGAGCAGCTTCGCCGGGAGTGGAACGACCGCAAGCCATCCTGGGCCTACCGTGACCGCAGGTCGTTCTGGCGGGCACTCCGCAAGGCTGTCGAGGACGTCCACGGCGTACAGCTCCCGACGCGGTGAAGATTGGCATCGAGATTGGCATCAAAACAGCATGGCGACCGGTAGCCGCTCACCGGCCGTCGTTTCGGTTCTGCGTCCTGGTGCGGTTTTGCGTGGTAGGCCGGGTGGGACTCGAACCCACAGCCCGCGGATTAAAAGTCCGCTGCTCTGCCAGTTGAGCTACCAGCCCGCATCGACCCGGCGCTCATCCTGCACCGAGCCAGTTTCAATTGTACGCTATGCGAGGGCGTGCGTGCAGCTTGGCCGGCCATGGTAAGGCCGCCTGGCGCAGCGACTGCTCGCTCGCCGTCCCGTGATCTCCAGCGTTGGAGGTCGAGACGATGACGCTCAGCGAAGCCGAAGCTCGCAACCTCGCGCTCCGTGCGCTCGATCGGTTGGGTGGTCCCCGGGCTGTCTATCGCTCGCCACGACATCCCTTCTCACCGACTGGGATGCGTGTCCTCACGCTCGACGATGTCGAGATCCGCATCCGCTACGGCGAAATCAGCTCGCCCGCCGTCATCGAGTTGGCCGGATACGTCTTCGAAATCCGCGAGGACGAGCTGATCCTCCTCTTCCGTCCGCCGTCACCATGAGCACGCCAGAACGTCGCCTCGGCATCCCCTTGCGACTGGCTCTCGGCGCTGCGCTGGCTGCGGTCATCGCGAGCCTCGCCGTGCGCCAGCGTGCCCTCGGCCGCGGTGGGGCGCTCGCGGCGGTGCTCGTCGGCACGCTCACGTTCGCGGCGGGTGGCCTGGCGTGGTCACGAGTGATGATCGGTTTCTTCGTGACCGGCAGTCTTCTCAGCCGTGTCGGCCGGCAGCGCAAGCGTGCTGCTGCGACCCAGGGGCAGCGCGGACAGCGCGATGCGCGGCAAGTGCTCGCCAACAGCGGCCTGGCTGCCCTCTTCGCGACGCTCCACTTGGTGAGCAAGCAGCACAGTGACTGGTCACTCCCGTTTCTTGGGGCGATCGCCAGCGCTGCCGCTGATACCTGGGCGACCGAGATCGGGATGCTGAGCGCCCATCCGCCGCGGTCGCTCCGGACCGGCCGCCCGGTTCCACCCGGTACGTCGGGCGCGGTCTCGCTGCTCGGCTTGCTCGGTATGGTTGCCGGGGCGAGCTTCGTTGCGCTGCTGGCACCGCGCGGTACACCGCGCCTGCCCATCGCCGTCGCTGGCTGCCTCGGTGCACTGGCCGATAGCCTCCTCGGGGCGACCCTCCAGGCTCGCTATTCCTGTTCGATCTGCCACCGATCGCTGGAACAGCCGGCACATCCCCCCTGCCCCGGTCCCGCGCAGCGTGTGAGCGGCTTCCCAGGCCTGACCAACGATGCCGTCAATGCGCTCGCGACGCTCGTAGGGGCAGCGCTGGCGAGTCGCCTGGGTCACTGGACCAGGCGGATGAGCGCCTCCCGCGGCTCGTAACGCTGACCGAGGAAGATCGGCGTATCCAGCTGCGTATACTTCCGAACCTCGGCCGCCCGCAAGCGCTGGACCATGGTGATCAAGGTTCCGACATCGTCGTCCTCGAGTGCGACGATGAACTCCTGATCCTGGACACCGAACGAGTTGACCGTGTTGGTCAACACGGTCGGAAACTCGTCGCCGAGCCGCCCATGCTCGGCCATCAAGCGCCGCCGCTCCTCGAAGGGCAAGAGATACCATTCGGGCGTCTTGACGAAGGGATAGACGCTCAAATAGCGCTTGGGAGGCTCGCCGCGCAGGAAGGCTGGCCCGTGCGTCGGGTCGTATTGTGAGCTTCCGGCCATGCCGAAGTAGGCGTAGCGGACCGGCAAGGCCCGGCCGAGTGCGGTGCGCCGCAGCGCCAAGGCGAGGTCCTGGAAATGTGCCGGATCGTGCCCGAGCAACCAGAGTATGAGATCCACGTCAGGACGGAAACCGGTCGCCAAGTAGGCGCCGCGGAGCGTTGTCCCCTCGCTCCGCTCCAAGAGTTGGACGAATTCCTCCACCGCCGGCTCGGCTGGACGCGGTACCCGGTCCTGATCCAGCGCGCACAGCCAGAACACGGTGTAACGCGGTACAGCGTTCATGTCGTCGCGCGTCCTTTCCGATCGACCATCCTTCTCCTGCTCCTCGCTGCGATTCTGCCAAATCTCCCGAAATTGTTCGAGTCGGGTAAAGCTTGACACGTCCCGAACCTGCCCGACTCACTGTGGCGGGGGCCCGCGCACGATGAGAACTGGAAGGACCGGTCCGTTCGACTACACACAGGAGAGATTCACCTCGACACTCGCGACTGCGCGGTCGAACGTTTCGACCGACGGTCCCGGGAGACCAGCCGGCCGCACAACGGCGAGTCGGGACGGAGGGCGCGACTGTTCGGCTGGTTACGCTGCGCAGGCTCGCAGCGCTGGCCGGTCGTCGACCGCTACTGCGTCGTCAAGGCTGCGGTGTCGGCGGGCTGAGTGGCCCGTCTGCCGCGGGACCGACGATCGTGACCTGCAGACGTGTTGGATCGAGGTAGCGGACAGCCACTGCACGGACCATAGCCTCGTCGATCGCTGCCAAGCGCTCAGGGAGTCGCTCGAGGTAATCCAGACCGAGTTCGTAAAAGAGCGAGTCCGCCAGTGCTCCCGCCAGACCAGCCGCGGTGGAGAGCCCGAGCACGACTGTCCCAGCGAGCGCGGTTTTGGCGTCGGCCAGTTCCTGCGGAGTCGGACCTTCGCGACGGAACTGCTCGACCTCTTCCACAATCTGCCCGATCACCCGCTCGACGTGCACGGGTGCCACTCCCGCGTACGCGGTCCAGAAACCCGTCCCCAGCCCCGTTTCCAACGCACTCGCCGCATAATAGGCCAGCCCGGACCGTTCACGGACCCGTGCACCGATGCGCCCCATGAGACCCAGCCGTCCCAGCACGACGTTGGCGAGGCGTAATGCCTCGTAGTCCGGGTGTCGGCGTGGTATGGTCAGGATTCCCAGTGCGAGATCGGCCTGTTGCTTTCCGGGCAGTGTCTCCGTCCGGCGTGCGCCGCGGTCAGCGGGGACGACGTCCGGAATCTCGAGCGGCGGAGCGATTCCCTGCCAAGAGGCCAATGCTCGCCCCAGCCACTCGCTGACGATCTCGGGTTCCAGACCACCGGCCACCGTGATGACTGCTCCCGCGGGTCGATAGTAGGTCTCGTGGAACGCTCGCACTGCCTCGACGGTGAGCGACTCCAAACTCTCCTCGGTACCGAGAATGCGATGATGATACGGGTGGCCGGCTGGATAGAGCAGTGCCCGCAACAAGGCATCGGCCTGGGCACGCGTGCTTTGCTGCGCCTGGCGCAGGGCAGTGAGCGCTTGCTGCCGTACCCGGTCCAGCTGCTCGGGCAGGAAGGCGGGAGACACGATGACCTCGACCAAGAGCGGTAGCGCCTGCTCCAGAACTTCCACGAGGCAGGTCAGGCCGATATCCACGCTATCGCGACCGACGTTCACGCTGACAGTCGCTCCCAGCCGGTCCAGCTCCTCGTTGAGTGCGGCTTCGTCGCGAGCCAGTGTTCCACGCATGAGCAGCTGGCCCGTGACCGAAGCGATGCCAGGCAATGTTCCGTCCCGCGCCGCACCAGCTGGGATGCGAATGTTCACCACTGCGAGCCGGCTCGCCGGAATCGCCTGACCGGCGAACTGCGCCCCGTTCGCCAACCGGCCGGTCACTGGCACGAGATGAACCCGCGGCAAAAGGACCGGTTCCGATGGTGACGATGCACCACCGGTGAACCAATAGCGGGGCGCCGGCGTCTCGAGCGGTTCACCGGTTACCCCGACGCGCTCCTCGTCGCTCGCTACCGGTTCTAACCAGCCGACCGTCCGTCGTTCCGGTCGGAGATAGGTGTTCGCGACCCGCACCACGTCGTCCGGCTCCACTGCCTGGAGCTCGGCCAACAGGCGTTCCGGTGATCGATCCGGCGCGACAACGGCGAGCGAGCCGAGCAGAGCTGCTCGGCTCTGCGCACTTTCGTTCGCGGCGGCGAATTGCACCGTTAGCTGCCGCTTCGCACGCGCCAGGTCGTCCTGGCCGACGGCATCCTCGCGGAGACGCGCGATCGTTTCCTCGATGATCGTCTCCACTCGAGCTGGTTCAGCGAGTGGCGTGAGCGTCGCGGATACCGTGAAGACGAACGGGTCGAGGGTGAGCGACATGCTCGAGGCTGCTGCAGTGCAAAGTCCGGGAGCGACCAGTGCACGGTAGAGGCGCGCGCTGCGGCCCATTCCGCCGCCACCGAAGGCGACCGGTTTTCCTCCGGAGAGAATCGCGTCGAGAACGAGCAGTGCGGGAATATCCGGGTGGGTCGCTGCGGGCACGCGCCAGGCCATGAGCAGCTGGGCAGTCGGCGCTGGTCGCCGGACAGTCACGCGTCGTTCTCCCCATTGGTCCGGCTCTCGCGCGCGCACTGGCGGGGGTGCTGTACCGGCAGGAAGCTCCGCAAAGCGTCGTTCCAGCGCGACCAGGGCGCTGTCTGGATCGATATCCCCCACGATCACCAGAATGGCGTTGTTCGGTTGGTAATAGGTGCGGTAGTGCTGGTACAAGTCGTCGCGCGTGATGGTCTGCAGGTCCTCTCGATAGCCGATCACCGGATGCCCATACGGATGGGCCCGAAAGGAAGCCGCCAGGACTTCTTCGCGGAGGTACGTGCTGGGCTGGTTCTCGCTGCCGGCGCGCTCGGCGAGGATGACGGTACGCTCCCGCTCCACTTCCCCGGGGTCGAACGTGGCCGCTACCATGCGATCGGCCTCGATGTCCAGCGCGAGTTGCCAGCCAGGCGTGGGCAGCGTCTCGAAATAAGCGGTGTAGTCCAGCCAGGTGAAACCGTTGAGGGTGCCACCCCAGCGATTGACCTGACGGAAGATCGTACCGGGCGGGAAACGCGGTGTTCCCTTGAAGAGCATGTGCTCGACCCAGTGGGAAATCCCCGTGAGACCTGGTTGCTCGTTCCGACTTCCTACCCGGTACCAAATCCAGCAGGAGACGACCGGTGCATGCTGGAGTGGCTGTAGGAGAACCTCGAGACCATTCGTCAAGCGTGTCGCGATGAATGCGCGGTCATCGTGCATCGAGCCCCTCCTCACGACGCTGCGCCGGGCACGCAGCCGGTCGACCGCAGTACTCTCATGCCTCCCCGCGGAGCAGCCGGCGCAGCACGAACGTGAGGATACCGCCGTGCCGGTAGTACTCGATCTCCATGTCGGTGTCGAGCCGGGCGATCGCCTGGAACTCGATGACCCGCCCGTCCTCGCGCTCCGCGCGTACCGTCACCAACTCGCGTGGCACCAGGCCATCGCTGATTCCGGCGATGGTGTAGCGCTCGCTGCCGTCCAGTCCGAGCGCCTCGGCGTTCTGGCCAGGCAGGAACTGGAGCGGTAGGACACCCATACCGACGAGGTTGCTGCGGTGGATCCGCTCGAAACTCTCGGCGAGGACGGCTCGCACCCCGAGCAGCATCGGGCCCTTGGCTGCCCAGTCGCGCGAACTCCCGCTACCGTACTCTTTCCCGGCGATCACGATGAGCGGAACGCCCGCCATCTGGTAGCGCAGAGCAGCTTCGTAGATCGTCACCAGCTCACCGCTCGGGAAATGCGTCGTCCAGCCACCTTCCCGCCCCTGAGCGAGCCGATTGCGCAAGCGGATATTGGCGAAGGTGCCACGCACCATCACCTCGTGGTTACCCCGCCGCGCGCCATAGCTGTTGAAGTCCTTGGGCTGAACTCCTCGCGCGATCAGATACTGCCCGGCCGGGCTGTTCACGGGGATCGAGCCCGCTGGGGAGATGTGGTCGGTCGTGACCGAATCACCCAACCAGGCCAGAACGCGCGCCCGCTCGATGTCACGTAGCGGAGGCGGCTCGAGCGCGAGATCCTTGAAGAACGGCGGCTCTTGGATGTAGGTCGAGTCGGGATCCCACTGATAGAGGTCACCGGTCGGGACTGGTAACGAGCGCCAGTGCTCGTCCCCAGTGAAGACTTCGCGGTAGCGTTCGATGAACAGTTCTGGGCCGATCGCCTTCTCCATCGCCTCGCGGATCTCCTCCGGCGTCGGCCAGATCTCGCGCAGATAAACCGGCTCGCCATTCGGGTCATACCCGATCGGCTCGCTCGTCAAGTCGATGTCTACTCGGCCGGCGATCGCAAAAGCGACGACCAGCGGCGGGGAAGCAAGGTAGGCGGCGCGCACTTGCGGATGGATCCGCCCCTCGAAGTTGCGGTTGCCGCTCAAAACGGCTGCCACGACGAGTTCGTGCTCTTGCACAGCTTTGGCGATCGGCTCGGGGAGGGGTCCACTGTTGCCGATGCACGTCGTGCACCCGTACCCCACCAGATGGAAGCGCAGCGCCTCCAGATAGGGCATCAGTCCGGCACGCTCGAGATACGCCGTCACGACGCCCGAGCCAGGCGCCAGGCTCGTCTTAACAGCAGGATGAGTATCCAGCCCCCGTTCGACCGCCTTTTTGGCCAATATGCCAGCGCCGAGCATCACCTCGGGATTGGAGGTATTGGTGCAGCTCGTGATCGCGGCGATGACCACCGAGCCGTGTGTCAGTTCGACATGCCGGCCATCCAAGTGCACATCGACCACTTTGCGGCGCTGTCCGACCGGCACCACTGGCTCGCTCGGCTCTTGCGCCTCGTTCACTGAGCCGCCTTCCCAATCGAAGCGTTCCTGCTCGGCCTGTGGTGATGGGAATTGCTGTGGGAATGCGGCTCGGAGCGACGCGGGGAGCTCGGACAGCCGCACCCGGTCCTGTGGCCGTCGCGGTCCCGCCAAGCTCGGCTCCAGGGTCGAGAGATCGAGTTCGACGACCTGGTCGAACAGCGGGTCCGGACTCTCCGGCGTGCGGAAGAGCCCCTGCTCCTTGGCGTAGGCTTCCACCAGTCGGACGTGTCCCTCGCTCCGTCCGGTGAGTCGCAGATAACCGAGCGTCTCGTCGTCGATCGGGAACATCACGGCCGTCGCGCCCATCTCGGGTGCCATATTGGAAATCGTCGCCCGATCGGGCAAGCTGAGATGGCGGAGACCAGGACCGAAGACCTCGACGAACTTCCCGACCACGCCAACCTGCCGCAAGAGTTGGGTGATCGTGAGAACGAGATCGGTCGCGGTCACGCCTCCTGGCGGCTCGTTGATCAGGCGCAGGCCGACGACTTCCGGCAATAGCAGATAGATCGGCTGGCCGAGCAGGACGGCCTCCGCCTCGATGCCACCGACTCCCCAACCCAGAACACCTAGCGCGTTGATCATCGTGGTGTGAGAATCGGTGCCCACCAGTGTGTCCGGGAAAGCAACAGCCTCTCCATCGCTCTGCCGTACCGCTACGACCGACGCGAGATATTCCAAATTGACCTGATGCACGATCCCGGTACCAGGGGGCACGACGCGGAAATTGCGGAACGCTTGTTGCGCCCAGCGCAGGAGCGCATACCGCTCGCGGTTCCGTTCGTATTCCTTCTCGACATTGCGCTGGAAGGCAACGGTCGTGCCAAAGACGTCTACTTGAACCGAATGATCGATGACCAGATCGACCGGAACCAGCGGGTTGATGCGCGAGGGATCACCGCCAAGGCGTGCGACTGCTGTGCGCATCGCTGCCAGGTCGACGACGGCCGGTACGCCCGTGAAGTCCTGCAAGAGGACGCGCGTGGGCAAGAACGGAAACTCCTTTGCAGGCTTCGTGCCCGGTCGCCAGGCCGCGACCAGCCGAACATCGTCCTCGGTAAAAGGCTCCGCTCCCGCGTAGCGGAGGACATTCTCCAGCAGAACCTTGACGGTGTACGGCAGCTGATCCAAGTCGATCGCCAACTGGTCTGCGACCGTGGCGAGGCGGAAATACCTGACCCGACCCTCTGGCGTATCCAGCGTCGCGCGTGCGCCGAACGGATCGATCCCCTGCGTAACCATCGCCTGCTCTCCTCGCTCCCATCCGCGCCCTCGTTTGGCGCGTCTGATTCCGCTTCCTTAACTGTACTGCGCAGCGGTCACCTGCCCAAAGGGAATGTCTGAGTCGTCAGCGGGCCCGCATATCCAGATTTTCCTGACAGACGGAACATGCCCCTCGCGTTATACTGACTTTCGCAGCACGGGACACCGGCGGCCCACTGCCGAAGCGAGTGGAACGTGTTGCGAACATGGCCGACTCGGTAATCCTCGCGAGTCGGTGACTGAATACCCTCTCTGCACCTCCAGTTTCCCCCTCTCTACCCCTCTCTTCGGGGCGGTGGACTCCAGACCGCCCCGACCTCTTGCCTGCGCTCGCCGAGACGACGGCACGGCGAGGCCTGCCAGCTCCCTCGCTCGCCGCTGAGCCGTTCTGGGAACTCGATCTATCGCGTTGTGCTCAGGTAGGCCTCCGGATCCGCCTCGAACAGGCGGCGACAGGCTGGGCAGCAGAAGAAGTACCGCTGTCCTCGGTAGTCGACGACATGCCGAGCGCTCTCCGTGTTCACCGTCATCCCACAGACCGGATCGATCGCCTCGCGGGTGGGAAGCTCGGTGCGTGCGCCAGCTTCTTCTGGACGCCAGGTGTTCCGCCAAACTGACTTGGCGGCGATGAGTTCAGCCAGAATGCTGACCGCGATTTCCTCCGGGCTCGTGGCCTGGATGTCGAGTCCGGCCGGCGCTTTGACCCGCTCCAGCAAGGTTTCCGGCAGCGATCGTGCCAAGGTCTCGCGGATCGCTCGGAATCGCTTCCGACTGGCTACCAGTTCGACGAAGGTGACACCGGCACGCAGCGCGGCTTCGATCGCGTCCTCGTCGTACGCACCGAGGCTGGCGACGACAGCGACGGTCGGCCGCCTTCGCGGTCGATCGCCCGGATCCAGGCTATCCAGCCATTCATCGACCTCAGCCGGCGCTCCGCTCGCCCCAGGGCGCAGGGCGACCACCCAGTAGCCCATTGCCTTGCCCAAGCGGAGAAGCGCGTCAGCGACCGGACTCTCGCCGTAAATCAAGAGTTGCGGTGCCGGGAGAAACGGTTCCAAGAAAATCTCGAGTGCTCCTTCGCTGTGACACGTCATGGGAGCGACAATGACGCCTGGCCGGGGCGGTTGGTCGGGAGAGCCAACAGGATCGATCCGCAGGATCCGCGCTCGTCCATCGTGCAAGGCAGCCATCGCCTCTCGCATGACGGCGGGCTGAGCACAACTCCCACCGACCCAGCCGAAGAGTGCGCCGTCTGCGGTCACGATACCTTTCGCTCCCGGCTTCGCTGAGGTCGGACTCTGGGTCCAGATCACCGTTGCGAGAACGAAAGGTACCCCGCGCTGGCGGAGATCAGCCGCCAGCGCGAAGAGGTCACGTGACAGAGTTGCTTCGGCATGATTCGCCTGCGTCATCTCGCTCGCTCGTCGCTCGTCGGACATCGAGAAAGGGCGCAGCGATCCAGCCCCCGCGACGGACCGGATCGCTGCGCTGCGCTCACTCCGCCACACCCTTCTCTTGGAGAATCCGGTACAGCTTGGCTGGCGTGATCGGGATGTCGATATGGCGCACCCCGAGATGGCTCAGTGCATCGACCACGGCGTTGACGATCGCTGGTGGTGCGCCGATCGTCGGGCTCTCACCGACGCCCTTGGCACCGAGCGGATGATGGGGGGAGGGCGTGACCGTCTTGGCCGTCTTCCAGTGGGGTGTTTCGACTGCCGTGGGCAGGAGATAGTCCATGAAGGTATCGGTGAGCATGGTTCCGTTCTCGTCGTAGACGATCTCCTCGAAGAGCGCCGGTGCCATACCCATCGTCAGCCCACCATGAATCTGGCCCTCGACGATCATCGGGTTGATGATCGTGCCGCAGTCATCGACCGCCAGGAACTCTCGGATCTTGACCTGGCCCGTACCGCGGTCGATGTCCACGACGCAGACGTAAGCGCCGAAGGGGAACGTCAGATTGGGCGGATCGTAGTAGCATTCCGCTTCCAGTCCTGGTTCGAGCCCGAGCGGGAAATTCGTGTAGGCCGCAAACGCGATCTCTTGCATCGTCTTGTACCGATCAGGAGCTCCCTTCACCCGGAACGCGTAATCCTTCCATTCTAGATCGTCCGGGCTCACCTCCAAAAGGTGCGCCGCGATCAGCCGCGCCTTTTCCCGGATCTTGCGGGCAGCGACCGCGGTGGCTGCACCGGCTGTCGGCGTGCTACGGCTCGCGTATGTGCCGAGCCCATACGGTGCCGTGTCCGTGTCTCCATGTTCAACGGTGATGTATTCGACCGGGATGCCGAGCTCTTCGGCGACGATCTGGGCGAACGTGGTCTCGTGTCCCTGCCCTTGTGTCTGGACTCCGATCCGGACGATCACGGCGCCCGTCGGATGTACCCGGATCTCCGCACTGTCGAACATCTTGATGCCGAGAATGTCGAAGGTGTGTGAGGGGCCAGCACCCACGATCTCGGTGAACGTCGAGATACCGATCCCCATCAGTTCACCGCGCGCCCGCCGCTCGGCCTGCTCGCGACGCAGTTCTCGATACCCGATCATGTCCAGCGCTTTTTGCAGCGCTGCCGGATAATTCCCGCTGTCGTACTCCCAGCCGGTTGGCGACTTGTACGGGAATTGGTGCGGTTGGATGAAATTCTTGAAGCGGATTTCTGCCGGATCCATGCCGAGTTCATCAGCCAGGATATCGACCATCCGCTCGATCGTGTGCACCGCTTCGGTCACGCGGAACGAGCAGCGATAGGCGACGCCTCCCGGCGGCTTCGTGGTGTAGACACCGTCGACTTCGACGTGCGCTGCTTCCATGTCGTAGGAGCCCGTACAGACGCTGAACAGGCCAGCCGGGAAACGCGATGGATTGGCTGCTGCATCGAAGGCACCGTGATCGGCCAGCACCTTGACGCGCAGCGCCCTGATCTTGCCGTCCCGATTGGCTGCGAGCTCGGCGTGGATGTGATAGTCGCGGGCAAAGGAATCAGCCTGCAAGTTCTCGGAGCGATCCTCGATCCACTTGATCGGCTTCTTGTGTTTGAGCGTCGCGTAGGTCGCGATGACGTAGCCGGGGTAGACCGGCACCTTACCGCCGAATCCTCCTCCAATATCGGGCGAAATCACTCGGATCTTGTGTTCCGGAATCCCTGTAACCAGCGAGAAGACCGTCCGGTGCGCGTGTGGGGCCTGCGAGGTCATCCAAATCGTCAGCTTGTCAGTCGCTGGGTCATAGTTGGCGACGCAGCCGCAGGTTTCGATCGAAGCGACGTGGATCCGCGGTATGTACAGATCCTGAGCGACGACCACCTCCGCTTCTTGGAAGATGCGATCGGTCTTCTCCTTGTCCCCTGCTTCCCAATGCCAGATGTGGTTCGTCTTCTGGTCTCGATCGGGGCGTACCAGCGGTGCGTCCGGCTTGAGCGCTTCGAAGGGATCCAGCACCGGCGGCAGTGGCTCGTACTCGACTTCGACTGCGAGCACGGCATCGGCGGCAATATAGCGATCGGTGGCAATGACAGCCGCGACTTCCTGTGCGTAGTAGACCACACGCTCAGTCGGCAAGACCATTTGTCGGTCGCCCATGAGCGTGGGCATCCACGCGAGATTGGCCTTGGCCAACTCTTCGCCAGTGATCACGTCGATCACGCCCGGCATCGCTCGTGCTTTGGACACGTCGATGCGCTTGATGCGCGCATGGGCATATGGACTACGAACGATGTCCATGTAGAGCATGCCGGGCAGTTTGACGTCGTCGACGTAGGTTCCCTTCCCGCGAATGAACCGCGGATCTTCCTTCCGCTTGACTGGAACGCCGATACCGCGAACAGCTGTCGCTGTCATCGTTCACGCTCCTCCCACACCTGCTGTGGCGCTTTCGCGCATCTTGCGTGCTGCGTACTGGATCGCCTTGACGATGTTGACATAGCCGGTACAGCGGCAGAGATTGCCGGAAATCGCCGCCCGGATCTCTTCCTCGGTTGGATCAGGATTTTCCGCGAGCAACGCGACGGCGGTCATCATCATTCCGGGTGTGCAGTAGCCGCACTGCAGTCCATGCTCTTCCCAAAAGCCTTCTTGGACCGGGTGCAGCTGGCCATCACGCTCCAGACCCTCGACGGTCAGGATCTCGGTTCCGTCAGCTTGTACGGCGAAGACCGTACATGACTTGACGGGACGCCCGTTCCAAATGACCGTGCAGGCACCGCAGCTGGTCGTGTCGCAGCCGATATGCGTGCCCGTGAGGTTGAGGACATCGCGAATGAAATGGACGAGCAAAAGCCGCGGTTCGACTTCGGCGGTGTACGTCCGCCCATTGACGGTAACTGTGATCGGAACACGTTCCATGCTCTGCCTCCCTCATCCGTTGGCTTGTGCTCGCTCGAGCGCTCGACGCAAGGCGCGAAACACCATCGTCCGGGCAACCGCTCGTTTGTAATCCGCTGGGCCGCGTAAGTCGCTGACCGGATCGGTTGCCTGCGCGGCGAGTTCAGCTGCTTCCCGGAACAGCTCATCGCTCGGCGGCTGGCCGATCAGGACCTGCTCGGCTGCTGTCGCACGAAGCGGCTTGTAGGCCAGATTGGTCAAACCGATACCCGCCTGGACGATAAGCCCACTTTCGTCCAGCGCCAAAAACGCCGCGGCGGCGGCGATTGCGTAGTCGCCGACTTTACGCTCGAATTTGAGATATGCTCCTCCCGAGCGTGGTGGAGAGACCGGGATACGGATTTCGGTGAGCAGCTCGTCGGGTTCCAGCGTGGTGACGAACGTGTCCACGAAGAACTCATCGATCGGTATGACGCGTTCTCCCTTTGGGCCTTTCGCGACGACCTGTGCACGGAGCGCGAGCATGGTTGCCGGATGGTCATTGGCCGGATCGCCGTGCGCCAGGTTGCCCCCGACTGTAGCGAGATTACGGACCAGTGGATCGGCGATCACCAGTGCTGTGTCGTGGAGGATCGGGTACCGCTCGCGGATCAGCGGCGAACGCTCGATGGTCGATTCGCGCACCAGCGCGCCGATACGCAAGAGCCCATCGCGCTCTTCGAGAAAGTCAAGCCCTGGTACCCGATTGATGTCGATCACGTAATTCGGTTCAGCGAGCCGAAACTTCATCATGGGAATGAGACTCTGCCCGCCACTCAGAACCTTGGCGTCGCTTCCGAGCTGTGCGAGCAGCGAGACTGCTTCCTCCACGGACGATACCCGGCGATAGCGAAATGGCCCGGGAATCATCACCGATCCTCCTTTCGCTCTGCTCCAGTGCAGCACGCTCGACCGTCGACCAGTGGGCCTCACGCTCGGTGAACGTCTGGACGACGTCTTGACCAGAAGGCATGAGAGACCTCGATCAGTGCTCAGCTGAGCTACTCTCCGCTACCTCGAAGTGTAAGGGAAAAGTCTCCTGGAGAGGAACCCTCCGATCGGAGGGTGTTCGCCCTTCCGATCGGAGGGGTGTCTTGGCATGCACAGTGGTCAGCGAGCAAGCGCGCCGATCTGGCAGGCGTCCGATTCGTCTCCTCATTCGCCTGCCGAGGGCGCCGTCGTTGCCATCGTGACCCGCTCGGGCGCCTCTAGGTCGAGATGCTGAGCGAACCACTGCAGGATGCGCGTCAAGAGGTCCCGCTGATGGGACCGTTCCTCGAAACCATGCTTCTCACGCGGGTAGGTCACCAGTTGGCATGGTTTTTCGAGGATCTGCAGGGCCCGGTAGAATTGGATACTTTCGCAGACGCTGACCCGCTCGTCATCTTCCCCATGAGCGATGAGCACAGGAGTTCGGACTCGCTGCACGTAACGGATCGGCGAACGGTCCCAGTACGGCTCAGGATCCTCCGAGGGTGACCGCTCGAAATACGAGAGATTCGCCGAGGGGATATCGCCGAGGTTGTTGTCGCTGATCAAGTTGCAGAGACCAGCTCCCATGAAGGCGGCACGGAAGCGGTCGGTCTGAGTGATCGTCCAGGCTGTCAGGTATCCACCCCAACTCCATCCGCTCACACCGAGTCGGGAAGGATCGGCGACTCCAGCGGCGACAAGCGCCTCGACGCCGCTGACCACATCCCGGTACTCGCCGCCTCCCACATCGCCGAACAGTGCGTTGATCCACTGTGTGCCACGGCCGGTGCTGCCCCGCGGATTGGGGAGGAGGACTGCACAGCCGCGGGATGCGAGAGGTTGCGCCCAGTCGTGCCAGGACGCCACGAACTCGTTGGCCCACTGACTCGTCGGACCACCGTGAATCTGCACGACGAGCGGATACGGGGGCTTGGCTGTCCCGTCTCGCGGGAGAACGAGAAGCCCTTGCACGGTCACTCCGGGGTCACTGGTCCATTCGATGCTGCGAGCTGGGCATAGTTTGGCTTCGATCTCTGGGTGGGGGTGGGTGCGCCGCTGCAGGGTAGTGTCACCGAGGGATATGTCGTTGGAGACGCGCCAGCACCACACGTCCGGCACATGCTCCGCATCCGACCACACCCCCGCCCACCTCGTGCCGTCCCCACTCCCGCTCACCCTCCCGTGCCAGCTCCCTGTCGTCCGCGGGCACAGCAGGCGCTGTTCTCCGTCCCACTCCAGCCGATAAACCCGTGCGTCCAGTCCCTCGTACCCCACCACGACCAGCGCTTCACCTTGGCGATAGGGGCCCAGAAGCTCGACTGTTCCCCGATATCCCGCAGTCAGGCACTCCGCCTCGCCGCCCCGTACTCGCCGTCGGAAGACCGCTTCCCCGTGCACCACCCGACCCAGCGGGCCGCGATAGGCCAGCCACTCGCCATCAGCCGACCACACCAGGTCCTCCGCAACCCCACGCATCGTGAAGAGTTCACGGTACTCGCCACTCTCGATATCCAGCAGCGCCACGCTGGTCACCCGGAACACATCGTCCACTCGCGGGGTTCCGCTCACCGCCAAAGCCAGTCGTGCACTGTCCGGTGCCCAGGCGTATGCCCAGACCTGCACGCGCTCTGGCGAGACGACACGCGCCGCGCGCGTCCGCACATCGAGCAGCCACAACCGCCGATACTTCCAGTCGGCATCCCACACGCGCGCATCGTCGCGCCGCTCGCGGCGCTGCTTCTCTTCCTCGGTCTCCGGTTCGACCATGAGGAACGCGAGAAACCGCCCGTCAGGAGACCAACTGAGGTTATCGATCTCACCCGCCTGATCGAAAACGCGAAGCGCCTCGCCTCCGTTCCGCGGTATCAGATAGACACTGGTTTTCCCACGTTCGGCCCGGTCGGACAAGAACGCGATCCACCCGCCGTCAGGCGACCAGCGCGGTTCCCGATCGTGCCAGAGTCCACTCGTGAACTGGCGAGCCTCTCCCTCCATGAACGGCACGATCCACAGGCTACTCCGCCAGTGCTCCTCTTCCCGACTGACCGGGCGAACCACATAGACGATCGTCTCTCCGTCCGGAGCCACCTCGACATCGAAGGGGCGTTGCATCGTGACCAATTCATCGATCGTGAGGATGGTCGTTTCGTTCTCGTTCACCTTCACCTCCTCGCTGTCCAGAACCACGAGGGATATGTCGTGAGGAGCGCGTCAGACCCCTCTCCGTCGGCTCGCCTCGTAGTCCTCCCACGTGTCGATGTCCCCCGGCATTGACTCCTCGATCTCGACCACGCACACGCCCTCACGATACCGATCCACCAGTTTCCACGCCGCCTTCTCACCCCGCAGTTGTCGCAGTTCCGCAAAGAGCGAACGATCGAAGACCAGCGGATGCCCCTCCCTGTCTCGGTACCGCACCACCGCGATCGCTGCCCCTGAACTCTCCCACCCGGCGATCACGCGTTCGATCGTTTCCACCCGTACACCCGGCTGGTCCGCGAGGAGAATCACGACCGCATCGAGCTCGCTCTCCTCCAGCGCCGCGAGACCGCTCCGATAGGATGCTGCACATCCTTCACCCGTCTCATCCGGAAAGACGATCCGCGCACACCCCAGCCGCTCTCCCGCCCGCTTGCCGAGCGCCTCAGCCACGTCTCGCCGTAACACCAAGAGAACCTCCGCCAGTCGCTCGGCACGACAGACCTCCTCCACGACCGCCTCGACGAGCGTGCGGCCGTTCCAGGGCAACAACTGCTTCGCACGTCCCAGCCGCTCCGAGCGTCCTCCCGCGAGGATGATGGCGCCGACTCGCTTATCCTTCGTCACCGCAACCAGCCCCGCTCATTCGCGATCATCACTGCTTCGAGTCGGTTGCGGGCACCTAACCGCCGCAAGACTTCTTGCACATACCCCTTGACCGTATTCTCGCTCAGGAACAAACGCTCGGCAATCTCCCGGTTCGACAGCCCTTGCGCGATGAGCCGCAAAACGGAAAGCTGGTGCGGTGAAAGCGGAATATCGGTTATCGCCTTCCGATTCCGCAAGCGCTCCACAACGACCGATGCCACACGCGGGTCGAGCACTGCTTCCCCGCGCGCGATCATCTTGAGCGTCTTCTTCAGGTCGAAGTGCACGATGTCTTTGAGAACGTATCCCTGTGCACCAGCCAGCACGCACCGGTAGACCAGTTCATCCTCGCCGAACGCACTCAGGATCAAAATCCTCGTTTCCGGTACTCGCTCCAGGATCAACCGGCAGACATCATCGCCCTGCATGGAAGGCAATCGCACGTCCACGATGACGACATCCGGGCGCACCGCATCGACCATCGCCACTCCGCTCGGCCCATCGGCAGCCTCTCCCACCACCAGGAAGTCCGGATCGTCGGCGAGGATGTGCTTGAGGCCGTTCCGCACGATCTCGTGATCGTCGATGATGGCCACCCGCAGTGGCTGCCAGCTCACACCTGCTCCGCCCATCGTGGCTCAGCTGGTATCACCGCCCGCACGACGAACCCACCATCTTCGCCGTTGTACCAGGAGAGTTCCCCGCCCACCGCTTCGGCTCGACGGCGCATCGATCGCAACCCGAAGTGTCCGGCCGTCCGCACCGAGACGAACGAGGTGTGCGGCATCCCACCGCCATTGTCCTGCACGACGAGGATGACCGATCGCTCAGTGAAGTGCAAACTCACGATGGCGAGATCCGCCCCCGAATGCCGACGCACATTCGTCAACGCCTCACACGCGATGAGGAAAATCGCGTCTTCGCGCTCCGGAGGCAAGCGACGCGGCTTGCCCTCGATCACCAGTTCGACCCGCAAGTCCTCGCTTCGGTACCCCTCCACCAGCTGTCGGATGCGCTCGACGAGTTCACCCCCACCGACTGGCATCTCAGCCAGATCGTAAACGACCCGGCGTACCTCGGCTGCCCCTCGCGCAGCAAGTTCCCGGATGCGGTCGAGCGCCCGCAGGACCGGCTCCGGCACATCCGGCTGGTCCCGGCACCACGTCGCTTCGATCCCAATCCCGAACATGATCTGCGCGACTCGATCGTGCAAGTCCGCCGCGATCCGATTGCGTTCCTGATGGAGGAGCGCCTCGACCCGCGCGGCATCGAGGCGCGCATGCAGTTGCTGGAGGTCAGCGATCATTTGTCGCTGCCGCTCATAGAGCCGTGCATTTTCGATCGCGACCGCAACCTGATTCGCGAACGTACTGAGCAACCGCTCGTGACGCGCGTCGTACCCAGTGGGGCGATTGGCTACACCGATCATCCCGATCGTTTGCTGCCGCACCCTGAGCGGAACCCCCAGGAAGGTCTCCACCGGTGGATGTCCCCGCGGTGCACCACGATGGAGGGGATCGTTGCGCACGTCGTTGGAGATATTCGGTCGCCCCTCGAGGATCACGACCCCGAAGATCGTGCGGCGAATCGGGATCTTGCGGAACCGCTCATAGAAATCCGATCCATCAGGGACGAAACCGCGGATGGCCGCCACGTCCATCGTTTCCGGTCCGTCGACCAATCCGACGAAGCCGAAGGCGGAGGTCGTCAACGCCAAGCAATACTCGAGCGCCCGATCCATGACTGCACTGAGCTCGCGCAGACTCGCGATCTCCACGGAAATGGCGTAGAGCGATTCGAGCTGTGCCTGCCAGTCGTCTCGCTCAGCGGTCGGACCCAACTCTGGGAGACGCGTGATCATCGAAGACCTCCGGCTGCACGCAGTGTACCATGCGCCTGTGCCGTCTCCGCTCAGCTACCCGTATCCAGCGAGATCGGGTACGATCGGCACGGTGCCGGGGCACCTGGGAGGGAGAAGACGATGTCGGCTGTCGATTGGCTTCGTGAGCGCCTGAGCGACCGCACGCTGTTCGATCATTCCTGTCAGCCGCCAGAGCGTCTCTCCACTCGTATCCCCCCCGACTACCTACGACGCTGCTTCCTGCCCGAATCGCTTCCGGACACGTTGCGGCAGACTCCCTATACGGTCGCTTATCGTCTCGCCCTGCGTTGGCTCGCCCAGTGCCTCGGCTGCGATCCGACCGAGGAAGCGATCCTGCACGCCCGAGCCGAACGTTCATTCGAGGAATACGTTCAGCTGCTCGCCGAGGATGCTCGACTCGGCCCCGCCTGTGCACTGTCGTCAGCGGACGAACGCGTCTACAGCCCGACCGAATGGGCCGCGCTGGTCCAGCGGCCAGTCGCTGAACTCGTCGCAGTCGAGCCGCTCGCGGAGAAGCTGCTTCCCCACTGCACCTCCTGGGACGAGTTGCGGACACTCCTGGCACAAGCGCTCGCCGAAGCCGTCGGCCGAGGCGCGGTCGCGCTCGTCAGTGATTTCCCGCGACGAACGTCGCTCGCCATACAACCGATCGATGTCGCGACGGCGGACCGATCCTTTTACGAAGTCCGTGCCGAGATGGACGCCGGCCTCTTCGAGCAGCTTCACCATCGCCGGCTCTTGTACGCCCTCTTCTGGGTCGCCCTCGAAGTCGCTGCTGAGCTGACCATTCCCCTGCAACTCGTGTTGCCGAGGCACCCGGCTCGGGACCCTCATGCCGATGACCCCGCATACCTGAGGACGGTGCTCGATGAACCCCGTTACCAACACGTGCCGATCGTCCTCGTCAGTCCGTTGCGACTTCATCCGCACGCCATCGCACTCGCTCGTCAGTATCCGCAGGTGCTCCTCGATCCTGGACCGAGTTTCCTGGCCTACCCTGGTTTAGCCAGTGCAACGATCCGCGAGTTGGTCACGAGCGTGCCGACCCTCAAGCTTCTCGCCTCCACTGGCGGGCATTTCCTTCCCGAGCATCAATGGTTCGTCGCCCGGGTTTGGCGTCTAGCGCTCGTCGAGGCACTCGGCTCGCTCGTCGAGGACGGGCTGCTCACCCTCGCTGAAGCCGAAATGGACGCCATGCTCATCCTGGCGGGGAACGCCCAGCGAACGTACCGCTTCCCGCGGTGACCATGCCTGGGAGGATACCGATGCACGACGAGATCGCTCAGCGACTGACCCGCTTTCGCCACGCGTTGGTCTCGAGCGGTATCGACGCTGCGATCGTCGGGCCATCCGCTGACTTCCGGTATCTCACCGGCCACCCGGCCGCATCGAGCGAGCGCCTGCTCGCGCTCGTTGTCCCGCAGGCAGGTGAAACCTTCCTCTTGGTTCCAGAACTGGAATCGACGCGCTTCAGCGAGACGTTACCGTTCAGCTTGCGGACCTGGAAGGACGGTGAGGATCCCATTCGCCTGCTCGCAGCGCATCTGGAGCGCCTCGGAGTAGGAACGATCGGTGTCAACGACGAGTTCTGGGCCGCGTTCCTCCTACCACTCCAGGCTGCACTGCCGACGCACCACTTCACCCGCGTGAGCCCGATCCTCCAGGCACTACGGCGCATCAAGAGCGCCGCGGAAATCGCCCTGGTGCGCGAGGCAGTCGCACGGGTCGACGCCGCCTGGCAACGGTTCTGCGCGAGCGAGCACCTAACCGGTCGCACTGAGCGCCAGGTCGCTCGCCGCCTCACGGAGCTTCTCCTGGAAGAGGGCCTCGACCACGTCGCATTTTGCATCGTCGCCAGTGGCCCCCATGCCGCTTCGCCGCACCACGAGCCGACGGATCGGATCATTCAGGCCGGCGATCCCGTGGTCATCGATGTCGGGGGTCCCTATCACGGCTACTTCGCTGACCTGACCCGAACACCAGTCGCTGGTTCCCTGGCCGACCCGGACTTCGCCACCGCTTACGAGGCCGTACTGGAGGCCCAGCAAGCAGCCTTCGCCGCCATGCGACCAGGCGCAAGCTGCGAAGAAATCGACCGGATCGCGCGGGACGTCCTCGCGACGCATGGCTTGGCTGAAGCCTTCCTCCATCGTCTCGGCCATGGTCTCGGCCTTTCCGTCCACGAGCCGCCTTACCTCGTACAGGGAAATCCCGAACGGTTGGAGCCTGGGATGATCGTCACCGACGAGCCGGGCGTGTACCTCCGCGGTCGTTGGGGGCTCCGGATCGAGGATGTCGTGCTCATCACCGCAGAAGGCGCCGAGCGGCTCACCCGCGCCCCGCACGAACTCCTCGCACTCCCTTGAAGGCTGATTCAGGGCGACCATTCTCCGGCGATGGCGATCGTATTGCCACCCCGCCGCTTGGCGGCATACAGCGCTTCGTCAGCTGCTCGCAACAATGTTTCTGGCGTGTCACCGTGCCGCGGCGAGGCTGCCACTCCGAGCGAGATCGTCAAAGAAATGACCTCGTCGCGCACCTGGAACGATGTGTCGGCGACCGCTCGCCGCAAGCGTTCAGCGATGTCGTGCGCCACTGCGAGATCCACGCCAGCGAGGACCACCGCGAACTCGTCACCGCCGTAGCGGGCCAAGAGGTCACTCGGTCGGAGCGAGCGCGCCAGTCGTTCTGCGACCGCTTGCAGAAGTGCGTCACCGAACAAGTGGCCTTTGGTATCGTTGAGAACCTTGAAACCGTCAAAATCGATCAGGATCACTGCGACGTGCTCGACGCGCCGATCGCCCAGGACACGGCGCAAGTGATCGAGCAAGGCTCGGCGGTTCGGCTGTCCCGTCAGCGGGTCGGTCAGTGCCTTCCGTTCGAGTTGCTCGGTCAGTTCCACCTGGCGCATCAACAGCTCCAGGTGCACTGCCACGTTCAAGGCGAGGCGCAAGTCCTCTTGATCCAACCGGTGACCGCGCCGGCTCTCGATGTTGAGAACTCCGATCGGCTTACCCTCCCGCCGCAGGACAGCCACGACTTCACTCTCCATCGGCAGATCTGGTTGCGGATCGAAGTAATCTGGATCTTGCCGAACATCGACAACGAGCTGAGCACGATTCTCACGCACTGCGCGTCCGGTCACTCCGCGATCGGCCCGCCACTCGTTGAACGTCAGCCCACCCTCCACGCGGACCGCCCGGCCGACGAATCGTGTACCGTCAGCACTCAGCAGCGCCAAGCCGACGAGTGCATAGCCGAACTCGCGCTGGAGACGATCCGCCACCATTTCGAAGGCCGAATCCAAATTGCGATCCTCCGATACCATACGGGTCAAGTCGTGCAGGAGCTCCAACTCCATGAGACGGCGTCGCTCGAGCGTCACGTCTCGGAGTACCAGTTGAACTTGTGGGAACCAATCGCGCGTGCTCATCGGTAACTCGATGACACGTGCGTGGAACTCGATGATGCGGAGGTGCTTGTCCAGCGTCAGCACAGGGACAGTCGCTTCCGCTGCCGGAGCACCGACTGGGCACTGGCACCACTCCTCCCACGGTATCGGCGCGAGGGAGCGCACGACCTCGGGTAGCCGAGTACCGACTAGCCGTTCCGGACGCTCGTATCCCAAAAGGCGAGCGGCTGCCCCATTCGCCAATCGCACGGTTCCGTTCAGCTCGCAAAGCAGCCCCCGACCGGTTGTTCTTCCACCAACGCGCGGTACTGCTGCTGGTTCAAGAAAAGTTCGCGCCTGACCTCGCTGATCGCCCAGGCAGTCGCCAGCGCCTCCGCCGCCGCATCGAACAAGCCAATCTCCTCGCGATTCACTTCCTCATATCGCCGGAAGTAGATCGAAAGCAACGCAGCGACGCGACCAGTCCGACGCACTGGCACCACGATACCCGCTTCCAGTCCACATGCTCGGCGCACCGCAGCGTCGGTGATCACTCGCTCGTCAGTCGAATCAGGGCGCATGTCCACCGGTTGCACCACCGATTCCAGCACCCGCTGAACCAGTTCGGCTGCCCGGCCCTGAGCACGCTCCTCCACTTGGCGAATGAACTCCTCCGGTAGACCGACGGCTCCTTCGCAAACCAGCCGGTCTTGCTCCCAATCGATCCGCCACAGCCCGAGCGCTGCGACATCGAGGATGCGCTGCAAAAGCAGGAGACTCCGTTGCATCCAATCAGGACTCAGCTCCGCCAACAAGGCGAGGTCGGTTTCCACCTGTCGGAGCGCGTTGAATCGCAGGAACTGGCGGCGTTCTCGCTCCTGTCCCTGCGACGCGAGTGTGCGTGCGAGCGCGAAGATGCGCTCCAAGTCGACCGCGGTTACCGGGTCATACAGCACTGCACCGAAACCAGCAGCCAGCAGTTCCGGTTCCGCTCCGCGCTCGCTCCGCACCAGCGCGACGAGGAGCATGCCGGAACTTGCCGCTTCAGTGAGTTCCGATGCATGCGTGGTCGAGATATCCGCATCGAGAAGCACCACACGGACACCCGGTACACGAATACCCTCAGCCGGAGGAACCCACTCCTCTCGCTCTTGGACACGCCGCACACCCAGTTCCCGGGCGATCCTCGCGATCGCTCCTCGCCGAACTGGATCCTGATCGATGATGAGGAGGTCGAGATCGTCCCATGCCATCACAGGAGCAGTCCCACGAAACCCTTCCCTCCCAAGACGTACCGTGATCGTAACCGACCGTGCGTCGAGCCGCTGTAGGACTTTCTTCCTATCCCGTCAGCACGCTGTGCTACTCCGAGGGTGAGGGTTTCGCTCGAGATTTCCGGTGCTCGGCACCAGCCGCTTCGAACAGCTCTTCACCGCAAAATCGCCAGAGTTCCGGAGCCCACCAGCGAGACGCCACCCCTACCAGGACACAGCCCCCCCCGCCGATCACCATCGCACCGGCTGGCCCCACAACACCTGCGAGCACACCGGCTTGGAACTGTCCGAGTCGCGGGCCACCTGCCGCAAAGACCGCTGCAATCGCTCCCACTCGGCCGCGATAGGCATCAGGAGTCGCCAACTGCCGGACGGACGGTATGGCGAAGCGCCATAGCGACCGCGTCCAAGGCTCCCGCTCGTGCCAACAGGAGGAATGACAAGACGAACAGGCGACTTATGCCGAAGACGGCCAGCGCCGCACCATACCCGACGACGACCCAGGCAACCACCTGGCCCGGCCAACGCGGTGTCGGCAGCAGCGCGAACAGTCCTGCCCCGACGATCGCTCCAGCACTGGGGGCTGCGAACAAGAGCCCGAGTCCATCTGGCCCGACCCTGAGAACGTCGCGAGCGAACACGGGGAGAAGTCCCGTCGAGGAGGCCAGGAGGACTGCAAAGAAGTCGAGGAGCATCAGTTGCCAGAGGAGCGGACGGTGGCGGACGAACCGCAACCCATCCATGAAAGCAGTCAACCCCCGCCGCTCGAGTTTCGGCACGGGCAGATCGCGCCGCATGGCCAGCAAGGCTGCCACAACAGCCAAATAGCTCGCGGCATCGACCCAAAAGCGGCGGCCACACTCAGATGCGCGATCACCAGCCCACCCAGGGCCGGCCCAGCGATGGCCGCCACATCCCAGGCCAGGACATTCAAAGCCAGCGCGTTGGCGAGTCGTTCGCGAGGTACCAGCAAAGGAATGAGGGCCTGACGAGCCAGTGCATCGAACGACATGGCTGCTGCCGAGGTGAACGCGAGGAGATACAAGAGCGGAAGCGACGCCATTCCCAAGGAGACCACAAGCGCGAGCACTCCCAAGAGAAACGCGGCCGTCGACTACGTGAGCAAAAGAAGTCGACGCCGATCCATCTGATCGGCCAACGTGCCGCCGAAGAGCGACAGCACCATCGTCGGGATCGCTCGCACCAGAGCCACACCGCCGAGCTGTGTCGGCGATCCTGTCAAGTCATAGACCAACCAGCTCAGGGCAACGGTCTGCATCTGCGTGCCGAGCATGGAGACGAACTGCCCGGCCCAGAGCAAGCGAAACTCCCGGAACCGGAGCGCGACCAGCGCTTCCCCCCAGCGAACTCGCACCTGCCTGCCCCCGAAACGACATCTGCGAGACACTGCTGCCGGCAAGCCTCGACCGATGGTACACTGCGCGCGAACGAAAGGATCGTCCGCATGCACGCTCCCATGACTCGCGCTATCCTCTACGGCTTCCTCGGTGCAGTCGGAACCGCCATAATGGTCGGTGTCCCCACGGCACTCATCCCGAATCCCGTTTTCGGTCGCATGATTCCACCGGACGAATTCGACTACCTGGTTTTCGCTGCGACCGTCATCCTCGCTTCGGCCCTCGCTGCCACCTATGCCTGGCCAATCGCCTGCCCGCTCCCGGAACGACGCATCGCTGCTGGCTCCCTCGCCACCTTCTTCGCAGTCGGGTGTCCGACATGCAACAAGCTCGTGTTGCTCCTACTCGGGAGTAGCGGGGCCGTTCAATGGTTTGCCCCTCTGCAGCCACTCCTCGGTATTGCCGGGCTGGCCCTGCTGGCGTCGGCTCTCATCTACCGGTTGCGCCTGCTCGCTCCGTTTTCTCACTCCGACCAGCCGAAGCGCGCCGCCCTTGACTGACCGAGACAGGGGTCACTTCTGCAGTAGTCTTGTGCTTTCTCCCCTGCTCGTCACTGTTCCAGATTGCACCAGAAAGGCGAGGAACGAACAGAGCGCGGCGACTCGTGGCACGTGCTTGTCGTGCGTCTCTCGCCGGAAGGCAGTCAGTCCAGCTCAGGCACAACTAGGATCTTGGGTAGTGGAGATCACCCTCCCCATCCACCGGCGAAAGTCTTTCCCTGAGCGCGATCCAACACTCGGCTCCATGTCGTCCTCTGCCCTCAGGAGCATCTTCGCGCGCGGTGCACAACGCCGCCCGTCGGCTTCGACCACTGCTCCGATCCACCGATCGAGAGCGGAGTGGTCAGTGCGCCGCGGCGAGACGTTCAGTCGGTCGGGGTTGTCGACATCGCGAGCCCCTCAGGCCATCTCTGGCCCATCCAAGGCTACACTCCGCTCTTGCACGCTTGACCCCTCCCGTGTATACTCTCTGCGGTAGACGACGTTTGGGCCGCTAGCTCAACTGGTAGAGCAGCTGACTCTTAATCAGCGGGTTGGGGGTTCGAGTCCCTCGCGGCCTACCACAGAAAACTGCTCGAAGACGCGAACTCGAAAGAGCGGTCGGGAAACGATATCCGGCCGGTCTCGCATTTTGACCGCCGTTTCGGCCACAGTCAGTCGCAAGATATCCGCTCGAGCACTAGCGTCGGCCATCGTCGAGGCGCTGCTGCCGTCTCCTCCGGTAACCGGCAGACGCACTGTAGGACAAATGACCGAGATTGGCATTCGAGAAGAATTTGGGTAACACCATCGATACGACACCAGACCGATGAGGCAGCCAGGGTTCCGTATCCGGACGCGCGGCACCGTGAACGAGGCTCGTCGCTACCCGGTGCGGACGGATCGCTCGCACAGCCACGACTCCGCTCGCATCACCGGCGAGGCCTGGATCCCAGCCCCGTCACCTGCCAGCAGCGCCAGACCAGCGCAGAGTTTGCTCGATCCGACCGCCGGGAGTGCTGGCTCCGCTATCATTCTCCTGTCGGGCCAGGCCCGATAGCGAACGGGGAAAGGATGTCACCGTGTATTCCCGTCGTTCTCTTCTGACCGGTTTTCTCCTGTTACCACTGCTCGCTGCCTGCGGGCGGTCGCCAGCCAAGGACCGCCACGACGAACTCATCGCCTGGCCGGCCCAAGATCGTTGGCCGCCGATCTTCTACCAGGCTTCGACTGAGGCGCAGGAGGCATACCGCTACGCCGTGACTCACCCGCAGATCCTGCAGTATTTCCCCTGTTACTGCGGGTGCGTGGAATGGGGGCACCGCTCGGTCCTCGACTGCTCCGTCCGCGAATTCCGTGCCGACGGATCCGTCGTGCTCGACAGCATGACCTTCGGTTGAGGAATCTGCATCGACATCACGCGTGACGTGATGCGGCTCACGGCAGAAGGACACTCGCTCCGCACGATCCGTCAGTACGTCGAGGCAACCTATAGTAGCCTCGGCCCGGGCACGAACACACCATGGCCGCCGGAGTGAGTCCGTCAGGCAGGCGACTCCGCACAGTACGCCAACCCGAGTAACCCCGGTCCGGTGTGGATGGCCATCGCCGCCGTGAAGGGGGTGACGAACGATTCCACGACCTGGAATCGCTCCTCGATCGTCTGCCGTAGTTCCGCTGCTTCCTCGGCCGCTCCCGCGTGCAGCACCCCCACGTGCACCGGCCGTTCACCCACGTCCTGCTCCATGCGACGCAGCATCGCCTCGATCGCTCGTCGGCGCGTCCTGACCCGCTCCAGTGAGACGATCTTCCCATCCCGCAGCGTCAAAATGGGCTTGACCTGCAGCATATCGACTGCCAGCTGGGCGAGCCACGGCGCACGCCCGCTCCGCACGAGATAGGTAACGGTGTCCAGCACAGCGAAAAACCGCACCTGTGACCGGAGTTCTTCGACCCGGCGCACGATCGTCTCCAAGTCCGCCCCCTGCTCAGCCAAGCGTGCTGCCGCGAGAACGAGAAAACCTTCCGCCATGGTCGCTGCTCGGCTATCGACGACGCGGATCGGAATCCGCTCGATCAGTCGAGCTGCCGCCGCCGCAGCCTGTACCACACCAGTCACGCCGGAGGAGACGTGAATCGACACGATCCCCGTCGCGATGCGCGACAGCTCCTCGTACGTGTCGAGGAACTCACCCACGGCCGGCTGCGCCGTCGTGAGCACTTCTCCCGCTTCCAGCCACGCGAATGCCTCCTCCGGCGTCACATCGATGCCATCGCGATAGACTCGCTCGCCGCGAACGATGCGCACCGGCACCACACGGATGTGGTAGCGCTCGACGAGTTCGAGGGGTAAGCACGCGATGCTGTCAGTCACGACCGCGAGCACGGTAGGTCAACCCTCCATCGCGGGAGGCCACCGCTCCTCATCGCGATCCAACCAGAATCGCCGCCAGAGAACGGTCTGCCGAGCAACCGGATCACGCGGAAGTCGCCGCCGGTTCGCTTCCAGCCGCTTGACGATCGTGATCGCGAGCATACCGAGACTGCCCCGCAATGCCGCGTCGGATCCACCGAGCGCGATGATCACGCCCGGTAACGAGAGGAGCCCGAGCAACGCGACCACCGGAGTGCGCCGCACGAGCCTTCCGATCGCCAACGCGGCGAGCACGACGAAGACTCCCATGGGGAAGACGACGAGCAGGAATCCGAGAAACGGACTGATCCCGCGCCCACCGCGAAAGCCGAGCCACAGTGACCAGTTGTGACCGACGACGGCTGCCAAACCACACGCCATAGCCAGCTCCGCACTGGCTCCGACCTGTAAGGGCAGTACGGTCGCGAGGTACCCCTTCAAGACGTCGATCAGACCGACCGGAACCACCGCCCAGCGCGCGACCAGATAGTAGACTCCCGAGCCACTGATCGTCGGCGAGCGCTCCCGCAGATCGACTCCCGCGAGGAGCTGGGCAGCGATCTGAGCGGTCGGTACGGAGCCGAGGAGATATCCGGCGAGCAGCAGAAGCACGCTCTCCATGTTGGCACTCCTATTGTCTATGAGTATAGAAACAGAGCGCTCGCTTGCTACAATCGGCCCGAACGGGGCGAGTACGAGGCAACAGGGCGGAGCGATGGATCACCCGTTCGCCGAGCACGTGACGCGAGAATCCGAAGTCGCTCGACAGCGTTGGGACGGCTGCACCTTCGTGGCCGCACTCGAGGCCGCCGTCCTCGCTCTCGGCGAGCACGCCGCGAGTCTCGACGCCTTGAACGTGTTCCCGGTCGCCGACCGGGACACCGGCACCAATCTCTTTTTGACCGCGCAGGCAGCTTTGCGGGCCGCCCGCGCGGCGAGCGACACGAGCCTGACTGTGGTGACGCGTGCTGCAGCCCATGCTGCACTACGCGCCGCACATGGCAACTCCGGCGTGATCCTCAGCCAGTTTTTCCGCGCCTGGGCCGAGATCGCTGCCCAACGCGAGTACCTCGATGCAGCAGCCATGGCAGCCGGCTTCGCCCGAGCCGACACGCTGGCTCGGCAGGCACTTTTAGAGCCAGTCGAAGGCACGATGATCACCGTGCTCCGCGCGGCTGCGGCAGCTGCCCAGGAGGCGGAAGCCGCTGGTCTCCCGCTCGCCGAAATCTTGGCGCGCGTCCGCGACGCCGCTCTCGCCACGGTCGCTCGGACCCCAGAACTCTTGCCGATTCTGCGCCAGCAAGGTGTCGTCGATGCAGGTGCACAAGGGCTTGCCGTCCTCCTCGATGCTTGGGCTGCTGCCGCTCGCGGGGAACGGCCCACACTCGCACCGCTGAGGACGACACCGACACCGACCCACTCAGGTGCTGGCGACCCGGTCGGGTACTGCTTCAACGCGTTGCTTCGTGTTCCGAGCGATCGGCGCGACGAGCTCCTCCAAACGCTCGCGCCGTACGGCGAGTCGATCGAAATCGTCGGTGATGACGCGCTGCTGCGTGTGCATCTCCATACCCAGCAGCCGGATCTGGTCATCGCGTGTCTCCGTGCGTACGGCAGACTCGATTCGCTGGCCGTAGAACCGCTCTCTGCAGATGGACAGGAGACGATCCTCACGGAAGCACGTGGATCCGCTCTGCTCGTCTTGTCTCCTGCGCCCACGATCCGGGCATGGGCTCGTCGCTCAGGAGCGCTCGCTCTCGCTCCGAGTCCGACGCTCACCGAACCCGAGCGGTTGGCTGCTCGACTCGCTACGCTGTCGGTCGATCGTCTCCTCGTGCTTCCTGCGCGGCAGGAAGACGCAGCGCTGGTTCGAGAGGCAGCCCGTCAGCTGAAACAGCCGACGCTCGTCGTTCTCCCAGCGCACTCGCTCGCTGCTCAGTTGACCGCCCTCCTCGTCTACGAGCCAGGTCAGGGGGATCGCGCTGAAGAAAAACTGGTCGATCTTCTGACACGTCTACGGACAGTCGAGATCGACCAGGAGGGTACGTCCGCGACACCACGCTGGATCGCTCGCAGCGGTACGTGGCACGCAATGCATGCAACGCTGGAGGAGGCACTCCGCGCGGGACTCGCGCACCTCCATGCCCAGGAGGCTGAACTCTGCACCCTGGTCATCGGCGAGGCGATCGGTGAGGTCGCAGGACTCCACCGAGCCATCCGTGCCCACTGGCCGCACCTCCAGATCGACTTCTTCTGGGGACACCAGCCGGCACCAGCACTCTCCATAGCGCTCGAGTGAATCGACGTCCGGTAGCTACTCGCTCAGTCTTGCCCCTCTTCATCAACCGTAGAGAGCGAGAGGCACCGCGTCCATCCCTGATGAGGCGAGTCCGTGCGCGAGACCCACGACGGTGTCCGCCAATCTGCGTACACGAGTCCGTGGCAAGGAGAAAATACCAGCGCAGTCGGTGACCTGCCATCAACCGTGGCGTTTGTGGGGTAATGGATTCCCTTCACCCAACAGAGCAGGAAATGCGATCACTATTCGTCCACAGGGTGGACACGCTCTGGCGAAGGTATCGCTGGTTCCACTCGGTTCCTTTCGCGCAACCAACGGAGAAAGAGCAGCCAGGCCAGTTCGCGTTGGCCGAACTGCGGAAGCAACTCCGGAGACACCGGCGTTTCCAGCACAGCCCGACGCGGCAATCGCTCGACCAGCGCGTTTGCCACCAGATCGGTCCGCTCACCCAGTCGTGCCCGCGGAATCAGCACGGATGCTCCCCCATCGGCCAAGAGGACGATCCCTTCCCGGCTTTCCGCCCAGCCGACGACCGGCACGCCCCGGCGCCAGAGCGCAGCGATCAGTTCGGAGAGACCAGTTGTGCGCACGCTTGGACGCGTCTCCATCGCTCATGCTCCCTCGATCAGGAGCATCGGCAATCCTCGAAGGAGGGAATGTAGCACATTTGTCCCAAAGCATGTCGCCATCGGTCTCGACGCTGTCATCGAAGCCGGCCGCCTGTCGCCCTCAGCGGAAGAAGAAGCACGGTAGCGCTGCACTGCACCTGCGTGACGACGGACTGAGAATCACCGGGAGAGCTATCCGCAAAGAAAGTGGTCAGCTCGCCTGGCTGCCCCCTGGACACGCGGCACGCCACGCGCGACAACTGCAACGCCCGCAATCCGGGCGATGGGCAAGGCGACGAGCTCGTGAAACCTGTAGAGGTCGGAGCGTTCGCGCGAGCACCTCGTACATTGGGGCCCACCCAGCGCCCTCGATCCTCGCTCATCTGACCCTTGCTCTCGCCTTCCGACCCCTGAGGATGGAGCAACCGCTCGGTTCACTCCACGAGTTCGTTCGGGAACTCGAGCGAGCGCCGCATTACCGCTACTCATCGATCCATTGCATCGAGACTCTCTCGCATCCATTGAAGGCTCGGCTGCGAGACCACGACAAGCCGGAGCGGTCGAGGTCGCAAACGAGGCGGCCCACCGGGGAGCACGCCTCGCTCCACCATCCGCGCACACCTTCTCTCGGGAACGCGTGCCGACGGCAGCTCGGGGGCGTTGCCCGCCACCCCGCATCCGAACCCCCGCGGGGACGAGACGAGCGGCCAACACGCCGCTCGTTCTCGAGCCATCACCTCGTGTCGGCTATGGAAAGCGACGACGCGCGCGCAGCCACGCCCTCGTTCCGCAATATGGTCAGTCAACGCTCATGTCGTGCGCTGCCTTCTGGAGCACTGATGCAGGACCATCGCTCCCTTCGCAGCGCATCGCACAGGCTGGAACCCCGCTCGCTGAGGGCACCCGCTGCAGGACACCGCTCCAGCACGCTCCTCTGCTGGAAGAGCAGGAACTCCATCGCCGCGCGTCGCACGCGGCACGCTCACCGACCGTCCATCCCACGCTGCGGTCTCACCGGTCCACGACCGGGAGTGCCAGACCAGCGGCTCCTGGTCGCGACCCCACCGCGTCCGGATAGTACCGGTGCAACAAAGCGAGTCCGATCGCCGCTCGGCGGACTCGCTCCCGCCCCAATTGGACAGCCAGCTCCTCGAGATGTCGCCCTGACGGATAGATGTTCGGGGCGTTGCGGAGCCCGAACTTGAGATAGACGGGCGCGCACACGCGGACGATCTCCGCGATCTCGTAGTGGCGAACGAACCCTCCTACGTCGTCCGGCACCTCCACGTAGATGTCGAGAGGCACATCGACCGCGGCTCGGATCGCGGCGAGCTGCGCCAAGCTGAGATCGGTCACGACGTTGTACGTGTCCGCTCCTAAGCGGACCAGCAACGCGACCGAGGCCGGATTGGCTGCCCCCATGAGCACGCTGACCTTGAACTGCATATCGCGCGGTAATTCACCGGCCCGCCGCATCTCGCTTGCCACCCAGAGCGCTCCCTCGTCAGCGAGCAGGACGCTCCGGATACCCAAGTCTGCTGCCCGCCGCACGTCCTCCAGGCAATGCACCAATTGCTCCTGGCCACGCAGCTTGGCACTCACCAGCGCCCCGGCCGGCGTACGGGCCATCGCACCGATATCCCACCCCGCACTCGGTCGCGCGAAGAGGCTCACCTCCATGCCCTCGGCTGCTGCCAACGCCGCCATCTCGCGGATCTCCTCGTCGGTCAGCAGCATCACGCCGCTTCCCTGCGAGATTCGGTGGACGACGATACCGTGCCGCTTGGCTTCCTCGATCACGGCGGCGAGAACACGCGGTCCCTCGGTACTCGGAATCTCGATCCGATACTGCGCCCCGTCGGGAAAGCGCTTGGTGCTGGTCGGCAGATCATGGAGATCACCCCGCGGCAAGCCCAGCCACTCGAGAAACGCTCGTGTCCGCTCCACCCGACACTCCCCCGTTTCGACTCAGCGGCGGGCCCGTCGCACTCGCATCCGCCGCCGCTTCTGCATGATGTCCAGCGCCACCGCAAGGATGATCACGGTACCAGTCACGGCCTGCTGCGCATAGGTACTCACGCCGAGCAGAACCATGCCGTTTTCCAGCACTCCCATGATGGCCGCACCGAGAACAGCGCCTAGCACTGTACCCTCACCGCCCATGAGACTCGTGCCACCGATGATCGAGGCGGCGATCACGGGGAGCTCGAAACCGAGCCCAGCGGAAGGCTGCGCAGCTGAGACGAGCCGCGCGACAAGGATCAGCCCAGCCAGCGCAGCCAACGTCGAGCACAAGACATAGACCAGCAACTTCACGCGCTCGACCGGAATACCGGCCAAGCGGGCCGCTTCCGAATTTCCCCCAACCGCATAAATGTAGCGGCCGTAAGTCGTGAAGCCGAGAAAGATCGTCCCCAGAATCGTCAGAACGATCATGATGATGACCGGCACCGGGACGATCCACACATAGCCTTGCCCGAGCCAGATGAACGCCCGGTAGTCATACGGCACGGTCACCGGATACCCTTTGGTGAGCACATAGACGAGCCCGCGCCCGATGCTCAACGTCCCGAGCGTCGCGATGATAAGGAGGCAGACCGACTCGGGTAATGAGCAGTCCGTTGACCAGTCCCACCATGGCCCCGACACCGAGACCAGCCAGCATCGCCAGCGGCAAGGGAACCCCACGCTCCAGGAGCATCCCGGTCGAAAGACCAGCCAGTGCGAGCACTGAGCCGACCGAAAGGTCGATACCACCCGTCAGGATGACCATTGTCTGGCCGATCGCCACGATGGCCGTCAGCGAGAAAGCTCGTGCCACACCGAACAAGTTGCCAGTGGTCAAGAAGGCATCGGTCGTGATCGAAAGAAAGAGACCGAGCACCAGCAGCGCGACCAGGATGTTGAACTCCCGGAAACTGGTGAGCCGTTGCAGGAGCCGCCGCCCGGCTGCACCGGTCATTGCCTGATCCGTACGGCGCTCCGTCACCGGAATCGATTCGCTCAGGATCCGCTCCTGCTGCGGCGAACGACTGTCCATCTCGTCACAGCTCCTCCCGACCCACGGGCTGCACCAGCACCGGCTTGCCCGGCCGCAGCACCAGGACATGGACCGGCAGCTTCCGATCGTGGACATACCGAACGAGTGCACCAGGGTCAGCCAGATTGGCCGCGAACATGTCGTAGTGAAGGGGAATCAGGAGTTCGACGCCGATGTCCGCCGCCAGATGTGCCGCCTCCCGAATATCCAGGTTGCCCACGATATCCATCTGCTCCCGATACCAGTCCCGGCCATTGATCGGCAGCATCGCGACCTGGGGTCGTAACGCGCGCACCGTCTCGGCGAGGCCTGCGTACGCGATCGTGTCCCCGGCATGGTACAGGCGCACGCCAGCCAGCTCGACCACGTAGCCGAGAAAGCGCGGTACGCCATCGACCTCACCGAAGCCATACGCATCAGCCGCATGCAGACCATGCATGGCTGTGACCGGCCAGACAGTGACGTCAGCGAAGACCTCGGCTTGGCCTGGCCGCATTCCCTGCACGCGCTCGCGGTCGATGCCGAGCGCGCCGAACTGGTCGACGATCGGCTGCGGGCAAGCGAAACGCGCTCCCGGCGCCACCCGCGCGATCGCCGCACAGGTCGGCCCATCCAAGTGATCCCAGTGCTCGTGCGTCACGAGCACGAGGTCGACCGACGCGAGTTCCTCCGGCGCAACCATCGGCGGTACCAACCGGTCGGGATGCGGCGAGAGGAACGGATCGATCAGGACGATTCGGCCTGACCCCGCCAGCGCGACGCTCGCTTGCCCGAGCCACACGATCCCGAGCGAGTCGTGTCGCTGCGCCAGCCGCTGAAGAATCGCCGCGACCCCCTCCATCGTCCGCTCCTCACTCGCGCTCCGCTTGCCGTCGGTGCCACTCTTCGGCGAAAAGATTGAAAAAGACGCGCCGCCGCGGATGCTGCGCGACCACGCTGTGATCCAATTGGACGCCTAAGCCCGGCCCTTGCGGCAGCGGGAAGTAGCCATCGACGACGTCGGGAACCCCCGGTGCCGCTGCCTTCACGTGCGCTTCGGCGAAATCGTTGAAGTGCTCTTGGATCTTGAAGTTGGTCGTGCAGGCAGCCAGATGCAGGTTCGCTGCGGTTCCGACCGGGCCGCAGACGTTGTGCGGCGCGACGAGGACATAGTACGCATCAGCCCACGCGGCCAACTTCTTCGTCTCCAGGAGTCCACCCAGATGCGTGATATCCGGTTGGATGATATCGGCTGCCTGGAGCTCGAAAAGTTCGCGAAAGTCATACCGAGTGTGGATCCGCTCGCCGGTCGCCACCGGGATCCGCACCTGCTCGGCGACCTTCTTCAAGGCAGCCAGATTGTGCGGCGGCACCGGCTCCTCGATCCAACTCGGCTGGTAGGGCTCGAGAAGTCGTGCCATCTCGATCGCGGTCGCCGGATTGAACCGTCCATGCATCTCGATCAAGATCTCGACCTCTGGCCCAACGGCATCGCGCACGGCCTCGACCAGTGCGATCACACGCCGCTTCTCAGCGAGATCGAGCTCATAGTAACCAGCACCGAACGGATCGAGCTTGAGCGCACGGTACCCGCACTCGACCACCCGGCGCGCTGCCTCCGCGAACTGCTCCGGTGTCCGCTCCACCGTATACCAGCCGTTGGCGTACGCCTTGATCCGATCCCGTACCGCGCCACCCAAAAGCTGATAGACGGGAAGACCGAGCGCCTTCCCCATGATGTCCCAGCAGGCGATCTCGATCGCCGCGATCCCCGACATCATCACGTAGTCGGGCCGGGCATAATCGTCGCGCATCATGTGAAAGACGAGGTCTTCGATCTGAAACGGGTCACGGCCGAGCACATGATTGGGGACCGCTTCGGCCAGGTAGCCCAACAGGGCATCCGTGTGGTTGAGCATCCGCGCCTCGCCGACCCCAGTGATCCCCTCGTCGGTATGCACCTCGACGAACGTCAGATTGCGCCAGGCCGTCCCGAGTACGTACGTCTTCACATCGACGATGCGCACCGCTTGCTCCTCCATCTCACGCGGCGACGCGCTGTCCCGTCGCCGCTCGCAGGACACGCTCCTCAGTGGCCTCGCCGCGAGCGAACTCGGCGACGATCCGCCCTCCGCTCATCACCAGAATGCGATGGCTCATACTCAGAATTTCGGGTAGTTCGGACGAGATCAACAGGATGGCCATACCAGTCTCGGCCAACTCGGCGATCAGCGCATGGACTTCGGCCTTCGCGCCCACATCGATCCCGCGCGTCGGCTCGTCCAGGATGAGCACCTTGGGATTCGTCGCCAGCGCTCGGGCAAGCACTACTTTCTGTTGATTCCCACCGCTCAGGTTCAAAACGCGCTGCTCCAGTGATGGCGTGCGGATGCGCATCCGCTGGACGAAGGAACGCGCGAGTTCCTCCTCGCGTCGTCGCGAGGGGAAGCCGAAGCGAGCCAAGCGAGCGAGCACAGAGAGCGAGACGTTCTCCCGAACGGACAGACTGGAGACGAGGCCTTCCAGTTTTCTGTCTTCTGGAACCAGGACGATCCCGTGCTGCACCGCCTCACGCGGGCTACGGATCCGTGTCGGACGCCCGTCGACCAGTATCTCCCCCGCGTCGATCGGATCCACCCCGAAAAGACAACGCGCTAACTCGGTTCGCCCCGCACCGACGAGTCCAGCCAGTCCCACGATCTCCCCGGCCCGCACGGTCAAACTGACGTCGTACAGGACGCCCGCGCGCGCCAGCCCGCGCACCTCGAGCCGCGGGACTCCTGGACACGACTGCACCTCGCGGAAGTAGGCCGAGAGATCGCGCCCCACCATCATCCTGATGAGCCCATCCCGTGTCGCCTCACCGATCGGCAGCGTCCCGACAACGCGTCCGTCCCGGAGGACTGTCACTCGGTCAGCCAGCGCGAACACTTCTTCCAGGCGATGCGAAATGTAGATGATCGCGACACCCTGCGCTCGCAAACCACGCAGAATCTCAAAGAGCCTTTCCGTCTCCTGCAGCGACAGTGCACTGGTCGGCTCATCCAAGATGAGGACTTGCACATCCTGGGAAAGTGCACGCGCGATCTCCACGAGCTGCTTTTGGGCAACACTGAGTCCCCGGACCGGTTGCTGCGGATCGATCGGTGCGCCAACACGTGCCAAGACCTGTGCCGCCTCGTGCCAGACACGTGGCCAATCGACTGCTCCCGGCAGGCCAGATCGCTGGGGAAGACGTCCGAGAAAGACGTTTTCCCCAACGGAGAGCGCATCGATGACGCTCAGTTCCTGATAAATGATTCCGATTCCGTGTTCGAGAGCCTGGCGAGGGTCACTGAAACGAACTGGCCGACCCTGCAGCAGAATCTCTCCCTCGTCCGGCTGCAGCGCGCCGGAAAGGATTTTCATGAGTGTCGACTTGCCTGCACCGTTCTCCCCGACGACCGCGAGCACTTCACCGGGAAAGACCGTCAAAGAGACACCCTCCAGGGCCACCACCCCCGGAAAGCGCTTCGTAATCTGGCGGGCTTCCAAGATCGGCTCAGCCATATTCTGCCCCCTGCCTTCGGGAAAGGGGCCGGGAGAGCCCCCGGCCCCTTCGTATGAGCGTCACTTCGTATAGCTGTTCAGGTTCTCCTTCGTCACCACCGTCACACCAGTGTCGATGTTCTTGAATGGTGGCTTCGCCTTGCCAGTCAGGATGTCGTAGGCCCACTGGACCGTCAGCACACCCATCTGAACCGGGCGCTGAACCATCGTCGCCGCGATGATTCCTTCCTGGATCGCGCGCTTCGTTTCCTCCAGGTCATCGAACGCCACGATGACCAGCTTGCCGATCCGATCTTGGAACTCGGGTGACTTGAGGACCTGCGCGAGCGTTGGTCCACCGGTCGCGCTGACACAAGCGATCCCGTTGAGATCCGGATGCGCTCGCAACATCGCCTCGCTGACCGACAGTCCCTTCTGCAAGTCATCGTCCGTCGCCTGCACGTCGACGACCTGGATATTCGGACCAACTCCCTCCTTGAACCCTTCGATCCGCTGGTTCAGATTGAGCGCGCCGAGCCCACCGGTGATGATGCCGACCTTTCCCCGGCCGTTCAGTAACTTGGCCATGGTTTCGCCCATCGTTTTACCAGCAGCCTTGTTGTCGGTACCGATGTACATCACGCGCTGGCTGTTTGGAGAATCGGAATCGAAGGTCATCATGAGGATGCCCTGCTTCATCCCCTCGGCGATCACCGGCTCGACCGACTTGGGCTCGTTGGGTGAGATCGAGATGGCATGCACCTTCTTGCGGATGAGATCTTCGATGATCTTCACTTGCAGAGCTGGGTCAGCTTGCTGCGGAGCGACATACTCGAACGTCACGCCGAGTTCCTTTACTTTCTGCTCGCCTCCCTTGCGGCAGTCTTCGAAGAAGGGGTGAACGAGTTTGGGCACCATTGCGATCGTGATCTTCGTCCCCGGTGCCACGGTCGGCACCGGTCCAGCCGCAGCCGCCGCGGTCGGTGTTGCGGCTGCTGCCGGAGTCGCGGCGGCAGCCGTCGGGGAAGCAGCCGCCGCGGCAGTTGGCGATGGAGCTGGTGCGCGCGTCGGTGTTGCTACTGGGGCCGGAGTCGGTGTCGCCTGTGCACCGCCACATGCATTCAGCAGGGACAGCGCTGCACCACCGACCAACAGGGAACGGAGCAGGTGTCACCGCGTAACCGTTTTGCGCAGTCGCTGATCGTCCTTGACGACTCTCCTCCTTCACTCATCCCGTCCTGTGTCTTGATCGCCCGATCACCCGATGGAACGACAATATAACGTGTCCGCGCATGCACCTCCCTCCGGTGATCCGTTACCCGTCCGCCACAGCAGGCAGATGCCAGGGCGGGAGTTCCGGCTCCGCGGTGTCGCGCGCCAGCTGGCGAGCACCCAGGCGCAGCGAGACGTCGCGTGCTCCTTGGCGCACCAGTCGCGATAACTCGAGGAACCGCTCCGGCGTATCTCGCACGACCGGAAACGAGATGCTCATCGCTGCGACCATCCGCCCACGGTGGTCGTAGATCGGTGCCGCTACGCAACGAACATCGGGATTGGACTCGCAGTTGTCCCAGGCGAGCCCACGGGCACGTGCTCGCTCGAGTTCGCTCCGCAGCTCAGCGAGCGTGCGGATACTGTTTCGCGTCATCGTCGGCAGCGGGTCCACACCGGCGAACCGTTCTTCCAGTTCCTCATCGGTCAAGCCGGAGAGCAACATCTTCCCCACCGCGGTGCAATGAGCAGGCAGTCGCCGACCGATCGCCGAAACCAGCCGCAAGGCATTCGTGCTGTCCACCTTGGCGATGTAGAAGACGTCCCGCCCCTCGAGCACCGCGATGTGCACCGTCTCGTCGCAGCGGGCCGCGATCTCCCGCGCCACCTGCTGCCCCTCGCGCGCCAGGTCGAGACCGGCAGCATAAGCGTTCCCAAGCTCGAAGACGCGCGCATCCAGCGCGAACCGGTGCGGATTTCCCTCGATCGGCCGAAGATACCGGCGCGCGACCAGCGTCGCCACCAGCTCGTGCGCCGTGCTGCGGGGCAGACCCAGAGCGCGCGCGATTTCCGGCACCGACAGCGACTCTGGCTGCGGGGTGCGCAGAAAGAGCTCGAGGATATCCAGGGCTCGCTCGACTGCCGGTACGCGACGTGCCATCGTTCTCTGTCCGATATATCAGACATTATCCGATCTGTCGACTCTCATCTGGTCACAGTCTAGTCCTCGCGTGTCCAGCTGTCAATCCCCCTGAGCGGATCGGAGACGATGCACGATCGCCGCGAGACCACGCGCTGACCTGCCAGGCTGGACAGACATCAGCGTCGGTCGGCCCACAGAACACAGCGAAGGACTCGCCGCGCGCAGGCAGCCCGTCGACGAGCCGCGCAGCGGTCGATCACTGCTCGCGCCACGCGAGCCGGCGTCCGACCCCGTGCGATCTGGCGGGCAACCATCCGTCACCGCCCCGACCAACCCCTGCTGGACACGGACGATCGGGCTGAATATACTCGCGTCCGTACGCATGTCCGGACAGTACGGTCCGGGAGGAGGGAGCTAGTTCGATGATGCAGGCCCGCTGGATCGGAGTGCTCTTGCTCGTCGCGCTCGCCCTGTCGTGGGCAGCAGCCCCGGTCGCTGGGGACGCCGGTATCACCGAACACCGCCCAGCAACGCGCCCTCTCGACCCGTCCGCGACCGCCGTTCCCAGCCTGACCACTGACCGATCGAGCTCGTTGACTACCCCGTCAGTCGCCGGATCGACCCAGCCCACTGCGGAGCCACCGACCGGGACGGACCAGACAGCGGGAAGGGTGGATCCCCCAAATCCGGTCGGCACGTCCGGAGGTGATGACGCAATGACTCGAGTTCTCCCTGACCGATCCCCGGTCATCACCGAGCCAACTCCTGGTGAGACGAGCTCGTCCCCGTACGGTAACCCTCCAGAGGACGCCGACGACTCGGCCGCACCCGCCGGTTCACCGCTAACGACAGCTACCCAACCGACCGACTCCCGTTTCGTGACTTCCCCCTCGTCAGGAAAGTCCCCCGACACGAGCGAGCGCGCGCAAGTCGCACCCCAGACCGGAAGCGGGTTCACGCCTGCGGTTCTGGCCCTCCTGACCACCAGCCTGCTCGGCTCGTTCTGCCTCCTGCTCGGTCTCGCGCTGAGTACGCTAGCTCGGCGACACCTCTGAGCAGGCCCACGATCACTGGAGCAGTGGCAAGAGCAGTCGCGGCCAGTGTCGGGCCACCGCCTCCCGCAAGCGTGCTGTCGTGACCACCCGGATCAGTCGACGATGCTCCTCGAAGCGCGCGAAGTCAGCGTCAGTCAGTCCCACCACATCCTGCCAGGGCATCAAGGGCTGAAAGCCGAGCGGTGGACGCTCGAAGAGCACCCAGACATCGGTGCTCCATTTCTCCGGTTTGGGGATCGCCAACAGCACTTCCCAATCCGCCACCGGTTCGCCGAGCAAATCGCTGAGACGTTGCGCCAGAACTCCTTCCAGCTCGCGACGGGCCGCCGGTCGACCGTACAGACTGCTGAGATACCGGTAGAGATCAGGCGCACGCGCACTGACCTCGAGCGCACGCTTGTGGAGAACGCGATCCCGCAACCGGAGCACGAGTTGCCTCGTACTCTCCGGCATGCCGGGCTCGCTCAAGCGAGCCAGCAGCGAGGCATCGTCATGACGCGGCAGTTCCTCGGCAGTTATCGCCCCAGCGAGGAGTGCGTCCTGCACGGCGCGCTGCAACATTGCCATCGCCGCTCGATTGGCATGGTGCCAGTACACGTTGTCGAACATCTCCTGCCGCGCGTTGATGAGCGAATGCAGCGGGCTCACTCCCTTGGCGGTCACCACGACCCGCGGCACACCGTGCACGTCGGCGACTCGCAGCGCATCGAGCAGGCGCGGCGTGTCGACGCCGCCATAGGGAACATTGCAGTGGCGAGCATCGCGGGGAAGGTAATCGAGCTTGTCCACGTCCAGCGCACCACTCAAGAGCCCCCGGACGAGGCGATACGCCGCCGCGAGTGCTCCGCGTGGCGCGATGAGATCAGCGACCCGTCGAGGCTCGACTGCCCACTCCCGCTCCAAAACCTCCGCCAGCTCGCTCCGCTCGATCAACTGGCGGCCCACCTCCTCGTGCGGCAGCACTGGTCGCCCTAGCTCCTCGATCGCGTGGCTGAACGGGTAGTGTCCCACGTCGTGCAGCAGTGCGGCTGCCAAGGCAGTCCGTCGCGTCTCGTCGTCGATCCAACCAGCATCGTGCCGCCGTAAGGTCGCCAAAGCCTGGCGCATCAGGTGCAGCACACCGAGCGAATGCTCGTAGCGGGTGTGCTTCGCCCCTGGCCAAATCTTGCTGACGAAGCCGAGCTGCTGAATGCGGTCCAGTCGCTGGAAGGTCGGCGTGCTGATCAGCGCCACTTCGGCTCGAGTCAACGGAATGCGATCGTAGAGACTATCGCGTACGACGGTCACGTACCGTTCGTTGCACGTCATCGGCCGCTCCTCGTCTCGCCGACGATGCTACACTGCCCTGCGGTCGGATGCGGGCGAACGGGTGGAGGATCCCGATGCCGTGGTTCCGGTCACTGGTTCTGGCCATCGCTCGCCAGCCGTGGGTGGAACGGCTCGTACGCGAGTCAGCGCTGACCCTTCCAGTCGTGAGGCGCTTCGTCGCCGGAGAGAGCATGGCCGAAGCACTGGCGGTCGCCCGCGCGCTGGCTGACCGCGGCTTCGCGACCACGCTCGATCTTCTCGGGGAGGAAGTCGCCACTCCAAGCGAAGCTGCGGCCGCCACTCAGGCCTATGCGGAACTTCTGGCTGCGCTTGCCGATCGAGAGCTGGACGCCACCATCTCGGTCAAACCGACACACCTCGGCCTGCGCCTCGACCCTACCCTCGCTCGACTCAACCTCGAGCGGCTCGCCCGCCTGGCCCAGCGTCTCGGGCGACGGGTCGAAGTCGACATGGAAGACTCCTCGACCACCCGCGCGACGTTGGATCTCTTCGCGGCCTTGCACACCACCTACGGCGACCATCTCCAGATCGCCCTCCAGGCCTACCTCTACCGAACGGAAGGCGACATCGACACAGCAGTCGCGCGCGGCTGGCGGGTTCGCCTCGTCAAGGGCGCCTACGCTGAGCCCGCGACCGTCGCCTATCCGACGAAGGCTGCCGTCGATGCTGCCTACCGGCGTCACCTGGAGACGCTGCTCGAGTACGGTCGCTTCGTGGCAGTGGCCACGCACGACGAGGCGATTCTCCGCGTGGCCCGTGGTTTTGCCCGTCGCATCGGCGTTGGGCCCGAAAAGTACGAATTCCAGATGCTCTACGGTGTCCGACGCGACCTCCAGGAGCAACTCCGTCGGGCTGGCGAACCGGTCCGCGTCTACGTTCCCTTCGGCCGCCAGTGGTATCCCTACTTCAACCGCCGCCTCGCCGAGCGCCCTGCCAACCTCGTGTTTCTGCTGGGTCAGCTCGTCAAGAGGTGACTCGTCTCGACAACGGCGTAGCGGAGCGAACGGGCGGAGGCTGCGCGGCTGTCTGACTATCCCCCCATCGTACCAGGATCACACGCCACCTTACCGAGGACTGACCATCCAGTTGATCTAGTACTTTTAGGCAGGTATACTGGATCCGTGCAGCAGGCAGGCATTTTTTCGTTCGTGCTGCTCGAAGCGACCCAGGAGGTGAAGTGATGAGTTCTGTGCGCCCGGCCCGTGTCGTTCTCTTGCGCCGCCTCGTCGCGCTCGCTACCATCCTGGTTCTCGTGCTCCCTGCACTCGGCGCCGCGGCTGTCAGTGCTGACGAGAAAATCGGTTCGAACGAGGTTTCAGTTCACCCGATAAAGACGGTCGTGAACACCGTCGAGGCGTCCCCGATCAGCGTGGGCCTGCCGACCCGTCCTAGCGAATGCCCTACTGACCAGACCGATGCTATTCCGGTGGAGCCGCAGGAAGCCCCTGAACAAGAACACCAGGTCAAGTACCCCCCCGACTCTACCTGCGATTCAGGCCCCTAAAGGTACAGCTACGTCCCAGGACGAGGCAACAACGACCAGTGGAGACGAGCAGACCGGACTGGGGAAGAGCAGCACCGCATTTCCGGATCCGATTAAGGTCGAGGCAGCAAATCCGACGACACAACTTGTTGAGCAGCAGCAAGCAACTCCGTCAGCGACCGACAACGGAAACTGCCCACCTACGCAAGGACACGGAAACGACGATGATACCAGTGATTCCGGTCCTGCTGGCAGCAACACCGGTAACGGCTCCGGCGATGGCAACGGGCACACGACACCGAGTTACACGTGCGGCGGTAAGGAATACGTACTCGAGCAACCTGGCTGGTATTACTGCCTCGACTTCCGCAAGATCTGGCTGAACGCGGATGATCGCCCCACCTCGCCACCCTCTGGTGCGTCTGTCAGTCTTGACATCTCGCTGAATGACCAGTTCCTCGGATCGTTCGAGTGCACCGCAACAGGGTGTGAGCCGCTCGTCGTATTCCTGGCCAACTTCGATCCGGACACAGCCGTCTTCCATATAGAGGAGGACGAGCTACCGCAAGGATGGCAGCTCCACCCGCGCTATCAGGACGGCGCAACCTTCCTTGAGTTGCGGGACCCCCCAGGCCAGGGGCCGGGACCAGCTTGCCTGAATACTAGGTGGCGTAATTATAGTGATCTCTACGTGACTGAGTGCCTCCTCGTCATTGCAAATCAGCAGGTAGCCTCCACGGGTGGCACCGGTGAGGACAACTCTGGCAGCGGCCAGGGCGGAAGCGGCCAAGACGGCAGCGGCAGGAGTGCCGGGAGCTCAGGTGGCACGGGTGGTACAGGGGGCAACGGCGGCAGCACTGGAGGAGCGTCCACTGCACCAGACACATCCTCGGTCCCAGCAAGCGAGGCCGCCAGCCCGAGCACTGACACCCAGTCAGCGGGCAGTAGCGAAGCACTCGCTCTCCAGCAGCCGGCGACTGAGCCCTCCCCAGCCAGCTCGGCAGGGAGCACCATGCCGCCTCTCCCACAAGTCCTCCCGCGCACCGGTCAGCCCCAAGCACTCACCTCACTCGCCGGCATCGGCCTCGTCCTGCTCGGCTACGGAGTGATCCTGCTTCGTCGCCCTGCCCGAGCTCGTTGACGCTCCGCCAGTCGTTCGCGCATGGCATCTCCGTCGGGTCCTTTCCCGACGGAGATGCGATCCCCTTCCCAGTGGCCTTATCGGGTGTGCACTGTGGAGCAACCCAAACGACCGCTGATCCAGGCTGGCCCCTTCTGTCTCCCTGATCGATGCACTGCGATCCATCGGAGCTTCCCGCTGACGCTGCTCCACGACAGAACGGTCATTCTCGTGTCGACCGCTTCAGCGGGGCCCGACGAGATCAGGCATTGCACCATCTGCTGCGAACGGCACCATGGATGCCGGCCAGCCAAAGGTGCCCCAACGCATTTCGGCAACAACGGACACGCAAGAGAAACGCCTGGCGATCTGTTCAGTCGCGCGCTCACCCCCTCACAGCCGGACCCAATCCGGCCGTCGCGATCCACCCCGAGAAGGGCGCTCGCTACGAACTGGAACCCCATCGCTGACGCTCCTGAGCCGTGCGAGAGAGGGTCACGCAAGCCGGTAGCGAGCGTTCTCGCACCAGGCGCGAGACTCGAGCCACCATCACCCCCAAAGCCGAATACCGGAGAGAGTGGCCCGCTCCACTACGGCTCCGCAGCACCCTAAGTTCGCCGAGCCATCGACTCCGTTCATGCCTCTCCCGGATCTTCCACCGTATCACTGAGTCGAGCCACTCAGGCGCCCAGGAGTGCGAGTAGTTCGGTCGTCAGGAGCACCGTCCCGGAGAATCGAGCGATGGGTGTACCCAGGCCCACGCCGTTACTGACCAGTCCGTATGCCTGGCATCGTTCCTGCGACGAGTCGACTCTTCCCGTATGCCGCAGGGTCGTCTCGACGAACCCGACGACGAAGGCGCCGACCGCGACCGTGAGAGAAACCAGCAAGACGAGTACTACGCGAGCTCGCTCGCCACTGGTCTTCGACGCAAGGCCGTCGCTCCCTTTACCCAGGACGACGAACCCGTATACTCTGCTCGGTAGGTGGATGGACTGACGCGTAGCTGACGAGTCGCACCAGTGGTGGGTGAAAGGAAGACAGCTGGATCCCGCCCCATTCTGGCTGCACTCGGTTGCCTGGGTGCAGGCCTGCTCCTCGTCTTCGGTCTCACCATCGGGGCCAGTATCGGCTATCTCGTCTACCGTACCCGCACCCAGGGAAGCGCACCCACGGCTACGCCCGCTCCGCTCGCCCGCGTGACCGCCACAGCCGAACCGACCGTTCGACCAGCCACGCCGACTGCCACCGCCCCGCAGCGACCTACTCCGACGCGCGTATCCCGGCCGACCCCGTCGCCGGCCCCGTCACCGACGCTACCTCCTCTTCCGACCCCGACGACGGCGCCGCCACCCACCCCGTCACCGACTCCTGCGCCAGCTCCTGCCCCGACCAATCCGCCTTCGGTCGCAGCAACACCGCGGACCATCGAGGGCTGGCAGGAGTACCGTGACCCGGGTTATCTGCGCGTCCAGATCCCACCCGGTTGGCTCGTCGTCACCACGCCCGAAGCACCCGAGTACAACTTGCACAGCTGTCACTGCTATTGGATGCTCATGAGCCAGCAGATGGTGCAGAACAGTCCCTCGGCCGAGGACGTCGCTGCCTGGTTCGATAGCATGGGCCCCGACGATCTTGCACCTGGCGGTGTCCTCATCGAAATCCTCCGGGCAGACTCCGAGTACGCCCCACCCGTCGATTGGGGCACTCCCTTCTCTCGGGTCGAGATTCGGCCGGGCTTTCCGGCGGAGTACTATGACCTCGATCCGGCTGGGCGCAAGTGGGGCTTCCGCTACCGCGATGCACGAGGGCGGAGTTGGGCGATCATCGTGAAGACGAACGACGTCCTCACCGGGAAAAGCCCGACGCTCATCGACATCTCAGCCATCTTGGAGACGATCGACCACCGCTGAGCTGCTCGAGCCGCCACCGAGCACCACCGTACCCTGCATCCTTTCCGCTGGTCTCCTGGTCGCGATCGATGGTGCGAGAAGACGCCCGCCTTCGCTCGCTGCGTGCCAGCACCCGCATCAGCTGGGAACCATTGCGGATCCGCTTGCCGACGAGCGAACACTTGGGCTGGTATGCTTGTTTCCCGGTGACTGGGTGGACGCCAGCGATCACGGGAGAGATCCCATGCACATTCCCGACGGCTATATCAGCCCGGCAACAGCACTGGCCTACTGGGGAGGTATCCTTCCCTTCTGGTACATCGCGTCCCAACGCTTGCGTCGTCTGCTGGTTGGTCGCACGGTACCTGCCCTGGCCCTCTTTTCCGCATTTGTCTTCGTGGTGATGATGTTCAATGTCCCCGTGCCTGGTGGAACCACCGCACACGCGGTCGGCAGCGTGCTCGCCGCCATCGTCCTCGGTCCGTGGGCCGCGATCGTCGCCACATCGGTTGCCTTGATCGTCCAAGCCTTGTTTTTCGGTGACGGGGGTATCCTGGCCATCGGCGCCAACTGTTTCATCCTCGGGGTCGCGATGCCCTTGGCCGGCTACGGAATCTACCGTCTGATCGCCGGCTCCAGCCCGCTGGAAAGCCGTCGCCGGGTCATCGCCGCTGCCGCGGCTGGCTACTTCGGTATCAATGTCGCTGCCCTGTTGGTCGGTCTCACGCTCGGTGTCCAGCCGCTTCTCTGGAGCGAAAACGGCCGCGCCCTGTACAGCCCCTACGGTCTGGAAGTTGCTGTTCCCGCCATGCTCATTCCACACCTCACCGTGGCGGGGCTCGCCGAGGGGATCGTCACAGCCGCTGGACTCACACTGGTACACCGGTTCTACCCGGAAGTCTTGGGCAGCGTTCCGTCCCAGGTTCCGACAGCGGCCCGGCAGCGCTCGCTCATCTTGCTCATCACCGCTGTGCTTGTCTTGCTCACCCCGCTCGGTCTGGTGGCCTCCGGTGCTGCCTGGGGCGAGTGGTCGGCTGAAGAGCTGGAGCAGCTGGTCGGCTACGTTCCCAGTGGACTGGCGCGCTGGGAAGGCTGGTGGCGTGCTCCTCTTCCCGATTACAGTCTGCCGTGGATGCCGGAAAGCGCGTCCTTCTCCGAACAGGCGCTTGCCTACGTGCTCTCCGCGATCATCGGTATCGGTTTAGTCAGTGCCCTGATCTTCGGACTGCGTCTCTTGCTGCAGCCACGCTCGCCCGAGGACCGGTCCGCTGCCTCCGCGCGCTAGCATCGAAGGTGCCACATGGCCCGCCGCAGCTTTCTGGAAAAAACGCTCGCTGACCTCGCCACCACGCTCGAGCACACGGTCTATACCGAGGAGATAGCCCGTCGTTCCGGGCTTCTCCAGCGGCTCGATGCGCGCGTCAAGGTTGTTTTACTCGGCTTCGCGCTCCTCGTCGCCGCGAGTCTTCAGACCGCTCTGATGCAGCTCGCCCTGCTGGTTCTACTCCTCATCTTGCTCGCCGCCAGCCGGATACCAGCATCGATCGTCGTTCGTCTCGGTCTCGGTCTACCGGTCTTCACCCTGCTCGTCGCTGTCCCAGCGCTCTTCGTCGTGCCCGGACCGCCCCTCCTGCACCTGCCGTTCGGCCTGACTATCAGCACCACCGGCGCCTGGAGCGTGCTGACGCTGCTGCTCCGCGTCACCACTTCGGTTCTGGCGGCCGCCGCGCTCATGCTCACCACGCGATGGTCGGATCTGCTCGCGGCACTGCGCACCCTTCGCATTCCGCTCGTTTTCGTCGTGGTGCTGGCCATGGCCTACCGGTACGTCTTCGTGCTCCTCGAGCTCGTGCAGGATCTCCTGCTCGCCCGTCGCAGCCGAACGCTGTCAGCCATCCCCGGCCCTGATCAGCGACGCTGGTTGACCACGGCACTCGCTGTCCTCTTTCAACGCAGCCTCCGGACCAGCGAACTGGTCTACCAGGCGATGACTGCTCGGGGCTTCCGCGGCGAGCCGCGTACCCTGCGTCCCCGCGCTCTGACCGAGGCGGACTGGTTCGCCCTCTCGGTCGGATCCGCTGCCTGCGCCGCGCTCTGGTTGATCGATTTGGCTCATCCATGAGGACCGTGTTCGAGCTCCACCGCGTGAGTTACGCCTACCACGGCCGCATCCCGGCTCTCGTCGATGTCGATCTGACGATCGCAGCCGGCGAGGCGCTCGTCGTACTCGGCCCGAACGGCTCCGGCAAATCGACACTGCTCAAAATCCTGGACGGTCTGTATCGACCCTCGAGTGGCCAGATTTTCGCTTTCGGTCGGGATATCACGTCGGCTGCTGATGATCCCGAACTCGGCTACTGGCTCCACCAGCGCGTCGGGCTCGTCTTCCAGGAACCGGATGTCCAGCTCTTTTCACCGACCGTCTTCGACGATGTCGCCTTCGGACCTCTCCAGCTCGGTTGGTCACCGGACCGTGTGCGCGACGCAGTCCAGCGTGTCCTGACCGAACTCGCTCTCGAGCACCTGGCTGACCGCGCTCCTTTCGAGTTGAGCGGTGGGGAGAAGAAACGCGTCGCCCTGGCGACGGTGCTCGTGATGGAGCCAGAGGTGATCCTGCTCGATGAGCCGACAGCCAACTTGGATCCGCGGAGCCGCGCGCAGCTGATCGAGCTTCTCGCCACCTTGCACGCGCGCGGGCACACGCTGGTCATCGCCACCCACGAACTGGATCTGGCCGCCGCACTCGGCACACGGTTGATCGTCTTTGGGGAACACGAGCACCGACCCATCGCTGAGGGGGCGCCGGCCCAGGTGCTCGCCGATCACGAACTTCTCCTGACCGCCAATCTGATCCACGAGCACCTGCACTGGCACGGATCGCTCCAGCACTCGCATCCACACTGGCACGACCCCGAGCATCAGCACGATCACGACTGAACGAATCGGGCCGGACTCCCTTTTTCGGGAGACCGGCCCGCTCGACGTCGAGAGATCGTCAATGTCAGGCCGCGCTCGCCAGCAAGCGCAGGTCGGAGTTGCGCAGCTTCTGCAGCGCCTCCTTCTCGACCTGGCGGACACGCTCGCGGCTGATCTTCAGCGCATCGGCGATTTCCGCCAGGGTGCGCGGCTGCTCGCCGTCCAGACCGAAGCGCATCACCAGGACGGTGCGCTCGCGCTCCGTGAGCTGCTCCAGGCTGCGGCGGATCTGCTCGCGGATCGCATTGGTCAACGCTTCCTCGACCACGTCATCGCTCCTCGGATCAGGCAAAAGATCACCGATCGAGCTCTCGCCATCCTCACCGATCGGCTTGTCGAGCGAGGACGTTCGCGGAATCTGCGTTCGGGCCTGCTCGATCCGCGCCACATCGATGCCCAACAGTTCAGCCAGTTCCTCGTTCGTCGCTGGTCGACCCTTCTGCTGCTCGATCTGTGCCTCCGCGCGCCGGATCTTGGCGATCAAGTCATGCATGTGGACGGGAACCCGGATCGTTCGGCTCAAGTTGGCCACGGCACGCCCGATCGCCTGGCGGATCCAGAAGGTCGCATAGGTGCTGAAGCGGTAACCCAGTTCCGGATCGTACCGCTCCACCGCCGTCATCAGACCGATGTTCCCCTCCTGGATCAGATCGATCAGCGGCAGTTCGCTCGAGCGGTAACGCTTGGCGATCGAGACGACCAGGCGCAGGTTGTGCCGGATCAGCTTTTCGCGCGCCTCCTGCCCCTTGCGCACGAGTTCGCGCAGCTCAGGAGTGTCTTCACCGGCCTCGATCCGCTTGCGAGCCGCCAAACCAGCCCGTACGGCCCGGGAGTACTCGATCTCCTCCTGGTGGGTCAGCAACCGGTGACCCCCCACCTCACGGAAATAGCGGTACACCGCATCGTTGGCCGCCTGATCGATGAGATCGTCGGACTCTTCGATCTCCTCGATCTCTTCGACCTCCTCGAGCCCTTCCGACGCGATCAGTTCTTCGAGTTCCAGCAGTTCCTGCAGTTCACGTTCCGTCATGGGTCTCTCGTACCTCCGTTGTTCGGACGCGTCGTACGGACACCGCACGACGACGTTTCGAAACCTACATATACTAGCACACACCGTACGCCAGCGTCAAGGTCATCCCTGCTGCTGAGGCCAGCGGCCGAGTGTGACCCGAACGGTCTGCTGGCGTCCATCGCGCAACACTGTCAGCTCGACCGTGTCGCCCGGCTGATGTGCGCCGATCCGCGCCGCCAGATCCTGCATTCCCGCGACGGGCTGACCATCGATCGCCACGATCACGTCGCCCAGCTGGGTGATGTCCAATCCACTCATTTGCGCCGGACGCAATCCAGCTCGTGCTGCCGGGCTTCCCGGCACCACGCTCAGGACGATGACCCCTCGGTCGACCGACAGTCCGAATCGGCGCGCCCGCTGCGCGTCGAGATCGGTCCCGCTGATGCCCAGCCAGGCGGGCTCGAGCTGCGCACCTTGCTCGAGCTGCGGCAGCACGCGCTTCACCGTGTTGCTCGGAACGGCGAAGCCGATGCCGACGTTTCCTCGGATCGGGCTCTCGATCATAGTGGTGATGCCGATCACTTCGCCCTGGGCATCGAAGAGCGGCCCGCCGCTATTGCCGGGATTGATCGGTGCATCAGTCTGGATCAGTCCCGTCCGCAACCGATCACCCGGTGGGTTCCAGCTCCGGTTCACGGCACTGACGATCCCTTGGGTGACCGTACCAGAGAGACCGAAGGGACTGCCGATCGCGACCACCACGTCGCCGACTTGGACGCGGTCGGAGTCGCCGAGCACCGCCACCGGCACTCCTTCGGGAAGGCGGTCGACGCGAAGCAGGGCGATATCGTTCGCCTCGTCGGTACCCAGCACCTGTGCCGAAACACGCTCACCCGTCACGAAGCGAATTTCCACCGTGCTCGTTCCCGCGACCACGTGAGCAGCCGTGACGATGAGCCCCTGTTGGTCGATCACTACGCCGCTACCAGCGCCTTGCTGGTCGAAGAAGCCGTTCGATGTTTGCGCGATCACATCGACGACGGCTTTCCCGTAACGCTGGTACACCTGCCCAGCAACCGTCGTCGCCTGCACCTCGGCGACCGGTTGCGGGTGAGATTCAGCCGGAGCCGTCACCGCAATCGAGACCGTCGACGTGCCGGCTCCCCGCTCGCCAGCGAGCGAGGCCCCCGCCAGGCCCCCGATCACTCCGGCTATCAGGAATCCGATCACGACCAAGAGCGGCAGAATCCGCTGTCTTACCGAACTCCTCTGCTCCATCGTGCATCCTCCAGCATATCCTGCACCGCGCACACCAGTGCTTCCGCTCTGAGCCTACCGGCTGCGGATCAAAATCAGGCAAGATCCAGCTGAGAATCTCCTGAGAACCGTCGGCGACGACTATGCGGGAGACACGAGGCTGGGCGCCGCCCGAGCTTCGCCTTCCGCGCTCGCTGGTTCGATCGGGAGCAATACCGTGAAGATGCTCCCCTCGCCGGGTCGACTCACCACGCGAATTTCGCCGCGCATCGCCTCCAACAGCGATTTCGCGATCGCGAGTCCCAGGCCGGTCCCCTCGCCACTCCGGGCACTGTCGCCGCGGAAGAAACGCTCGAAGATGTGCGGCATGATCGCGGGGTCGATGCCGATCCCCGTATCTCGGACCGCGATACCCGCGCGACCCTGCTCCACGACGACCGTCGCCTCCACCATGCCGTCCTCCGGCGTGTACTTCAGCGCGTTGTCCAGAAGGATCAACAGCACCTGATAGAGGAGATCCCGATCAGCCCGCACGACGACGTCGCGCTCCACTCGCACCCTGGCGACCGGTCGCGGTCGCAAGAGTTGCGCTTGCCGAACTGCATCCTCCACGAGCGACCCCAGCTGCACCGGCTCCAGCCGTGGGCGGAGACCAGCGTCGGCTCGCGCCAGCGTCAACAGTTCGCGGACCAGCCGAATCATCCGTTCGATCTCTGCCGCGACGTCCGCCAGAATCGCTCGCTGTTCCTCGAGAGGAAGCGGGGGCTCCCGTTGCAAGAGTTCGACGTTCCCCCGTAAGGTGGTCAGTGGTGTACGCAGCTCGTGAGAGGCATCCGCCACGAACCGGCGCTGTGCTTGCAGGGCATGCTCGACTTGCTGATAGGCCGCCTGGAGCTCGGTCAGCATCTCGTTCAGTGTCGTCACCAGCGCACCGATCTCGTCGTTCGGTCCGTCGTAGTCCACTCGTCGGCTGAAGTCACGCGCCTGCCCGATTTCCCGAGCGATCTGTGTGATCCGATTGATCGGCCGCAGGCTCGCGCCAGCCAATACCCAGCCGACGAAAAAGGCGGTGATCGTCGACACCACGGTGCCGACCGTCAAGTAGCGGCGCAGCATCGCGAGCGCTTGATCGAGATCGGCGAGCGGTCGCGCCACCTGCAGAATGCCGACCGGCTGGCCACCGGCCGTGACCGTCCGACTGTACACGAGCAGGCGCCCATTGTCGGTCCGCACGATCTCCAACCAGCCGGTCGCCTGTCCGTTCGTCAGAGCTGTGAGGCCCTGACTGCTGAGCGGCAATTCGTAACCGTTCAAGTTGATCGAGCGCGAGATCACTTGCCCGGAAAGATCGCGCGTCTGCACGAAGGTTTGCGGTATCGCCACCTTGCCCTGCGGCGTCCGAATCACCGTCAGGCGAAACTCACCTTGCGTGACGATCTGGGCCGCTTCCTCGGCCAGTGCTCGCTCTTGCCATTGCAGACTGAAGCGGGCAACCAGCACGTAGAGCACGACGCTGAAGATCACCAGCGTGCAGACCAGGATCCCACTGTAGAGCAGCGTCAAACGCAGCCGGATCGACATTTCTCCTCAGGACTCCCGCAACACATAGCCCACACCCCGGACGGTATGGATCAGTCGGGGCTCCCCACCGGCCTCCAGCTTCTGTCGGAGATAGCCGATGTAGACATCGAGCACGCTATCGTATCCGTCGAAGTCGTGTCCCCACACCGCCAGCAGGATCTGATTCCGCGTCAACACGCGGCGAGGATGCCGCATGAAGTACGAGAGCAGATCGAACTCGCGCGGGCTCAAGCGGAACGAGCGGTCACCGCGCCGCGTCTCCCGCGTCACCGGGTCCAAGACCAAATCAGCGAAGACGAGGGGCTTCTCGTCGCTAGCCGGTTCGACTCGACGCAGAAGAGCCCGAATGCGCGCGAGAAGCTCAGCTGGTGCGAACGGCTTGACCAGATAGTCGTCGGCTCCGCTGTCCAACCCCAGGACGCGGTCTTCCACCGCGTCCCGGGCCGTCAGCATCAGGATCGGCGTGCCATCACCGGCCGCTCGCAAGCGCTGGACTACCGCCAACCCGTCCATTCCCGGCAATAACCAGTCGAGCACGATCAGATCCGGTCGCCGCTCCGCCACCAGGCGCAACGCCTCATCGCCCGACTGCGCAACGCTCACCGTGAAACCCTCGTACGACAGCGTTCGCCGCAGCATCTCCACCAGTCGCGTGTCGTCATCCACCACCAGCACGTGCGTCATCGCCGCGACTCCGCTTCCAGCCGACCTCCATTGCTCGTCTCGCATCCTACCACGGCGTTCTGTCCACTCGCCCGATTCTCAGCGAACTCTTACCGCACTCTTGCTCGTTTCTCAGGCTCGTCGATTACGCTGCTGCTCGGGAGGAACGACGTGAGGACGCAGCACCGATTGGGTGCACTGTTCGAAAGAATGGCGATCATCGCAGCGATCGCCGCGCTGTTGCTCGCGGCGTGTGGAGGAAGCGCTGCTCCCACGGCGACTCCCCTCCCCGCCACACCGCTGGCCCCCTCACCCACCCCGATGCCCACTGCCACGATCCCGGGCCCGGTCGACACGCCGACGGCCGTCCCCACCGCCAGCCCGACCCCGACGCGCGCAATGATGGCAACACCTGCTACTGGTAGTGAAGCCAGTGCTGGTCTGATTTTCCGCATCGTGCCTGAACAGAGCGAGGCGCGCTATCGGGTGCGCGAGCAACTGCTGGGCCGATCTCTGCCCAACGACGCGGTAGGCAGCACGCGGGCGATCGAGGGGCGCATCGTGTTCATGGCCGACGGAGCCATCGACAGCGCGCAGTCGCGTGTGACGGTCGATCTCACGACGCTGCGGAGCGACGAGGCGCGTCGTGACAATTACATCAAACAGAACACGCTCGAGGTCGCTCGTTTTCCCAAGGCTGAATTCCAGCCCACCGCTGCCCGCGGGCTCCCGTGGCCGTTGCCCCAGAGCGGGGAATTCAGCTTCCAGTTGGAGGGGAATCTCACTGTCCACGGCGTGACCAAGCCCGTCGTCTGGGACGTTCGTGCGACCGTCGACGGGTCGCGCATCACCGGGACAGCGACCACCACGGTGACGTTCGCCGACTTCGGCATGACGCAACCGCGTGTGCCGATCGTCCTGAGCGTGGAGGAGACGATCACCTTGGAGCTGGACTTTACGGTCGAACCGCAGTCATGAGGCGGCCGGCACGATTCACGCGACGCCTGCTGCTTCTCTCCAGTCTCGGGATCGCGGCAGCCTGCCGCAACCGACCTAACCCAACGCAAACTCCCAGCCTGCCCTCTCCCACCTCCTCTCTCGGGCCGGGGTCGACGGTCACCACCGCACCCCGGCCCTCTCCTTTTCTCCAGCCGACGCCGAGCGTCACACCGACCGCGACACCTTCATCCCAGCCGTCGCCGAGCCCCACGCTCCTCCCGTCGCCGACACCGCACCCTCTCGCGGCCTACACCATCGAAGGCCTCCGTGCCCGCCAGTATCGTGGCGGCCAGATCGAACTCCTCCGTACCGTTACCGAGACCGATACCTACACCTACTTCCATATCCGTTATCCCTCCGATGGGCTGCGCATCACCGGCGGCCTGCACCGACCCCACGGTCCGGGACCATTTCCTGTCGTCATTCTCTGTCACGGGTACATACCGCCAGACCAGTACTGGACTGGTGCCGACACGATCCAAGCGGCCGATGAGCTGGCCCGCCGCGGCTACCTCTGCCTCGCGCCCGACTTTCGCGGCTGGGGTGGTTCCGATGCCGGTCCCAATTATTTCCGGACCGGCATCGTCATCGATACCCTGGAGCTGATCAGCTCGCTCTCTTCTCTCCCGGAAGCTGATGCGACGCGCGTCGGTCTCTGGGGACACAGCATGGGCGGCGGGCTCGTGGCCAAAGCAATCTGTATCGACGACCGTATCCGCGCTGCCGTGCTGTACGCGCCTGTGAGTGGCTGGGATCTCGACAATATCCGCAAGTGGGGCAATGGTGCGCGCCCCGACGATCCGCTGGGGCCGCTTTACGCGCAAGCAGCTCAGGACGAAACGTTCTTGCGATCGACCTCGCCACTCTTTCACTTTCACTTCGTGAACTGCCCTGTCCAGATCCACGTCGGTACCGCCGATACCGTGACGCCGCCGGAATGGTCACGGGCTATTCGTGACAGCTTACTCCTCGCTGGGAAACGAGTCGAGTACTTCGAGTATCCCGGCGAGGGACACGCGTTCTCGCCTCCGGCGTGGCGACAATTCATCGAGCGTACCGTTCTCTTCTACGATCGCACCCTCCGCACACCCTGAGCATGCTCTCCGGTATACTCGCCTTCGTCAGCGGGGAGCCGGACGATGCATCTGAGCGAGACGTATCGTCGTATAGTCCAATGCGGTGGGATCGTTCGCCGGGCGAACGAAACCGCAGAGCTGGAAGCCTGCAGCGACGAGCTGCTCGTCCGGCGCGTTGCCGACGGCGATACCCGAGCTTTCGAGCTGCTCTACGATCGGTACGCTCGACCGGTCTATTCGCTCGCCTGTCGCATGCTGGGCGATCCCAGCGAGGCTGAAGAGCTGCTGCAGGAGACCTTCTTGCGGTTTTGGCAGCAGGCCTCACGGTTCGAGGCACGACGCGGCTCGTTCGGAAGCTGGCTCATGAGTATCGCACACAACCTCGCCATCGACACCCTCCGCGCTCGCCGGCGCCGCCCACAACGGGCGGATTTCGTGGACCTGACCACGCTCCCCTGGCACGAGATCGACCAGGCGGCGTCGGCCCATGAGGCAGCTGAAGCGAGCGAGCTCCGCGACCGGGTGCGTCGAGCGATGGCGCAGCTTCCCGAACCCCAGCGCCTGGCGATCGAACTCGCCTATTACGCTGGCCTCACCCACAGCGAAATCGCGGCGGTCCTGGGTGAACCGATCGGCACCATCAAGACGCGCTTACGGCTGGGAATGCAGAAGTTACAGCAGCTCCTGCGCGAACAGCCAGCGGAGCGTGCGCCATGACCGAGCCAGCACCTCAGGTCGCCAACTGTCCGGATGATCTCCTTCCCGGCTACGCGCTCGGCGTCCTCGACCCTGAAGAATTGGAGGTGGTCGAGCATCATCTCGCTCGCTGCGCGCGCTGTCGTGCCGTCACTGCCGAACTCCGCTCGACAGCGCAGTTGCTCGCCTTCGCTCCCGCCCCCCAACCGGTCCCCGCTCGCGCTCGCCGTCGGCTCCGCGCCGAGCTTCACCTCCGGCAGCCCGCCTCGAGCCTCGTCGCTTGGTTGCGACGTCCTGCCTGGCTCCTGGCGACCGCCGCGACCGTTCTCGCTGCCTTCTTCGGCTGGCAACTTCTCCAGCAGCAGCAGGTCGCCCAGCAGCGTGCCCAGCTCGCTAGCCAAGCGGACTCGCAGCGACGCGCCGTGGTCCAGCTCCTCGCCCAGCGCGACGGTCTCTTGATCCGCCTCCAGGGACACGGAGCCGCCCGCGACGCGCACGGCGCGATCATTCTCGATCCGTCCAGCAATACCGCGCTGATCGCCGTCGAGGGGCTGCCCCGCCCGGCCCCCGGTCAAGCCTACGTGGTTTGGCTCGTCCGCGGGGAAGACTATCGTCAGGCGGGTATCCTGCCGATCGACGAAAACGGTCATGCCGAACTGTTCCTCTCCCCACGCGAGCCGCTTCGTCTCTACGATGCCCTGGCGATCACGCTCGAGACCAACGCGCAGGCGACCAGTCCGAACGGCCAGCCGGTTGCGGTTGCCTGGCTCGATTAGATTAGATCAGGATTTCTCCGTCCTTCATGAACAGCTGGCCATCGACCCACACTTCGCTGTCTCGCCGCAGATCGCAAATCATGTCCCAGTGCACCGCCGAGCGGTTGCGACTCCCGGTTTCGGGATAGCCAGCACCGATCGCCAAGTGGAGCGTTCCCCCGATCTTTTCGTCGAACAAAATGTTCCCGGTGAAGCGGGTAATCGATCGGTTGAGCCCAAAGGCGAACTCGCCGACGAAGCGTGCCCCCTCATCGGTTTCCAGCATGCGATGCAAGAACGCCTCATTCCGCGCCGCCGTCGCCTTGACGACTCGGCCTCCTTCGAACCACAGCCGGATATCCTCGACCTGCCGCCCCTGCACCATCGACGGATAACTGAAGCGGATCGTCCCTTCCACGGAATCCTCGACCGGCCCAGTGAAGATCTCACCGTCGGGGAAGTTCTTTCGTCCATCGGCATTCACGAAGCGTCGTCCAGCGATCGACAAGCGGAGATCCGTATCTGGTGCCCGCACGTGAATTTCCCGTTTGTCCGCGAGCCAGTCGATGATACGCGCTTGCTCGCGCGACTGCTCCCGCCAGGCCGTTACCGGGTCGTCCCGATCGAGGAAGCCGGCCCGCAGGACGAACTCTTCGTATTCGGCGAGCGCCATTTCCGCGTCCTGCGCATACGCCTCGGTCGGATAGAGCGTCACGCACCAGGCCAGCTTCCCAGCAGCTGCCCGCTCGAGGTAGGTCTGACGCAGTTCCGTCCGTGCCCGTTGGTGCAGCTGCTGGCGAGCTGGATCGACCCCGGTCAACGCCTTGGTGTTGCTCTCGCTCAGGATACGCAAGAGCGCATCAGCCTGCTCCGGCCCCAGTCGCTCGTCCGGTGACACGAACGTGAGTTGCTGGTCGTTCGCCACGCGGAACATGATTTCAGCGAGTCCCGGCAGCGCGACCTGCACGACCGGATGAGCACCCCGTTCCAGCACGAGGCGATAGACCTCGCGGATCAAGGGAGCAGCGAGCGGCGTTCCCCCGATCACGACGAGCTGTTCTGGTTGCACCGCGAGCGAGTAGTCCACGAGCACTCGTGCCCATTTGGCGATCCGCGGATCAGTCATCGCGCGCCTCCTTCCATCTGCGCATCCTACAATGCCTGGAGGTTCCTTGTCCCCACTCGTGCCAACGCTACCCCTCCCTCGCACCACCGATCGAACCTGCGCGATGCCGCTCACCAGCATGCCCCTTCCCTCGAAAGGGCAACCGCTGGCCTCGCACCCGGATCAGCAGCCGATTCGGTACTTTCGGTTCTACCGCTCGTTGCACGACCGATCGTATGTTCTCTTCGAGGAGACGTCAGCGCTGCTGGAGGTTGGTCGTGCGCCTGGTCCATCCTGCAACTCGCTCGTCTGGCTGGCGCAAGGCATCGCCTGGCCAGGTCTTGCTCCTCCTCGCGCTGATCCTTCTCCTTTTGCTGGGCTTCAGTGCACTGGCGGTCGACGTTGCCCACGCCTATGCCGAGCGTCGTCTCCTGCAGAATGCCGTCGATGCCGCGGCACTTGCTGGGGCGCGGGCCCTGTTCGAAGGGCGTTCGCCGAGCGAGGCACGGACAGCAGCCCAGCAGGCATTCGATGGCAACCTCTCCGCCAACCACGACCCTGGTGAAGGGCTGACTGTCACGCAGTTCGATGTCCAGGTCGATTCCGCGACGCGGATAGTGCGCGTCAGTGCGCGGGCGGCGATCGAGCGCTTTTTCCTCGGAGCTCTCTATAGCGGTCCTTGGGAAACGAACGCGAACGCAGCCGCACGCGTCGGCCAACAACCGACCGACTATGCTTTCCTCGCGCTCGAGCGCGATAATCCCTCTACCGTCAACCTGATCGGCAACGTGAGCGTGCGCATCATCGGTGGCAGCGCCATGTCCAACGGCGGCATGCGCTGCGTGGGAAACGGCATCTTCCAGGCCGATGGCACAGTCGATGCGGCACTGACTTTTTCCCAAACCGGTAACTGCCGATTCCAGGCTGGGCAAGGGGTTCGGAGCGGGCTGAGTCCGGTCGACGACCCGCTCGCCGATATGCCGGAGCCGCCTCGACCGACCATCCCCAATCCTCCCGGAGGCCCGACTGTCACCTGCTCATCCAGCGGCAACACGATGACCTGTCCACCAGGACGGTACACCAGCGCTATCACCTATAGTGGAAACGGAACACTCTCTTTCTCTGGCGGAACCTACCAATTCGATCGCCCTGTCAGTTTCTCAGGAAACGGATCGGTCGTCCTCGGCCCTGGTTTCTACTACTTCGACAACGGCTTTTCCATCGGCGGGAACGCTTCGGTCATCATGAGTCCCGGTACCTATGTCTTCCAGGGATCAGCATTCTCGCTCGGTGGGAACGTCCGTCTGACACTCCAGGGGCAACCGACCCCGTGTACGAGTTCCGGTCAGGAGTTTCGCTTGTACTTCGACCAAAGTTCGTTCGCTGTTCAGGGCAACTTCGACCTGGTCGATGTCCTCCCCTGCGACGTCCTCGTCTACCTGCGTGACTCCGATTTCGCGCTCACCGGCAATACCGACTCGAACATCCCTCCCGGCCTGTATTACTTCGAGGGGGGAACGTTCCGCCTCCAGGGCAACCAGACGGTTACCGGTCGCGACGTCCTCTTCTACTTCGGGCCAGGTTCAGCCTTCGATGTCGTCGGGAATACCCGTTATCAGCTCAGCGGCGTCACCGACCCGCGCAGGCTTCCCTATCCTGGTATGCAACCTGGTCTCGTCCTCTTTCAAGCCCGCGGAAATACCGCCACACTGCGCATGGTTGGCAACAGCGGCGCACGCGTGGACGGCATTCTCTACCTCCCCAACGGCACGCTTGATCTCCGCGGGAACGTTTCCGGGACCTGGGCACGGGGCCAGCTGATCGTGAATCGTTTCACGCCTAACGGCAATGCCGACATCCGCATCGAGCGGGTCGAGCACGTGGTCATTACCCGGCCGACCGTCTGGCTCGTCGAGTAGTGCTACTCGCCCTGGCATCCCTCTCGCAGGCCGGTACGAAAAGCTCTACCACACTCGTCCATCGCTTGCCGATCCTGCAACCGAGCACGGAGTGCGCCGGGAGCGTCGGGACATGATCGAGCAGCGTCTGCGCCAACCCGGTCAGTCGCTGGTCGAGTTCGCACTCGGCCTCCTCGTGCTGCTGCTCGTCCTCGCTGCCGTTGTCGACTACGGTCGGCTCCTCTACGCCGGTATCGCCCTGACCAATGTGGCCCGGGAGGGCGCGCACTACGGCTCCCTTTCGTCTGCCAATGCCACCGACAGTAACGGCATCCGTACCGCCGCGCTCACCGAGTACCGAGCGACCGGCCTTCCCTTGCTCTTCGGTAGCCAACCCACGATTACCACCAGTGTCACTTTCCAGAACGGGAAGCCGGACGCTGTCCGCGTGACTGCCACGCTCACCGTTCGCACCGTGCTCCCTGTTCCGTTGCCCGTCACCGGTGATCGACTCAGTGACCAGCTGGTCATCCGCCGGACCGCCGAGATGCGAGTGCTGCCATGACGCACCGAGCACGTCGCGGCCAGAACCTCGTCGAGTTCGCACTCGTTGCCCCTCTCTTGTTTCTCTTCATCTTCGGCATCATCGAGTTTGGCTGGGCGTTCTATGTCTACAGCGAGCTCACCAATGCAGCCCGCGAGGGTGCGCGCTTCGCAGCCGTCCACGGCGAACTCTGCGCGCAGCATCCGCCCTGTCAGCCGGCGACCGCCGCGAGCGTCCGCGCTCACCTTTTGCCACGTCTCTCGATCCCTGATGCCGATCAGGTGACCGTCCAGCTGGACGGCTCCCTGACCCCTGGCGAGCGAGTCACTGTCGAACTCGCCTACCCCTTCCGTCCGCTCGTCGGTTTCGCGATTCCCAGCGCTGGTCTCACCATGCGCACCAGCAGCACGATGATCGTTCACTACTGAGGAGGGCGCCATGCGTCACGCGGCCCGCGCTCAAGCACTCCCGCTCCTCGCGCTCCTGCTCGTCCCCTTGCTCGGCTTCGCTGCCCTGGGAACCGATGCCGCCTACCTCTATGCCCAGCGGCGACTCACGCAGAACGCGGCCGATGCAGCGGCCCTCGCCGGTGCCCGCGAGCTGCTCGCCCGGGCAGCGACCGATAGCCAGGTCGTCCTCGCAGCTACGACGTACGCCGCGGCCAATGGCTTTCCCCCGCCAGTCCCTTCCGACTCGATCTCCATCATCCGTCCCGATACCGTGCGCGTCAGGCTCGAGCGCTCAGTGTCGCTCTTCTTTCTCCCCGTTTTGGGCACCGACTCGCTGCGTATCGCTGCCCGCGCGACCGCCCGCATCACCCAGGCCCCTGGCGAATACGCGCTGCTCGCGCTCGAGGACCTGATCACCGACCCAGGCATCTACGCCAATGGAACGACCGATATCTATGTCCTCGGGCGAGGATCCAGCGGACGCGGCGCCAGCGTTCGCTCCAACGCTGCCATCGATACGCGAGGTACGGTGACCTTCATCGTCGATGGCTGCATCGATGCTGCTGGCATGATCAACCAGAACGGCACCTGGCAATACGACTGTCTCAACGCGGAGTTGGGCGACTATGTCCCCGATCCCCTCGCCGGCCGCGTGTCAGCGCCGCCGCTCAGCGCGCTCCGCTACGACTGGCGCCCCGATTGCACCGGCTACACCGGATCCCTCGAATGTCGGCAGCTCCCACCTTGCGCGGAAACCGTCACTCTCGGCCCTGGCCTCTATCGTGGACTGCAGCTGCCCCGCGACCTCCCCCGCGCCAGCGGAGGTGGACCCTGCACGCAGGCACGCATTGTCAAGTTCACCGCTGACCCAGGCAGCGTTCCAGTCGTGTACCTCGACAACACGACCATCCAGCTCGGCAATACCAACACCCGGCTCGAAACACAGGGTGTCCTCCTCTACGTGACCGGCACAGGCAACCTCATCGATCCCAAAAACGGCGACCTGCACCTCGAGGCACCGCAGTCAATCCCGTATCCCGGTGGCCTCGCCGGCATGGCCGTCTGGATCGCCAACTGTTCGCTCTTCGACAGCCAGGGTAACGGCGAGTTCTACGTCCGCGGGCTCTTTTACGCGCCCTGCTCGCAAGTCACCATGCACGGCAATCCCTACGGAACGGCCATCGAGGGTCAGGTCATCGTCCGTGACCTCACTATCAAAGGGACATCGGATTTCCGCGTCCAGTATCGGAAGTACGTGGACACGTACCGCAATACGGTCGTCCTCGTTCCCAACCAGCCGGACAGCGAGTGACGCTCACCTCTCGGTGCACACGACCGATCGCCGGTGAGAGAACGCGCGACCGCACCCGATCTGCGCTGCAGTCCGTGCCGCACCGCCTCCTTCTGTCTCCGGCCCTCGCGACACAGCGCCAGGTAACGACTCACTCAGCGGGTTCACCACTGCCTCTCGCGCGCCGCGAACGGATTTCGTAATCTGCAAGAGCACGCGCCCTCGCCCCCTGCCATCTGGGGCTGAACGAAGCACGAGCGCGAGGATGGAAGAGGCTCAGTCGTCGCCTTCTGCTCGTCCCTCCTTGAGCCGGGCGATGAAGTCATCGATCGGGATGGCGGGCATCGTCATCAGCTTGACCGTCCCACGCGCTCCGAGTTCCACCGAGACGCGCGCGATCGTCTCGTTGTCCGGTGCCTCGACGATGTTCACGAAATCGTACGGCCCCAGGACAGCCCACTGATGCAAGACCTTCACCCCGAGACGCTCGATCTCCGCATTGACTTCCTTGATCCGCTCGGGATGCTCGTGCAGCGTCTCCATTCCGTCGTCGGTCAGGCTGCTCAACATCACATAGATCGGCATCGCTCCGTCCTCCTTTCATTCACGCCCTCGACTCGGCCACCAGACCCCGATCAGACTCTGCCCGCGCATGGGCAACTCCACCGTCCGCAAGTCGATCTCGGCCCGTACCGTCTCCCGAAACGGCCGCGCCGCCTCCTTGGCCAATCCCTCCGCCAGGATGACTGCACCCGGTCGCAGCCGGTCCCGCACGGCCCGGTAGTAGTCGAGATAGCCGCTCCGGTCGGCCGCCAGCCGGACCAGATCGAACGGCCCAGCCACCGTGTGGATCGTCCGGTGAGCGTCCCCCTGCAGGAGTTGCACGCGCTCCATCAGCCCCAGGTCCTCCAGGCGTCCAGTGACGGACTCGATGACTGTCGGATCCTGTTCCAGCACGACCAAACGACCGCCGGTCTGCTCCATCGCATCAGCCAACCACACGGTCACGACCCCGGGACCAGCTCCGACCTCCAGTGCCAGCTGTCCCCGCACCGCCAGAGCCACCAGGTGAGCAAGCCGCGCGACGAGCGGCCAGTCCCCACCCGCCTCGCGGGCAAGCTCCTCCAGCATCGGCAGCCTCGTCTCCACTGTCGTCGTCCCCTGATCGGCCGAGAACCTGAATCGATCATACCGCATCCTTCCGCGAGGTGAGCACACCAGCCCCTCGCTCTAAAGTAACTCCTCCTCGACGTGCATGAGCAGCCTCGTTCGCGGATACCGAACGACCACCGCACTGTGGTGTGCATTCGCAGTACGCTTGCGCACCAGACGGGAGGGTGGCAGATCGGAGGGTTACCATGCTCTCGCTCAGCCAACGCCTGGACGAACTCCCACTCACGCGCGAGCACTGGCGCATCGTCCTGCTCGCTGGGATCGGCTGGATGTTCGACGCCATGGATGTCGGCCTCGTCGCGTTCGTCCTGGTCAGTCTCGGACGCGACTGGAATCTGAGCCGTCCCGAGCTCGGACTCGTCGCCAGTGCCGGATTTCTCGGCATGTTCCTCGGGGCACTCCTGGCCGGCCGACTCGCCGACCGCTATGGCCGCCGAACCATGTTTCTTGCCAATTTGCTCCTCTACAGCCTCGGTACCGCTCTCAGCGCGCTCGCCTGGAATTTCCCGTCCCTTCTCCTCTTCCGTTTCCTCACCGGTATCGGGCTCGGCGGTGAACTACCGGTCGCCGCAGCGCTCGTCAGCGAGTTCGCTCCGGCTCGCCATCGTGGTCGCATGCTCGTCATTTTGGAAAGTTTCTGGGCGTATGGATGGATCCTGGCTGCTGTCATCGGCCTGCTCGTCGTTCCCCAGCTGCCGAGCTGGGGTTGGCGCGTTGCCTTTCTCATCGGCGCGCTGCCTGCGCTGACCGCTGCGTATCTGCGCCGCCAGCTCCCCGAGTCTCCCCGCTATCTCGATATCGCTGGTCGGCACACCGAGGCGGTCGCTGTTTTGCGTCGCTTCGAGCAAGCCGCGAGTATGCCGCCTGCTGAAGTGGCCACGACACCTGCCCCCCCGCACCCGTCTTTTGCCCAGCAGTTTCGCGCCCTCTGGAGTCGGCAGCTCCTCCGGCGTACGGTGATGCTCTGGCTCCTGTGGTTCGGCATCGTCTTCGCCTACTACGGCGTCTTCACGTGGCTTCCCTCGTTGCTGGTCGAACGCGGGCTCACGGTGGCCCGCAGCTTCACCTATGTCTTCATCACGACACTCGCGCAGATCCCTGGCTACTTCTCGGCCGCCTACCTTGTCGATCGGTGGGGCCGCAAGCCGACGCTGGTGACCTACCTGCTCGGCTCGGCGCTTTCCGCCTGGCTGCTCGGGAACGCCGGGACAGCGCCGATTCTCGTGCTTTGGGGTTGTGCGCTTTCCTTCTTCAATCTCGGCGCCTGGGGGGTCGTCTATACCTACACGCCGGAACTCTATCCCACGACGCTGCGGGGCTTCGGCTCGGGTGCTGCCGCGAGTTTCGGCCGTATCGCTGGCATCATCGCTCCCTACCTCACCCCTTGGCTGCTCACCAGCGGCGGTTTCTCTCAGCCGGCTGTCTTCGCGCTCTTCATGGCCGTCTTCGCCATCATCGCGGCCGACGTGCTCCTGCTCGGCGAAGAGACGCGTGGTCGCCCACTCGAACACGTCAGCCCGACGCCAGCACAGCTCGCACGCTGACGGAAACGCGCTCAACGGCATGAAAGCGGCCCCACGGCGAACGGACACGGCAGCGCGCGAACGGAAACGCGCTCAACGCCCGCAGAGCGCCCGTACCGACGGCAGCCCCTGTTCGTCGAGATACCGGAGGAGCCCACGCAACAGCACGGCCGGCAGAGCCGGACCTCGAAACACCAGACCGGTATAGACCTGCACCAGATCGGCACCCAGGCGCAGGCGCTGGATCACGTCGTCCGTCTCCAGCACTCCACCCACGCTGATCAGAGCGAGACGTCCCCCGGCGCGATCCGCAGCGTTGCTCAAGAGCTCGACCGCTCTCTTGCGGAGCGGACGCCCACTCACCCCACCCGGCAATGCTCCTGCACCAGCTGGTCGGAGCGACGGATCGATGCTCGTATTGCCGAGGATCAGGCCGTCCGCTCCCACTGCCACCGCGATCTCGATGGCGTCAGCCAGTGCCCCAGCGTCCAGGTCCAGCGAGACCTTGACGAAGAGTGGGCGCGGTCGGGCACGCTGGAGTGCCGCCAGTGTTCGGTTGGTTTCCTGAACCGCGGCTAGCACCTGCTCGAGTCGCTCACCCCGCTGCAATTCCCGGAGTCCCGGCGTATTGGGCGAACTCACGTTCACCACCACGTAATCGGCGACGTCCCACAGCGCCACCAGCGTCGCGCAGTAATCCACGACCGCCTGCTCCAGCGGGGTCCACGCATTCTTGCCGAGATTGATGCCGACTGGCCCGGGAAACCAGCGGCCGACGAGTCGCGCCCGCACGGCTGCCACACCGTCGCTGGGGAAGCCCAGCGCATTGACCAAGGTCTCGTCCTCCGGGAAACGCCACAGTCGGGGACGGGGATTCCCTTCCTGTGGGCAAGGGGTAACCGTCCCGACTTCGACCGAACCGAAGCCGAGGCCGAACCAGGCTGCCACCGCTTTCGCATTCTTGTCTACACCAGCGGCCAAGCCGATCGGATTCGGAAACGTCAGGTCGCCCACTTCCACCCGCAGCCGCTCGTCATCGGGCACCCGGAACACGCGCCGCAGCACCCGTTCCGACCCAGGGCAGCGGGACAGCCCGCTGAGTACCCCGAGTACCAGCCGGTGGGCATCTTCCGGATCCAGCCGAAAGAGGAGCGGTGTGACGATCCGCCGATACCAGCCCATGCGCGCGACCTCTCCCCAATCCTCCCCGCTCTCCATGCTACCCTTTCTTCGTGCCTGCGGAACCCGGGAGACGATGACCGATGCGACTCTGCTACGATCCGGCCGACGACGTGCTCGTGCTCGATTTGGAGCTACCAGGCCAGCTGGCCCGAGCGAGCGCTCCCCCGATCGCTCATGCGCGCGGCCTCCTGGACGTCACCGAACGAGGCTCCCTCGCCGGCTTAGAGATCTCGCTGACCGATCTACCACCAGCTCTGGCCGAACTCTGCCGTGCCCTCGCGGATGATGACGAGGTCACGTACATCGAAATCGAGCGGGTCGCCGCGGCCCGGTCGCTCCGCACGGTGACGGTTCCCATCGTGTTTCGCTGGGACGGAGACCAGGGACGACTCAGTCTGCGCATTCCCCGCCGCACAGCCGATTACGAACTCTTGTATCCAGTCGGTGCGACGTGATGGCTCGTCCGGCGCTCCGGGGGAGCGTCCGTCGATCGCATCCCTTCGAACCAGCTGACGATTCCACCGCAGCCGAGACGGCTGTCCGACCTTCCTCTACCACCGCATCAGGGTCATTCCGTCAGTCACTCTGGATCTCAGGATGGCTCAGCCAGCGTCCACTCGTAATCGGCCGCCCGCACACCCACTTCGTCGAGATGTCGCAGGAGATCGGCCGGATCGTCGTACACCCGGTAGGCTCCCGCCTCCAGGAGTTCGCCCGCTCCGTAGCCGCCCGAAAGCAGGCCAACGCTCAAAGCCCGTGCGCGGCGGGCGGCCAGCATATCCCAAACACTGTCCCCAACCACCACCGACTCCCCGATCTCCACGCCGAGACGCTCGGCTGCCGCGAGGAAGAGATCGGGATCAGGCTTCGCGTGCCGCACATGATCGCGCGTCACGAGCGGGATCTGGTCTGCATCCAACCCCAAGACAGCGACGGTCTTGCGCGCACTCTCCAACCGGCCACTCGTGGCGATCGCCCAAGGAATTCCCAGCCGCGTCAGTTCGTCGAGCAGTTCCCGTGCCCCTGGCAAGGGACGAACCTGACCGAGCAAACGACCATACGTCTCCGCATGAACCTGCTGCACGCGCCGGATCTCCTCGGCCGTCACTGCTCGGCCCGTCTCGCGCAAGAGACCAGCGAGAAACAGCCCCCCGCTCATCCCGATGCGCCGGTGGATCCGCCAGATCGAGAGCTCGATTCCGATCGCCTCCAGCGCTTCCCGCCAGGCCACGACATGCTGGTAGACCGAATCGACGAGTGTGCCGTCCAGATCGAACAGAAAGGCCATACGCCGGTCATCACCCATCCTCTCACCCCTTCAGGCAGACGATCGGGCGCAACCGGGCGACACGCGCCACGATACCGGCATTGCACATCACCTCGACCACATGTTCGACATCCTTGTAGGCTCCGGGCGCTTCCTCGCTGATCGAAGCCTTCCCGTGGGCTCGGACGATGATCCCCTGCTTGCGCAGCTCTTCGATGATCCGCTCAGCCGGATACTGGCGCTTCGCCTGACGCCGGGACTTCGCTCGCCCGGCACCATGCAGGGCCGTTCCGAACGTCTCTCGCATACCCTGCTCGGTACCCACCAGAATGTAGCTCGCCGTACCCATCGTCCCGCCCACCAGGACGGGCTGCCCCACTGCTCGATACCGCTCCGGAAGTTCCGGGCGTCCCGGCCCGAAGGCGCGCGTCGAACCCTTGCGATGGACGAGCAGTCGGCGGCGCTCACCATCCACCTCATGCATCTCCCACTTCACGGTGTTGTGTGCCACCTCATAGAGCGTTTCGATCGCCGTATCGGGCACACGCAACGCCTTCCAAAAGGCCTGACGCACGAGATGCGCGAGCACCTGCCGGTTGGCGAACGCACAGTTCGCTCCCGCCATCACTGCCCTGAAATATTGCTGGCCCTCCGGACTCTCGATCGGTGCGCACACCAGTTCCCGATCCGGTACCTCGATTCCGTACTTCCGGGTCGCTTTCTCCAGGAACGGGAGATAATCGGTCCCGATCTGGTGCCCGAGTGCCCGGCTGCCGGTGTGTAGCATGATCACGATCTGTCCCAATTCCAGCCCGAACGCTTCCGCTGCGCGCGCGTTGTAGATCTGGTCCACCACCTGTACTTCGACGTAGTGGTTTCCCGAGCCGAGCGTTCCCACCTGCGCCATCTGCCGCTGCTTGGCCGTATGGCTGACGACTGAGGGATCAGCATCGCTGAGACAGCCATGCTCCTCGATGTACTCCAAATCGTCCTCGCGCCCGTAGCCGAGCCGAACCGCGTACCGCGCCCCTTCCCGGAGGACACGGTCGATCTCTTTCGTCGAAAGCTTCAGTTCCCCGGTACTGCCGAGACCTGCCGGGATCACTTCGAACATCGTATCTGCCAACTTCTCCTCTTTCCCTGTCAGGTCGCGGCGTGTGAGGTGAGTGCGCAAGCAACGCACGCCGCAGTTGATATCGAATCCCACCCCGGCGACGCTGATCACGCCTCCATCTTTTGGATCGAAGGCCGCTACACCCCCGATTGGGAAGCCATAGCCGGGATGGACGTCCGCCATCGCCATCGCTGCCTTGACGATTCCCGGCAAGCACGCCACGTTTTCCAGTTGCTTGAGCGCATTCCACTCTTCGCTGCTCTGGTTCTCCATCAGTTCGCGCAGCGAGCGCTCGTCGAGATACAGTCTGGCCGGAACGCGCATCTTGCCGTGCGGCGGGATCTCGAAAAGATACTCATGGATCTTTCGCACGTGCAGTGCTCGATTCATGGTTCTCCCTCCCCGTTACGCGGTACAGCCGGTCAGAGATCGAGCACGCAGCGCAAGCGCCAACCTGCCTCGTTCTCCTCGGCGAGCAATCCGCCGTAGGTCGCCGCTTTCACCTCGATCTCGACCGCGTGTCGGTTCAGGTCGATCGGTTCTCCCCAGAGTGTCCCTTCGACCACCCAGTGATCGTCAACTTGCTCCAGATGCGTCAACTCGAAGTCGCGAAAAAACATACCGTGGAGATCGACGGCAGCCAGTACAGCGTTCAGCAGAGCGACGAACAACGAGCCAGGATCGCTCGCGGTCGCCTGGACCGGGACCGCCTGGCGCGGCTCCACCGTCTCCGGATCCACCAGGAGCGCGAGAAGACCACGCACCCCATCCCGGAGCGCTTCCTCCAGTCTCGCTCCGGTCGCCTCCAGGCCGATATCCGCTTCGTGGTCCAGATACTCGTATGGCATTCTCGCATCCTCTCGTTTCCTGGGGTCTGCCCCGTGCAGGACAGCCTACCCCAGACGCGAGCACTCTACCCGTCGCTCCACACACCGACAGGCTGAGCGTAGACGAGTATCCCGCTTCCTGTCAAGTCGAGCTGCTCATCTCGACAACTTCTCCCACTTCGCCGCTGCTGCCTCGGATGACTCTCGGGGGTTTCCTTTCGCCGAGAGACTGGCCTTCACCACGTCCCGCCTCGTCTCGAGGCCGGTCGCGGCATACGCAGCGACACGATGCCACCGCGAGCCCCGTGAGCACCTCCCGGGTGACGGAGGAAGGGCTGAACCCCGGCCATCATCTCACTGCACGGCAGATCTCCTTCTCCGAGCTCTTCGCCAGAAGGACGGATACCCCTCGCCCCGCCTCTGCGGGAGAGACGAGCCACCGGCGATTTACCAGTATTCGAGGGAGCACTGACCCGGACGGCCGACCATCGCAGGTATACTCCATCCGCCTTGTACACCGTCCCGGACTGGACGCGGCCGTTCGTCTGATCCTGAGTGTCCATGGTCGTTGATGGAGGCTCTCTTCGATGAATCTGTTCTCGAGGTTTCGTCCGAGCGATCCCCTCGCTCTCGTCCTCGCCTTTTTTGCTGCCGAATCGAGCATCGTCCTCAACCGGGTCGTCTTCGAGGCTTTGCCGCACACCGAGGACGAGGTCGCTTTTCTCTTCCAGGCGACGACCTACGCCCGGGGACACCTCCTCGCACCAGCTCCACCGCTCCCAGCAGCCTTCTTCATCCCCTTCGTCATCGTCCGCGACGGCATGTGGTTCGGCAAGTATCCACCCGGCTATCCACTCGTTCTTTCGCTCGGCGTGTTGGTAGGCTATCCTCCCCTCGTCAATGCCCTCGCTGCTGCTGCCTGCATTCTCCTCATCGTCGCGATCGGCCGCCGCTGGTACGATGCCACGACTGCTTGGCTAGCCGGCCTCTTGCTGCTCGTTTCGCCGTTCTTCCTGCTCCAAGCCGCGTCTTTGATGGCGCATACCGTGTGCCTGGCCCTTACCCTGCTTTTCACCTGGTCGTTCCTCGCAACCGTCGATCGCCCCAGTGCACGTGCGGCGATGCCCGGCATGGTGGCGCTCGCTCTGCTCGTCCTGGCCCGCCCGCTCACCGCGCTCGGCGTCCTCCTCCCCTTTGTCCTCTGGTCGACCTGGCGCTTCTGGCGAGTACCGGCCTGGCGCCCACCAGCACTCCTCTTCGCGGCGAGCGGCCTCCTGGCCACGGCAGCGCTCCTGGCCTACAACCAGCGGACGATCGGCGACCCGCTCGTCTTCGGTTACCAGCTTTGGTGGCCCTTCGATAAAGTCGGCTTCGGATCAGGCATCTCGCCCGATGGTCATCACACACTCCGCGACGGCTGGCTCAATACTCGCCGGAACGTCCGTGCCCTGGAACAACTCCTCTACGGCTGGCCGGGACGACTCGATCTCGTTCCCGCAGTCCTGGTCACCGCAGCGGCAGTGATCCAGGCCCTCGCTCATCCCTTCCGTCTCCCGCCCGGGCGCCCGCTCTCTCGACCGACGACGCTCGATCTCCTCCTGGCTGCTCTGGCCGCGTCGCTGGTCCTCGTCCATATGGCCTACTGGACAACCGGCGAGATGTACGGTCCGCGCTATTACGCCGAGGCGCTCGGGTCTTTGGCACTCCTCTCGGCGCGCGGGCTTCTCACTGCGCTCAGGTGGCTGGAAACGGGTTGGCTCCTCCTGGCCCCTTCGCGGCAGGCACCGCTCATCCTCCGCGTGGGAGCGGTGCTCGTCCTCGTCTCGCTCATCGGCTGGGGACTCATCCGAACCGGTGTCCCATTCTGGCAAAGCTACCGCCAGTGGAACCACATCACGGCTGAGCCGGCTCGCACCATCGCCGAACGAGCTCCACACGGTAGCCTGATCCTCGTTCCGGCGCGCTACTGGACCGACTACGCTCCCTTCTTCGTCCGGAACGATCCGTGGCTCCAAGCGCCGGTCATCTTCGCCCTCGATCTCGGTCCCGGACACGAGGAGGCTTTCCGCCAGGCGTTCCCCGGACGCGCGCTGTACCGGGCGGATCTCCAGTACGCCTCGCTCGTCCCGCTCCCGTGAAGGACCGCTCACGCTCCGCTCGGTCGCGGGCCATCTCCCCGACCGGTCGGACTGTCGATCCGGTAGGCGCTCGGGTCCGGCTTGTATGGCCGCAGCATCCAGATCGGACGCCGCGTGCCGTCCGGTCCTGGAGCGGGACGTGTCATCGCCAGCCAGCGCCGGTAGACCTCCATCGACTTGCGCGTATCCACGACCACGTCCCCGTACCGGTCATCCGGCCCCGCTTTGACGATGCGCACCTTCTGATGCCAGCAGTGCTGTCCGCTGATCGGGTCGGGTTGGACCGGAAAGGTAAGATTTTGGTGAACACCGGCGTCACCCCAGAAGACCAGCTGGGAATCCGGATCCCCACTGGCGAACGGTCGCACACCTGCTCGCTGCCGCAACCGGTACCGCCCGTCCGACAAGCGCTCGATCTCCACGAGTGCCGTGGACCAGCGCTCGCCGCCGGTTCCCTCAGCCAGGCGCCAGCGACCCAGATGATGCGAGCAGGCCGCTACTCCAGGGCGGATCGCCTCCGTCACCCAGACACGATCGACGAAGTAGCCGATCTCCGTCTCCACCCTGACCAGGTCGCCGGTCCGCACACCGATTCGCTCGGCATCGCTCGGGTGTAGCCACAGCGGGTTGGAGTGCGTCAGCTCGTTGAGCCACTTGGCATTTCCCGAACGTGTGTGGATCAGCGTGGGCACGCGGAAATTGGGGAGCAACACCATCTCGCCCGCTGCCCGGTCCAACTGGTTGGGACCGACGTGGCTCTCGATGGTGCAGGGGATCGCGTACTCCGGCCAGCCCCACTCCCAGAGCGTACGCGAGAAGAATTCCAACTTCCCTGACGGTGTCGGGAAACCTCGCTTCGGCTCGCCGTCCACCATGACCCCGGCCCATCGGCCCCGTGGGCCAGGCGGAACTCCCGGAACCGGCACGATGTTCGTCGTATGGGGCGGTGGTGTCAGCGTCCAGATCCGCCCGTTTTCCGGATCGACCCACGATTGCGCCAGCTCCTCCTCTGGAACCGGATCCTCGTATTGGCGATAGCGCTGCTTTTCCAGCTCGAAGGCGCCGTACCGTCGCATGTACTGGAGCGGGGTCAGTCCTTCGGCGGCCGCTGCTTCCGGCAGCCCAGGAATCGAGTGCTCGAAGATCCACTGGTAGTACTCATCGACGGTTACCTTCTCACCTGGCCGATACGGCGACTCGTACCACCGTCGGATCCCCAGCGAGCCATCCGGATCCACCCGCCAGGACAGTTCGATCCAGAATTCGTTCTCCTCCCAAACTTCGCCAGGATTCGCCTCGTAGGTCACGCGCACTGGCTGTCCGAGCTTCTCGCGCGCGACGCGGAGCACCGGTTGGCGAAAACCGATCCAGCGAGCGGCATGTGTCTCGTACGAGTGAGTGTCGTGTCGTTCCGGCGCATGTCCCATCGGCAAAACGTAATCGGCGTACCACGCCGTCTCGCTCCAGGTCGGTGTCAAGGCCGCGTGCAGCTCAATCAACGACTCGTCCTGCAGGACCTCGATCCAGGTGAAGCCGTCCGGGTTCGTCCAGACGGGGTTGTACACGCGCGTGAAGTAGACAGCGAGCTTGCCCCGGCCTTCCTTCAGGAAATGCGGAAGCAAGAAGCTCATCTCGTGATGAGCCAACGGATACTCCTTCGGCCAGGTCAGTTCGTTCCAGACCTTCTGGCGCGGGGGCTCAGCGAACGGCCGGGGCACGAGCTTGTCCCAGATGTTCGGTTGTGTCCCACCGGGTGTGCCCACGCTCCCTGTGAGCACATTCAAGAAGAAGAGCGCCCGCGGCACCGTCCAGCCACCCAGGTGTGCCGCCGCCGCTGCACGCCAGTTGTGTGTCGAGACAGCCGGCGCCGCCCGAGCGAGTTCCTGCGCCAACTCGACGATCGTCCTCGCCGGGATGCCGCTTAGCTGCTCGGCCGCCTCCGGTGTGTAGCGCGCGTATTCTTCCTTCAGCCGCTGGACGAACTCGTCGAAGGTGACTGGACAACCAGGATGGACGACCCGCAGATATTCGTCCCAGTTCGTCCAGCGCCGGACGAACTCGCGGTCGAACCACTCCTCCTGGATCAAGACGTTGGCGATACTCAGAAGAACGAACGCCTCCGTACCGGGGACAGCTGGCAACCAGTAGTCGGCCATCGCCGCGGTGTTCGACAACCGCGGATCCATCACCGCCAGCTTGGCGCCCCGCTGCTTGGCCTCCATGATGCGCTGCGCGTGCGGGTTGAAGTAGTGCCCGCTCTCCAGGTGCGCGCTCACCAGGAAGATGAAGCGGGCATTGGCATGATCGGGCGAGGGACGATCGGCACCCATCCACACGGCGTAGCCGAAGCGTCCGCCCGACGAGCAGACATTCGTGTGCGAGTTGTGCCCGTCCACACCCCACGACCACAGGACGCGCTCCATGAAGCCGTCTTCACCAGGACGGCCAACGTGGTACATCACCTCGTTCTGCCGTCCCTCGAGAAAGGCTCGGCGCATACGCCCCGCGATATCGTCCAGCACCTCGTCCCAACTGACGCGCTCCCACTTGCCCGACCCGCGCGGCCCGACCCGGCGCAGCGGGTAGAGGATCCGTTCCGGATCCTTGACCTGGTTGATGGTGGCAGGACCCTTGGCGCAGTTTCGACCCCGGCTTCCCGGATGGAAGGGATGCCCCTCCAACTTGCGGATATCCAGCGTTTTCTTGTCAACATAGGCGAGAAGGCCACAGGCTGCCTCGCAGTTGAAACAGACGGTCGGGATCAGGAAGTAGCGCCGCACCCGTCCGTCCGGTCCCCGCTCTTCCCAATCGTCCCATCGCTCGGGCGGGGGATAGCTGGCCAGTCCACTCGTCCGCTCGGGAACGAACGGTTCCCGGACAGCACGTCTTTCTGCCTGCATCGTCGTCGCTCGCGACTCGCGCTGCATCGTCGCCCCCTCAACTCAACGGGATGTCTTGCCCGGCCTCGACCCAGAGTCGCTCGTAACTCCAAAGCCCGATCAGGGCTGCGACCGCCGCGACAACGCTCCAGGGCGCGAGATTCCCACTCGCCCATCCGAGAGCCAGCGCGATCAGGGGTACCAGCACACCGACACCAAGGCCGACCACGAGCAGCTCTCCACGATAGGGGCCGTGCGTCAGCAGGCGAGCAGCCTTGGCGACATGCAGGTTGGCGTGCGGAACCAAGAGTTCACTGGCTACCAGCACGAGCAGCCCGATCAACCCACCACCCAACACCAGGCCGAGCCACGCTCGCCCCTCGAGTGCTCCGCCCGCGACCAACAGCAACAGGAGAGCAGCCGTACCGGCCACCAACGCTTGCACGAGCAGGATGGGAAGTAAGAGCGGGCTCTGCCAGAAGTCGCGCCCCTCCGCCTGACCGAAGAGAAAAGCCGTGTAACCCGCCGCCGCGATCCCGCCCGGCAGCGCGAGCCAGGCGAGCAGGCGCTCGATGCCCTGCCAGCCGGCGAGCGACGCAACAGCCCAGAAGAACGCGAGACCTCCCACCACCAGGAGGATGTAGCCGCCCCAGACGAGCCAACTCCGTGGATTCGGTTTGACCAATAGATACCAGAACCGCTCCGGCCGCTTGAGGTCCCAGATCAGAAGCACGGCGGTGATGGCCAGGAACACCATCCCGATCGCCGCTGCTCCGATTCCGAGCAGCCGATCGCTCATCACGCCACTGGCGAGCAACGGCCCACCCAACGCCAGCGCACCGCTTCCGATCGACTTCGTCCAAAGATAACTGGCGACCTTCCATCCCCACGGCTTGGGATGCCAGACATCATAGGCTACCCGCGCATCGGCTGGCCCCGGGAGGTACTCGGTGCCACGCACTGCCTCGGCCGGGCGATCGTCCGGCCGCACCTCAGCCCACAGGTACCCGTTCGTCCGCGTCTGCACCTCGGGTGTGAGACTTGCTTCGTCCGCCCCGAGGTAGAACAACTTGGGGCGCGTCCCCTGCTCCGGCTTGCGCACCATCACCGGTTCGCGGGCAACGAGCTGATGGATCTCGCTCGTCGGGTCGTCGAGGTCTCCCGCGATGATCGCTTTCTCGGGACAGACGACGACACAGGCTGGAAGCAGGCCTTGATCGACCCGGTGACTGCAGTAATTGCATTTGGCTGCTGTCCGGGTAATCGGATCGATGTAGAGCGCATCATAAGGGCACGCTTGCATACACGACTTGCAGCCGATGCACCGGTCGGCATCGAAGTCGACGATGCCGTCCGGTCGACGGAAGAGCGCCTTGGTTGGGCAAATCGTCACGCAGGGCGCATCGTCGCAGTGATTGCAGCGCAGTACCGTGAACGATCGCCTGGTATGTGGGAACGTCCCCTTTTCGACGTACTTCACCCATGTCCGGTAGACCCCGAGCGGAACGAGGTTCTCCGATTTACAAGCGACCGTGCAGGCATGACAGCCGATGCATTTGCGCTGGTCGATGACGAACCCATAGCGCGCCATCGGCGTCCCCCTCATCGTCCACCGCGGATCACCGCTTTGAGAGCGCGCGCCAGTTGCTGCGGCGCAGGTGGTGTTCCGTCGAGAAAGCAGCGTTCCAACATGGCTTGCACGAGCTCGGCGCACAAGCTATCGGTCGCTGCTCGCATCGCCGCCAGTTGTTGCACGATATCGACGCAATCCCGCCCTTCCTCGATCATGCGAGCGATCCCCCGCGCTTGTCCTTCGATGCGACGCAGGCGCTCGACCAGTTCGCGACGTGTGACTTCGTCTAGCTGCGCGACTGAGGTCATCGCTCCTCCTCCAAGATACTCAACCGGGGTACGGCTACACTGTAACGCGAATGTCGAACCAGCGTCAAGACCTCGCAGCGATGTCTTGCCTCACCCACTCGATCGCCCGCGGCCTGTATGCGAAGCGAGTCTCCCCGTACGGTCGCCCCCCTTCGAGTGCAAACCTACGCTGCACGGTCAAGGACCGCTTGACCCGGTCGAACTCGTCGTTCCTTCCCCATCCAGGAAACGGTGACGACGTCTCCGACGACGATCCGCGTGCGCTCATGAATCTCTACGCGGGCTGACACACGGGTAATGTCGTGTCGTATCACGACAGTCGTGATCGACTCCGTTAGCGAGCACTCTCGTTTTCAAACCCGGCATCGCCGCACGCCCCGCGGCGTGTCAGTCACCCCACAACGACCTGCCGAACGGTCTGAGCCATCATCGTGCCGGTCTTTCCGCATCGTGCACCATGTCCACCCGCTGGCACCGGCCAACATGCCTCTCGAACAGGGTGACCGCTTGACGACGCGACCCGGTCTGTGTGAGAATGTGACCACACGGACGCCGCTTTCGGCATGTCCGGGTATCGGGTGTTTCGGTCGGACTTTCGAGGAGGAGGATCGATGCAACGACCGGCACGACTGTTCACGATGCTGCTGCTCTCACTGGTGTTCGTCCTCGCTGCTTGCCAGCGGGCGCAGCCGACACCGACTCCCGCTCCCGCTGCCCAGCCGAGCCCAACCCAACCGGCTGCCCCGGCAGCCTCACCGACTCCAGCGGCACAGCCAACGCCGCAGGCTCAGGTGACCAAGCCGACCGATCCGATCGGTGTCCTCGAGATCAAGCCGGGTGAACCGATCGTCCTGGCTTGGATGCTGACCGTCTCTGGCGGCACGGCCCAACTCGGTGAGGACTCCAAGCGAGGAATCGAAATCGCCATCGATGATTTGGGCGGTCAGCTCCTCGGCCACAAGATCGAGCTGGTCGGTGAGGACTCCGGCTGCAATCCGGAGGGCGGACAGGCTGCCGCCACTCGTCTCGCCGCGAACCCGCGCATCGTCGCAATCGTCGGTTCGTCCTGCTCCTCCGAGGCACGCGTGGGCGCTCCGATCATCGACCAGGCTGGCCTGGTGATGGTCTCGCCGTCCAACACCGCACCCGATCTCACCGATCCGGCCAAGCACGTGAACGCCTATCTCCGCGTCGCGCACAACGACAAGGTGCAGGGTCGGGTGGCTGCCGAATTCGTCGTGAACAAGCTCGGACTCAAGAAGGTTGCGACCATCCACGACGGCAGCCTCTACGCCGAACAGCTCGCCAATGTCTTCGCCGAGAACGTCAAGAAGCTCGGGGGAACGGTCGTCGCCCAGGAGGCGGTGAGCCCGGACGACACCGACATGCGCCCAGTCCTCACCCGCATCGCCACCCAGCAACCCGAGCTGATCTACTATCCGATCTTCAACCCGGCCGGCTCCTTCATCACGATCCAGGCCAAGGAGATCAGTGGGCTCGAGAACGTCAAGTTGATGAGCGCTGACGGCCTGCTCGAGCCCCAGACGGTGCAGAACGCCGGTCAAGCCGCGGTCGGCTTGTACTTGAGCGGTCCTGACCTGACCGTCCTCGGCCCCAAGTATCAGGAGTTCGTCCAGAAGTATCAGCAGAAGTACGGCACGAAGCCGGTCGCTGGTTTCCACGCCCATGCCTACGACGCCACGATGATGATCGTGGAAGCGATCAAGAAGGTGGCCGTCCAGGCTCCCGACGGGACGCTCTACATCCCGCGCAAGGCGCTCCGCGACGCGCTGTATGAAACCAAGAACTTCCAAGGCCTGACGGGCAACCTGACCTGTGACCAGTACGGCGACTGTGCCGATCCCAAGATCGCCGTCTACGAAGTCTTCAGCACCGATACGGCCAACTGGCCGGACAGCGCTATCCGCAAGATCTATCCGTGAAAAGCTCGAGCGAGTCGGCGCCGGGTCGGGATGAGCCCGACCCGGCGCTCTTCCTATAAGCTGAACGGAGCGAGGAGCAGACAGTGGCCATCGCGACACCGCGCTCGTTCCTCAGTGGTCGCCGGCTCGAGGCATCCCAGCTCATCGTCTGGACGATCGGGGCTGTTCTGCTCGGCATCGTCTTCGTCGGCTCCGTTTTGACGCTGCGAGCCGGGCACTACACGGCTGCCCAGTGGCGCGATTTCATCGTCTTCGGTATCGCCCAGGGTTCGATCTATGCCCTGATCGCTCTCGGCTATACCATGGTCTACGGCGTCCTGCGCATGATCAATTTCGCACACGGCGAGGTCTTCATGAGCGGTGCCATGACGACCTTCTTCCTCGCCGATTACCTGAACCGCAGCGGCTTTCTCAAGGCTCACCCGTGGATCAGTCTCATCGCCATGCTCCTCTTCAGCGGCCTCGTCTCCATGACCATCGCGGTCCTCGTGGAGCGGATCGCCTATCGCCCGCTCCGCGGCGCTCCCCGCCTCGTGCCGCTGATCACCGCAGTTGGCGCTTCCTTTTTCCTCAAGTACACCTTCCGCGGCCTCTTCGGTTCGGGAGTGCGCGCCTACCCGGCCATTCCTGTTCTCCAGGGCAAGCTGTGGGTCTTCCAGAAGACACAGATCGCTGTCTTCGTCGGTGTCGCGATCACGCTCTTATTGCTCGTGCTGTTCTTGCAACGGACCAGAGCTGGATTGGCCATCCGCGCGGTCGCTGAGGATCGCGAAGCAGCCGCGCTCATGGGCGTCGATGTCGATCGCGCCATCGTCACGACCTTCGCCGTGGGCGGCTTCATGGCTGGTATCGCTGGCGTCCTGTACGCGCTCGTCTTCATCCAGGTCCAGTTCTTCATGGGCTTCCTGCCCGGTATCAAGGCGTTCACAGCCGCTGTGCTCGGGGGCATCGGCAACCTCCCCGGTGCTGCTGTCGGTGGTCTGGTGCTCGGCATCATCGAATCAGTGGGTCCGAGCCTCTTCTTCGACGGCTATGGCATCCGTGCCGCGCACCAGCTCAAGGACGTGATCGCGTTCACCATTCTCGTCTTGATCCTCATCTTCCGACCGACCGGCATCCTCGGTGAGCGGCTGGGTGGGGAGGAGCGGGTATGAGCCTGGCAACACTCCGGCGTGCCCTCTTCATCGGTCTCCTCGGCGGTATCGCCGTCTGGCACCTCAGTCTCGTCGGCTTGATCCCCGCTTTTGCCCAGCGGCGGCTCATCGGGGAAACCCTCACCTTCAGCTACGCGTTGCTTGTCGCCCTCTTCGCACTGGCAGCGCATGCCACGGGACGGCGCTACCCCGGAGCTCTCCAGCGCGTCGCGTGGGGAACGCTCTCCGCACTCACCGCTGGTCTGCTCGTCCTGGCCCTGGCGTTGATCGTGACGCAGGTCAACCTGCGCCAGATCTTCCTGAACGCGACACCCGAACTCACTCGCGTTCTGACCTTCGGGGCTGGCGTCTCGCCAGCTGGTGTTCTCCGGACAATCCTCATCGCTGCTGTCGCCGGCGTCGCCTCGGGTGGGCTCGGTGCTACTCCAGCTCCATGGGGGCGCGTCAGCGTCTTTGCCGCGCTGGCGACGCTCCTGCTCGGTCTGCTGCGTGACGTGCTCGGCCCTATTCTCCCGAGCGGACTCGTCAGCGTCCTCTACGGACCAGCCGGACTCAGCGTGCCTGGTGCTGTCGTCATCTTCGTCCTCTTCTTCCTTCTCTTCGCTCTTCGATGGTCACTCTCCGGCCGGGCAGGGGCCGAGCGTCTCGTCGCCTTCGTCCCCTCACCGGCCCGGGGTCCGTTGGCGCGCCTGGTGGTGATCCTCCTCCTGGCCAGCGTGCCGCTTTGGGCCGGACTGTTCCTCAGCAACGTGGCTGATTTCGTCGGCTTCTACATCCTGATGGGACTCGGGCTCAACCTCGTGCTCGGTTTTGCTGGTCTCCTCGATCTCGGCTACGTGGCCTTCTTCGCGGTCGGCGCGTATACCATGGCCGTACTCACCTCCCCCGAGATCGGGCAGCGCTTCACGCTCGATTTCTGGGTCGCCCTTCCGATCGCGATCGTTCTCACGGTCTGTGCTGGCCTCTTGGTCGGTCTACCGGTCCTGCGGATGCGCGGTGATTACCTGGCGATCGCCACGCTCGGATTCGGCGAGATCGTCCGCCTGCTCGTCCTTTCCGATTGGCTCAAGCCCTATCTGGGTGGTGCGCAGGGAGTCACCCGCATCGCGCGGCCACAAATCGGTCCTCTCCGCATCGACAGCCCCCAGGAGTTCTACGTGCTCGTCCTTCTCTCTTGTCTCCTCGCCTGGTTCCTCTCCATTCGCCTGCGCGACTCGCGCCTCGGCCGCGCCTGGTTCGCGATCCGCGAAGACGAGTTCGTCGCTCAAGCGATGGGGATCAATCGCGTCACCGCCAAACTCTCGGCATTCGCGATCGGTGCCTCTTTCGGTGGACTGAGCGGCGCGCTCTTCGCGTCGTTGGTTGGTTCGGTCGTGCCCGCCAGCTTCTCGCTGCTGGTCAGCATCAACGTCGTCGCGCTCTTGGTGCTCGGCGGCATGGGGAGTCTGCCCGGGGTCGTCGTCGGGGCGCTCGCGCTCGTCGGTATTCCAGAACTCTTGCGCGAGTTTCAGGAGTACCGCTTGCTCGTCTATGGCATCGTCCTGATCGCCATGATGCTCTTCCGACCAGCCGGACTGCTCCCCGAGCGCATCCACCGACGCGAACTCGAGGAGGCCGTCGAGGAAGTCCGCGAGGTCGCCCCAGCCGAGATCGCTCCTGGTCGCAGCTGAGGAGGAACGCTCGTGGCCCTGTTGGAAACGCGTCACCTCACCAAGCGCTTCGGCGGTCTCGTCGCGCTCCGTGACGTCGACCTGGCGGTCACGGAGCGCTCGATCCACAGCGTCATCGGCCCGAACGGCGCCGGTAAGACGACCCTCTTCAACTGCATCACCGGTTTCCTCCGGCCCGATGCCGGTGACATACTCTTCGCTGGATCTTCGATCGCTAGGCTGCGTCCCGACCTGGTGGCCCAGCTTGGGATCGCTCGCACCTATCAGAATATCCGGCTCTTCAAGCATCTTTCCGTTCTGGACAATGTGCTCATCGGCCTGCATCCACATGTCCGCTACTCGCTGATCGATGCCGTCGTCCGCACCCCGCGCTACTGGCAGGCCGAGCGAGCGGCTGAGCGCGAGGCTCGCGACCTCTTGGCCTATGTCGGCCTCGCTGGCAAGGAGTTCCTCACGGCGGCCAACCTGCCGTATGGCGACCAACGACGACTCGAGATCGCGCGGGCTCTCGCGCTCCGACCGCAGCTCCTGCTCCTCGACGAGCCCACCGCCGGCATGAACCCGCAAGAGACCGACGAAATGATTCAGCTGATCCGCCGGCTGCGCGACGAGCGCGGCTTGACCATTCTCTTGATCGAGCATGACATGAAGGTCGTCATGAACATCAGCGACCTGGTGACGGTGCTCGACTTCGGGGAAAAGATCGCGGAAGGGCCACCCGACGCTGTGCGGCGTGACCCGCGCGTCATCGAGGCCTACCTCGGCCGCGGTGCTGCCAGCGGACTCGGAACGAGCATGCCGATGCAGGACGGAGAGGCACAGCCCCATGCCACTGCTTGAGCTCCAGCGTGTCCATGTCCATTACGGGCCGATCCAGGCCCTCAAGGGGATCTCGCTGACCGTCGAATCCGGCGAGATCGTCACCCTGCTCGGTGCCAACGGCGCCGGCAAGACCTCCACGCTGCGCGCGATCTCTGGCCTCGTCCGCCCCTCCGCCGGACGCATCCTTTTGCAGGACGTCGACCTCACCCATCGCAAGCCGCACGAGATCGTCGCCTTGGGTGTCGGCCACGTGCCGGAGGGCCGCCGCATCTTCCCGCGCCTCAGCGTGGAGGAGAACCTCCGCCTCGGCGCCATTACGGTGCGCGACCGCACCGAGATCGCCCGGCGCCAGGAGTACGTCTTCAGCCTCTTCCCCCGTCTCGCCGAACGACGCCACCAGGCGGGCGGCACCCTCTCCGGTGGTGAGCAACAGATGCTCGCCATCGGTCGCGCGCTCATGATGCAGCCGCGCATCCTGCTCCTCGACGAGCCGTCGATGGGACTCGCCCCGGTGCTCGTCGAGAGTATCTTCGAGGTGATCCAACGACTCAACCGCGATGGGACGACGATTCTCCTCGTCGAGCAGAATGCCCGCATGGCACTGGAAGTTGCGCATCGCGGTTACGTTTTGGAGACTGGCCGTATCGTCCTGAGCGGCCCAGCAGCCGAACTCGCTGCGGATCCGCGCGTTCAAGCTGCCTATCTCGGTGCAGCCTGAGCGTCATTCCGCGGCGAGAAGATCGTCGCCACGCGCGCTGCTCGCGCTGAAGCTCGCATTGGCCAACCGACCGACCAACCGCGCGACCTCGTGTGCCGGAAGCTGACCCCAGCCCCGCGCCATCGCGGCCACATAGAACTGATGAGCGAGCGCGGTCATCGGCACGGGCGAGCCCACATCGCTCCCGAGCCGCATTGCCAGTTCCATGTCACGCTTCATCAGCTCCAGTCGAAAGGACACTTCACCACTTTCCCGCAAGAGTTCCGGCACCACGTCCCTCCAGAGCTTCCAACCACCGGTACTCGAGCGCAGCGCCTCGTAGACGGTCGCGAGATCGGCACCAGCATTCGCAGCCAATGCCAGAGCTTCCCCGATGACGACCAAGCTCACCCCCGCGAGCAGCTGGTTGATCAGCTTGACCACTTTCCCCATGCCAGGCGGGCCGACCAGATAGATCTCTCGACCCAACACTCCGAGGAGCGGCATCATCCGCTCGAACACCGCCGGCTCGGCCCCAACCATCATCGTCAGCTGGCCACTGTTGGCCTCGACTGGCCCCCCTCCGACCGGCGCATCGACCACGTCGATCTGACGCAGCCGCGCTTCTCGATCGATGCGTTGCATCATCATCGGTGAGGCAGTACTGAAGTCGATCACCGTCGCTCCTGGCCGCAAGTGCTCGAGTGCTCCCTCCGGCCCGATATAGACCTCGAACAGTTCCTCGTCCCCCGGCAAACAGGTCAGAAAAATATCGACCTCTTCGGCCAGCAGCAGCGGTGTCGGAATGGCTGTCGCACCATGCAGTTCCAATGCCTGCGCCACCTCCCAGCGGCGGTCGTTGACCAGCAGCCGGTATCCCGCGCCGAGCAAGCGCAGCGCGATCGCCCGCCCCAGGTTTCCTAACCCGACGAGACCGAGCGTCGGCTTGTCATCCATCCTCGCTCCTCCCTTCTCTCCGACCCTCGTGCCGTCCATCATGCCGGAGCCCAGCAAACGGCGACAAGCCTTCTCCGCTCGCCTCGCATCGGCCGTCACGCGCCCCTGCCATACCCTCATGCTGTGCTGAGTGTGCTCGAGATGACCGCTCCGTCAGCCCATCTGGCTCGCCGGCGCAGACACGCAGTCGATGCTTCGCCTCCCCAGAGATCCACGACCACTCATCGGTGCCCCACGGGAGTGTTTTCCGTCGCGCCAGCACCAGGGCTCCTTCCCCGACGCGCGGGCCGTGCTGCCCGGTCAGCGTTACCTCATCGCATGCTCCACTGCGTCGTAGCTCGGCACCGCGACATCGCGAGCGTTTCCGCCTGCTCCGGCGATCTACACGGTGCTCATGCCACGAGGTAGTTCGCTCCTTGCCTCGCAGGAGGAGGGTCCAGCCGCACGGTCGCGCCGCGGGCGAGTCGCATCACAGGGTCTCGTTCTCGCCAGGCTGAGTCGCGAGGCAACGCGCTCCCGCATCACTCGGTGCCCTCATGGGTTGGCGAGAGGAGTCGCAGTGACGATCAAGCGCTGGTCGTACCGACCAGTTGCCGGGTTGTAGTTCCCCGCGCAGGTGATCAGCGTCAGCCGTTCCTGCCCGGTCGGTCCGACGATCCGTTCGACCGGTGCTTGCCTTTCCTCGACCGTTTCCAGTCCCGTCACGCGGTACCAGCTCACCCGACCATCCGCCAATCCCAACTCGACCAGATCACCGACGCGGACACGCCAGAGATCCCAGAATACCGCCGGGCCTACGCCAGCAAAATCGACGTGCCCAGCCAGCACGACGTTGCTGCCTTGCCCGGGTAGCGCCGTGAAGTCGTACCAGGCGACTTCGTCCGGATGATCCGGAGCTTCCATCCGACGCTCGCTGTCCAACCCTTTCACGACGACCGGTGCATCGACCCCGATCGCCGGGATCCGGATACGTGTGATCAGGGTCGGCTCGCTCGGGGGAGAAACGGCC